>Ga0070741_10005139_pt1 | contig 29420 bp, 21 predicted proteins | sample Coa_R1_4_FD_66440 | JGI IMG/M metagenome (GOLD analysis project Ga0070741, IMG submission 66440) | Surface soil microbial communities from Centralia Pennsylvania, which are recovering from an underground coalmine fire - Coalmine... | ecosystem: Environmental > Terrestrial > Soil > Unclassified ... | reverse complement strand
GCGCATGCTCCCAATCCGGTGGCTCGATAAAGGCCGCGACCAGCTCCGCCTGGAGACGCTCGGCCATACGCCAGGCACGCCGGATCAGATGCTTGGAGCGCTGCTGGTAGTCGACGCATACCAGTACACGGTCGGACGTCGCCCAGGTGGAGTCGTTACCGCGGCCGAGCATGTATTCCTGCAGCTCCGTATCCACGTGCTGCGCGGTCTGGCGTAGGGCCAGCTCCCGGAGGGCTGTCAGGTTCTCCTCACGGAAGAAGTTGCGCAGGGCGGCCTCAGCAAGCTCCGGCGGATAGACATTCCCGTGCTTGATCCGCTGGCGCAGGGCGTGCGGTGACATGTCGATGAGCTCGATCTCGTCAGCACCCTTGAGCACCACGTCCGGCAGGCGCTCCCGCACCGGTGCGCCGGTGATGCTCTCCACGATGTCGGCCACGCTCTCTAGGTGCTGGATGTTCATCGTCGAGATGACGTCGATCCCCGCATCCCGGATGGCCTCGACGTCCTGCCAGCGCTTCTCCCGCTTGGACCCCGGCGCGTTGGTGTGTGCCAGCTCATCCACCAGCACCACCTGCGGGTGGCGGGCGATGACGGCGTCGGTATCCAGCTCTTCCAGGATGACGCCGCCGTGCTCGATTCTCTTACGAGGGATGATCTCCAGATCACCAATCTGGGCGATAGTGCGTGGCCGGTTGTAGGTCTCTACAAAGCCGATCACTACGTCGGTGCCCCGCTCCTTGCGCCGGTGGCACTCCTGTAGTGCTGCGTAGGTCTTCCCAACGCCTGGCGCCATACCCAGATAGACGCGCAGCCGGCCTCGCCCGCGCGTGGCGGCGGGCTCCTCACGTAGCCGTGCAAGCATCTGCTCGGCCGTGGGCCGCTCGGGATCAATGCGCTCCCGCTCTGCAGCGTCGTGTGGGTCACTGGTCACGCTCGCCACCGTTTGTACGCCAAACCTAACGCCCGGCAGTTTCGGCGTCGAGCGCCAGGTTGAGCTTGAGAACGTTCACCCGCGGCTCACCAAAGATCCCCCACTGACGCCCCTCGGTGGAGCGGGCTACAAGGTCGCGCACGCGCTGCTCCGGGAGACCACGAGCGCGAGCTACCCGCGCTACCTGCAATTCGGCATTGGCTGGGGAGATGTGGGGGTCAAGCCCAGAGGCCGAGGCTGTCACCGCATCGACCGGCACGGGATCGCTGGCGCCCAGGCCATTGCTCCGGCGGTAGGCGGCCGTCCGGTCACGCACAGCGTCGATAAGTGTCTCATTGGTCGGCCCAAGATTCGACCCACTTGAGGCGGCGGCATCGTACCCACTCTCGCCGGCGGCAGAAGGACGCGAGTGGAAGTAACGGTCAGAGGTGAAGCTCTGACCAATCAGCTCCGAGCCGACGACCTGCCCATCGCGCACGATCAAGCTCCCATTGGCCTGGTGCGGAAATAGCACCTGGGCAAGGCCGGTCACCACCAGCGGGTAGATGACGCCGGTCAGCACGGTCAGAAGCAGCAGCAAGAGCACGGCGGTGCGTAGCTCAGTACCGACTCGGGTGAGAAGCGTTCGGTCCATTGTACTTGGGTCCTGAAGGAGCACTCGAGCCGCTGGCATCATGCACGGCGGCCTAGACAAAGCCTTATGCCAGCCCTACGGCGTGCACGAGCACGTCAATGACTTTGATGCCGAGGAAGGGGGCGATGATACCGCCCAAGCCATAGACGAGCAGATTGCGACGCAGCAGCTCGGCGGCCGGCACAGCCCGGTACGCCACGCCCCGGAGCGCCAGCGGGACGAGGGCGATGATGATCAGGGCGTTAAAGATCACCGCTGAGAGAATGGCGCTCTGCGGCGTCGCGAGCCGCATCACGTTCAGCGCACCCAGCTCCGGATAGGTGGCCGAGAACGCGGCTGGGATGATGGCGAAATACTTGGCCACGTCATTCGCAATCGAGAAGGTAGTGATCGCGCCGCGGGTAATGAGCAGCTGCTTACCGATGCGCACCACATCGATCAGCTTGGTGGGATCCGAGTCCAGATCCACCATATTGGCAGCCTCCTTCGCGGCGGCCGTGCCAGAATTCATCGCCAGTCCCACGTCGGCCTGGGCTAGCGCTGGCGCGTCGTTGGTGCCATCGCCGGTCATCGCTACCAAATGGCCTCGTGCCTGGTTTTCCCGAATGATGCGAATCTTGTCCTCCGGCTTGGCCTCGGCGACAAAGTCGTCCACTCCCGCCTCCGCCGCAATCGTCGCAGCGGTTAGCCGGTTGTCGCCGGTGATCATGATGGTGCGGATGCCCATCTTGCGCAGCTCCGCGAACCGTTCGCGCATCCCGGGCTTCACAGTATCCTTGAGGTAGATGACGCCCACCACGTCGCCGTCGCGAGCGACGAGCAGCGGCGTACCGCCCAGGCGCGAGATACGCTCGACCTCGGCATCCAAGCCTGCCGGTAGCGGCTTGCCCGCTTCCAGCGCCCACCGCTTGATCACATCGGCCGCGCCCTTCATCACCAGCACTCCTGGCCTGCCGTTTGCGGCGGGGTAGCGCACACCGGAGGCGCGCGTTTCGGCCGAGAACGGGATCACCTCCGCCCCAGGCGGCAGCGCACCGTCCGAGGACGGGTCGCGCAGCTGCTGAAGGGCAAGCGCGATGATGGATCGGCCTTCCGGCGTCTCGTCGCCCCGCGAGGCATCCAGCGCTGCCAGGCGGACATCATCCGGCGTGTGGCTGCCGACTGGAATGAATTCGGCGGCTAGCCGGTTGCCAAAGGTGATAGTACCCGTCTTATCGAGCAGCAGCGTGTCGACGTCGCCAGCGGCTTCCACTGCGCGGCCGGACATGGCCAGCACGTTAAACCGAGTCACGCGGTCCATGCCGGCGATGCCGATCGCTGAGAGCAGGCCCCCAATGGTCGTGGGAATCAGGCAGACTAGCAGCGCTACGAGCACCACGATCGAAAGCGGGCCGCCGGCGTAGATAGCAAACGGCTGCATCGTGGCCACAGCCAGTAAGAAGATGATGGTCAAGCCAGCCAGCAGAATAGAGAGCGCGATCTCATTGGGCGTCTTCTGCCGACGCGCCCCCTCAACGAGGGTGATCATGCGATCGAGAAAAGTTTCCCCCGGGTTGGCCGTGATGCGGCAGATGAGCCAATCGCTCACGACCTGGGTACCGCCCGTGACGGAGGAGCGGATGTCGGTCCCCGGCTCCTTGAGCACCGGGGCGGATTCGCCGGTAATCGCCGCCTCGTTGACGTAGGCTACCCCCTGCACCACCTCGCCATCGCTGGGGATGATGTCGTTCTCCTCAACCAGCACCAGGTCCCCTTTGCGTAGCGCGCTCGCCGGGATGATCTCGTAGTCACGGGCAGCAGGGCTGCCAGGCAACCCGGTTGGTCCAAGCGCCTCGACTGGATTGCGCAGTCGTTTCGCCAGCGTGTCCCGCTTGGTGCGGCGCAAGGTGTCGGCCTGCGCGCGTCCCCGCGCCTCGGCCATCGCCTCGGCGAAGTTGGCGAAGAGCACCGTGAACCACAGCCAGAGCGTCGTCTGGAGCACGAATCCGACGTTGCCCGTCCTCACGACGATTGCCTGAACGGTGGCCACGGTAGTGATGACACTCCCCACCTCCACCACGAACATCACCGGGTTCTTGAGCTGCACGCGCGGATCGAGCTTGATGAACGCGTCCTTAATCGCCCGCCGGATCATGTCGCCGGTGAAGGCGGCGCGGCCGCGCCGCCTGGCAGCCAGCTCCTTCATCTCGGCCGTTTCGGGTGTGCGGCGAGCCGGTGGGACCAGACCGCGGGTCGGATCAGCATCGCGCGCCGGCACCGCCCGCGTCGGCGGTGCTGCTGCCGGCCCACCCTGACGGGTAGACGGCTCGGCCCTGGATGGGGCTCGGGTGGGCATTGGATGCTGCGGTTCTTGCCTCATGGTGCGCTGGCTCCTGGTGGAGCTATGGAGCGGTCTGGAACACCTTCCCGGCGTTCAGCTGGAGCTGCTCCAGGATGGGCCCGAGGGCGAGAGCAGGGAAGAACGTCAGGCCGCCGACGATCAGCACCGTGCCGATCAGCAGGCCGACGAAGAGCGGGGTGTGTGTCGGCAGCGTGCCCAGCGAGTACGGAATCCGCTTCTTGGCACCGAGTGAGCCAGCGATGGCTAGCGCCGGCAGCGCGACCCAGTAGCGCCCGAACAGCATGGCCAGGCCGCCAGCCACGTTGATAAAGGGAGTATTGGCGCCATAGCCGGCGAAGGCGCTGCCATTGTTGGCCGTCTGTGACGTAAAGGCGTAGAGCACCTGGCTGAACCCATGCGCGCCGGGGTTGGAGATGCCGCTGCGACCTTCGGGCACAAGTATCGCCGCCGCTGTCCCTACTAGCGTCGCTATCGGCGGGACCAGGACGCCAATCATGGCCATCTTCATCTCGAAGGGCTCAATCTTCTTGCCCAGGTATTCCGGCGTCCGGCCCACCATCAGCCCGGCGACGAAGACGGCGAGAATAACAAACAAGAGCATGCCGTACAGTCCCGAACCGACGCCGCCGAAGATCACCTCGCCGAGCTGCATCAGGAACATTGGCACCAGCCCACCAATCGGCGTGTATGAATCGTGCATCGCGTTCACTGAGCCATTGGAGGCGGCTGTCGTCACCACAGTCCACAAGGCGGAGCCAGCGATACCAAAGCGCACCTCCTTCCCCTCCATGTTCCCGCCCGGCTGCGCTGCCCTGGCCACCTGGTCGACGCCAAACGCGGCAAACAGGGGATTGCCCTTCTGCTCGGCACCCACCGTAATGGCGATAAAGACGATGAACACGATGGTCATCGCCGCCAGCAGCGCCCAGCCCTGGCGCGTATCGCCGATCATGCGGCCGAACGTGTAGCAGAGCGCTCCGGGGATAACTAGGATCAAGAGCGTCTCGATGAAGTTGGAGAATGGTGTTGGGTTCTCGAAAGGATGTGCCGAGTTGGCGTTAAAGAAGCCCCCACCGTTCGTCCCAAGCTGCTTGATGGCAATCTGTGATGCCGCCGGCCCCATGGCGATCGTCTGCTGAGCGCCGTCCAGCGTCGTGATCGTCTGATAGGGACTGGAGTTCTGGATCACGCCCTGGGAGACAAGCATGAGTGCCGCGAGGATCGACAGCGGCAGCAGGATGTAGAGCGTCGTGCGCACCAGATCTACCCAGAAGTTGCCGACGCTTCGTGCCGTGTGGCGGGCAAAGCCACGCGCGACCGCGGCCAGGATGGCCATACCAGTGGCGGCCGACAGGAAGTTCTGCACTGCGAGGCCGAGCATCTGGGGCAGATAGCCCAGGGTCATCTCAGGGCTGTAGTTCTGCCAGTTGGTGTTGGTGGCAAAGCTGATGGCGATGTTGAGCGCGGTGTGCGGCTCGACCGGTCCAAAGTGCTGCGGGTTCAGCGGCAGGACACGATTGAGGCGGAGGAGGAGGTAGACCGCCGCAAAGCCAAGCAGGTTGAAGATGAGCATCGCCGAGGCGTATGCCTGCCAGCCCATCTCTTCGGTACGCACTCGGCTCAGGCGGTAGAGGAGGCGCTCGAGCGGCCGCAGCGCGCGGTCGAGCCCCGTCGGCCGGCCCTCAAAGACGCGGGCCATGTAGGCGCCGAGCGGTTTGGCGAGCAGGAGCAGGGCAGCCAGGTAGAAGCCGAGCTGCAGGTAGCTCTGGAAGGTCATGTTACAGATGCTCCGTCAGACGGATGAACCCCCATGAGAGCACGAAAAAGAGCACGACGAGTCCGAGGTACACCACATCCATGGCGGTAACCCTCCACCGGACGAGCGGTCAAAATGCTTCCGGCTTGAGCAACGCCCAGGTCAGGTAGACCAGAAGCGCCACCGCGATGAGCAGGACAAGCAGGTCACCGACGTTCATCTTCCGATTACCCACCGGCTTCTCGCAGGCAATTGCGTAGCCGAGCGAGCGTGCCCAGCACGCCATGCTCCGCCCGGCGGAGCGGGTGGCCGCGATCGTCGTCTTTGCGTCCTTCCTGGGTTGAGCCATCCGCAGCATCAGCACAGGCAGAACTGCCGGTACCGCGCCTGATCCCGGTAGCGCGCTCGCGCCGGGTGAGGCGTATCCAGCCCCGCTGGAGTGACGGCGAGCAAGCGCTTACCGTGACCAATCCACGGTCGGCGGCTAGCGCTTCAAGACGGGCGATCGACGCCGGCTTGGCGCTCACCACCATCGCCCCGGTGATGCCACTCTGCGGGTCAGCCACCAACTCACACAGCGCTCGTTCCATGGCTTGCGCCGTCTCATGCCGGGCGGCAGCCTGGCCTACGGTGGCCGCCCGAAAGCCTGCCCGCCGGGCAGACTCCACCGGCGGCTGGCTTCGCCGCACGCGGAGCACGCGGTAGGTGGCCGGTTCATCTGTGTCTGGTGGGTGCTGCGCTGGCGGTAGCCCAGACGAACCCGAGGCCTCGCCCCAGTCTTGCATCCCAAGACCTGGCTGCTCTGCTGCCGCGCGAATCTCTACTCTGCTACCCGTCAGCCGCTCGACCGCCGCGAGCAGCGCTGAGAGCGGAAACGGCTTGGGGAAGTACGCATCCGGCCGGAACTCCTCCAGGCGCGCCGGGCTACAGCGCACCGCAGACACGACGATGACCGGCACGCGCCGGCCCTGGGCGCGGAGGCGGCGCAGCACATCCCAGCCGGAGCCGTCGGGCAGGCTGATCTCAAGGATGATCACCGCCGGCAGCTCCTGGCTGAGTACCGCCAGCGCGTCCGCTACCGTAGGAACAGCATGTACGTGGTACTGGCGTGCCTCAAGGCTGCGCTGCACGATGGCGCGCAACGCCGGATCGTCTTCAACCAGCAGAACGGCCGGGCGCTTCTCTCCGGCAGTAGTCTTCCCCGGCGTCTGCACCGCCATGCTTACAGGGCTCATACCCTGAGCATAGGCGGCCGGTTCCCAACAAAGTGTTAACGAGCTTGGGGACGGCGCTTAAATCGATCTTAACGCCGCGCGGTCACGGCTCAGCGAGGCGGAAACGGTACCTCACGCCAGCAGCAGGCGAAGGCCAGGCTGTTTGGTCACAACAGGTCAGGGTTCGGCGAGGCGGAAACGGTACCCCACGCCTGGTTCAGTGAGCAGATGCCGGGGATGCTTGGGGTCGGCCTCGAGCTTCTTGCGGAGGCTAGCGACATAAACATGGAGGTAGTTGGCCTCATTGCCGTATTGCGGTCCCCACACACGCTGCAGCAGCCAATGGTGGGTGAGCACCCGGTTTGGATTGGTGACGAACACCTTGAGCAGTTCGTACTCCGTCGGGCGGAGGTGGATCTCCTGGCCGCGGACGGTAACGCGGCGCCGCCCCAGGTCCACCTCAATGTCACCAGTGCGAAAGACAGCACCCTGGAAGCCGGCTGGCTGCGCCGCGTGGCGCAGCGCGACGCGCACCCGTGCCACCAGCTCATCGAGCCCGAACGGCTTCGTCAGGTAGTCATCGGCGCCCAGATCAAGCGCCTGTACCTTCTGCCGCTCCTCGCCACGCGCGGAGAGCACCACAATGGGCGTCTGGCTGCGCTCGCGAATGCGCTGGATAACCGCGGTGCCGTCGAGGTCCGGCAACCCCAGATCGAGCAGCACCAGGTCAGGATGCTGCCGGTCCAGCGCCTCTAATGCTGCGCCTCCCGTCTCCGCGGTGAAGACGACGTAGCCATGGGCCTCCAGGTTGTCGCGGATGATGCGCAGCATGTGCCGGTCGTCGTCGACCACCAGCACGCGCGCCCCGCCGCCCGCCACCGGAGCGCGGACGCTTGATCGGGGCGAGTCGTGGTGCTGGCGCGCGCCGAGCCTTCCCAGAGCGCCGGTCATGCTTGAGCCACCGGCAATCCGCATACACCCAATGCTCATGAGCGAGCCTCCCCAGGTGCAGCGGCCGATGACGCGGCCGTTCGGCCGCTCATGGCGGGCCGGTCCGGATCTGGGGATAGGCCAGCGACACCGGCTGCCCTCAAGGGTAGCGTGAACGAGAAGAGCGTGCCCCGGGATTGGCCGGGCGCCGGGCTTTGCACAGTGATGGTGCCGCCATGTGCTTCCACAAAGGCCCGCGCCACTGCCAGCCCAAGGTCCGTTCCCTTCACCGCGGCCCGGTCACCTCCAGAAACACGGTAAAACGCATCGAAGACGTGAGGCAGCGCTGCAGCCGGAATGCCCGGGCCCTCGTCGGCGACGGAGACCCGCACCGCGTCACCCTCCAGGTGAGCGCGCACGCTGATCGCCGCTTCTGGCGGGGTGTACTGGGCAGCGTTCTCGATAAGATTAGTTAGCACCTCGCCAATCTGCACGTAGTCCAAGGGGACCGGCGGCAGGTCCTCCGGTACGTCAACGGTCACCGGATGCTGCCCGACCACGCCCTCCAGCCGCGCCAGCACGTCGTCCACGAGCACGTCGAGGGGATACCACTCGCGCTCTGGCATCAGCTTCCCTGCTTCAATGCGGCTCAGCTCCAGCAGGCGTTCGACCAGCCGGTGCAGGCGCTCCGCCTCCTGCCGGATCGCTACCAGATAGGCTCGCCGCTGCTCCTCGCTCCATGAAATCTCGGGCTGCAGCAGGCTCTCGGCCGATCCCTTGATCAATGCCAGCGGCGTGCGTAGATCATGTGAGACGGCATGCAGGATGGCTCGCCGTACCTCGTCGGTCTTCCGCAGCACCTCCGTATCCGTTGCCACCTGCCACAGGCGAGCCCGCTCCACGGCGCGGCCAATCTGGTCGGCGGCCGCACCGAGCAGCCTGGCTTCTTCGGGCGCCCAGGATACGCGGTGGGCGGCGACGACCAGGCATAGCATGCCCACCGTTTGCTCGCCGGCAACCAGCGGCACGTACTCGACCCGATAGGGCGCCCCCTTGGAGACTCTGCCGGCCGGCCAGCGAATCCGAATCCAGTGGTGGCCCTGGAGGCGCCGCTCGCTGCCGGGTTCGCCGGCAAGCGGTGTTGCCCGAGGCGCAAGCCAGGAGGCCCTATCCGCGACGCCGGCCAGCACCAGGCCGGATGAGGCGCGCACGGCCACGCGCCCATCACTCTCGCCCGGCACCGGCAGCAAGATGGCGCACCCATCGAGGCCGAGGACCTCACGTAGATGATCGGCCACTCCCTGGAGGGCAGCATCCAGGTCATCGCTTGCGCTGAGCGTGCGGCTCAGCCGATGCAAGGCGGCCGCCTCGCGCTCACGCCGCTGCGCCTCGTCCGCGCGCTGGCGTTGCGCTACCGCTAGCTGGCTCGCCACCACGGCCACAATCACGAAGAGCAGGAGCGCAATCCACTCTTCTGGATCAGCCATGGTAAAGGTGTGGAGCGGTGGGACGAAGAAGAAATCGTAGGTCAGAGACGCTGCCACGCAGGCAAAGATGGCGGGGCCGCGCCCAAAGCGGATGGCAATCGGAAGGACCACCAGCAGGTAGAGCATGGCTAGACCACCGATCCTGCTGTGCGCCAGAATCACCCCAATGCCCGCGCTGGCGAGCAGGACTCCCGTGGCCGCGGCGACGTAGCCAGCCATGCTTGGCGGCACAACGCGCTCAAGGAAGCGCCACCGCAGCAGCGCGCCGATCAACTCGCGCAGCCAGCGTGCCGAAGCAAGCTTCACGACCTTAATCATCGCAAAGCCTGTGATGAAGCAGGCGGCGGGGATGCCTGCGCTCGCGGATCGGGTGTGTGGGGATACGCCACCGGCCAGCTCCACGCTTTCGCCGTCTGAGAGCCTTTTCCCGTCCTGTCGATTTCAGCGGTGCTTGTTAGGCGGCCCGGCAGTGGTGAACCGCGGTGGCGCACCGGCCACCACTGCAAGCGTGTATGCGTACCCGCAGGTATTGCGCCGCACGGGAGCGGAATGCTACAACCGGCGCGGGCACCCGCCTATGCGCGGAGCGCCACAAGCCATCACGCAACCACGTCGTTAGCACGGCCAATGCATCCACCCTCTTACGCCGCTGCGCCAGCTCGGGCTGTGCCCGAGAGGGAAGCACGGCAGACGCCCTTCAGCGGTTGCGCCAGCCTGGGAGCGGTGCGAGGAACACCGCCAGGCACTCCCAGTACGTCCAGTACGTCCATCGAGGGCAACGAACGTATGTCCCGCACATCCTTCGCCGCTCGTCTCGCCTCTACCACCCGCGTCATACGCTCTGGCCGCCGAGGGCTCGTCGCCGCGCCGCCGGCCGTGCTGCTGGCACTCGTGCTGGCCGCCTGCGCCACCGGCGATCCCCAGACGACGCTCGACCCCAAGGGGCCTTTCGCCGCCGAAATCTACAAGCTCTTCGTCCCGGTGATGGCGGCGGCGCTCTTCGTCTTCGTCGTCGTCGAAGCCTTGATCATTGTCGCGGTCATCCGCTTTCGCGGCCGCGAGGGCGACCCGCTGCCGCCACAGATCCACGGCAACACGCGGCTGGAGATCCTCTGGACGATCATCCCCGCCCTGATCCTGATCGTCATTCTCCTCTTCACCTTCCGCACCCAGGCCATCCTCGCCAGCCCGCCGGAATCGCCGAATGCGATTACGGTGCGAGTGGTGGGCCATCAGTGGTGGTGGGAATTCGATTATCCCGACCTGGGAGTGGTAACGGCATCGGAGCTGCACATTCCCGTCGGCGAGACGGTCAAGGTCGAGCTCGAATCGGTAGACGTCATTCACAGCTTCTGGGTGCCTCATCTGGCCGGCAAGACCGATGTCATTCCCGGGCGCGTCAACCGCATGTGGCTGCGCGCCGACGAGCCCGGCACCTATAGCGGCCAGTGCGCCGAGTTCTGCGGCCTGGAGCACGCGCTGATGCGCTTCGTCGTCATCGCCGAGCCGGCCAGCACGTTCAACGCCTGGGTGCAGCAGCAGCGCGGCATTCCGCCGCAGCCGGGCTTCGGCCCCACGCCGACACCACCGGCTACGACGCAGCCGGGCCAGCCGAACCAGGCAGCGCTGATCGCGCAGGGCTACCAGCTCTTCTCCAACGGCGCCTGCATCACCTGCCATACCCTGCGCGGCACGCCCGCCCAGGCGAAGGTCGGCCCGGACCTCACGCACTTTGGCAGCCGCAAGAGCATCGCCGGCAATACGCTGCCCAATACGCCGGAGAACCTCAAGCGCTGGCTGCGCAACCCACAGGAGGTCAAACCCGGCAACGATATGCCAAACTTGAATCTGAGCGACTCCGATGTCGAGGCGCTTGCCGCCTACCTCGAGAGCTTGAAGTAGCCTCTGAGGGGGCGGTGCGCGCTTCGCGCGTCGCGCAGCCGGCCAGCAGCGAACGAGCAATGGTGAGGAACGAGGGAACGTAGCCATGGCAGCCGAAGTCGTCGCCCCTGGAGCACCCGTACCGGGCACCATCGTCGAGGCGCCGCCAATCACCGTGCGCCGTGAATGGGGAGGGTGGCAGTGGCTCGCCACCGTCGACCACAAGCGGATCGGCATCCTCTATACCGTCACCGCTCTCTGCTTCTTCCTGCTCGGTGGCTTCGAGGCGTTGCTTGTCCGCACGCAGCTGATCGTGCCCAACAACACATTCTTGCATCCGGACGTCTACAACCAGATGTTCACGATGCACGCGACGACGATGATCTTCCTGGCCATCATGCCCCTGAGCGTGGGCCTGGCCAACTTCATCGTCCCGTTGATGATCGGCGCATCGGATATGGCCTACCCGCGCCTCAATGCTTTCAGCTACTGGCTCTTCCTCTTCGGCGGCCTCTTCCTCAACCTGAGCTTCCTCACCGGCGGCGCGCCGAATGCCGGGTGGTTCTCCTACGCCCCGCTTACCGAGAAGGCGTATAGCACGACCACCGGTATAGATTTCTGGGACCTCGGCATCCAGCTGCTCGGCATTGCCTCGATCGCGGGGGCGATCAACTTCATCGTCACGATTCTGCGCCTGCGCGCGCCGGGCATGACCTTTATGCGCCTGCCGCCGTTCGCCTGGATGACGCTGGTCGTCTCATTCCTGATCATCTTCGCCTTTCCTAGCCTGACCATCGCGCTCATCCTGCTCATGTTCGACCGCCTGGTGGGCACGCACTTCTTCCTGCCCAGCGGCGGCGGCGACCCGCTCCTGTGGCAGCACCTCTTCTGGTTCTTCGGCCATCCAGAGGTCTATATCCTCATTCTGCCGGCCTTCGGCATCATCTCCGAGGTCATTCCCGTCTTCTCGCGCAAGCCGCTGTTCGGCTACTCGTTCGTCATCTATTCCGGCATTGCCATCGGCTTCCTGGGCTTCACCGTCTGGGCGCACCACATGTTCGCCGTGGGCCTGGGCGATATCGCCAATGGCGCCTTTGCCACCGGCAGCTTCCTCATCGGCGTGCCCACAGGGGTGAAGATCTTCAACTGGATCGGCACCATGTGGCGCGGCAGCCTGCGCTTCAAGACACCGATGCTCTTCGCCGTCGGCTTCGTCGCCATGTTCCTCATCGGCGGCATCTCGGGCATCTCACTCGCCTCGCCGCCCGTCGATCTCCAGCAGACCGATACCTACTACGTGGTGGCGCACATCCACTACGTACTCTTCGGCGGCGCGATCATGGGCCTCACCGCGGGGATCTATTACTGGTTCCCCAAGATCTTCGGCCGCCTGCTCAACGAGACGCTGGGCAAGTGGCATTTCTGGCTGCTCATGATCGGCTTCAATCTCACCTTCTTCCCCATGCACTGGCTCGGCACCGAGGGCATGCCCCGCCGCATCTACACCTACTTCCCGGGGAACGGCTGGGAGGTGTGGAACATGGTGTCGACCATTGGCTCGTACATCCTCGGCCTCTCGATCCTGATCTTCGTCGCCAATATGATCCTTACCGGCCTGCGGCCGCGCCAGGACGTGGGCAACAATCCCTGGGAGGCGGCGACGCTCGAATGGGCCACCACCTCGCCACCCCCACCGCACAACTTCGACGAGGTGCCGGTCGTCTACAGCCGCTATCCACTGTGGGAAGACCGTGAGCCGGTGGAGGAGCACGGCGGCGTTGCGCCACGTAGCCCGATTGGCCCGGAGGCCCATCCGGCCGATGAGGAGAGCGCCGTTGGCGAAGGCGAGGCAACCGAGCAGGGCCACCACGGCCACGCCTTCCACCTGCCCGCGCCCACCATCTTTCCGCTGATCATGGCCTTTGGCCTGGTGATGATCGCCTTTGCCTTGCTCTTTGCCACGCCGGTGCTCAAGCTCACCTTCGTGCTCACCGGCGTCGTCTACGGCATCGTGGCTATCTTCGGCTGGGTGAAGCAGGTCTCGGCCTGAGCTGGTAACCCATGGAGAAGAAGCGAAGAAGCGAGAAAAAAGTAGGCCCTCGGCAGAAGCTCAACGTACGCTGCATCTGGAGCAGAAATGGCTGCACTGACTGCTGATCACTCTGCGCATGCGCTCCAAGAGGCGCCACCCACCGGGCTCGAATCGCTCGATATTCGGAAGCTCGGCATGTGGGTCTTCCTGGGATCGGAGTGCGTCTTCTTCGGCGCGCTGATCACCACCTTCTACGTCTACCGACCCGAGATCCTGGCCAATCATCCCGAGCCTCGGGAGGTGCTCGATATCCCCTTCACCGCCTTCCTGGCCTTCATCCTCCTGATGAGCAGCCTCACCATGGTGCTGGCGCTGGCCTCGATTCAGCTCAATCGCCGGCGCGCCGGCGCCTACTGGCTGCTGGCCACCGCCTTCCTTGGCACGTGCTTCCTCGCCGGCCAGACCTACGAGTTCACGCACCTGGCTCACGAGGGCGTTACCCTGAGCAGCGGCGTCTTCGGCCAGTGCTTCCTGATCCTCACCGGCTTCCACGGCACGCACGTCTTCGTCGGCGTGCTCTGGCTGCTCGCCTGCTTCGCGCGCACGCTGCGGGGGGGCTTTCACGGCGGCAACTTTATCGGCCCAGAGATCGCCGGCCTCTACTGGCACTTCGTCGACGTCGTGTGGGTGGCCATCTTTACTCTCATCTACCTCATCTGAGCTTCTAGCTCGAAGGAGCTGCCATGGAGTCCGCATTTGCCCCTTCTCCGAGCGAGACGCAGGCGATCACCGCCGAGCATCCGGTCTTTGTCGAGCACAAGCATCCGAACTACGTCGGCGTCTTCGCGCTGCTGACGCTCTTTACCATCATCGAGGTGTCGATCACCTACTTCCCATCGCTGCCGCAGGTGCCGCTCCTGCTGCTCTTCGCGCTCCTCAAGGGGTCGACGATCGCGCTCTTCTACATGCACCTGCGCTACGATAGCCGCCTCTTCAGCGGCTTCTTCCTGGTCGGGCTGATCCTGGCGGCGTCGATGCTGCTGACGCTGATGGCGCTCTTCCTAGCCCATCCACGCCTGCCATACGTGCAGGCTGAGCAACCCGCGGCCGCTACCGCCACGCCGGCCGCCGGTACCACCCTCTCCACCAGCGGCCGCTAGACGCCAGTGCCTCGGCTCCGCCGCTCCACTGCGCGCGGGCTCGAGCTGGATTGCTACGATTTGATCAGGCACGAGGCGCCTGCCTCGATCGCATGGGGCAAGTAAGCAGCCCGTGCCGACTGGCGGCCTCCCTTGCCAAGCGTGCTTGACTGGAATCGCTGGCAGTTCGAGCCCGGCATCATCGTCGGGCTGCTGGTGCTGACGGCAGCCTATGTGCTGGCCGCCACGCGCTATCGTGCACGGCTGCTCGCGCTGGGCGGGCCGCCGCCCCGCTGGCAGCCCCCGGGAAGCCTGGGGCCTGAGCGTCCTGGTGCGCTTTCTCCCTGGCAGGCTGCCGCCTTCTTTACCGCCACGCTCGTCGTGGCGCTCGCGCTGCTCTCGCCACTGCACACCATCGGCGAGCGCTACCTCCTGAGCGCGCACATGGTGCAGCATCTGCTGCTCACGCTCGTCGTGCCGCCCCTCTGGCTGATGGGCACGCCAGGCTGGATGCTGCGGCCGCTACTGCGCATCCGCTTCGTCAGGCGCGTGGGCGCCGGCCTGCTCACGCCCCTACCCGCATTCTTCCTCTTCAATGCCATCCTCCTTATCTGGCACGTGCCGGCTCTCTACGAGCTCGGGCTCACCAGCGAGCCCGTACACGCTCTCGAGCACGCCTCATTTCTCGCCTTTGGCTTGCTCACCTGGTGGCCGGTAGTTGGTCCACTGCCGGAGTTTCCGCGCCTGCCGTACGGCGCGCAGGTACTCTATCTCTTCTTCGAGTCGCTGCCGCCCACCATCCTGGGCGCGCTCATCTCGCTGGCCGAGATCCCGCTCTATCCCACCTACTGGAGCGCGCCGCGGATCACACCGCTCAGCCCGCTCGATGACCAGCAGCTCGGCGGGCTGATCATGTGGCTGCCGGGCGCGCTGGCCTACTTCATTGCGCTCTCGATCGTCTTCTTTCTCTGGCTGGAGCGCCAGGAGGCCGCGCACGAGGCGCCCTACGGGCGGATCAATCCCAACCGTGCCAAGCGTGAGCAGGGGAGCGATCACCCGGCGGTACTCCGGTAGGGGCAGGAGGTCGCCGGCAGTGTGCGGAGCAGCGCTAGCTGGCGTGAGGTGGTGCTCCAGCTAGAGACTGCGCCTGAGCTCTGGCCCGCCTCGCCCCCCATCAGGTCTTGCGCGCTACTGCCACAAAGGCTGGCGGGACATTGCGCCAGACCAGCCGCAGCGTGCAGCGACCAAACACGCGACGGAGCACCGGCGGCAGGGCAAACGGTGCGTAGCCGTAGCCGGAGAAGACACCGCCCGGAGCAAGCAGCCCGAAGGCAGCCTCGACGATGGCCGCCCGCAGCGCCGGCGAGAAGTTGGCAAACGGCAGGCCAGAGACGATGGCCTCAAGCGGCCGGCTGCCGGCTGCGGGGCTCCCGGCGGCCTCGCCAGCGCGAGCGAGTGCGGCCGCCGGCGGGGACGGGGCAGGTGCGCACCGATGGCCGGCGGCCGGCCGCAGTGGGAGCTCCGGTGCGCGCGCCCGCACGACGTGCAAGCGCCGATCGCGCACCTCGCGGCGTAGCAGCGCGCAGAAGTCCGGATCGATCTCCACCGCCACCACCGCCGCGCTCGGGCCGAGCCGCGCCAGCAGCGCGCGGGTAATCGGCCCCGTCCCAGGTCCCAGCTCAACGACGCACTGCGCGCTCGCCGGCACCGGCGCAGCGACCGCCGCCGCCAGGTAGGGCGAGCTCGGCACGATCGAGCCGACCGCTCGCGGATGGCGCACGAACCCCCAGAAGAAGCGCAGCGCCTGCACCAGAGAATTAAGAGAATGAGATGGCCGGCGCGTTCGGGCGGGAGGAGAAAGGTCTGCCATCGCCTTCGAGACTCGGACGTTCCGGTAGTATAGACGGCGTAGCCGGCGCTGCGCCTTTCGTGACCACTCCTGCCAGGGGGACGGCCGATCGCGCGGCGCGAGCTCGTTCAGGCTGCGGCCGGACCGGGTTCGGCCGACGACGCCTTCCCCTGCAACGTCCGTGGAGCACGCACTCGCACTTGGCCTGCAGCAAACCGGGCAGCTCGTGCTTGCCTGGTTCACCGAGCACGAGCCGCTGCTGATCTTTCTTGCCATTCTCTTCGAGGAATGCGGCATCCCGATGCCGTTGCCGGCCGATCTGGCGATGGCCCTTGCCGGCTACCGCGTCGCTCAAGGGAAGATGACCCTCTGGCAGGCCTTCCTCATCGGCCAGTCGGCCACCTTGATCGGCTCGTCGATTCTCTACTGGGTCGGGCGGCAGGGCGGGCGGCCGCTCCTCTTCCGCTACGGCAAGCTGCTCCATCTCAGCGGCCACCGGCTGGCCCAGATCGAGCGCCTGATCGTCCGCCTGGGACCGCTGGCCGTGATTATCGGGCGGCAGATTCCCGGCCTGCGTCTGGCGGCGCCGCTCTCGTGCGGGGTTTTCCGCGTTCCGTATCGCCTCTTCGCGCCGGCGATGGTGGTCGGCTCATCGGTCTACATTGCGCTCTTTCTTGTGCTGGGAATGTGGGGTGGCCCGGCCCTCCTCACCGCCTTGCGCGTGCGCGAGCTACCGATTGGGCTCGTACTCTCGACGATCTTGCTCGTTGCTGCCGGCCTGCTGCTGCGCCAGCTGGCGCGGCGGGCGCAGGAGGTTGCTCCCTCCATGCCCGGCTATCCCTCCTACCGCCTGGCCGCCGCCCGCCGCCGCGTGATGGAAGCTGCCCTGCTGGCGGGATTGGGCGCCAGCGCGATCCTCAGCCTCATCTTCACGTGGGTTCTCGACCTGGTCGGGCTCCTGGCTCATGCCCCGCCCGAACGTGCCCTCTATCATCTGCTCCAGAGCAGCGCCCGCGGCACGCCGGTGCTTCCGGCGCTGAGCCCCTTGCACCTCCTCTTTGTCGGCCTGATCGCTACCGGACCATTCCAGGTAGCGACTTTTCTCTTCTGGTCGCTCGTCTACGCTTTTACCTTCCAGCCACGCGCGCGTGGCCCCGCCGCGCTGCGCGGGCTCCAGTTCAGCGTCATTCCCTGGCTCTGCTCGATGCTGGTGCTCTTCCCGCTCATCGGTGCCGGACCGTTCGGCGTGCATCTACACGCCGGCCCACTCCCGGCACTCGGCGAGCTCGCCCGCCTGGCCGTCTTCTGCACTATCCTGGGGCCGCTCTATCGTCTCCTCTGGCTGGCTCGCCTGCCCCGCCCGCACGAGGGGCACCGCCACGGCCATCGCCACCACGCCGCCGTCCCGCTGGCCCATCCTCCCACCGAGCACGCGGCTGCTCCGGCTGCCTCTCCTGTGGGATCGCCCGCTGGTGGAGCAGCATCCCACGCTCCCAGTGGGCACGCCGCTGCCTCAGCCGCGCCGCCGGCTGCCGCCGGAGCCGGAACAATCGCTGCGCCCACTACACCCATCCCGGCGGCGCCGAGCACCGCTGAGGGCACGGCGGCTTCTCCTCAACCCCACCGCCCCTTCAGCGCCTGAGATACAGCTCCGCCGGCAAGGAGACGCGCCGTGAGCCCCAGGAGCCCCAGATTCCACTCCGCGTCGCGTCTTCAGCGTCTGAGATACGGCTCCGCCAGGAGCAGCGCCAGCGCACTATGCGCGCTGAACCGCACTACCGGCTCAGCGCCACCGGCCCCCGCATCCGGCGCACCATGCACCAGCCGCAGCGCTGCCTCGGGGAGGACGAGGTGAAGCTCGGCGACCTCGTGGAGCTCCTGGCATCGCGGCCCCAGCGTGATCCCCTGCGCCAGCAGATACGTCGTCTGATCGACCAGATGCGCCACGGCGGTGGGAAAGACGCCCAGCCGCTGCCACACGCGCGCCACACCGCCGGTCTCCTCAGCCAGCTCGCGCACCGCCGCCTCCTCCGGCGTCTCGCCGGCCTCCAGCCCGCCGGCTGGCACCTCCCACACCCAGGCCCGCAGCGGATGCCGGTACTGGCGCAGCAGCACCAGCCGGCCATCCTCGAGCTGCGGCACGACGAACACCGCCGCCGCCGTCTCCAGGTAGACATAGCTGCTCGTCTCGCCGGTATGGAGCCGCAGCCGGTCACGCCGTAGCCGGCGCCAGCGATCCTGGTAGAGCGTTTCCTCGCTCAGCACCTCCCACGGCACCGGCGGCGGCCGGCCGGCAAGCGTCATCGCATGCTCCTTGCGTTCCCCAGGCACGAAAGCACCTCGGCGCCCCAGCCGCCCGACCAAAGGTGGCGCAATCGGCCGGCGAGCGCCACCGCGCCCCCTATTCTTCGCTCGGCGCCGGCCTGGCCGCTGCCCTCGCGGCGGCCAGACCCAGCTCGGCCGTGAGGTGATCGATAAACTGGCGCGCCGTACGGCCGGAGCGGCCATTGTGCCAGGCAGCCCACTCGATCGCCCGCGCGCGTAGCGCCGCTCGCCCGATCGCCAGGCCGCGGCGGCGCGCCAGCCCTTCCACGATCTCCAGATACAACGCCTGATCGGGCGCCGGAAAGGTGATCACCAGCCCGAAGCGATCGGCAAACGAGAGCTTCTCCTGCATCGTGTCGCGCGCGTGGACCTCCTCCGCGTCGGGCGCCGGGCGGTCGGCAAACGATTCGCGCACCAGGTGCCGCCGGTTCGACGTCGCATAGACCACCACGTTCGGTGGCCGTGCCTCGAGCCCGCCTTCCAGCAGCGCCTTCAGGTGCTTGTAGTCGGTCTCTCCCTCCTCGAACGAGAGGTCGTCAACGAACACGATGAACCGCTGCGGCCGGTCGCGCAGGAGCGCCACCAGCAAGGGAAAGTCGGCAAGCCGGGCCTTCGGCACCTCGATCAGGCGGAGGCGGCTCCAGTCGACCCGGGCCTCCACGCTGCCGGGCGCGTGCCGCGCGCACTGCTCGTTCAGCAGCGCCTTGATGCTCGACGACTTCCCGGTCCCCCGATCGCCGTAGAGCAGCACGTTATTGGCCGCATAGCCGGCCAGAAAGTAGGCCGTGTTCCGCCGTAGCAGCGCGCGCTCGGCCTCGTACCCGATCAGGTCGTCGGGCTGCACCGCATCCGGCACCGGCACGGGCACAAGCCACTCGCGCGCCGCGCTTGCCCCAGCGGCAGACTCTGGATCGCCGGCCGCCGCGCCGAGCCAGCGAAAGGCACGGTGATGGGCAAGCATACCCGTCCCGTGAGTGGCATAGTAGGCGGCAAGCTCCGGCACGAGTGCCCCCCAATCGGCAGCGGTGGCAAGCCGTGCCACGAAGTGCGGCGCTCCTTGCCCTGGGGCAGGCCCGCCGGCCGGCTCCTCGCTCACCGGGCCGAACGCCTCGGGGCGTTGTCCTGCGTACTGCAGGTCTGCTGAGGGCGCGGCGGCCGGCTCCTCGCTCACCGGGCCGAACGCACACCCGTACCCACCACCATCCTGGAGAGAGGCAACGGGCAGCGCGGGCAGATCGGTGAGCCCGGCGGCGCGGGCCAGCTGCGCCACGGCGGCCGGCAGACGCGCGGCGGCGGCGGCCAGCTCCTGCAGCGTGCGCAGGTCGGCGGCCGCGGCCGCCACCAGCGCCTGGGGGAGATACTCCACCAGCGGGCCAGGCCGACCCGCCCGTGCAGCAGGCACCGCCGGCCCGGCTCGACTGCCGGCGACCTGCTCCAGCCGCGCCCCCAGACGTGCCGCCGCTGCACTAAAGGGGTTCTCATCACGGAGAATCGCCTGGGCCAGCGCCGCACGACACGCGTCGAGGCGCCACGATACCGCTCCTGCTTCCGGCTCCACCGGCGTCTCGCCTGTCCCATCGGCGGTCTCCCGGCCTGGATCGCTGGCTCTTCCCGAGAGCGAGGTCGCAAGCAGGGCGCGAAAGAGCGCGCCGTAGGCATGCAGCACGTGCCGTAGGGAGGGCGGGGACCCGCGCGGCTCATGTTCGGCGCGCCCATCGGGCTCCCCCTGCCGGCTTGGCTCGAGGGCCAGCCGGTCGAGCAGGGCTACCAGCTCGCGGAGCGGTGGCTGCTCGAGCAGACCATGGTAGACCAGCAGTGCATGGGCCCGCGTCACCAGCGCGGCGGTATCCAATGCTACCGACCGGCCGAGGCTTTCGGGCATCGTGGAAGATGCCGGTTGTCCTCGCTGGAGAGCATGGCCAGGTGTCTGCTGGAGGTCCATCAGCGGCTCCGCCCGCCGGTGCGCCTCCTGGCTGAGTTTGCCTGCCGCGGGGCGATCTATCGACCGGAGGTCCATCAACGGCTCCGCCCGCCGGTGCGCCTGGTGCCGCGCGGCGGCCGCACCGGGCGTGTCCACCGGCTCAGCAGCGCGGCTACCGGAGGGGGAATGTCGATGGCGTAGCGTGGCGCCAGTCGCCCGGTGATCTCCGCCACCCACTGCCGATCCTCGTCGGTCGGCACTGGTCCATCCCACTCGCGCTGCACGAGCTGGTCGGCCGCGAACGCCTCGCCCATGTCCTTGAGAATCTGCTCCTGCTCCTCCGACAGCGCCGGAAATCCCTGGCGCACGATCGAGACCCAATCAAGGTGGTTCGCCGCCTCGAACGCGATGTCTTGGAGCAGCTCATCGAGCGCCTCAAGCGCCGCCGTCTGGTCGGGGCCGCGCGTGCCGGGCGTGGCAGACACGTGTACCATGCGCACGATTATACCGGTGGCTCTTCGAGGTGGCTGTGGAGCCTACCCGGCCCACGTCACCAGGCCGGTGTCGAAGGGATGCGGCAGATCCGGATGGCTCGGCACCACGCGCACACTGTAGCCATGCAGCCCGCTCGTCTGGCACGGAATGGCCCCTTCATAGGTCCACACCTTCTCCTCGGCTGCGCCCGCACCCGCCCGCTGCACCTCTTGACGCGCGCGCACCGCCCCGTCCCCATCACCCTCGCCATCGCCGCCCTCACTCCCTCCTCGCTGCTGCGCTCCCGCCACCGCCATCTCCACCACCTGCCCGCCGACGATCTGCTCGTGCGCATCCACCGGCCCGTGGTAGAGCTGGACCGAGACATCGGCCGGCGAGAGCTCGCCGAGGCGCACGCGAGCACGCACAGGCAGCTCAAGCCCCACCGCCATATCGGTAGCCGGCGCCTCCACCGCTTCGACGCGCACCTGCCACCACGCCGCGCGCACGCGCCGCTTCCACGCTGCCAGGGCACGCGCCGCTGCCCCACCGTCGCGGGTGAGCCGCCCAAACCGCTCGGCCGCCGGCAGATAGTAGCGCTCGGTGTACTCGCGCACCATGCGGTGGGTGGTGAACAGGGGGCCATACTCGCGCATCGAGGCTTTCATCATCGCGATCCAGCCCCGCGGCAGGTCATCTGGCCCGCGATCGTAGAACAGCGGCACGACCTCCTTCTCCAGCAGCTCGTAGAGCGCCCGCGCCTCGACGTAATCCTGATACCCCGGATCCTGGTACTCTTCCCCTCGCCCGATCGCCCACCCCAGGCCCGGCCGGTAGGCCTCCGCCCACCAGCCGTCGAGCACGCTTAGATGCAGCGCGCCGTTGAGCACGGCCTTCATGCCGCTCGTCCCGCTCGCCTCCAGCGGGCGGCGCGGCAGATTCAGCCACACGTCACACCCGCTCACCAGATAGCGAGCGACGTTCAGATCGTAGTCCTCGATGAACACGATGCGCCGGCGCAGGTCCTCGCGCCGCGAGAGGCGCACGATCTCGCGGATCAGCTCCTTGCCGCCGTTATCCTCCGGGTGCGCCTTGCCAGAAAAGATGATCTGCACCGGCCGCTCACGGCTGCTGAGAATGGCGGCCAGCCGGTCGATGTCCTGAAAGAGCAGCGTCGCCCGCTTGTAGGTAGCAAAACGGCGTGCAAACCCGATCGTCAGCGCGGCCGGATCCAGCACCTCCACGGCCTGCTCGATCTCCGCCGGCGGGGCGCCCCGCGCCTCGGCCTGGGCCCGCACCCGGCGGCGGGCGAAGCTCACCAGCCGCTCCCGCCGCCGCTCGTGCGTGCGCCACAGCTCCTCCCCCGGAATCTCGCTCACGCGCTGCCACACCGACAGGTCGGCGGCGTCGCGCCCCAGACACGCCTCCGGCCAGCGGGGCCCCAGGTAGCGCTCGTAGAGCCCGCGCATGTCTTCCGAGATCCACGACGGCGCGTGTACCCCATTCGTCACCGACCCAATCGGCACCTCGTCCACCGGCGTGCCCGGCCACAGATTGGGCCACAGGCGCCGTGAGACCTGGGCGTGCAGCTTCGACACGCCATTGGTCGCCGAGGCGAGACGAATGGCCAGCACCGCCATACTGAACTCTTCGTTCGGATCATCCGGCCGCTGCCGGCCCAGCGCCAGGAACTCCTCGCGCGAGATTCCCAGCCGGCTATACCATTCGCCAAAGTAGTGGTCGATGAGCTCCGGCCGAAAGGTATCGATCCCCGCCGGCACGGGCGTGTGCGTGGTGAAGATCGACCCGGCTGCCGCTGCCTCGCGCGCCTCGTGGAACGAGAGCCCATAGTCCTCCATCAGCCGGCGGATGCGCTCGAGCCCAAGAAAGGCCGAATGCCCTTCGTTCATGTGGAAGACCTGCGGCCGGTAGCCAAGCGCCTCGAGCGCGCGCACCCCACCGATGCCGAGCAGGATCTCCTGCCGGATGCGGATGTCGCGATCGGCGCTGTAGAGCCGCAGCGACGCCACCCGATCTTCCGGCGCCGTCTCCGGCACGTTCGCATCCAGCAGGAAGAGCGGCACCCGCCCCACCTGCACCCGCCAGATCTGCGCCACCAGCCGCCGGCCGGGCAGGTCGATTGCGATCTTCATCGGCGTGCCGTCCGGCCGCCGTTCTAGGGCCATGGGCAGGTTGTAGAAGTCGTTGTCCGGGTAGCGCTCGCCCTGCCAGCCGTCGGCGTTGAGGTACTGGCGGAAGTAGCCTTCCTGATACGCCAGCCCCACTCCCACCAGCGGCAGTCCGAGGTCGCTCGCCGATTTGAGATGGTCGCCGGAGAGCACGCCCAGCCCGCCCGAGTAGATCGCCAGGCACTCGGTGAGCCCAAACTCCGCCGAGAAGTAGGCGATCGTCACACCGCCGGCGGGATACGTCCGTGCAAACCAGGCGCGCCGCCCGCCCATCGCCAGATAGCCGGCGTCGTCCTCCTCCTCCGGCTCGCCGTGCGCCAGGTAAGCATCCAGCCGCTCGCACACCCGCCGGTACTGCGCGACGAACCCGTCGTCGGCCGCCGCCTCCACCAGTCGCTCCTGGCGAATGGAGCCCAGGAGCACGATGGGGTTGTGGCCCACGCTCTCCCAGAGCTCCGAATCGAGCCGCCGGAAGAGGTCGATCGTCTCCCGATCCCATGTCCAGCGCAGGTTCATCGCCAGCTCGCGCAGGCGGCCCAGCGCCGGCGGGATCGACGGCACGATGGTGAAGGTGCGGAGTGGACGAAGTGGAGGCGCCATCAATCGCTAAGGGTACCGTTGATTTGCCTGCCGGGGCCTCTCTCCACTACAAATGGGGGAGAGTGGCGAGAAGGATTGGCAGGAGGGAGGTCTAGTGCGGAATTCGGAGAAAGGAGGCGCAGCATCTGCGCAAAGATTACCCCGATGAGCACCATGCGTACTCCATCCACCGCACGAGCCACGCAGCTGACCCGGCGCCGGTATCTTGCTCATGCGCTCGCCGGGAGCGGCGGCGCCGGCCTGCTGGCCGCGCTCGCCGCCTGCAGCGCGCCGGGCCAGGCCGGCAGCAGCACCGGCCCGGCGGCAAACGCCCAGCCCGTTACCATCCGCTTCCCCGACGACGCCAGCAGTCCGAACGATTCGGCCTTCGCCGACGAATTCGCCAAGCGCTTCAATGCCAAGTATGCCCCGCGGATCACGGCCCAGCTGGAATCCTTCCCCGATCCCGACTGGGGCAAGCGCTACGAGAAGTGGGTCACCATGGCCGTCTCCGGCACGATGCCGGAGATCGTCTGGCTCTGCTGCACCTTTATCCGCCCCTTCATGCTCAAGGGGCTGGTGATGGAGCTGGATAAGTTCATCAAGCGCGACTGGAAGCCAGCCGACATCGACGACTTCTACAAGGGGCCATACGAGGCGTTCAAGATCGAGGGGAAGCAGCTGGCCATTCCCGTCTACATCAATGTCGTGATCATGTTCGTCAACAACAACCTGCTCAAGCAGGCCGGTCTCCCCTACCCGGACGAGAACTGGAACAAGGACAAGTTCCTGGATTACGTTGTCAAGCTCACCAAGCATACCGCCCCGCGGGAGGCCAATCCGTGGGGCTTCGACATGGGCTTCACGGCACTGGATCGTAACGTCTCGTTCATCTGGGCCTGGGGCGGCGAGCCGCACGATCCCAAGGACGGGCCGGTGGTTACCAAGCTGACCTACGATAATCCGAAGACGATCGAGGCACTGCAGTTCCTGCACGACCTGGCGTGGAAGTACCAGGTCAGCCCGCTAAAGGATTCTGAGCGCGGCGGGCTCGGGCGCGAAGACGCCTTCATCCAGGGGAAGACGGCGATCTACCTGGAGGCCACCGGCAACGCGGCGAACATCAGCACCAAGGGCCCGGCCGTTGGCCTGGACTGGGACTTTGCCCCACTGGTCAAGGGCCCGGCTGGGTACGGCTCGCGTATCTCGACCGACGGCTACATGATCGACAAGAGCACCAAGTACGCCGAACAGGCGTGGACGGTGCTCCGCGAGCTGTCGTCGACGGAGACGCAGGAGCTACGCGCTCAGCTCGCCAGGCGCCAGCCACCGCGTAAGTCGGCCGCCGGAGCGTGGGAGAAGGTTTACCCCGGCAAGAATGCCAAGCTTGGCCGGCTCATGGCCGACAGCGGCCGGCCAGACGCGCGCGCGTTCTGGAAGGACGCCGACCAGGTGGCCGCCATTATCGGCAAGTACATGACGGCGACGATGATCGATAACACGATGGACGTGGCCCAGGCGATGAAGCAGGCTATGGAGGACGTGCGCGGCTACTACGCCGGCAATAAGTAGCTAAGTCGTGTAGTAAGGAGTGCGGTGTGGCCGCTGCTGTGGTGAGACTGCTGAGCTGGGTGTGGCCGCTCAGCAGACGAGTGCCAGGCTGGTAGCCGGCCGCATATCGCATGGGTGCACGACCGACGCCAATTTCGAGCGCTCGGTCGACAGCAGACGAGTGCCAGGCTGGTAGCCGGCAGCCGGCCGCGCAGGCAGCACCTTTGCCGCCGGGCCGGCGTTGAAGCTGGTAAGAGGGTGGCAGGCCGCGGCAGGCCATCAGCCGCCTGAGCAGAGCGAGCATTTGGGAGGCTGATCCATGGGCCGGCCATCCTCTTCCCAGCCTGCAGTACCACGGCCGCTGGCCGTCGGCGAGCGCGTCGAGCTCTGGCGACGACGGCCGGCCACCGTGGAGCCGGTGCATACACCTCCCACGGCGTATGAAGCGATTGGCCGCCGCGCTGCCGGCAGCGGTAGCGAGATCGAGCACGACACAGAGGAGTGGGATGTCCGCCCCGCGCTAGTCGCTGCGCTTGCCGGCAGTGTCGTGGCGCTGAGAGCCAGCACCTGGCCCCTCGTGCGATCGCCGGTCGCCTCACCCGGCCCTGTGCCGCTGGCGCCGGCGGCACAGGGCCGGCCGCCGGCGATGATCCGCCGGCTAACGTCCGAAGGCATCGCCGAATGGGATGGCCACCTAGCGCCGCCGGACGCCGCGGCGGCGCTGCTCCGATCACTCGATGGCGACCGTGCTCGTGGCACCGACCGGGCCGCCCCTCCCCGCGTGGGCGGCAATGAGCAGCTGCTTGTCTTCATCACCAATCCGCGCCATGCGAGCGGCCGCCTGCGGCAGCGACGCCGCAGCCCGCGCGTGGCGCTGCGTCTGACTCCGGTGCGCCTGCTGCCGCTCCCGGCCGACGCCGCGTCCGAGCACACGCTGCCTCCCCATTTCTATCAGCCGAATGGCGATGACACCGTCGCCGGTGCGGCAGATCCGGGGGGCCAGCAGCAGAATCGCCTCGACTGGTTCCAGAGGAATGGCGATGACACTGGCGTCGGCCAGGCGGTCGGCGCCGGCGACTTCGGGCTCGGCGACCCCGACCTGCTCCCCGTTGCACGGCTCACCGACGTCAGCCTGCACGGCGCTGGCGTGGTCGTCGATTGCCCGCTGCCGCAAGGGACACCGGTCAGGCTCGAGTTCGATCTGCCCGGCGAGGCGCTGCCCTTCGTCGTGCGCGGCCGGGTCGTCGAGCCGGCGGTGCCGCTCCACGGCGAGGTCCAGCCGCAGGTCGATGGCCTCCCCGGCTTCCGCCGCGGCATCGAGTTTCTGGGCACCCAGGCAGCGCACGAGGCACGCCGCCTCCGCCAGGTGCTGGCGCTGCTGCGGCGCCGCCGTTCTTCGTGATGGCTCGCCTATGGCCTTTGCGACACGGAAGGCTTCCACCCGCAGCGGTCGCTGTAGCGCCGCCGTTCTTCGTGATCACTCGGCTGAGATCTAGCCGGCCACCTACAGCGAGACGCCGGCCACCTACAGCGAGACGCCGGCCTCGGCCGCAAAGGTGCGCAGCAGGCGTGTGAAGAGTGCTCCCCGGGAGCGCCGGATATGCTGCTGCTCGCGGGCCAATCCCAGCGCCCGCTGCCACACATCCATGTATCCAGGATACAGGCGGCGCAACGCCTTGACGTAAAAGCTACGGCTGTGCGTGTCGCCGAGCAGCCGCTCGGCTTCCTCGACGTGGTACGCGATCTCCGGATATCGCCGCCACAGGTCCATATCGCTGAGCGTCCGGCTCGAGCGCGATGCCGGTACCGGTGGGCAGTGCTCCGGGGATAGGGATTCCTCAGAACGTTTTTCTCCTATCGTTCCGGGAACGTTCCGTCGTTTCTCGCTGTAGCCGCCAGTAGTGGTTTCAGGCTGCAACCTAGCTCGCGCGTTTTCCACCACCTCGGTTTCATCCTGAAAGGTAGTGCCCCCGGCCTCGCGTCTTCCCTGGGCAGCCAGCAGTGTCTCGAGCTGCGCTTCATCCTCCTCCACCAGCGGGTCCTCCATCAGCACGTGGTAGGTACTGAGCGTCCGTCGCTTCTTGCCGATGCGTCGATCGTAGATATAGTTGTGCTCCACGCGGATGAAGCGCTGCACCTCCTGGCGCTGCAGCAGACGCCACAGGGTCACGCGCGAGAACCCGCACGCGGCGGCAAGCTCGGCGGCAGAGACGGTACAGCCGTCGGTTGTGCTGTCTCCCTGGTGCGCGGCCGCCAGGGCGCGGTTGCACCGGTCGCGCACCTCCATGATCAGGATGGTGGCATCCGGCCCCAGCCGCGGCTTCCAGCGCTCCCAGAAGTAGCGCGATTCGGTGAGGCGCAGGTGGGGGCGGAGCAGGGCGTCGCGCAGCCGGCGGTACTCCGGAGTGAGGCGTAGCTGCCTCGGGCGGAGGCTCATGCCCTCTCGCGTGGCTGCGTCCGGCGCGGTGCCCATACTCGTCGCTCTCTCGGCCGGAGAAAGGGCATCTGGGTGTCGTCGCGCGAGCGGCATACCTGAGCCGGCAGCCTCCTGAGCATCGCGCTCCTTGGAGGAGGGGAGGCGCTGGCCGGGCAGGTGGTTGGGAAGAGGGTCACGCATCGGTGCGCTCGCTCCAATGCCGCGCGATGGTGGTGATGGTGGCGCGTAGCGCTGCTCTCGCTGCCGGCGAGAGGCGGCTATCGGTCAGCCGCTGTGCAAGCAGCAGCAGTGTCGGGTCGCCTGCTCCCAGCCGCTGGAGGGAGCGCGGGAGCAGACCGGCGGCGGCGAGCAGGCGGTCTGCCTCGGCATCGGTAAGCTGGAGTGCCTCGGCGAGCGCCTCGACGGCCGCCTGCCCCGGGGCGGCGCGTTCACCGGCCTCGAGACGATTGACGTAGCTGCGATCGACCCCGGCGCGGGTGGCCACCGCCGCCTGGCTCAGCCCGCGGGCCAGCCGCAGCTCCTTGAGCACCTGGCCGAAGCTTGCCCCTCCGCTCTCCCGGCTGCCGTCCTGTCCTCGGACTCGGTGGTGCTCCTCGTCTGGCCCTGCCTCCGGATCGACTGCCGACCCTCTGCCGTATGCCGCCGGACGGCGTTCATCGGCTTCGAGTCCGGCCACCCGCTCTGCTCCTTCCTTCCCCGTGCGCTCCATGGCCGCACCTCCTCGTGTTGTCCTCCAGTCTACCGATAGTGTGCCCAATTGGCAACGCATGAACGGATCGTTCGCAACCATATGTTGACCAATAGACAACATATGGTTGCGAGATTTGGTGACTGCAGAGCACGGGGCGGCTGCATATAGAGGCATACCGAGGGAGAGAGGGTGGTATGGGCCGGGCTGAGCTGGCGGCTGAGGCGGCGCTAGAGGGGCGGCTGGCTGCCGCGCGGTCCGTGCGGCTGGGCCAGAGGCAGCTTGGCCTCCAGCAGCTCGGTCCACGCCAGCACCAAGCGGGCATCCCACTGGATGCCCGCGCCGCCGCGGAAGATGCGGATCACGTCTTCTTCCAGGAGCGCGGAGCGGTAGACGCGGTCCGACGTCATCGCGTCGTAGGCATCGGCGATGGCGATGATGCGTGCCATCTGCGGGATCTGCTCTCCCGCCAGCCCATCCGGATACCCTTTCCCGTCCCAGCGCTCATGGTGTGAGCGCACGCCGGGAATGCAGGGCTCGAGCGCGGGCACCTGCCGGAGCAGCTCGGTGCCGGCAGCGGGGTGGCAGCGCATCAGTGCAAACTCCTCGTCCGAAAGCTTGCCCGCCTTGCGGAGAATGCCCTCCGGCACCGCCACCTTGCCCACATCGTGGAAGAGGCAGGCCAGCCGCAGCGTATGGCAATACTCGTCGTCGTGCCCCATCGCTCGTGCCAGCTGGAGCGCATAGTGGGCCACGCGCCGTGAATGGCCGGCGGTGAAGGTATCTCGCGCATCGATCGCGGCTGCCAGCGCTTCGAGGGTCGACATGTTCGCCGCCAGCAGCAGCTCATGGAGCCGGCTGGGGTCGCGCTCGAAGTGGGCCACCGCGGAGCTCCCGCGCTCGACGCGGTCGCGCCCCAGATACTTCGCCAGGTAGAGCGCGTTATCGGCCGTCTCTACCAGATCCTCGCGCCGCAGCCCGTCGGTAGGAAAGTGGGCGACCCCGATGCTCGCCTTCACCATGCCTTTCGGCACGCCGAGCGCCGTCGTGTCGCACCTGGCT
>Ga0070741_10005137_pt1 | contig 29429 bp, 23 predicted proteins | sample Coa_R1_4_FD_66440 | JGI IMG/M metagenome (GOLD analysis project Ga0070741, IMG submission 66440) | Surface soil microbial communities from Centralia Pennsylvania, which are recovering from an underground coalmine fire - Coalmine... | ecosystem: Environmental > Terrestrial > Soil > Unclassified ... | reverse complement strand
GGGCTGGCATCGTCTGCCGTGGCACCCTCTGAAATTCCCAGTGAAAGTGCTCTGCATGGTCGGCATCGTACCATCGATAAACCAGTCGGTGACGGTCGGTTCGCCCGGATTGGGGAGCAGACCGGTGAGCGCGGAAACCGTTCCGGCATGCACGTCGGCTGGCTTGACGAAATCATCCGCCGGGAAGTGGTAGTATTGCGTGGCGTACTGCAAGATGTCGTGCCAGATGGGACCGGCCCCAGTAATACCGATGACGTTATTCATGATACTATTATCGCTATTACCTGCCCAGACTCCCACCGTTAAATGCGGCGTGTACCCCATCGTCCAGTTATCGCGGAAGCTATCGGTTGTACCCGTTTTGGCCGCTGCCGGGAAATTCTGCTCAAGCGGGTTGCCAGGCGAGAATTCGTGGTAACGAGAAGTTTTATCCGATAGCACGCTGCTCATCAGGAAGGCGACATCCGCGCGCATAACACGTACGCCCTGAGGGTGCGCAGCATCAAATTTATAGAGTGGGTGTCCCTGATTATCGGTGATCTCTAAAACGGAAGTAGCTGGCTCACGCACTCCCTGATTGGCGAACGTGGCATAAGCGCCCGTCAGGTGGAGCAGTGAAACCTCAGTGGAGCCGATTGCCATTGATGGCCCCAGGTCTTTTAATGGCTTGCTGGCAACCTCAGTGAGGCCGAGCCTGGCAGCCATATTCAATACATTGGGGATACCGGCATATTCAATCGCGTCAATGGCCGGAATGTTGAACGAGTTGGCCAGCGCGTTACGAACGGTCATCGGAAAGCCGGTATGGAACGTGCCATCGTAGTTTTGCGGCGAATAATAGGGCGGCGCGCTATTGCCGGGATAGATGGTCTTATGGTCGGGAATAATCATCGCCGGATACCAGCCCATCTCGAAGGCGGTCGCGTACACAATTGGTTTGAACGATGAGCCTGGTTGGCGTAGCGCCGTGGCAGCATTAAATTGCCCCTGCATGGTTGGCGTCTTGTCATTATAGTTGGCGCTGCCATCCATCGCCAGAATCTCGCCGGTCGTCGGGTCCATAACCACCGCAGCGCCATTGTTAACGTTGTTGGTGACGTTTAACGGACCGTAGGTGCCCAGGTAAGTATCTTCCTGCGTCTTGTATAGGTGATCGTAGACGATTTGCTCGACCTTCTTCTCCAGGTTCAGGTCGAGGGTGGTATAGATGTTATAGCCGCCATCAAGCAGGTTTTGCGCGCCCAGCAAAGGGACCAGCACCTGGTCAATCACATAGCTGACGAAATGGGGCGCCTGGATCTTGTGGGTGTCGGAATAGGCGGAGAATTTGTAATTTGCTATCTCCTTGAGCGCTTGCTGCTTCTGATCGTTGGTGATCTTGCCCATATCGACCATACTTTGTAGTACGGTGGCCTGCCGGTCAAGCGCGACGCTTTTGTTCGTAAGTGGGTTGTAGTAGCTCGGGCTTTGAGGCAATCCTGCTAAAAGCGAAGCTTGCGCCAGGTCGAGCTGCGCAACGGCAGGTTTGCAGTGAGTTGCGGTACACTGTGGCTTCAGCCCGAAGTAATCTTCAGCGGCAGCCTCAACGCCGTAGTCCAGGTCGCCATAATAGACGGTATTCAGGTACATCTCCATAATTTTCCACTTGGGGTATTGTTGCGTCAGACCCGTGGCGAGGATGGCTTCCTGGCCTTTGACCTGGTAATTACGTGGCTGGCCCGCAAAGAACTGATTTTTAATTAACTGCTGCGTGATGGTGCTGCCGCCTTCGACCACCCCGTTATTCTGCACATTCTCGACAAAGGCGCGGGCAATACCGTAGGGATCAATCCCGCTATTAGTCCAGAATGTATGGTCTTCAGCAGCGACCGTCGCATCGACCAGTAATGGCGAGATATCATTGTAATTGACATAAGTGCGACGTCCACGGTCCTGTTGATGATCGTACAGCTCATATAAAAGATTACCGTTGCGGTCATAAATGCGAGTCGTCTGGAATAATGAGTGCTGCGCAATGCCGTTGAGCAACGGCAGTTGGGCCTGATAATAAGCATACGCTGCTCCAGCGCCGCCGGAAATCAGCGACGCCAGTACGATCAGCATAATCGTAAAAATGGTCATGAGACGCGGGGCGAATTCTCTGTAGCTGCGTCCAAGCCGACGTTTGCGCATCAGAATACGATTGATACGCGTACGGCGCAACGCCAGCGTTTCTGCTTCTGTCAGCGGTATATCCTTGATCGGTATAAGGGAAGTTCCTCGGGCGGCATTCCATTTCCCACTCTGGTGGGAAGCTTGCTGATGGCTGGTCGAGCCATTGTCGCTGTGTTCTTCGTTAAAAAGATTGTCGCTATCCTTGTGCTGGTTATTATTAATTTCGTCTATAGCCATAGAACATCCTTCCCGACGAGGAGAGGTTTGTACGCATTCTTCCTTGCCGCTCAGCTTAGTCGTCCCTGGCGAGTGTCCTCAACCAGTCTTTGTAGATATCCTTATTCAATAATACCATAAAGGCCCAATGTTCTTGCCTTTATCACCCGTTTGGTTATTATATTCCGATGTATCTTAACCCGTATTGTTAGGTTAAAATATGTCGGTATATGCTACCGCTTTATATAACGAACTATTAAGGCCCTTCGTTTCGCCCCCGACTGCGCGCTGAAGAGATTGCAACTCTCCCTCCCGCGATACGTATATGGTAATGAATGGTTCCACGAATCAGAGGAGAGCATATTATGGGCCAGCAAGAACAAGAATTTAGCTCAGAGGCTCAGGGCAAGGATAAGCGAGCTCTGGACAACGAGGAAATATACGCGCAACAACCCTACTATTGGTCAACAAAATCGACAAAGGGCGATGAGCCGAAAGATGAACATCCTTCGACGTTTGAGGATTCGATCCCGCCTTATAGCTATCAAGCGCAGGAGCATGACTCTGCCCAACGGTCAGAAAGGGTAGTTGATGCAGACACATCAGCGCGCGAACAATCGCGGCAGCATCGCTCCCAAAGGCAATACCAGGCATCCTGGCAGGTGCCGCTCTGGGCGCGTCCTCAGCGACAGCGAGGTAATAAGGTGCTGCGCTGGTTAGTGTTGATTATTCTGGCCGTGGTGCTGATCAAGCCAATTATTGTGCTAGTGACGATTATTCTAGGCGCCATCGGCCTTGCAGTGGGAGTGGCGCTCCTGGCGATCCTGCTCCCGATCTTCATTCTCCTGGCGATCCTGCTAGCCTTCGCGGCAATGGCGCTCATCTTTCTAGCCATGCTGGGCGTGCCTATACGCCGGGGCCGCTTCCGTATGCGATCCCGCTCCTGGCGATAAATCGAGTTCACGGGCTTTATCGCCCGTTCGCCCTTTTGTCTAGAATGCATGAACCGCCGTATTATCGCCCGTTCACTCTCGTCTGGAGAGCATGAAATGCCGTATCGACCCGGTTTACCGTGTCCACTTTAGCGCCTGTTCGCCCTCCTCAACCGTGCCTGCCAATATCTATGGCATCGATGAAGCAACTCAAACGTTTGACAGCCGCCGCCTCCTCTGCTACATTGACAAAAACATTCTGGCGAGAAAAGAAATTCTGATGGACAGCTTTCACAAACCTCAAGATTCATCATACACGGAACCTGATGAGATCGATCTGACGAATATACGCGTGTTGCGCAATTTGCTTGCAGACCATAACATGCGGCCCAATAAATCCTTTGGACAGAACTTTCTGATTGACCGCTCTGTGTTGCAAAAAATCGTCAATGCGGCTGAAATTGGGCCAGATGACGAAATTCTGGAAGTTGGCGCGGGCACGGGCGTTTTGACGCGCGAGCTGGCAAGACTCGCCCATAAGGTGGTGGCGGTGGAGCTGGAGCGCGATATGCTCTCTCTGCTGGCGGAGACGACGAAAGGATATTCCAACATCAGCGTAATTGCTGGTAATCTGCTCTTTCTTGATCCGGTCGAAATTTTCGGCCAGGCTCCCTATAAGCTGGTCGCGAACCTGCCCTATTATATTACCGCGCCCACCTTTCGTCACTTTCTGGAAAGCGCGAATCCGCCCCGTTTGCTGGTGGTGATGGTGCAACTGGAGGTTGCGCAGCGTATCGTAGCCACTCCCGGCGCTATGAGCCTGCTGGCAATAAGCGTGCAGTTCTATGGCACGCCCCGCATTGTTGCCCGAGTCCCCGCTCACACCTTCTATCCCGCGCCAAAGGTCGATTCTGCGATTTTGTGTATTGATGTTAATCCGCAGGCGCCTCTTATCCCTGAGGAGCGTGATAGCTTCTTTCAAGTCGTGCAGGCAGGCTTCTCAGAACGGCGCAAGCAACTGCATAATTCGCTCACGCACGGGCTGCATTATAAAAATGAGCTGGTCCGCGCCTGGCTGGCTGCCGCCACCATCGATGCCAGGCGTAGAGCTGAGACATTGAGCATTGAGGAGTGGTTACGACTCTGGCGAGTAATAGACGCCTCAAAACCCGGTGCCTGTTAGTATGTGTTATGATATTGAGAGCAAGACTGATAAGTACCTTGCAATCCAGCCGACCAACGCTCCCACGATGAATCGGGGAGCTACCGGTTGCCCGGTCCCTATGGTCGGCTGTAAAGAAGGGATATCTGGTACAATAGCCGGAGAATGCAACCCTGCTTATCTTTCATTCGTCCATAATAGAGGAACGCTTTGAAGTCATTTTTGTTCTCATTCTCGCATTTATCTATAGATACAGATTTTGGTATAGGAAATAGTAAGATCGATGGCGACACAGGAGTTATTCTGTGAGAACTGTGGGGCGGCAAATGTATCAAGCGCACAATACTGCCAGTACTGTGCCTCACCGCTTCCATTTAAACATACAACCGGTGCATTGCCAGAGCAGACGCTACTCAGCAATCGCTACCAGCTAGAAACCCTCATCGGACAGGGAGGGATGGGCGCTGTCTATAAAGCTGTCGATACGCGCTTCAATAGCCGTCCCGTCGCGGTTAAAGCCATGAGCCGGGCCGGGCTTTCTGGCACCTATGTCCAGGAGGCCGAAGCTGCCTTTGAGCATGAATCGCATTTGCTAGCAGATTTGATGCATCCCAACCTGCCCCGTATTTACGACCACTTTACAGAAGATGAACGCTCCTACCTGGTGATGGATTTTATCGAGGGGCAGACGCTGGAGGACTACCTGGCAAAAGCAGGAGGCGGACCTCTGCCCCTGGATCAGGTGCTGGCCTGGGGAGAAGAGTTGTGCGACGTGCTGAGCTATTTACACAATCATCAGCCGCCGATTATCTTTCGTGACCTCAAGCCTTCTAACGTGATGATCAGCGAGAGTGGACATATCTATCTGATCGACTTCGGCATTGCCCGCCTCTTCAAGCCGGGCCAGTTACATGATACCGTTGCGCTGGGCTCGCCTGGCTATGCCGCGCCGGAACAGTATGGCAAGACGCAGAGCACGCCGCGCTCTGATATTTATAGCCTGGGCGCCCTGTTACACCATCTCCTGACCGGCTCCGATCCCAGTGAGCAGCCTTTTTTCTTCAGACCAGCCTCGCAGTTGAATTCTATCATTACTCCAGAGCTGGAAACATTGCTGGCGCAGATGCTGGAGATGGATGCTACAAAACGGCCCTCCAACACCCAGGAAGTGTTAAAGCGGCTGAGGCAGGCCGCTCAGGAACAGCGTAGCGGGACCGTGATCCAGTCGGCGGCCAAGATCGCCGCTCTGCAGGATCAGACGAAGCCCAGAGTCAACCAGCTCTTGCAGGATGCCCACAAATTCTATACTCAGAGACGCCTGAACGATGCGCTCGCCACTTATGAACGCGTCTTGCAGACGGACAAGCTCAATCCGCAAGCCTGGCAGGGAAAGGGTCTGACGCTTGCACAGGCTGAGCGTCATAAAGATGCTCTGGGCTCCTTTGAAGAGGCTCTGAAACTGGACCCCGCACTGACCACCTCCTTAAATGGGAAGGGGGCCGCGCTCAGTATCCTGCATCGTCACCAGGAGGCATTGGACGCGTTTGATCGCGCTCTGCAACTGGAGCCGGATAACGCCATTGCCTGGAATGGCAAAGGTGCCGTGCTCAGCGCCCTCAGCCAGCCTGAGCAGGCTCTGAACTCCTTTGAAATTGCCCTGCACTTTGATGCCAGCATGGCGCAAGCCTGGAATAACAAAGGGCTGGTTTTACGACAGCTCAAACGTTATTCCGAAGCCCTGCAAGCTTTCGAGCAAGCGATATCCCTTGATCCTAATACCGCCACCTACTGGAATAGCAAGGGTCTGGTGCTGCATGAGCTGAATCGGCTGAATGATGCTGTGCGCGCCTATCAGGAGGCGATTAATCGCGACTCGAAGTATGTGCCTGCGTGGTATGGTCTGGGCAATGTACGCTATGCGCAACGCAGGTTCAAGGCCGCACTGGAAACTTTTGAGCAGGCCGTGAAGATCGATCAAAAGTTTGTGAAGGCGTGGGACAGGCGGGGCAATGTGCTGGGCGATATGGGGCAGCTCGCCCGCGCCCTGGTTTCCTATGATGAAGCCATTCGCATTGATCCACGCTACGCGCCCGCCTGGTACGGCAAAGCCAGCATACTCAGCCAGATGGAGCGTTACGAGCAGGCTGTTGATGCGTACAACCGGGCGCTGCTAATCAATCCTGCCGCCCCGCTTGCCTGGAACGGCAAGGGGAACGCCTATTACCATCTTAACAATTATGAAATGGCCCTGGATGCCTACGAGCGGGCGCTGCGCTTGAACCCACGCCTGGTTTCCGCGCTGCACAATAAATCGCTGGTGCTCAAGCAGATGCGGCGACATGAAGAGGCGCTGGCCGCTGCCGAAGAGGCAATTCGCTTATCACCGACCGATCCCGATAACTGGCAGCGCAAAGCTGAGGCGCTCCGAAAGCTGCATCGCGGCAGAGACGCCCGTATGGCTGAAGCGGAGATGGCTCGTTTACGCGGCGAACGCTAACGGCTTGCCTCCTGCCGTTCCCCGCATCCAGCTCATCGATATTAGTCCAGGTGGCGCGCAATCTGCTCCTGAACGACGATCACATCATCTTCGTAACGCAAAACCGAGTTAGCGGTAAAACCCCGGCGGCGATGAGACCGTCCGGTATGGTTGTCCAGTTCGAATCCTGCTATCCGTAGCGCCGATGGTGGAACGATACCCAGCCATATCTCGCTGATCTTCCCTAACGCGTGCCCATTTTCGCCCACAACCTTGCGCGCGATCAGACGGCTTCCCAATGGCAGAGGGGGCAACTCTCTTGCCAGCGTCTCAGCATTTTTGACGATGACCCCGTCCGGTCCTATCGCCTCGATTGCACTGCCCGGGAGCGCGCGAACTCCTTCTACGCGCGTGCGCACCTTCAGCGCATAGATGGAAGCTGTATTCTCTATTGCCGACCCGTATGCTTTTACCTTGACATAGAAATCCTCGATAACGCCTGCTGATCGGCCTTCGCTAAGAATCTGGACATTCATGCCGAGCAGATCCGACCACTTGATGGTCTCCCCATTGTTCGCCATGTACTCGCTCCTCAATTACTGTGCTTTTATTAATAAATGTCTCCATATCTAGATACGCACTTTTTGGTATTTACGTCACACGTAGGGGCAGGGCAACCGCAAGGGATTGCCCCTACAGCCCCTGCCCTGTTCTAATAATTCGTGATCATCAAATGTTCCGCATTTTTATCGTTGCGGTCTTGAAAGCTAACCAGGTACTTTTTATCAAATGTCCTGATAGTTAGCCCTTTTTGCGTATATAAGCGCAGAATAGCCGGTGTGTTTTTAATTACCAGCATAAATCTGGCCTGGCAGTTCTGGAGCAGATAGCGTGCCAGCCGTTCCTGATCTTGCAGCGTAAACTCATTTTGCGCATAGGTGCTAAATTCGCTATCGTAGGGCGGGTCTAAAAAAACAAAATCGTCCGCTTGCGGCGCATATTTCAGTAGAAACGCTTCAAAGTCGATATTTTCTATTACCGTATCACAAAGATACGATTGCAGCGCCGGCGAGCGCATATAATCCACTTTGCGCGCCAGAGCCTTCCGGTTATACGAGATGCCGCCGTAAGGAACGTTAAATTCCCCCTGGCGGTTGTAGCGGAACATCGAAGCATAGGCATTCTCTCTGACGAAAAAGAATATCGCGGCGGCAAGGCTAGAAGGTAGCTCATAGTGAGCGGTTTTATTATACAGGTACCGCAGATGCATATAAAAGGCGCTCTTTAAGGCACTTTCGATATTTGCCACAATGTCCTCTTCAGGCAGCTTCCACTTTCTATCCTCCAGCCTCTTCATGCGTCCGACTTTGTTGAAAAGGTTTCTGTGCAACTCTTGCAGAAAGTTTTCGGCGTCTCGCGGAAAAAAGGCATCAAACATATCCTTGAACTCTTCTGCATGAGCATTGATAAAGCTTGAAAAATTGCCCATCACATCTTGTGATGAGCGGATATTGCAGGAGTATGCTTTATACATCTTTACCAGATCATGCGCCTCATCGTCTACAAACTGGCTGATACGCTGCCAGCCAGCCAATAGTATATCTAGCGCGCCAAAAAAATCTTGATCGTTATGCGCGATCATCGTATAGAGATGAAACAATTCGGGAGATTTATCGTTAATAAATTTTTTGCCTGCCATAACGGAGAAAAAAACAGCCCCGCCGCCAACAAAAGGCTCGAAGTACCGCTCAAATGGTGGGATGGCAGGGAGGATATGTTTCAGCTCCTGTTCTTTCCCGCCCGCCCATTTCAGGAAAGGGGATAATTTGCCAACTGGGGAGGCTTGAGCCAATGTGCTCTCTTGTAGTATCTGTGGCTCGTTTGGTAGCGTGTGTTCCGGGACGGTTTGATCGATCGTCATGTTTTCTTCTATCCGTTATACATTGATGGGAGTACTTTACCTGTATTGCTGGGGAAAAGCAAGCCGGGTGGTACGGGGATGGTATGGGGCCTCGCGCTTGCCTTGATGCGGGACGATACATCTAGAGAAGGGATGGCTCTGCTAGCTCCCACTTATTAGCATAGCAGTTATCCCCACAAAATATGTTACGCTTTATAAACTCTTCTGGGGTTGTCTGAAGAAGCCTGGACTTCACAGGCTCACGCGTATAAAAAAACCACGGTTCAGATAAACGATACTTCGGGTCATATACCCATTCTGGGCAAGGTACCTGATATTTATTACAAAACCACTCAACAGAAGCCGCACAAAACACCGCCCATCGATGCTGATAGAGAGATCCCATATCATAAGCCGGAAGAGGGTCAATGATCAAATCTTCGCGCCTATCCTTTGCATATTCATACCAGTAATTCATGAAGTTCCCTAACGCCGTCCACTCTCTTTCACCATTACAAATTTGTTGAAAGGCAACGCTCATTGTCTGCAAATGGCCCTTTTTCATACGAAGTATGCCCCTTCCTGGATACATTATACTTCTTCTATTGTACCAAATTTTCGACAGAAAAATAGGGGAATGAGAAACACCCTATCCCCCTATCGATCAACTACTCAAAAAACATATCTAACTTCGTCGCCACCCGATTATTTCTCTGAGTCCACTTGTTAATATACTTATCAATAATCGTCTGTGCTTTCCTACGGGTAGTAATACCCAATTGTGAACAAAGCATCTCAATATCTGCCTTATCTTTTTCTCTTCCAGCAACCAGCTTGAGGGCCAGGATAAAATCTTTTGGGGGAAGATACACATGCAATATCCCAAACCTCCTCCACAATTTCATTTTTGGCAAAGGCCCAGCATTCAGAACAAACTCAGTCACCCTCGTATTCAGCCAGGACTGCTCTAAGCTTTCATCACTTGCCACTAGCCGAACAGCCATCTCAAAACGCCGATACATTTCAGAACCAGCGTAAAATTCAGGATACACCCAGACCGTATCAATGTCACCTGTCACAGATCGACCTCCCCTCACCTGCGTGAGCATATACCCGCCACCGATCATCAGCAATTGGATAGGCTCTTGCATACCCATATCCTCTAATTCCCTACCAACTAATGTAAGATACCGTTCAATATCTTTCGCATTCACCGCTACATCTCCTACTAGAATTACGCAAAATACACTTGCTTTATCTGGCTTATCATACTATACTGCAAGAGTGACAGGCGAAAAGGCCGACCCGACCCGCCAGGGCTTGAGACGGACTGTTTGCCCCACCGTATGGGCAGATTTCCATCCCAAAGAGGCAGGAGAGACCCGCCAGGGTTTGAGATGTGGCCTCCCCCCCAAAAACACCCATTTCCCCAACCAGGGCAAGCGCGAGGTCCCATCCGCCCCATGCCACCGCCCCTTGCCCCTACCAATCCCCGACATCGCATCTTCCCCCCAAAACAAACCCGCAAGGAACTTGCAATGTTGGACCGAAGGGGAAGGGGCCTTGCGCTTGACTTGATGGGGACGATACATCTGGGGAAGGATGGCGGCGAACCGGACGGGCTGTAGCTCCCCGATCCATCGTGGGAGGTTCCTACGAGGCGTTCGAAATATTGTAGCAAATCTCGCATCCACCTTGACGCGACAACCCCTCATGCCATATACTATCATCAAGCAAATGAGAATGATTATCATTATTGGGATACCCTAATCTATGGAGAATAGCACGTTGAATGCGAATGCGCGGGCGGTGCTGGAGGTGTTGCAGGCGACTGGACAGCATCCGACTGCGTTGGAGGTCTATAATGAGGTCCGGCAGGTACGCCCTCGCATCGGGTTGGCGACGGTGTACCGCATTCTGCACCAGTTGGCGGAACTGGGGCTGATCAGGGAGACACAGGGATACGAGAACGAGTGCCGCTACGATGCCCACACGCGTCGGCACGATCATGCGATCTGTAGAGAATGTGGCGCGCTGCTGGATATTCCCGTTGATATTCCTCTATCCGATGAGGCGCTAAGGGCCGCAGCTCTCTCTGTTGGCATTGAGCTGGATTCGCATGAAATCAGGATCTATGGACGCTGTGGAGCTTGTAAAGGGAGGATGCATGGATAAGGAAAACCTACAGGCAAGAGCCGCCGATATCGAGCCAGAGCACGGTCAGGAGCTCTCTGAAGAGAAGAAGCGCGAGCTGATTGCCGCGCTTAATCAGAACTGGCAACGTGAAATAGAGGGCGCAAGGACCTATCGCGATCTGGCAAAGCGGGAACATGATGCTGCTCGGCGTTCTGTGTTGATAAAAATGGCGGAGGCCGAAGAGCGGCACGCGCAGAAATGGGAGCGCAAGCTGGCGGAGCTGGGAGCCGAGTCGCCCAAAGCGCGTAGAACGCTGTCTATGCGCTTGCAAGGGTGGCTACGGGGACAATTGGGGACGGAGGCTGCCCTGCGCCAGCTTGAGAATGAAGAAGATAAAGACATCGCGCGCTATGAGGCTCAGGCTCGCAGTATTGGCGACACAGAGGCCCAGGAGATGCTGCGCGAGGTGAAACGCGATGAGGAGAGCCATAATCGCGTCATTCGCGAGATTATCAGCCCTATCGGTCCGCAGGGCATCCTTGACGTGATGTTTCACCGCGAATACTGGCATAAACGCGGCGGCGGCTGGCTGGGTGACGCGATCTACGGAGCGAATGACGGACTGGGCGCGGTCTTTGGCATCGTCAGCGGCGTCGCGGGCTATACAGGGGCTGCGAGTAGCAATCTGGTCTTGATTAGCGGCCTGGCAGGCTGTCTGGCGAGCGCGCTTTCGATGGGATCGGGCGCGTTCCTGGCGACCAAGAGCGAGCGCGAAGTCTACGAGGCCGAGATGCGGCGTGAGAAGCGCGAGATTGAGAACGAGCCGGAGGAGGAGAAAGAAGAACTGGCCCTCTTCTATCAATTGAAAGGGTTTACGGAAGAGGAGTCGCAGGTGCTGGCTGAACGTATGTCTCAGCAGCCAGAGCAGATGCTGCGCGCGCTGGCGCACGAGGAGTTGGGCCTCTCCGAAGGAAATTTTCCCAATCCCTGGGTTGCCGCTATTTCCGCAACCATCTCGACCGGCATTGGCGCATTTATTCCCATTATTCCCTTCTTCTTTATGCAGGGCTTCGCTGCCATTATCGTTGCGGGAATTATTAGCCTGGTGGCTCACTTTGCCGTTGGGGCGGCCAAAACGCTGGTAACGGGCCGCTCATGGTTCAATAGCGGTATGGAGATGACGATTGTGGGCGCGATAGAAGCAGTGATTACCTATGTGCTGGGCGCGAGTTTTAAAAGCATATAACGCTAACCGATCATAAGGTCAACCAACAGGCGAAAAGCGATAGAAAATCTTGTCTGTTGGTTGACTCCTCACTCTCCTACCGCAGACGAATAATCTTCGAAGATTGGGCGGAACTCGTGAATTTTTGAGCCGCCATTGGCATTGCTATGCCGCTCCAGGGAGACGCGGTACTGCACGCGGTCAGGACGATAGTAGCGTTCCTGCATATAAACGGGCTCGCCATTCGTGGTGTAAGAGATGCGCTGGATCATAAGCAGGGCCGCCCCGGGCGCTATGTCCAGTAAAGCCGCTTTTGGCGCCGTTGCCGTCGTAGCTGTGATATGAAAGGTGCCGGAGACGACCGGAATATGATAGCGCGTTTCCAGGATGTGATAGATGGTCTCTTTGCTGAGATCGGCGCTCGCCAGCAGTTCTCCAAAGCGTAAAGGTAGCCAGGTAGTATCGAAGGCTATCGGTCGATTATCAGCTAGACGCACGCGGTCAATGCGTACTACCTCTGTACCGCAGGCTATACGCAGCATGTTAGCAAGGGAGGGGCGTGCGATTTCTCGTACCGTAGCTACGACGCGCGATGCTGGTTTTTGCCCCGCCCGTTGCATATCCTCTACGAAATCGGTCAGGCGAACCAGTTCTTGCTCAATGCGCTTTTCCGCGACATAGGTTCCCTTGCCATGACGGCGGATCACCAGCCCCTCACCCTCCAGTTCGTCGAGGGCCTGGCGCACGGTAATGCGGCTGACTCCATACTCGCGGATCAGTTCCGGCTCAGAGGGAAGTCGCCCGCCGGGTTGGTAGATACCCTGCTCAATATCATGTTGTAAGGCCAGTTTAAGCTGATGGTATAGGGGAACAGGGCCAGCATTCAGACGTTGATTTGCCACGCATTTCCTCCTCGCTTATCGAGGTTATATACTCGTTATAACTTGTTATGTCGTCATATTGACTTTATCCTATACTCCATAGTATCATATTTATAGAGGAAGTTCCAGGGCAGGGAGACAATGCATTATCCAGCAATACGCATACACCTCCGGCGATAGGCGAAAGGAGCGGAGATGGCAAGAATTAAGCAATTTGTGATTGAGGGCCTGGGGCATCAATCCTATTTTGTCAGCGATGATGAGAGCGGGACCGCTGCGATTGTCGATCCACGTCGCGATGTTGATGTATATCTGGAAATGGCAAGCCGTGCAGGCATACGTATCACGCATGTGCTGGAGACGCACGTTCACAACGATTACATTACCGGTTCGCGTGAACTGGCAGCGAAAACGGGCGCAGCTATCGTGGCGAGCGCAGCCGATCCGCTGGAATATGAGTTTTTGCCTGTGACTGAAGGCGACCGTTTTGCTGTGGGGCGTCTCTCCTTCAAAACACTTGCCACGCCAGGACATACGCCCGCGCACGTTAGCTATCTGCTCAATGAAACTGGAGAAGAGGCTCCAACTGCTCTTTTTAGCGGAGGGAGCCTGCTGGCTGCGAATGCGGGTCGCACCGATCTGCTGGGCGAGGGGATGATGCTCACACTGACGCGCCAGCAATACCAGACGTTGCGACGCCTACTTGACACATTGCCCGGACAGGTGCGCGTTTACCCAACGCATGGCGCTGGCTCGTTCTGCATGTCAACCTCCGCCAATTCTGCCCGTACCACCACTATTGCGCAAGAGCGCCTGGTCAATCCCGCGGCTCTCGCGTCAGACGAGGAAGCGTTTGTGCAGCGACAAATCGCGGGCTATTCTTCTTATCCGCTATTATGCCCACATGGGTTTTATCAATCGAAAAGGCCCGCGTATCCTGGGAGCCGTTCCCACACCTCCTCCCTTAGCACCATTGGATGTGCAGCAGCGTATCTCTAACGGATTACCGTTGATTGATGGCCGCAAGCGCGATGGCTTTGCACGCGAACATATTCCCGGTGCGCTCAATATTGAGCTGGATAGTTCGTTTGCGACGTATGTCGGCTGGCTGTTGCCTTTCAATGTGCCGCTGCTAATCTTGATCGAGGACGAAGCCGGACGGCGCGAGGCAGTGGTGCAATTGATACGTATCGGTTTCGAACAGGTCGATGGCTATCTTGATGGCGGCATTGCGGCCTGGAAAGCGGCTGCGCTATCCACTACTAGCTTTGGCACAATGGATATTGAAATGCTGCATAAACGCTGGTCACAGCATGAGAAGCTGACTATACTGGATGTACGCCGGCCCGACGAGTGGCGAGCCGGGCATATTCCCAATGCGCTTCACATCCAGCTTGGTGATCTGCCGCTACGTATGCGCGAACTACCAGACGATCAGACTATCGCAACGATTTGCCACAGCGGCCATCGTGCGGAGATCGCGGCCAGCATGGTTGCGGCCACCGGACGCGAGGTCCTCTCGATACGCGGTGGCATGGAGGACTGGCTCAAGCTTGAACTGCCTTCTGCTGCTGGTTCAGGATAGATAGCGTTTGAACCATTGCGTTGCTAAATGTGCGACCTCCTCAAGCGCGCCGCGTTCCTCGAACAGGTGGGTTGCGCCTGGAATGATCACTAACTGCTTTGTTCCTTTCAGGGCCGCCAGGGCCTTGCGATTGAGCTTTAAAACAAGGCTATCGTTGCCGCCGACGATTAAAAGGGTAGGAGATTGTACCCGCGCAAGAGCTTCCGCCGCCATGTCGGGACGACCACCTCGCGAAACCACTGCGCGAATAGTGGCATCATCGGCGGCAGCTCTGAGGGCGGCTGCCGCTCCGGTGCTTGCTCCAAAATATCCAAAAGCGAGCTTGTGGGTCAGTGGCTGGTTTTGCAGCCATCTGGTGACGAGAAGCAGGCGCTCAGTCAAAAAGTCAATATCAAAGCGCGTTTCGTAGTTCTCGTCTTCCTCGCGCGTGAGCAGGTCTACGAGCAGGGTAGCGATATCTGCTCGCTGCAGGATACTCGCCACGAAGTTGTTCCTGGGGCTGAAGCGGCTGCTCCCGCTGCCATGAGCGAAGACGACCAGCCCTTGAGCATGGTCGGGTACTACAAGAGAGCCTTCCAATAGAGCCGCATTTGTTGGAATCCCTACAATCTTCTCAGCATAGGCCGTTTTCATCGTTCTTGCTCCTTCTTTGCTGAAGATATATCAGCCAGACATGCCCCAACCATACATTATGTCTGGACATCACAGTTCTTGCATAATAGCAACTATATAACTCACGATTCTCTTACAGAAAAGAAGACATAAAGGAGGGTCATCCAACAATGAATAAGGTTGGATGACCCTCTGACTTTTACCAACTCTTTGTGCTTATGCGGGCTATACGCCAGCGATTACCAGCTCGAAAGCTCTAAAGCCAGGAACATATTTCCCAGGGAGTGAGGCGAGGCAGTGTCAGTAGAGTAAGTGACCGGCGGAGTCCCACAGAAGTCGCAGAAGCGCATGGTGGCATCAAAACTGGTTGCAGTATCGTTCATATAGCCGCCATGATCATAATATCCTCGTTATTCGTCCCGTCGCTGCTGCCACTATCATGGTAGCTGGTGCAGTTCGACGCCTCGCTCGCCAGATGATAATCAGGGAAAAAATACTCCCAAAATAGTATATGCATGATCGGCAATAGCTGATAGATAGTTGACATAAGCTTAGATATAAATAGATATGTAGTAGGTTAAAACGCTTGCTGTAGCCATTGTGCGACTCGTTGTGCCTCTTCATGCTCTATGTTTTGAAAAAGCTGCAAACTTTCTGTGCCATATTGGTATGCAAGAATGAGGTTTCCTTGAAGGAAAGTTACGCGTGCAAGGCCAAATTTGCATATTGCTATCAGTTCTGATGCGCCGATTTTATTAGCTTTTGCCAGTGCCTGTTCAAAGGCTTTTAGGGCTTCATCTACTTTTTTTTGGTGAAGATATAATTCGCCCCAGCTACAGAGAATCTCGCTAATTAACCAGGTGTGCCCCATTTTGTAAGCAAGATCTAAACTTTCTTGTAAATATAGCTCTGCGGCCTGCTCATGGGAATTGACGCGTTCTAATATGCCCAAATTTTGCAATACGCAACACATTCTGAGTGGGTTTTTCATCTTGCGAGCGAGAGCTAGACTTTGTTGATAAAGTTTTTCCGCTTCGACATAATGCTTGCGTTGAAATGCCACCACGCCTATGTTCATCAATAGCGCGCTGATTCTTTGCTGATGTCCAATTTTGCGGGCATAGAGTAACCCTTCCTGAAAGTATCTCTCTGCCTGCTCGTTGCTTCCATGCTTCCACTCATTAGCACCGAGGTTTTGCAGCAGCGTGCTCATAATCTCCCAGTTGTTTACCAACTGGGCATAACGTAGCCCGGACTGATAGTATGCATTGCCCTGGCGGTACTTTCCCTGGCTGTCAGCAACTTCTCCCAGGTTTTTGAAAAGGATGCTTTTAAGCAGCGGTTCATTTAGCGTTTGCGCTAGATGAAGTCCTTCCTGTAAACACTGTTCGGCTTGTGGATACCTTCCCTGGTTTAATAGCATCTCGCCCCAATAAGCCAGAAGTAGACTCATAGTTTCACGCCGATCTATAGCACGAGCCAGCGTCAGTCCCTCTCGATAGAACTGATCTGCTTTATCATAATCGCCGCTCAGTTCGGCTATGCGTCCTAGATGAAGATAAGTCACCGTCAGGTTAGCATTATCTCCTAATGCTGTAGCGGCTTGTTGTGCCTGAATGAGATAGCGTTCCGCAATCGAATAAGCCCCTCTGCTTTGTAGAAAAGGCACAAACGCGTTTATTCCTCGAATAAGCTCTGCCCACATCTGTTGGTTGCAGGCAAGTTGAAAGGCAGCCAGGATGTTCTCTGTCTCTCGTTCGAGGATCTCATACTCTTTGGCATGCGTTTGCACAAAATCGGTGAAGAACGTTACCATGCGTTCTTCCGCAAGCTTATCTATGCGACGGAGTATGGCGTAGTGGGCAATGGTCTGGTGGATAGTATAGCGTCCCTGTCCTCCATTTTCGATTAACCCACTGTCTAGCAGGCTATCCAACATTTCTCCAGCAACGTTGCAGACTGCGAGGGCCGCTTCTTCAGAAAAAGTATTTGGTTTGGCGGGAAAAACTGAGATAGCGTATAATGCTTGGCTTGCTTGACCTTCTAAGTGCTTCTCACTCACCTCGATGGCTGCTTGCAACGAGAGATGGGTATCAGTGTCGATATTCGGAGAGCGTTCCAGTGGCGATTGGAGCATGGTCAGTTGTAGCCGCTCTTCAACGCACTGTAGCCGGTCAATAGCTTTACGCACGCGACGTTGTTGGTAAATGCTTGCCTGTATCTGCAAGTGTTTTCCCATAATAGTAAGAGCCAGCGGCAGACCACCTACTAGTCGGGCAAGTTCTCTGGCTGCTTCCATTTCTTCGACAATGACCTCAGGTGCCAGGGTCAGGAGCAATTGGATGCTATCTTCCTCATTCAGTTCTGTAAGGGTGATGCTATTGGAGCCTCCAAAGTGAAAAGCAATTTCATGGAAGCGTGTGGTGAGCAGATGGCTACAGTTTGGACCACCTATTTTGAAGGCCAGCGCCTCTTCCGCTTTCCAGGCGTCATCGATGATAAGCAACATATGTCGCAGACCAATCGCGTCATGAATGGCCTGTTGCCAGCTATGAACAGTGGTAAGCTGGGCTGCTTCATGTGATAGTATGCCCAGCACTGCGCCCCAGCGACTGAGCAACCCAATGAGATTGGGCTCAGGGCCAATGCCTACCCAAAGAATGCCATCACTGTAATTGTGCCGTATCGTGTGGTCATGAGCCAGCGTAATCGCCAGAGCCGTCTTGCCAACGCCATACATCCCTTGCAATGCCATAGCATCTCTGTGAGAACCCAGCCATGATTTGACCTTATTCATTGTCTCTGTACGACCAATAAGACCCGTTGTGGGTGCTGGTAGTGGAGGGATAGAGGGGTCATAGGTAAATGAGATAGGAACTCCATCACTGCTGTCGTCATCAGATATGGTTTCCCTGACGATTTCCTCTTTAGAGCCAAAAAGTGCTAGAAGTTGATTGAGTGAGTAAGAACGTGGTGTAGCGATGCCGCGTTCCCAGCGACTGACCGTCAGCGGCGTGGTGCCAATTTTTTGCGCAAGCTCTTGTTGTGTCAGATTGTGTAATGCGCGCTGGCGTTTTAACCACAGGCTCCAATTCGTCTCGTCCTGCTTTCTCCTCATGCGTATGCTCCTTTCCTTTGTTCTGTCATCGTGACACCTCAGACAGAAACAGAGAAAGCTGAAACGTCCCTATACTTGAGCTCCGAAAAGATTATAGCATGGATTTAGCGAGAAATGATTAGCTAAAAGGCGAAAAACGATTAATATGCAAATAGAAAATGATATGTAATGACTAGTCATTATGCTTACATGAGTAAGGAAGAGTCATTTATACTGAAGAATAGATAAGAGAGCTTACTCTCTGAGCTGGTTTGTTAAAAAAGAAGGAAAAACTATGAACTATTACAAACGAACATCTCTTATCGGCATTGTAGTGCTTTTTATGGCTATACTTGCAATACTGGCTCCCATCTCAGTTCCGAGTGCCTCTGCTCATACCCTCGCACCTTTGTCGGCACACATCATCAGGCAGGCCAGCGAACCAAACCATCAGGCAGTTCCTTTGAGTCCTACCAACAATTGCAATTTTGATACGCCAAGTCAGGGAGGTTTTCCCTGTGCTGTAGGAAACTTTAGTAGTGGTTGTCTCGTAGAACATACCACTCCTCACTTAGGAACTGGTAATCGCACTAGGAACTGTTATGCCGCGGGGACAATTGTTGTTATTGTCTGTCAGACGACGGGGGATCTGGTAAATGGCGTCACTAGCGTCTGGGATTTCTTAACCACCAGTGGTTATGTAACAGATTTCTTTATGGATACTTCGGGGATCAACGGAGCTTTTTCTCCTCCTATTCCAAGGTGCGGCGTTGGTGGGTGTAATCCACGAACAAACCCTTGTCCGCAAAGCCCAATAGGAGCAGATTTGCGGGCATAGCCTGAAATGAGCGCCTCTCAGGTAACGCAAATGATAAGCAATAGGGCTATGTAGTCCAGAACTCCCTTCTCTAGTAGCCTGACAGAGAAGGGAGTTAGCATTTTAAATGCTGTGATCACTGGATCAAGGCGTCGTCTTTCATCTTACACACTCACCCCAAACACCTTGCACAAAAACGCCATTGTATCGCATTCTTCCTCGATCACCTTCGACGTGGGCTTACCCATGCCGTGTCCGGCTTTCATCTCGACCCAGAGCAAAATGGGATTTGACCCTTTCTGAGCAGCCTGGAGGGTGGCGGCAAATTTCATGGCGTGGGCGGGCACGACCCGATCATCGGTGTCTGCCGTCAAGATCAGCGTCGCTGGATATTCGACCCCTTCCTTAACATTGTGCAGGGGCGAGTAGGCGTAGAGGAACTTGAAGTGCTCAGGGTTGTGCTCGGCATCGCCGTACTCGGATACCCAGTAGCGCCCAACGGTAAATCTATGGTAGCGTAACATATCGATGACGGGGACGCCGCAGACCACCGCACCGTAAAGATCAGGCCGCTGGACCATACAGGCGGCTACCAGCAGACCGCCGTTGCTCCTGCCGTTGATTGCCAGCCGCGTCGTGTTGGTATACTTGTTGGCAATCAGCCATTCGGCGGCGGCGATGAAATCATCGAACACATTCTGCTTTTTCTCCAGCATTCCAGCCTGGTGCCACTCTTCGCCGTATTCGTTGCCGCCGCGCAGATTGGCAACGGCATAAATACCGCCGTTCTCTATCCATAGCAGTGGCGGGATGCTAAAGGATGGGGTCAGGCTGATATTGAAGCCGCCATAGCCATAAAGCAAGGTGGGGTTGTTGCCGTCAAGGGGCAGATCTTTGCGATGGGTCAGGAACATGGGGACGCGGGTGCCATCCTTAGACGTGTAGAAAACCTGTGTTGTCTGGTAATTATCGGCGCTGAATTTGATCTCCGAGCCATACAACAGCGAGAGTGTGTCACTGCTAAAATCGTAGCGGTAAATACTGGGCGGATAGAGATACGAGGTAAAATTGATAAATAGCTCCGTATCGTCCGGCTTGCCTGACATCTCCATGATAGAACCTGGCGCGGGCAGCTCAATCTCGCGCGCGAAACTGCCATCGGTGTTGTAAAGCCGGAGTCGGTGGGAGGCGTCATGCATATATTGCACCACAAATTGATGATTCACTCTCTCTACCTCGGCAATCACGTCTTCTTGCTCAGGAACGAGGACGCGCCAGTTTGCCGGTTCAGGATGGGCAATATCGATAGCAATAATGCGACCGTGCGGGGCGTCCAGGGTGGTATGGAAATAGAAGGTTGTGCCATCGTTATCGATAAAATCGTAGTGCGCGTCTGCTTTATCAAGCAGGCGAACAAAAGGCTGATCGCTGCCCTCTTTGCGATAATAGATGCAGTTTTTGGGATCAGTGCCGTGCCAGACTTCGAGGAGCAGGTATTGCCCATCGTAGCTCATCGTAGGGAAGAAGCCGAGCTCTTTGGCATCGGGCCGTTCGAAAATGAGCCGATCCTCAGATTGCGGAGTGCCAACTTGATGCCAGTAAACCTTGTTAAAGTTTGCCTGATCCTCAACTGGCACACTGCCAGGTTCTGGAAAACGGCTATAGTAGAAGCCCTGGTTATCGCGCTGCCACGCAATGGTTGTGAACTTTGACCAGTAGATGACTTCATCGAAATATACTGATTTATCGATGTTGAGGATTCTAATTTCCTGCCAGTCGCTACCACCGCTAGAAGTGCCGTAGGCGAGCAGGGAGCCATCTTTGCTAAAAGACTGATTGGTGAGTGCAACTGTGCCGTCTGCACTGAGCGTATTTGGATCGAGAACGGGCCTGGGCGGACCCTCCAGCGTCTCTGCCATGTAGAGAACCGATTGATTTTGCAGGCCCGAATTTTTGGAAAAGAAGTAACGATCACCCTCTTTATGGATAACGGAGTACTTGGGATAGTTCCAGAGGTCGGTGAAGCGCTGCTGGAGTTTTTCGCGTCCATCGATGGTATCGAGATACTGGCGTGTCTGGCTGCTTTGTGCCTGAGCCCAGGCACGCGTTTCCTCGGAGCGAGCATCCTCTAGCCAGCGATAGGGATCAGCAATGCTGGTACCGTGATAATCCTCAACGACGTTATCCCGGCGCGTGGTTAGTCTATTCAATTGATCAACCTCTTCGTCAAATATTCTTTAAAGTGCGTACGAAATTAATGATGACGGCCTGTACCTCATCAAGATGTCCCTGGAAAAAGTGGTCGGCTCCGGGTACGGCGACCATGCTTTTCGGGGCGGGCAACTGTTCAAACCATTTGCGCGCCAGCTCATACGGAGCTAGTTCATCGTCTGTGCCATGAATGAACAGTTTAGGCTTATGGCTGCCTTGCAGGGTCTCCAGATCAAACATACGAGCGGGAACGCCAAGACCAATCATAGCCTGGACGCGATCATCGACAGCCGCGACCCGTAGCCCGACGTAAGAGCCGAAGGAGAAGCCGCCGAGGATCACCGGTATGCTGGGATAGTGGCGGCTCAGGAACTCTAATGAGTAGCGCACATCGTCCACCTCTCCGCGCCCTTCATCATATGTGCCGCTGCTATGGCCGACGCCGCGAAAGTTGAAGCGCAATGTCGGAATATTCATGGATTGCAGCGTTTGCGCGACCTTAAAGACAACCTTGTTATGCATCGTGCCTCCGTAGAGTGGATGCGGGTGACAGACGAGGCCAGCGTACTGTGGCTGTGAACCTTCTTCTTCCGGCTTGAGAATCCCCTCCAGGTGTCCCTGGGGGGTTGGTATATTGATGTGCAATACACGATTGCTTCCCATGATGTGTTCTTCCTGTTCTTATTCCTCTACGGCCAGGCTATGCTGCTACTTTTATACTATGGCTGTCACATAGTTAAGATACTATCACATTTTGTAAGGAAAAGTTATCTATTCGTGAGAGGGCACGGCTTTTCAGTTTTCGTCATGCTCGCAGGGCCAAGCCCTGCTCGCAAGAGAAGAGAGGTGCAGGCAACGCCGCGTCGCGGCGTTGCCTGCACCTCTCTTCTCTTGCTCTGCGCCCCGAATGGGGCGCGAACCCAGGCGGCAGGAGTCAGAGGGGAGGACAACGGAAAAGCCCTGGTGAGAGGGGTGTTTCATTGACGAGCAGTGATCAATGGATATGATCCATAAGAGATGCCGTTAGCTGTACATCTATTCCCGTTCGAAAAACGTGTCTTGACATAGAACGATAAACCAGAGCATAATCGATGCTATATCACCGGTTGTACGTTATGTTACGTAACCCTATGACATTTGCCAGGGGGCAGGGGCAAGCCCGGCCCCTACAACCAGCCGTAGGGGCCGGGCTTGCCCCTGCCCTGCTAGCAAAGGACTCGTTATGGAAACATATGGATTGCATCAGTATCCCGGACGGCTTTTTATTGTGGAGGGGGTTGATGGTTCCGGCAAAAGCACGCAGATCGCCCTTCTGCGCCAGTGGCTGATTAGCGAAGGCTACACGGTATTTTTCAGCGAATGGAACTCCTCTCCTCTCGTTAAGAAAACGACTAGCCGGGGCAAGAAAAAACAACTGCTGACGCCCACTACTTTCAGCCTGATCCATGCCACCGACTTTGCTGATCGTACCGAGCACGATATTATTCCTCCCTTAAAAGCCGGAGCTATCGTTCTGGCGGACCGCTATATCTATACAGCATTTGCCCGTGACGCTGCTCGGGGCGTTGATCGCCAATGGGTGCGCGAACTCTACCAGTTCGCGGTCAAACCAACGATGGCCTTCTACTTCCGCGTCCCACTGGATGTTTCGTTGAGCCGCATCCTCACCGGTCGCAGCGAACTCAAATATTATGAATCGGGCATGGACCTCGGACTCAGTCACGATCCTCATGAGAGCTTCAAGCTCTTCCAGCAGCGTATCGTGGATGAGTACGAGTCGATGATCGACGAATGGGGATTGACGGTGATGGACGCGACCCTGCCGATTCAGGAGCAGCAGCGCCGCATGCGCCAGCTCGTGCGCCCTCATCTGCATGGTGTGCGCCGCCTGCACTCAACGCACCACGATTTCTTTCAGGCCGGATGATTATTCATTGGCATAATTGCGGGGGAAGCGATGACGAAACTAGAATTTTATGGCATTGACGCTATTGGCTTGCAAGCACGCGATGAACTGTTGCCGGGCCGTTTGATTGTCATTGAGGGGACCGACGGCGTTGGCCGTTCAACGCAACTGAATCTTTTACGCCCGTGGCTCGAAAGTATTGGCTATGCCGTGATTGAAACTGAGATGACCGGCTCGGTTCTGATCGGCAATGGTCTCAAACGCGCCAAAGAAGGGAACACACTCGGTCCTGTTACATTGAATTTATTCTATGCCACCGATTTCGTAGACCGTTTTGAGAGCGAGGTCCTGCCTGCATTACGCGCAGGTTTTATTGTGCTGACCGACCGCTACATCTACTCGCTGATAGCGCGTGCGCTGGTGCGTGATGCTGATCCACAATGGCTAAAATCCACGTATGGGCTGGCATTGAAGCCAGACGCCATCTTTTATCTAAAAATTGGCCTGAAGGAACTCATTCCTCGTGTCTTGCAGCGCGGCGGCTTCGACTATTGGGAGTCCGGCATGGATTTACGTCTGGGGGCCGATCTCTACGAGAGTTTTGTGAATTATCAGACGCGCCTGCTCGCCGAATTTGAGAAGATGATAGATCCATACGAATTTCAGGTGATTGATGCCACTTTGCCGGTTGAGCAGATCACGGAACTCCTCAAACGAAAGATCCTGCCCCTGTTGCCGCAAGGATAGGATGTGGTCGAATTCACAAGGGGTAGGGCACCTTATGATCGACCTCACCCTACTTCTTTGGTACGGTGAGTGCGAAGTGAGGGATACACCAGGGCGCATGAGTAAGTGGTACCAGATACACTATGTCCCTTGTCGAATGTTCAGCCTCGTGCTATACTCTTTAAAAGAGCAATGTTTTTGTAACCCACGGTTGTAGTTATGCTTCAGTATGGGTTTGAGATGCCGTCGATGGTATCGCCGCTGAAGATCGCTGCAAATGCCTGGGTAAAGGAGGTGAGGGACATGGACGCTGGCCCTGGTCATAGTAGGTATGTGATGAAAACGTGCCTGCTTTCTGGACTGTTCTTCTCCTCATCGGGTATGGGTGCCTCTTCCTGATATTGATGTAACTCCGGTACATTGCGTGCTTTGAAACGTTCCGCGTTCCAACGCCGCTACCGCGTCTCCCACGATCAATCGGGGAGCTACAGCTCAGGAACGCGGAATCGAAGTGCCACCACCTTGCTCGATGAGTGTGCGTTACCCCATAAGCGCGATAACGTCGAGTAAGAACATCCCGTTCGCCAGTGATCCTTTCCTGCGTCTAGCAGCGTCCCCTGCGTAAATTTGCATGTGTAGCGAGATGCGCCTGTCCTTATAGGGTTCTGCATTTTGCTGTAATGTTATGCGTCTTGTAACGACGGTTACGCAGATGGACGGTTTTTCCACTTATCCACATGTTCTGTGGATAAGTGCGTGGATTACTCTACTTAGAAAGGTGGTGTACCAATGATCTTCTTGAGCGCGTTGCTCCGCCGGAGCGTTTATGACAACGAGAATCGCCGCATCGGCACCCTGAAGGATGTTTGCGTAGAGCTGAACGAGATTTTTCCTGTTGTGACCGCGCTGGTAGTCCAGCCTTCACTAAGTTCTAATAGCCTGTTTATTCCCTGGTTTCAGGTGCATAGCATAGAAGAGCCACAAATTCATCTTACGGTAAGTCAGTCGCAAATCGCTTCTTATGAGCCTCATGATGATGAATTATTACTAAAACGTGATATTCTTGATACGCAGATTGTTGATACTCAGGGGTTTCGGGTGGTAAAGGTCAATGATCTCAAACTGGCTCAAATTAAAAAGACGGCCCGCCTGGTTGGCGTTGATATTGGTACGAGCGGGCTGCTGCGCCGTCTCGGTTGGCTGCCTGTGGTTGAGGCAGTGAGCCGCGTGACGCCGCTGCGGATGACAGAAAAGATTATTACCTGGAATTATGTCGAGCCGGTGCGCACGGTACGGACCACCGGTCAGTTAGCACCCGCTATGGCGGGCGCTGGGGTCGCTGGCATTGGCATGGTGCCGCAGGTGCAACTCAACGTGAGCCATACCAAACTGGCCGATCTGCACCCCGCCGATATCGCCGATATTCTGGAGCAGCTCGACGTTGAAGAGGCCGGGGCCATGCTGGAGCGGCTTGACACAGAGACGGCGGCGGATGCCTTCAACGAAATCGAGCATCCGCTCCAATCTGAGCTGCTCAACGAGCTTGATCCAGAACGTGCCTCCGATCTGCTTGAGCAGCTCGCGCCCGACGATGCTGCCGACATCCTGGCCGATATTCCGCGTACGCAGGCGGAGCAACTGCTCAATCTGATGCCTGTGGAAGAATCGCGGCCTATTCGCGAACTCTTGCGTTACGGCGCGGAGACTGCTGGTGGCATTATGACCACTGAAGTGCTGGCGCTGCCACAGGATGCGACGGTCGAGGACGCCCTGACTTATCTGCGCCAGCATTCCGCCCACCTGGAGATGATCTACTACCTCTACATTATCGACGAGGAACGTCACCTGATGGGGGTAGTCTCGCTACGCCAACTGGTAACGGCTGAACCGACAACCCGTCTGGGCGATTTGATGGACAGAGATGTGATTACAGTGCGCAGTGATGCCGATCAGGAAGAGGTGGCTCGCATTATTGCCCGTTACGACCTGCTGGGAGCGCCCGTTGTTGACGCTGACAACCGCCTGGTGGGGCTGGTGACGGTTGATGACGTGATAGACGTCATCCATGAAGAGCAGGCGGAAGATTTCTCGGAAATTGCCGGAGCCGACGTCGAGGAGGCCGAAGAAAAGGAAGGCTTCTCCTTTCGGAGTGCTATGCAGCGTTCCGCCTGGCTCTGGGTCAACGTCCTGGCCGGTTTTATCCTGGCTTTGATCATCTACCAGGTCTTTGGCTCGGTGCTTTCTGCCAATACCGCCCTGGTCCAGCTAGTTGGCGTCGTCCCCGGCTTGCGCTCTCGGCTGGCTTTAAATAGTATGATCAGTCTCATGCCGATGTTGCTGCTGACCAGTGGTAGCGCGGGCGGGCAATCGCTGGGCATTATGGGCTGGCGTTTGCGCACCCGTCATGGGCGAGATTTCTGGCAGGGCTTCTTCCATGAGCTACGGCTGGGCACTGCGGGCGGCATCCTCACCAGCATTCTGGTGGGAGTACTCGTCTGGCTGCTGTTCCGCTCGGCGCTGTTGAGCGTGGCAATCGGGCTGGCATTCGGCCTGACCCTGCTCATAGCCTCGATCTGCGGACTGGTGTTGCCGCATCTATTGCAGGGGTTGCGTTTGCGCGGCAGCCTGATAACCGCGCCATTGCTCGACCCTGTGATCGCGGTTGTCAGCCTGAGCGTCTTCTTCGCCATAACGCTGCTGCTGGTCGGTCGTTTGGGGGTATAGCGTTACGGGCCATCTAGCTTTATGAGTGCCGGCGACGTGCCTGCAATGAATTTTCCATATATTGCAAAGTTTCGTCAAAAAAGGCCGGTCAAAGTATTGACGAAGTTTCGCGATTGGTATATACTGCATGTGTTCATAGGATAACCAACGTCTTCCTCGATAGCTCAACGGTAGAGCAATCGGCTGTTAACCGATGGGTTACAGGTTCGAATCCTGTTCGAGGAGCCGAAACCGCTCAGGAAATAGCTTCCTGAGCGGTTTTTTATGATTTCTAGATGAAATGTTCTAACATGTGATATACTGAAGGATATTCTTACTCGATATGTGATACATTCGTTACGATACCCTTTGTTGGAGGCTAGCTTGCCTATCTACTGTACTTATGTTCCTCAGCAGCCGCTGGTGGCTTTTGTCGATAAGTTCTGGAATAAGGTCATCTCTTTTATCATTTTGATGAAGCGCAGAATATAAGGAGGAAATAACGATGGCAGTCAAAGCGATTCGTGAGGGCTTTCATACCGTCACGCCGTACTTAATGGTGCGAGAGGCGGATAAGCTGATTGATTTTGTGAAACAGGCATTTGGAGCAACGGAACTTTATCGCGGCACTGGCTCAGCGGGTGGCTTGCATGCCGAGGTCAGAATTGGCGATTCGATGGTAATGATCGGCGGAGCTGGAACCTGGGATGGAGAGCAGATGCCCGCTGCGGTCTACCTCTATCTGGATGATGTAGACGCCACGTATGCTGCCGCGCTTAAAGCTGGCGCTATATCAATCGCAGAGCCAGAGGATCAGCCCTACGGCGACCGCAATGCAGGCGTGAAAGATCTGTTTGGCAATATCTGGTATATTGCTACACATAAAGAAGATGTGCCGTTAGGATAGTATTCCTGAAAGAAAAGCGGCCAAGTATCATACAGATAGATGGCCGCTTTTCCTGTCCAGTCTCTCTGGCAATTTCCCCTCCCCTATGCTATAGTTTCCCTGGACGCAATCCCTTGATTGAGGTCCTCGTATTGACTCTTATTCATAAATATAAAATTTCTTCTGATCCGCGTGTCGCGATGTCGCGCTAAGGAAGGTGATGTGATTTGACCGGCAAGCAGCCTGTGGACTATCGGCGACTCTTCAAGGGGCTGCTCGAAGCTGTTCCCATGCCAGCCTTTGTCATTGATCGTTTCCTGAACATGATTTATTATAATCAGCTCGCGCAGCTTTCAGACGATCTGGCAGGTGCTGATAAGCCTCTCACATTTGATCAGGCCGTGCGCGACCCCGCCATTGTGCAGCTTGCGCGCGAGAGCATTGAGCTTGGAGAAGCGCGCAACGGGCTGTATGATCGCGGCGGGCCAAAGCATCTCTGGTATGTGCGCGTCATCCCCCTTGCCCAGACGAAGGTCAACGCGACGAAAAAATCCTCCACGTACCAGTATTTTGCCGTCATGATGGAAGATATGGTCGAGCCTCGCCTGGAACGAGTGCAGCGCGACTTCATTGCCAACATCTCACACGAGTTGCGCACTCCCCTTACCTCCGTGCGGCTGATGGCCGAGACGCTGGAGGATGTAATTGATACGGACCCCGATAAGGCTCAGGAATTTGTGGAGAAGATCGAGAACGAGGTGCAGTATCTCTCCGATCTGGTCTCGGAACTGCTGGAGCTTTCGCGGATCGAATCGGGCCAACTCCCCATGACTATCGAGCCTGTTGCGGCGGAACGGCTGGTGCGCGAAGTGATGGCGCGGATGCTGCCGCTGGCTCAACGTCATCGTGTCGGGCTGGTGACTGATATTCAGGATGGACAGGTCATGGTTCCCGTCGATAGCAAGCAGATCGCGCGTGTGCTCTTAAACCTGGTGCATAATGCCATCAAGTTTACCCCTTCTGGCGGCACAGTCATCATCGGGACCGCGCTCCAGGCAGAGCAGCAGGTTCAGAGCTTTTTCGTGCGCGATACCGGCGTCGGCATCAATGAGCGTGATCTGGCGCGCATCTTTGAACGCTTCTATAAAACGGACCGCGCCCGCTCCAAAGCTGACCATATTGGTCCGGTGAAGGGTGGAACGGGCCTGGGGCTGGCGATTGCCCGGCAGGTGGTGCAGGCGCACGGCGGGCGTATTATGGCCGAGAGCATCGTCGGCCAGGGTAGCACCTTTACCTTTACCCTCCCTCTAGCGAACTCCGCAAAGTAAATGAAGCAAATACCTTCCTGTGAACGTGTAAACAACAGCGTTGAACAGTGTTTTATTCATCAATATGATGGCAATCCAGGAGGAGAGGAACGGTCAATGGCCTCACAACAGGTGCAACAAATGCCAGCTAGCTTACAGCTTTTCGCGGGAACTATCGCGGGATTGGTTGCGACCATGCCCGTGACTATTTTTATATTGATCATGCATCGCATCTGGTCAGCTCGCTGATGTACTACGACACTGGGTGTAGCTGTCGAGGACTTTATTGCACGTTTTTCATTGACCTCGATAGTGAATAGCATTACAATGGTAATGTAGTTGTAGAAGTGGAGAGGGTGCCACTTCCTGTCGTTTTTCTTAGGAGGATCGATGCGTATTCGCAAAGCTGTTTTGCCGATAGCGGGTCTGGGTACCCGTATGCTGCCAGCCACCAAAGTCGTACCCAAAGAACTGCTGCCCATTGTCGATAAGCCAAT
>Ga0070741_10005136_pt1 | contig 29431 bp, 30 predicted proteins | sample Coa_R1_4_FD_66440 | JGI IMG/M metagenome (GOLD analysis project Ga0070741, IMG submission 66440) | Surface soil microbial communities from Centralia Pennsylvania, which are recovering from an underground coalmine fire - Coalmine... | ecosystem: Environmental > Terrestrial > Soil > Unclassified ... | reverse complement strand
CCTTCGCAACCTTCGCGAGCTTCGCGCGACACTTTTTATCGGACAATGTGGACAATAGCGGACAATCCTCCGCCATTCGCCGATATTCTCCGCCACGTCCTATTCCACGAACCCGTCAAAGGTAGGGCGCGTCACTCCGTGCGCGCCGCCGAAAGCCCGCAGGTTTTCGCCGTCCCAGGAGACCGGCCTACCCGCAAGCACTTCCGTCAGCGATTTCCGGAACACGCAACCAAGGCACCCCGTCCGGAAGAATATCGGAAAATGTGGACATTATCGGACAATCCTCCGCCATTCGACGATATTCTGCCCACCCTCTCCCCCTCGGGGGAGAGGGTGGGGTGAGGGGGAGCCTCGGTGCATTTGCGGACTCATCGCGGATCTTGCATCAGCCTACCTTCGCCGCCGAAACACCCGCAGGTTTCGCCGTCCCAAGAGACTGGCCCACCCCCGAGCGTTTCCGCTGGCGAGTTCGGAAAACACGCAACACGGAGCACGGCCCGCCCTGAGCCCGCCGAAGGGCAACAGGATTCAATTGTCAAAGAGCGCAGGAGGACCAAATAACCCCGCCTATCTTTGCGGAATCTACCTCCTCGTCCGGCGCATACGATAGAACGCCGACGCGACCTATACTATAACCCCCAGCCGTCTTGTCAAATAGATCACAGCGTCGGGGTAAAACTATCAGTCAATCTGTTTTCTGCTTCATCCTCATCATCTCCAAAAGTCCGGCTTATATTTTATACAAAGATACAAAATCTTCTCTACGGCGCCGGCCTGCTGTATCAAATCACCGAGACCGCCACCACCAGCAGCACGCTCACCTACCACTACGATTTCCGGGGCTCAACCATTGCGCTGACCGATGACAACGGCCGCGTGACCGACCGGATTGAATATTCCCCCTACGGCCTCACCACCTACCGGGCCGGCACCAACGACACCCCCTTCCTCTTCAACGGCCGCTACGGCGTGCAGACCGATCCCAACGGCCTGCTCTACATGCGCGCCCGCTATTATAATCCCCTGCTGTGCCGTTTCCTCAATCCCGATCCCTCCGGATTCGGCGGAGGATTGAACCAGTACGCCTATGCCAACGGCGACCCCGTCAGCCTCGTTGATCCGTTCGGGTTGGGTGCTGTGGCGAATATGGAGACCCAGGATCGGATCGACTCGTGGCTTGAAAGCATCGGCCGTGGTCCCGGACTGGGCTTCACCGCCGAGGACCTGCTGGAAGGCGTCGTCGATGTGGGCCTCACCGCGGCTACCTCGCCGGTGACGTCGCTGGCTCAAGACATTGTCGCTGGCGTTTGGGGCGAGGATCCGTCCGGCGAGCAGGTTTCAGGTGGACAGCGCACCCTCGCTGCGGTCAACATCTTCGCTGCCTTTATCCCAGAAGAGGCCTTGGCCAGGGCACTTGCGAAAGCGCCCCTCGCATATTCGGTGGCCTTCGAGACTCAACTTGCTCCGTCAGAGTTCGCCTTAAGGGAAGAATGGCATTTCCAGATCGCCAACGAGGCATTACAGGCTGAAAGAGAAGTCAATCCAGTCTTGGCAGAATTGGTCCCTGAGCCCACCAGATGGGGACGCCCACCACGAGATTGGACTTGGCAACACGCCACCATTGAACAGGGAGGGGGCAGATCTGGTATAATGCAACTCGTGCCAAGATATCAGCATACTGCGGGGTCACCTTGGTGGTGATTATTCCATCCCCTCCCAGGAGCTGCCGGTGGTTACGCACAATGGGCGGTACCGGCTGGCGCACCACCAAGGTGATCAAGTAAACGATATGTACGGTGTAATTCACATGGATGGTTCTGGGGATGATGATCCTCCTCTGGACAAACTCCCGGCGCTGTATGACGAGCTGTTCAACTCCGGCATCTTTGACGGAAACGTTGCAGTCATTAACGACGACACCGGTTGGTGCCTGTCGGCACATCGTGATGGGCGCGTGGTGTTCGGGAATCTCCAGGATCGAACAAGTGACCGTCATATGATTCCCGTGCCCAAGGAGCGTGTCCTTGAGCTTTGGAAGCGGCTCATCGCTGGAGACGTCGTGGGGCTCCTCAAGGAGCCATGGAAGCCCGGCTATGTGGACCGCTCCGGGAACTAAGCGGCCTCATAAGCCCTTCAAAGCAATCCTGCCGGCCGGGGCGAGTATTCAATTTGGGCAATTCCAGCGGGCGCTCCGCCAAACTAAAAATGCGCAACCTTTCAGAGCTTAATATCAACGAAGGTGGAAGGGGTGTTAATCGGCCTGCTCCATCAGACGAAACGGTGAGCGCGTTTCAGTCCCATTTTAACCTCACGTTACCGGAAGATTACCTCCGACTGCTACGCTATTCGAACGGTGGTCACCCAGAGTTGGACTCGATTCAGCCTGTTGGCAGACCTGAGGCGGCGCGGTGGGCAGTGAACCGGTTTTACCACCTCGACGAGGACAAAACGTCACCAACGAGCTTGTGGGTAGCGATGGAGCGATGGAGGGCTATTCTGGGAAAGAATGCTCTTCCGTTCGCGGCAGACGGAGGCGGAAACCAGTTTTTTCTGGACCTGAACGCGTCACCCCCAGCGGTTAAGGTTTGCCTGCATGACGATAATTTCTCCAAGGTGAATGTGGCTTTCTCTTTCGAAGCGTTCGTCGACGGGCTTTCAGTTGACCCGGATATGATATAATCAAAGCGTGATGACTTCGAACTCCCGTTACCAAGGAAAGCCGCTTCTGCGACTGCTGGAGTGTCAATTGGTGCGCAGCACGATTGTGGCCTGAGTTGCCATCTGCCATGAAAAAGAATCTCGCTATTTTAGGGCTTGCAATATTACTGGTTGTGACGTGGCTCCGCGATTTTTACCATGGGCTGACGACGCTTGAAGCCAAACGCCATGTAGAAACACTCAAACTTTTGGTTGATGACTGCAGTCAATCACGAGACCCGCTCTCGATGAAAGAAAACCTGAAATACATTGCTTCTGCCTACCCGCAGCCATGCAAGGATTTTCGGGATGAGGATTGGGATTTGCTTCTAAATTGCTATCAAAGCAATGTTGTGTCGGAGATCACCAGACATTTGAGTAACGTGACGAACGTCCTGACCAAAACAGTCGGCAACCAATAGCTCCGGGTTAAAAATCCGCGGTTTCATCTCCCCATCTGCGCTAATCTGCGTCCATCTGCGGTAACAGTTCTTCTTCCCTTTGCCTCCTTCGCGAGCTTCGCGCGACATCTCTTCCCGTAAACGGGTCGAGGACCAATTTCCTCTTTTCAACTTTCTGATTTTCGCCACCATCCGGCATGGCTTGTTTCGCCTTTGTTTTGACCGTGTGGGTGTTCTCGGTCTGCCTGCACGAGTTCGGTCATGCCTGGGTTGCGGAACGCGGCGGAGATTACACCGTTCGCGACAAGGGTTATCTCACGATGAACCCGGTCTACTACACCCATCCTTTCCTCAGCTTCGTGCTGCCGATCATTTACATGTTGTGGGGAGGGATCGGTCTGCCGGGTGGGGCGGTGTATATCGAGAAAAATCTCCTGCGCTCACGTTCCTGGGAGACCGCCGTGTCGCTGGCCGGGCCGGCCATGAACCTGATCCTCGTGATCATCATCACACTGATACTCCGGATTGCCCTCATTCCCCACATTCCCGAGCACCTGGCAACTTATTCCATGGCGTTCCTGCTGCAACTTCAGATCAGCGCGATTCTCTTCAACCTGATTCCCATTCCGCCGCTCGATGGTTTCCAGGCGATCGAGCCCTGGCTGCCGATGCATGTGAAGGAACAAATCCGGCCGCTGTGGAGCTACGGAACCTTCATCCTGTTCATCGCGTTCTTCCGCATTCCGGCACTCAACGGAGCGTTTTGGGGAACGATTGACTTCCTGACGTCCCTATTGGGCATCGATCCCTATTACGCTGGCCAGGGCCTTCGCGCATTCCAATTCTGGCGCCAATGGGAATGATTTCCGGTTACTTCACTCCGAACCCAGCGTTCCGTATTCCGCACTCAGAATTGTCCGTGCCCATCATTCCGCACTCGGCACTCCTCATTCCGCACTCAGAATTGTCCGCGGCCTCATTCCGCATTCCGCACTCCGCATTCCGCACTCCGCATTCCGCACTCCGCATTCCGCACTTCAAAGAATGTTTGCCGCCAGTTCCGCCAGTTCCGACCGCTCGCCCTTCTGCAATTCAATGTGCGCCGCCACCGCCTCGCCGCGGAACTTGCTGATGATGTAGTTGAAACCGTTGGAGGATGAATCCACGTAGGGATTGTCGATCTGGTATGGATCGCCGGTGAAGACAATCTTCGTGCCGTGACCGACGCGGGTGATGATGGTCTTGACCTCGAGCGGCGTGAGGTTCTGCGCTTCGTCGATCACCATGAACTGGTTGGCGATGCTGCGCCCGCGAATGTAGCTGAGCGCCTCCACCACGATGCTGCCCGAGCGCATCAGATCGTTGCTGCGACGGTGTTCGTGGCCCATGTTCAAATCGCTGAGCATTTCCAGCGCGTCATGAATCGGCTGCATCCAGGGCGCCAGCTTTTCCTCCAGTGAACCCGGAAGAAACCCGAGTTCCTTGCCCATCGAAATCGTCGGCCGCGCCACCACCAATCGCCGGAATTCGCGGTCGAGCACCGTCTTCTTCAATCCGGCCGCCATGGCCATCAAGGTCTTGCCCGTGCCCGCCTTGCCCATGAGCGTGACCAGCTTCACCCGGTCATCCAGCAGCGCGTCGAAGGCGAAATGCTGCTCGCGATTGCGCGGCTTGATGCCCCACACACCCTCGCGGTTGTCGATGATCGGCACCAGTTTCTTCCCGGTGACGTCCACCTTGGTCAATGCCGTGCGCTTGGGGTTGGTCTCCTCCGTGAGCGTGCAATATTCGTTGGGGAAATACTGCGCGCCGCCGTTCAATTCCAATTCCCCGTTCGCGCGGAATGCGGCCATCTTCTCGGCGGTCACCATGCGTTCCACCATCCCGGTGTAGAGATCCTTGATATGGACACGGTCGCTCTCGTAATCCTCCGCCGAGAGGCCCAGCGCGTCCGCCTTGATGCGCAGGTTGATGTCCTTGCTGACCAGGATGGTCGGGACCTTGGGCTGCGACTTCTGGACGGTCAACGCCAGCGCGACAATGCGGCTGTCCACGGTGTTGTCGCTGAAGATCGACGGGCTGTGGCCGCCGTTCTTCTGGAAGATGATCTTCAGATGCCCGCCGTTTTCGAGTTCGACGCCTTCGCTCAGGCTGCCTTTGCCGCGCAGGCTGTCCAGGTTGCGCGAAACCGTGCGCGCGTTCTGGCCGAGCTCGGTCGATTCGCGTTTGAACCGGTCGATCTCCTCGATGACTTCGATGGGAATCAGGACATTATTGTTGTCAAAGCTGAGCAGGCTGTTGGGATCGTGGAGCAGAACATTGGTATCAAGAACGTAGTTTTTCACGTGATGCGTCGGATTTGATTTTCTCCATGCGGGCATACCAGCGTTGCAGCCGCCCGTGTGCCTCAGGCAAACGATAGTGTCCCGAAAAAAGGAAATTGCCCAGCATGCCGAACAGGTCGAAGTCGAGGAATCTGGGGCGTTCGCTCAACAGAAACGGATGGCCCATGAGCATGCCTTCAAAGGGCACCAGCCTGCGGGTGAGTTCCGCCACCAGCGCCCGCTTTTCCTGCCTCCATTTGTCGAGGCAGCCGACGCCGAACTTTCGCTCCTTATGGCGAATCCAGCTCACGTGCTCGGCGGGCGGCACAAACTCCTGCCAGTAGGCGTCGTTCAGGCGGAACGTTATATCCTCGACGTCATTCTCGACGTAACGCCACAGAATGCTCTGCAAACCGTCCAGGTCCCACGGGAACAGTCCGAGCTTGAACTTGTCATCAAGATATTTCGCGATCACCTGGGAATTATGGTCCACCTCAAAAACCACCCGGCTCCCATCGCGTATGATGGGCACTCCGTAATAACGTTTGCGCGTCAAACGCCACACCAGGCTGCGGTCCGTGCTCGGGATATTGGTGATTTTGAACGGAACACGCGCGAACTCCAGGATGCGCCTTTGGACAATGCAGAATGGACTCCACGGAAACTGAATCAGTTCAATCATTGCGATTCACAGCTCCGTGGTTGCGAGTTGCGTTCAAAACGGCGTTTTTTGAGCGAGCACGCGGAAAATCTAGTGGCCGTGCCCGGCTGTGACAAGTGGAAATCCCTGCGAACAGCGTCAGCGCTTGCGTCTTAGTGATTTCCATCTGCAATTCGCCGGTTAGACTCGCCGCATGAGAGCGAGATCTTTTCGCGTTCCCAAACCGGTGATCGGAATGATTCACGTCGCGGCTCTGCCGGGCACGCCGGCGCATCGTCTTCCGCTCGCGCGCATCGTGGCGACAGCAGTGCGTGAGGCGCAGGTGTATCGGGATGCCGGTGTGGACGGAGTCGCAGTCGAAAACATGCACGACGTGCCGTACCTGCGCGGTGCTGTGGGACCCGAGATCGTCTCCGCCATGGCCATCATCGGCCAGGCGGTGAAAGCTGAGTTCGGCGGAGTGACTGGCGTGCAGGTTTTGGCGGCGGCGAACCGGGAGGCAATTGCGGTCGCGCATGCCGCCGGGCTCGATTGGGTGCGCGCCGAAGCTTTTGCATTCGCACATGTTGCGGACGAGGGATTCATGAATTCCTGCGCGGCGGAGTTGCTCCGCTACCGCCGGCAGATCGGGGCTGAGCGCATCCAGGTATGGGCGGACATCAAAAAGAAACATTCCTCGCACGCGATCACCGCGGACATTTCGCTGGGTGAAACCGCCGCAGCCGCCGAGTTCATGCGCGCCGATGCGTTAATCGTCACCGGACCCGCAACCGGCCGGCCGCCGCGGCCGGGCGATGTTGAGGAAGCGAAGTCCCGCTCTTCCCTGCCGGTGTTCCTAGGATCCGGCATCGATTCCCGGAACATTGCCGAATTTCTGCCGGCGGCAGACGGTTTCATCATTGGCTCGGCGTTCAAAAGAGGAGGTGATTGGCGGAGCCCGGTCGATCCCGCCAGGGTGCGCGCTTTCCTGAAGAAGATTGGTCGCTGATTCCCGTTTCCCAGCCGCCTAACCCGCGGCTTTTCCGCCATTCGGCCATAAGGCTCCGGCATCCGCTTCGCCCTGGGAAAGCAGCAGACTCGCGAAGCGGCGGGCTTGAGGGGTGAGAATCCGTCCTTTGCGCAGCACGACACCATAAGTGCGCTTGGGGAAGAATTGGCCCGCGGGTATGACTTCGAGTTTCTCCTGGCCCGTGATGCCGATGCGGATGATGATCGAGATGCCCAGGTTGATCTCCACATATTTTTTGATCGCCTCCCAACCGCCCACTTCCATGGCAACCCGATAAGTAAGCCCATGCTGATGAAACGTGCTGTCCACCATGGGCCAGGTGCTGAGATTGCGGGGAGGGAGGATCAATGGGTAACGGCTGATTTCCTCGAGGGTCAGTTCCGGGCGGCGGGCCAGCGGATGTCCGATGCAGGTGATCACCACCGGATCATAGGAGATGATGGGATGGAACTCGACATCGGCAGGCACTGATATCAACGGGCCGACGGCGAAGTCCACCAAGCCGGCGCGCAATCTTTCCAAGCCTTCGATGCCGGTCACATTGTGAAGTCGCATTTCGATTTTCGGATAGGCGCGTCGGAAGGCGGCCACGTAACGGGGCAGGAGGTAAAGAATGGTTGAGGTGCCCGCGGCGATTTCAATGTGCCCCTCCTTGATTTCCGAACGGCGATGGCCGAATTGCTCCTCGAGATGTTCCATCTGTTCGATCAGCGGCAGGGCCAGTTCGAACAATAATTCGCCGTCGTGCGTGAGTTGGATGCTTGAGCCCCGGCGTGTGAAGAGCTTCACACCCATCTCACTTTCCAGCGTTTGGATTTGCTGGGTTACCGCAGGCTGGCTGCGGCCCATGCGCCTTGCCGCCTTGGACACACTGCCAGCCGCGGCGGCAAAACAAAAACCGCGCAATTGCTGGAAGCGATTCTGTTTGTAGCGGAACGCCGGGTTGCTCATTTATTGACGACCCTTCCCCTTCGCAATCACCCCCAACTTACATGCGGGAGGCGGGGCGGGCAAACAGGTATAGGCGTTGTTAATGGGGCCTATTGAAGTTTCTGATTTCCAAAAAAGCGCCGCCGCCCGTATAGAAAGGTAGAACGCCATGCAAAATCTGCAAACAGCAACCCGAGGGAGCGAGCCGCGAGAGGCGGTGGCCGGCGGGACCATCAGCCAGGGAAAACCCATGAAAACGATGCAACTGCCGCGCGGCTTGAAGTTGTTCGGGACGGTTACTGACGAACAGGCGGAAATTCTCACGCCGGACGCCCTGGAATTTTTCTGCGCGCTGCAACGGCAGTTCAATCCGCGCCGCCTCGATTTGTTGCTCCAACGGAAACTGCGCCAGAAGGCGATTGACGCCGGTGAAATGCCGCAATTCCTGGCGGAAACAGAGGGGATTCGCAGGGGCGACTGGCAGGTGCAACCCGTGCCGACGGACCTGCAGAATCGCCGGGTCGAAATTACCGGCCCGGTGGACCGCAAAATGGTGATCAATGCACTCAATTCGGGGGCGAATTGTTACATGGCAGATTTCGAGGACTCCCACTCACCCACCTGGGAGGGAACGCTGGATGGGCAGATCAATGTGCGGGATGCAGTGCGGGGCGTGATCGAATACGCCAACCCGGACGGCAAAAAGTACAAGCTCAACGAGACCACCGCCACATTAATAGTGCGTCCGAGGGGCTGGCATCTGCCGGAGAAACATGTGGAAGTGGATGGTGAACCCGCTTCGGCCAGCCTGTTTGATTTCGCGCTTTATTTCTTCCATAACGCGCGCCAGCGCGTGCAAAGCGGCTCGGGCATTTATTTCTATCTCCCGAAGATGGAGCATTACCTCGAGGCGCGGCTCTGGAACGACGTGTTCGTAAAGGCGCAGGAAATCCTCGGGATTCCGCTCGGGAGCATCAAGGCGACCGTGTTGATCGAGCACATCCTGGCCGCGTTCCAGATGGATGAAATCCTGTACGAGCTGCGCCAGCACAGCGCCGGGCTTAATTGCGGTCGCTGGGATTATATTTTCAGCTACATCAAAAAATTCGCGCGCAGGCCCGAGTTTATCGTTCCGGATCGCGCTCAGGTCACCATGACCACGCCTTTCATGCGTGCTTACGCGTTGTCCTGCATCCGTACGTGCCATCGCCGCGGCGCCTTCGCGATGGGCGGCATGGCGGCCTACATTCCGGTGAAGACGGATCCCGAAAGCAACGAGCGCGCGCTCCAAAAAGTTCGCGAGGACAAGCGGCGGGAAGCGACTGATGGACACGACGGCACCTGGGTGGCGCATCCCGGTCTGGTGGCGATCGCGAAGGAGGAATTCGACCGGGTGCTTGGAGAGAAGCCGAACCAGATTGAACGACGGCGTGACGATGTGATGGTGACCGCGTCGCAACTCGTCGAAGTGCCGCAAGGCACGATCACTGAAGAGGGATTGCGCCTGAACATCCGCGTGGGGATACAATATCTGGAGGCCTGGCTGGGCGGGCTTGGATGCGTGCCATTGTATAATTTGATGGAGGACGCGGCCACAGCGGAGATTTCGCGCACACAGGTCTGGCAGTGGATTCACAATCCACGTGCCGTGCTCAGCGACGGCCGGAAGGTGACCCTGCCGCTGGCAAGGCAATTGATCCGGGAGGAACTGGACCGCATCCGGACCGAGCGCGGGACGGAACGTTTTGAAAAAGGTTATTTCGAGCAGGCTACCAGGTTATTTGATGAGCTGGTGGCCAACGAACAGCTTGAAGAATTCCTGACCCTGAAAGCGTATGAATTGCTGGATTAACCGGCACAACAGAATCCGGCGGTACTCGCTGAGGCGACAGCGGGCGGATTTTGTTGCCATGCAGTATGGAGGACACAATGCAAAACAGAATCGCACAAGCGCAGAACGGGCACAACGGGCACAGCACGGACCGCAACGGAGTTGCGAAGAGCGGCCTGATAGCGAATGAAGACATCCAGGCCCTGCAGAACAAGTGGAACAAGGACGCGCGGTGGCGGGGCGTGACGCGAACTTTCGACGCGGAGAAGGTCCTCCGACTGCGCGGGACACTCAAAATCGAGCACACCGTTGCCGATCTGATGTCGCGGAAGTTATGGAATCTCCTGAACGAGGAATCCTACATCAACGCCCTGGGCGCGCTGACGGGCAACCAGGCCGTGCAGATGGCGCAGGCCGGTTTGAAGGCGATTTATCTCAGCGGCTGGCAGGTGGCGGCGGATAATAACCTGGGCTGCACGATGTACCCCGACCAGAGCCTTTACCCCGCGAACAGTGTTCCAATCGTGGTGCGCAGGATCAACAAGGCGCTGCAGCGCGCCGACCAGGTTCAACTCTTGGGCGACGGCAAGGAGACCGACTACTGGCTGCCGATTGTGGCCGATGCTGAGGCCGGCTTCGGCGGTGCCTTGAACGCGTACGAGCTGATGCTGCAGATGATCGAAGAGGGCGCCGCGGGAGTGCACTTTGAAGACCAACTGGCATCCGCGAAGAAGTGCGGGCACATGGGAGGAAAGGTGCTGGTGCCGACGATGGAATTCATCCAAAAGCTGACCGCGGCGCGGCTGGCGGCGGACGTCGCGGGTGTGCCTGTGGTACTGGTGGCCCGGACTGATGCTGACGCGGCCAAGTTGCTCACCAGCGATTTTGACGAACGCGACAAACCGTTCTGCACCGGCGAGCGGACGGAAGAGGGATTTTTCCGCATTCGCGCGGGAATCAATCTGGCGATTGCGCGTGCCCTGGCCTACGCGCCCTATGCGGATGTGCTCTGGTGCGAGACCAGCAAGCCGGACATCGCCTACGCCCGGCAATTCGCCGAAGCCGTCAAGCGCGTGTATCCTGACAAGTTGCTCGCGTACAACTGTTCGCCCTCGTTCAATTGGCGGAAGAATTTGGATGAGCGGACGATAGCGAAATTCCAGGATGAACTGGGAGCGATGGGATACAAGTTCCAGTTCGTCACATTGGCAGGATTCCATGCCTTGAATTACAGCATGTGGGAACTCGCCCGCGGCTATCGTGAGCGGCAGATGAGCGCCTACACAGACCTGCAGCAGAAGGAGTTCGCCGCCGAGCAGGAAGGTTACAGCGCGGTCAAACATCAGGCATTTGTCGGCGCCGGATATTTCGACGAGATCACGCGCATCTGCGGCCAGGCATCGGTGCAGGCATTGCGCGATTCAACGGAGGAAGACCAGTTCACCCCGCGAATTGTTCAACGGCAGGAAATCCACAGGCAGGAGATTCGCGGCCCGGAGATCCGCCGGCAGGAAGTTCACCATCAGGAAGATCTCCTGCTGGGCGAAAGCGTCGCCACCGGCCAGGAGGAAGATCTTACTTGAGGCCAGAATACACTGCTTTACACGGTTCCGGGGCGGGTCTAAAATCGGAGCATGTCTTCGGATTACGACGCGACGGAGTTTGTGGACAGCGATTTTCAAGCCACAAAAAAGGCCGGATACACTGCGGCAACCGCTGTCACCGCCGCGGCTGGTCGCGCCCCCACGCGCGAAGAAGTTGACTCGAAGGTCAGCGAAGCCCAACAGAAGCTCTCCGAGTTGAAGCGCATCCAGGAGGAACTGGAGCGTGAGCGGGCGGGCCTTGAGGAAACACGCCGCAGGCAAATCGAATTTCAGACCGGCCGGCAGGAGGTCATTCAAAACCTTACGCGCGGAGTGGGGTTGCTGGAGGAGGCCGAGTTCTCGGCAAGGCGTGACGCGGAGCAGATGGCCAAGAGCCTGGCGGATATGAAGGAAGCCCTGGCCAGGGTCGAGGGGACCAGCGAGGAAGCCTGGAGCAGGGAGAATTTTGCCGTCGAACTCACCCGCGGACTGACGGCGATCGAGAACGCGCGGATGGAATGGAACGCGGCCCGGCTCAAATTTCCGATTCTGTCAGGGCAGGTGCAGCAGCCCGAAGGAACGGAGACAGCCCAGGCGCCGTCGAATCCTTTTGCCGGGCAGGGCTTTTTCGGACTTTGCAAGATCGGCCTGGCGTTGACGTGGCCATTGGTGGTGGTCGCGGTGCTCGCGCTCGGGGTTTTTTTGGCGCTGGTTTTGCGCCGCTAACAGACTGTGCCCATGGGATGGTCCAAGAAACAAAACGATCCCATTTCCGACCGCGCCCGCGCGCTGAACGACCAGATCGCCGCGCTCGAGGCGCAAATCAAGCAGCTTGATTCCAAACTGGGAGAGCAAAAACCGGGACCACGCCTCCGTTCGACAGCGGTTCCGCACGGATCCGCGCCGCATTCGGCGACGCCTTCGCCAACTCCGCAACCCAAGTCGACTGAGCCGATTTTTGAAGATGTGGACCAGAAGCGGCTCAAGGAACGGAACGGGAACGATTCGACACCCGAGCATTACAATGAGCTGGGCATGCGCAAATACGATCTCGCGGCGTTGATCGAGCGAATCAAGAACCAGTTTCGCGGCCCTTCGACTGCCAATCCCAAGCTGGTGAATTATCTGGCGGCGGGAAGCATCCAGGGCCTGCGCCCGCTGCGATACGAAAAGCGGGTGGCGCGCAATCGCTTCCTGTTGTTTTTCGGTCTGCTGTTTCTCGCGATGGTGGGAATTCTCGCGATGGTGGCAAAACACCATCTTTGATTCGTGAGACTTGTCATGGCAACGCCGTTGGGCAGCTTCATGGCCGATTACTCGGAACGCGGTCTGGCGCGTTTAGAGTTTCCGGATGAAAGTCACAGGATCTCATTGCCCAATCCTTCGCCCCCGGAAAACTCTGAGGTTCGCCGCTGGCATGCGCTGACGACGGTGGCGTTGGACCGGGCCTTGTCGGGCCGGGCTCCGGAAACATTTCCTCCCTTCGATCTCTCCGCCGGGACGGAATTTCAGCGGCGGGTGTGGGGAGTTTTGCGCACGATCCCGCCGGGCGCCACCATGAGCTACGCGGAAGTGGCGAGCGCCATTGGCTCGCCCAAGGCGACCCGCGCAGTGGGCGGCGCCTGCGGCGCGAATCCCATCCCGGTGCTGATTCCGTGTCACCGCGTCCTGGCTGTGGGTGGTCGCCTGGGCGGGTTTTCCGGAGGATTGAATTGGAAACGGCGATTGCTGGGGATTGAGGGAATCATCTGGCAAAAGGAGTTGATTGCAGCGCTGGAGTGAGGGGAGGGGGCCCATAAACGCCTCTTGGCACCCTCTCGGAATCTTCCTATACTGCAATGGTGATCGGGTTCTTGCGATACGTGGGTACCGTCAACGCCGCGGTATGGTTCGGAGCGGCCATCTTCTTTACGTTCGTCGCGGGCCCTGGAATTTTTTCGGAAGAAATGCACTCCGTGCTGGGCGCCGATCAGACCACATTCATTTTTTACGCAGGCGGTGTGGCCATGGTCCTCATCAAGCGCTATTTCGGCCTGCAGTATTTTTGTGCAGTGGTCGCGTTCTTTCAGCTTTTTGCGGAACGGCTTTATCTCGGAAAAAAAGTCAGCCGGTTCACTCTCGGCTTGCTGATGGGGATCGTCCTGCTGGTCCTGCTGGGTGGGTTCTGGGTGCAACCCAAGCTGCGGGGATTGCGTGAAACCATGTATCATGGCCCGACGCAAACACAGAAGGATCAGGCGCGGCATACGTTCAACGTATGGCATGGCACGTCCATGGCCCTGAACTTCCTGGTGGTGGCCGGGCTGTGTGTCTATCTGGTCCGCGTCAACAGGCCACCCGAAGCGGGCCGGTATGGAACGGTGTATCAAATTCCGTAATAATCCGGTAAATTCCGTAGTTTCCGGCGGAATTCGGGTGTTGACAAACTTGGAATGTGGCGAAGTTTAATATATAGGATCACCCGTGGTTTGGGAGATCCGCCAGTAAAACGTATGATTTCAAACGACCGTCCGTCGCCTTATGGGAATCGTTCCTATGGGTCTTATTCCCCCAAACCGCCGGTGAACGAAGAGACACTGAAGACGGACAAAGTCCAAATTGAGCGGAAGACCTTTGTATTCACGCTCAAAGAAAATCCGCGCGGCCGCTTTCTGCGAATCACGGAAGATGTCGGCGGCCGGCGGGATACCATCATCATCCCCGCCCCCGGGTTGGAAGATTTCAAGAAGCTGCTTGACGAGATGGTCAAGGCTTCGGCGGAAACGCCCTCCAAGGACGAGCCGCCGGCGGATTAACCGCGCAGATTGATCCTGGGGTTTATTTCCAGCGTCAGGGAGTAGTCGGTGTAACCCATCGCCCTCCAGAAAGCGAGAGCCCGCTCGTTTCTCGCGAGGGCGCTCACGGTTAATCTCCGGTCGCCCGGCCAGATTTGAGTGAACAGGAGATTCATCGCCTGGCGTCCGAGGCCCATGCGCCGCCGTTCCCTGATGATAAAAAACTGCCGCAAATAAATCTGGGCGGGTTCATCCTGGTAAAGGGCATAGCCAATCACGCCCTTTTCGTCCTCGAAGATAATCCCAATGTATAGAGTCTCCAGCCACTGGCGCATGCGCCCGGTCAATTCATGGACCGTGGCAGGGTTGGAGTGGCCCTCATCCTGGATAAGCTGGTGATTCAACTGAGCCAGCAGCGGTGCGTCCTGCAACCTGGCCTTGCGGAATTTCACGCCACCGGCTTTTTCCGATGCGCGCGTTTGGCCGGAGCTTTTCGCGCACGCTTCCGTGGCTCTGCGGAAGGTGTGGGCGGTTCTCCTATGCCGCTTACTCTCGGCGCATCGCCCCACAGGCCTTCAAGATCGTAGCGTTCCCGGACGTCGGTACGCATCACGTGCACGATGACGTCAAAAAAGTCCAGCACCACCCATGCCGTGTGCAGGGTGCCATCCACGGCGCGTGGTCGAACCTGGTGATCCTCCCGAAGCCTGGTGGTTATTTCGTCGGTTATCGCCCGCAGATGAGGCTCGCTGGTCCCGGAAGCAATGACGAAATAATCCGTCACTGAGGAAAGCTCACGCACATCCAGCACCACGATGTTTTCCGCCTTTTTTCGATCTGCCAGTTCGCGGCAGAGCAAAGCCAGTTCATTTGAATCCATCTTCGCGAAGCATGCCCGAACTGTGTTCAAAGATAAAGCCGATATTTATGAATGGCTTCCACAACGGCAGCCGGCGCCAGATGGTCGATGGGCAGGCCGCGCTGAATCCGCGACCGAATTTCCGATGCGGATATCCCGGTGGGGAATCCCTTCAGAGCTCGACCGCGAAAGCCCGCGGGAAATGCCGGTTCCGGCTGCCCCGGCCGGGGTATCGCCACAAACTCCACCAACCGCGCCAACTTGTCCGCTTCCCGCCATTTGACCAGCGTTGGCACGTGGTCCGCCCCGATCAAACAGAACAACTCGGCGTTGGGGAATCGTCCGACGTAGTCGCGCACCGTCTCGATTGTGTAGGACACGCCGCCGCGGGCGACTTCCTGTTCGTCAATTTCATAGCTGGTCATTCCCGCCAGCGCCAGGCGCAGTAGGCGTAACCGCTCTGCGGGGGAAGTCGGTGGAACAACGGGTTTGAAAGGCGATTGCGCGGTGGGAATGAACCAGAGCCGGTCCAGGTTCAGTTCCTCCAGGGCAGCCTGTGCCACCAGCAGGTGGCCAAGGTGCACCGGGTCAAATGAACCGCCAAATAAACCCAAGCGTCGCACGTCGGGGACTGTAGCAGGTCGGATCGGAACTTCGAGGACCAAATCGCCCCGGCGTTCTGCCGTTTGGGGCCATCCAAAGAGCAAAATTGCCGGTTGTGGTAAGGCAAACTTTCCGCTAGGTTGCGCGCTTGACTCAGGGCTGGCGAATCGCGGCGGCGCGAAGGCCCCGAGTTTTATCCAGGTTTTTTACACAAATTCCGCCGTTGAAGTGTCTATTTGATGACGCTCTCGTCCATAACCTGAAGTATGCCTGCAGCCGCCAAAGCCGCCACCGCACCAAAATCGTCCCTGAGAGGGTTCGGTTTGATCTGCCTCCTTTTGTTCAGTGTCTTGTTCGTCCTTTGCTTCCGAAGCTTTCGGCCGGACTACGTCATGTTCTCGAATGACGGCCCTCTGGGCGCGATCATCCAGAAAGCCTGCGCCATGCCGAGCGGTTTTCATGGTTGCTGGACGGACCTGACCTGGATCGGGGGCGAGTACGTGACGGCCAGCCCTGGCTTCACCGGGCTGTTGGTAACCCTTCTCAAGCCGCTGGGTTACGCGAAATTCTCCTGTCCGATTGTCTTTTTTGTTTTGGGTCTGAGTGCCTGGTTGTGCTTCCGCCGATTCAAGCTCGCGCCCATGGCGTGCATCCTTGGTGGCCTGGCGGCGGCACTGGATGGCGACTTTTTCTCGACGGGCTGCTGGGGGGTGGTGGCCCAGCCGGTATGTTTTGCGGCCAATTACCTGGCTTTGGCGGCGCTGGCGGATCTTTCGGGGCGGCGTTCCTGGGCGAAGGTCGTCTTGGCAGGGTTTGCCATTGGATTGGGAGTCATGGAGGGGTTCGATATCGGAGCCATTTTCAGCCTCTTTGTTTCGTTATTCGTGGTCTTCCAGTCCTGGAATGTGGAGGACGGTCGACCTGCAGGAACGAAGGTTTCCCTTGGATTCGTTCGCCTGGGAGTAGTTGCCTTGTGCGCGGGTTTCATCGCCATCCAGACCGTGGACTCGCTGATCAAAACGCAGATCAAGGGAGTTGTGGGGACCGCACAGGATGAACAAACCAAACAACAGCGCTGGGGCGAGGCGACCATGTGGAGCGTTCCAAAGATTGAGGGGCTGGGATTGTTCGTTCCCGGACTGTTTGGCTATCGCATGGACACTCCGGGCGGAGCGAACTATTGGGGTGCCATCGGCCAGCAATGGATTGTCCCCGAACTCCAGAAGCAGCTCTCCAGCCCGGATGAGAACGCCCGGGCGCAGGCAGCATCCTTCCTTGGAAATGCGAGTGTCTGGCGTTTCTCGGGAAGCGGCATTTATGCCGGTGTGCTTGTGGTGGTGATAGCGTTGTGGGCGATTGCCAGATCGTTTCAATCCCGGGGGTCGCCGTTTTCGCTCGTGCAGCGGCGCGCCATTTGGTTTTGGGCGGCCATTGCGCTGGTGGGTTTGTTGATGGGCTTCGGCAAATATGCCCCTTTCTTCGCATTGTTCTACGCGTTGCCATATGCCTCGACGATGCGAAATCCGTTCAAGTTCATGCATGTCCTGCACTGGGCATTGATCATCCTGTTTGCCTACGGGTTGCATGGAATTTTCCGCGCCTATATGCAGAACTCCGTAGTGCGGGCGCAGGGGGTGCTGGCTCAATTCCGGGCGTGGCGCGCGAAGGCGCCTGTATTTGATCGCATCTGGCTGAACCTGTGCATGGCGGCTGTGGCCGCGGGAGGTTTCGGACTGGTGATCTATGCTTCCTCGCGATCCGGTCTTGAATCCTACCTGCAGGCCAATGCCGTTGACCGCGCGCTGGTGCCGTCGGTTGCCTTGTTCAGCATTCTGGCGGTTGTCTGGTTTCTCGTCTTTTTGGTCCTGACAGTCATCGTCCTCGGTTTGATCTTCAGCGGCCAATTCTCCGGCGCGCGTGCCAACTGGGGTGCAGTGTTGCTGGGCATAATACTGGTGGGCGACCTGGGGCGTTCGGATTGGCTCTGGGTCAAGCCATGGAATTATCCCTACAAGTACGCCAGCAACTCCATCATAGATTTTCTTCGCGAGAAACCGTACGAATACCGTGTAAGCGTGCCGCGGTTGCCATGGAGCGACGATAAATTCGGTTTGTTTCAAGGCGTTTACGGCATTGAATGGACGCAGCAGTTGTTTCTTTATTACAACATCCAGTGCCTCGACGTGATCATGGAACCGCGCGAGACCGTGGATAACAATGCCTTTCGCCGTGTCATATCCGCCAATAATCCAGCGACGCTCGGCCGCCACTGGCAATTGACAAACACACGCTATCTTTTTGTTCCGGCAAAGGGCGGCGTCGACGCGCTCAACCAATATTTCGACCCTGTGCAGCGCCGGTTCAAGGTCGTCAGGCGGTTCGATGTCGTTCCCAAGCCGAATATTCCGGACGGCAGGCAGCCACAAGAGTATGCCGATTTCACGGTCAGAGAAAACCCCGAGGGCGCTGTGGCCATGGTGGATTTCACCGGCGCCCTTCCGCGCGCCAAGCTCTACTCGAATTGGCAGGTCAATACCAATCGCGATACGACGCTGTCCACGCTGGCGGAGCCGTCGTTCGACCCGCTGCAGACCGTGATTGTGGGCGATCCCATTGCCGCCCCTGAACCGGCCAACACCAATCAGGACGCAGGCATGGTGCAGATCCTGCCGAACTATGAGCCCAAGCGCATCGAAATGACTGCGGATGTGAAAGTCTCCTCGGTGTTGCTGCTCAACGACAAATACAGCCCCAACTGGCATGTCTCGGTGGACGGCAAGACAACGGATCTCCTTCGCTGCAATTTTCTGATGCGCGGCGTTTCGCTCTCACCGGGTCATCATGACGTGGTGTTCCAATACATGGTCTCAGACACACCGCTGCACATCAGCCTGCTCGCGGTTATCATCGGATTGGGATTGTGCGCGTTTTTGGCGGTGGATTCCTGCAGTGCCCGCCCAAACGAACGGTCGACCGCTGAAGCACCGGCGACAGCCGCCGCCGGCCAAGCCAAATGAGCCATCAGGAGACCTACCGCCAGAACGAGGCGTACGCCGAATTCCTTGCGGGCTGGGACGCGGGATTTTATGCGAAGTACGCGGATCATCTCCGCCCGAGCCGGGCCGGCGCCCGCGCCCTCGACGTGGGCTGCGGAGTGGGGCAGGTGGTTGCGAGATTGAAGGAGGCGGGATACGAAGCCTGGGGAGTTGACGTCTCGGAACCCAACATCGCCCGGGCCCGCAAGTTCAGCGAGCGTTGCCAGTTGTATGACGGACGGCGATTGCCATTTCCCGACCGGCACTTTGCGAGTGTGGGCGCGCTCAACGTCCTCGAACATGTCGAGGAACCGGAGGCGTTCATTGCCGAATTGGTGCGCGTGACCGAACCTGAGGGGCGCATCGTTCTATCCAGCCCGAACTTCTTCCGCGTGCTCGGCTTCCGCGATTACCATCCACGCATGCGTGGAATCGGCAGCAAGCTCCGCAACTGGCGCCGCCTTTCCGAGAAGCGCCGCCTGATGCAAACCAGTCCTGCGGAAGTGCGCTTTGATCGCATGACCCCCATCGTCAAGACGCCTTTCACTCCGGATGATGACGCAATTGTCGCCACCAATGCGCTCGAAATGGAATTTTTCCTGACGCGTGCCGGCTGCGCAGTCGAATCGGTGGCGTGTACCGACCGTTACGTGGCAGCGCCGCTGGATTTTCTTTTGAACCTGGGGCCATGGCGCTACTTGATGTTCAATGCCTTCCTCATCGCGCGGCGAAAGGTTTCTTGAACTTGCTTCTGTGACTCACAAACCGGTGGGATGATCCAGAAATGTCCACGGCACCTTGAATTTTCTGGAAAGGTCCGCCGCGAGCGCTTTCACGCCGAAGGTTTCGGTTGCGTAATGTCCGCCGTAGAACACGTTTAGGTGCAATTCTTCCGCCACCGCATAAGTCCAGTGCGGCCCTTCGCCGGTAATGAAGGTATCGACCCCCTCCGCGGCGGCGAGCTTCAACTCCGCACCGGCTCCGCCGGTTACGACTCCGATCCGCCGGCAAATCTCCCCGCCTCCCGGGAGCAATCGGGCTTGGTTCCCCAATGCCCTTTGCAACCGCCCCGCCAATTCAGTTCGCGGCAGCTCTACCTCCGTTTGGAATCCCAGATACCGCCCCTTTTCGAAAAAGAACGGCCGCAGCTTTTTGAATCCCAGCGCGCGGCAGAGTTGCGCATTGTTGCCCAGACGCAGATGCGCGTCCAACGGCAGATGTGAGCTGTAAACCGCCAGATCATTTTCGATCAAGAGGTTCAGCAATTCATATCGGTGGCCTGTCCACGGATGCGTTTTGGACCAGAAGAGGCCGTGATGGACGATCAGCAGGTCCGCGCTTTGTGCGATTGCGAGCCGTACCGTGGCAAGGCTCGCGTCCACTGTGGCCGCAATCCGCCGCACCGTCCCGCGGTTCTCGACCTGCAAACCATTCACCGCGCCTTCCCAATCCGTCACCTCGGTTGTGCGCAGCAGGCGATCGCAATATTTTACAATGTCGGAAAGCCGTGCCGTTGCCATGGCGACAGCGAACCAAACTCCGCCGGGAAAGTAAAAACTAATCGGGGTCTGTGCCTGGATCAAAAACCCGCCGCCCGATAAAAGCGCGGTGCGTCCGTACTGAAATCAGGATCTGAAAACGACTGCACGGAATTGGTCAATGTCACGCTCGTGATGGTTTCCCATCCGGCTTCGCCCTGGGCCAGATTTGTCGTGTACTGAATGTAATAAGTCTGTCCCACCATTCCCTGGAGGGTCATCTGGCGACGGGCATTGATGGACAGCCGGACCGGCGGCGGTTGGACAATCAAAACCGCATCGTCCGTGGTGTTCGTCCCTTCCGGGTTGCTCAGTCGGGCCGTGTACACGCCGCCGTTCGATTCCTGGAGATTGATCAGGCTGAGCCAGGAATTTGTGGCATTCGGTATGGGGCTGCCGTTGAATTCCCACTGGAACGACATTGGCGGGGTGCCCCCTGCGCCAACGTAGAGCGTAACATTCGTCCCGATGTACACTTTGCCGCCTCGGGGTTGCGTCGTGACGAACGGCGGACCCAGATTGCCAAATACTGACAGGCCGAATCCCGTTCCTACGTAAACCTTCCCGTTTACAATTGTCGGAACCGCGAATTTCTGCGCAAGTCCCAGTTGATCTCTCCCGCCGGTCGATGCGCTGTCGTACAAGGTTTCGCTAAGATTGGTTGCGTTATAGGCCAGAAGCCGGGCCGGCCCCCGCGAGCTGGTGAACGCGTCCGCGTCAATGATCCACGCGATCGCATTGTCCGTCCCATTGGCCGAGATGCTCGGCGCCGAGCCGGGAAAGCCGACCTGATCCAACCCCTGCGTCACCGGATTTGTGGACAGCTGCGCGTTCGATATCGTATACGCCCTCAACACATCATTCACCCCCACGAGGTACAGCATGTTGTTGAAAAACGCCGGGGTGGAATAGATGCCGTGTGCGAAGTTGGTGTTTTTGGCGACAATCTGCGAATCATTCGCGGCGTAGTGTCCCAGATCGTCGCGATCCAACAGATAGATGTTGCAATCCTTTCCCGCCCCAACCAGAAGGTGCGGATGCTGGGTGCTTCCCGCGGAATCCGGCAGCACCACAGGCGCTCCAGAACCCAGATCCCCGTCGATTGCGTTCAGCGCCGCGTCGTCCGACGGCATGAAATAATCCGCCACATTGATATTTGTGCCCTGCGGTGTCAGCTTGAGAAAACTCATCGCATAATCGTGGACCGGTCCAGTTGTCTCGAAAGTGCCATTGCCCGTCATGCAATAAATGTTCCCCTGGTCATCGACCGACGGCGCCCCGCCGCTCATCCAAATGCCTCCCTCGATGCCATTGGGCGTGTCAATGAATGCGCGCACCGGCTGCAGTGTCGTGGCGTTGCATCCGAGTATCCACCCGTGATACGCGCCTTCGTCGCCCTGGGACGCAAATGCAATGTACACTGTGCCATCCGACAGCAGCAGTCCCGCCCGTTGAAATTCGTAGAGCGGATCCAGCGAAATCCTGCCGCCGGACGAACCGCTGCCAGTGCCGGGCAGCGTGTATTGCAGATTGACCGGGCTGCCGTACTTCAACGCGCCCGTCGCAATGTCCAACGCATACAACCGTTCGTAGTACTTGGTCGGGCTCTGGCTGATGTCCTCCACCTTCGCGACCACGTACAGCGTTCCGCTGTTGGTATCTATCACTGGCGTCCCGGTGATTCCCAGTTCGGGCGGATTATCGAAACCGAAGATGCTGATCGGAACCGTCGTCAACCCCGCGCCGGGATTAATGAAGCTCACATGCCAGAGCGGCGCGGCATTCGCTCCCTGGTTGCAATCCGCGTCGAAGGCGTAAACGCTGTCGTGCTCCGTGGCGATGTAGACCACGTTGTGAATACCCTTGCCAGGGATGGCCACGCCCGGCACGTACAAAGGCTGTGTAAACACCCAGCCATCCAGCGCATACGTGAACAATTCGCCAAAATCAGGAATGTTCACGTTGTCGAGCGTTAATACACTCTCCGCCAGGTTCTGCCCCGTCCGCGCCAGGTCATTGTGGTACGTCAGCACGCTGACATTCGTCTGCGCCGCCAGCTTCGAGGAAAATAAAATTGCCAGTGCAGCCAGCATAAAAAGCTGGATGGCTCTGGTACGATGATTTGTCTTCATGATGGTCAAAGCTCGACTCTGCAGCGGACTCGATAGGAATGTGCAGGAATTGCGCGCGGCAAAGTGGGGCGGCGAAGTGAAAGAATGACCGTATAGGAACTTCCGTTCCTTTGGTGCGGGGGGAACCAAAGCCGATCGGAGCCGGTTCATCTCGATTGCTAACTTTCTGTCAGCTTCGCAGCAGCGAAGTTGGGCCACGGTAGTGCGATGATTTCCGCATTGGCAAGCCTTTTCCACTTGATACCCTCCCGCCCGCAAAAACCATCGCACCCCGGCTGGTCGCGCCTTCCAAAGCTGATCCCATGCCGAAGAGCAAAGCTTACCGCATCGTGCTGCCGCTCTGGATCTTGTATAATTAATTGGACACTGCGCTCGCTTCTCCAATTTGGGAACAGCCGCCCAATTCCCGTTTTCGACCCATCGTTTTGGGTGGCTCCGCCCAAACTGGGGCATCATTAATTGGTGATCGGAGGCTTGACCCCATCGAGTACCACTCCGCCCGAAAATAGCTTTTGATAGCTCGCAGGCGGGTGCCGTCGGGTGGCAGGCGTCTTCGAGCGGTGTAACCTCAGAGGTAAGCCCTCCAACGACGCGTCTGCGGAAGCAGGGCAGGTTGTTATGCTGCACAATATCAAGGAGCTTCATGGCTACAAACTCGGTGCGCTCGATGGCGAAATCGGGCATATCAAGGGTTTTTACTTCGACGACCGGGACTGGGTGATCCGCTACCTCGTCGCCGATACCGGCGCCTGGATGCCCGGCAGGCGGGTATTGATCTCCCCCTACGCACTTGGCCCGATCTATCCCGGCGGCAAACTGCTCGAGGTCAAACTGACCCGCGAAAAAATACAAAACAGCCCGTCCATCGAGACCGATCTCCCAGTCGCGCGACTGCAGGAAGCCGATTACCATCGCTACTACGGCTGGCCGGTTTATTGGGGTGGCCCCGGCATTTGGGGCCTTGGTCCCATGCCCGTTCCGCCCGGCGAAATCGAAGAGCCCCCTGCGGAGTCCCCGTCCCCGAGACCAGGCGCCGGCGATTCCCGGCTCCGTCCCGCCTCCGACGTCATCGGCTACTCCGTCCGCGCAACCGATGGCGAGATCGGGCACGTCGAGGATTTCCTCATCGACGACACCACCTGGGGCATTCGATACATCGTAATCGCCACCGGCACCTGGTGGTCCGGCCGCAACGTCATCATACCGCCCAAATCCCTCCTCCGGGCCAACTGGAGCGACTCCACGCTATTCGTCAATCTCACCAGCTACGAACTCCGAAGCGACCCTGAGTTCCAATACGCCGGCGCCGCCGACCACGACCCACGCCTTTTCCGGTAAGCGGGGCCTAAGCGCATCTCGATACCCAACCCGGGACTGCCATGCCTCGAATGCAGTCCAGCTGGGCGCATCCTGATCCCCTCGCCCCCTTGGGGGAGAGGGTTAGGGAGAGGGGGATTTCTTGAAAAAAGGGAGTCGACTCCGGGATCTTCCCGTCTTTCCCACCGCCTTGCCTTGCCTTGACCCACCCTGCTTTCTCGGTCATATTGAAAGCGTCGTTTCGGGGGCGTACTGGTTTCGACCTGGAAAATGCGCCAGAGGCGGCATGCCGAGGACGGTTCGTTGGCCTCGTTAAAAATCGAACCAAACATTAACTGCTAACGAAGAATTAGCTCTCGCGGCCTAAGTGCCTCGACGTTCGCCCTTGGACACCTGCTACGGGGGATGAACGCCATAGCAGGTTGGATCGGACGCGGAGACCGCGCGCGCCTGGTCGAGAAAATTCCATGCGGACTAGGCGATGCGACTCGCGCCGGAGCGCTATCACATCGCAGAAAAAATCTCTCCGGCTAAGCATGTAGTCGCGGCTGGTGAATTAGTCAGGGACGCGGGTTCAACTCCCGCCGCCTCCACCATTTTTCTTTTCCAAGAGTGCGACTGTGTCCGGAGGACCAGTCGCAGCAATTTTCGCACCCCACCGCCGTTCGAGAATATTATTACCGCTCCGAGAACATTTAAGCCCCTTCCGAAACGCCTCCCCGGTCTCCGCCATCCTCCATCCTCCATTCTCCATCTTCGCCCTCGGGCTCGCTTCCCGGCGCGGCCCCCTCCCCCCCATGCCTTTTTATCCCAAAAAAAGCCAAATAACCCCAAATAGTCCCAAATAATCCCAAACCATTCCAAATGCACCCAAGCCCTGGGAGCGCCGAAGCCAAAGCCCGAGCAGACAGCGCACATCCGTCCCGTCCGTCCCATTTGTCCCATCCTCTTCAGTCAGCTTCTTCCCATTCACGTCAATTCGCGTCTTCACCCCGTAGTTTTATCGGAAAATGTGGACAATAGCGGACAAACTCTCCGCCATTCGCCGACATTCTCCAGCCAAGCCACCCTCTCCCCTGCGGGGGAGAGGGCAGGGTGAGGGGGCGCATCTTGCATCCTTCGCCGCCGGCTCGACTGAGCTCGCCGAAGTCTTCGCCGACTTCGCGCAAAATCCCATTCTGCAAATTGTCAAAGAACATTCAGGAGGAAAAAATGAGGTGAGCTATCGATCTGGCCGGGCGCGATCCCGGATCATGGATCAGGTCAGCGAAGCTGACTTTCTCCTGCGGAGCGGCGCCGTAGTTAAAGGGGCGCCAACCCCAAACGCACTTGCATAGTTGCACAACGTTATACCGCTGTCAACCGATCCTTGGCAGGTCGCTGCCGCGCGCCTGTTCGGGCGAGTGCTGCCCTCTCACCAACTGCCCAAAAAATTTCGTTTTGGTGCGTTTCCGTGCGAACAAGCCAACTCCGCGCCGAAAGTCCCGGCCTGCAACCCCATGTTTACCGCCTCAAAGCGCACCTTCGCGCACGCTCCCGTTTTTCTCCCGAAACAGTCTCATCTCCCGCCGCCTCCACCTTGAAAACGCGGTATCGGAGGGAATTCTGCAAAGGCATGGTGCGGCCGATATGTAAATCATCTGGGTTGCGAAAGGCGTGACCCGAATTTCAGTATAACTCACCGTGGCCGCGTCGGCGCGGTGCATGCAAGTGGAGAACGGACCGCACTCCGGTGAATGCGATCGGTGGAGGCGACGCAGCCAATCCCTGGTGCCGGACGTCTTTTGCCGAAGCATTTTTTGAAAAGTTGCGCCGCGCACTTCTTGAGCGGTCGGCTCGTCAAATCCCGAGGATATCCATTGCTGCGTTTCCCAGCGATGGTCCTGGCGCGTCAGACTCGTCAATTCCCAACGCCATTCCGAGATGCATTGCGTCTCCGGAAAAAAGCCGATCAGCCGAAACGGATTCGTCCGCCCCAGCGGCAATTGCCGCAGGATCTCTTCACACGCTTCCGCCGATTCAGCGCTGCGAACCTCTCTCACAACGTCGCCGCGGCTTGCCGCGCCGGCGTCCACCCGGGCCGATATCGCATACCAATTGATGAGCGAAAAGCTCACTCCCGCGTCATTCGAGGATATCCAGGTGCCACCGCTCGCCTCAGAAGGGCAGACTATGGTGCGCCCGCGTTCCTCGATTCGTTCTGGCGGCAGGCCCTCAGGACGCGACCTTTGCTCGTCGCGATTCATGCCCAGCAGATATCCCTTCTTCGCGGCAATAAATGTGACTGTGCACATATCAATCCGCCGCCGGATAAGTCGCGGCGATACGTTCGTACTCCCGCCAGGCCCGCCAGAGAAGCAGGAGCCCCTCGGGACGATGGCCGCGACGCCGGTTGGCCGCGCCGATGGCAAAGACCAGTTCCCATTGCCGGAACAACGTGCGATACGCATTGAATATGGAATTCTTCGCATCGTAGATGCTGGTGGCCTCGGAAGCGGCGCCATTCAGTTCCACAATTTGAAAATTCAGGCCGGCACACAAATCATTCTCGCTTGAATAGCGAATGTCATAACGGCCGATGAAAAAGCCGGGTACCCCGCGGGAAATCTCATCGATGCGAGCCTCCAATGCCGGAGTGAGCAGTCTCATGCCGTCGCGGAAAATGCAGCCCTGGGCGTGATTGCCCGCCTCAACCAGCTTGAGCGTTTCACCGGGCGCAAGCACGTTGTTCTCCTGTCCCTTCAGTCTGGCCAGGTATTTGCCCGCCAGATAACGCGCGCGCGAGTCGCCCCAGATGAGTTCGCTGATCGTGGACCTCCCGTCGCCGGTAATGACAGGAAATATTTTCTCCGTTATGGCAAAGATGTGCCCGCGCAATTCGTGAGGGAAACGATAATAAAATATCCCAGCCTCGTGCGGTCCTGGCGCAAAGCGCTGTGCCAGCAACGGCGCGGAGGTCTGCTCCAGATACTCCAGCGCCTGTCCCTCGCTGCGAATCAGCTTGATCCCCGCGCCGCGTTGGCCCATGTCCGGCTTGAGGATGAAGGGAACAGCGATGCCGCGCCGCGCACAAATTTCCCGGAGCGAGGTTAACCGTTCAGTCGGGCTTTCGCCCCGCAGCAACTCGGCATCGGCCGTGAATTGCGGGCTGGTGCGCATCAACTCGCCAAGCGTGGCCATCTTGGACTCACCCACAATGCCCCCGGCAAAAATACTGGGGTTCGCCGCTGTCGGCAGCATGGGGCCGCGGTATTTGACCGCCAGCCACAGATAATGCAGCGCCACCGGCGGATAAAACAACCAGGTCGGCCAGAATTCCCAGTGCCGCCAGCGATCCAGGGCAATGGCGGCTTTCCGCAAATCAATGGTGCCGCCGGCCCGCGCAAGAAGTTTTGCGGTAAACCAGACAACAATGATCGCGCCCAGGATGATCCAGGTTCCATGCCTGACGGATTCAATCCACGACAGCAGACGGACTCCGGCGATTTGTGAAAGCGCCAGGATGGCGAGTGTCCAGATCAACGAGGCAAGGCCGGTGATCAACAAGAACCGCGGCAGCGGCAGACGCAGAAATCCGGCGGCGAGATAGGTCGGCAGCCGGGCGCCGGGGATCACCCGGCTCAAAACAAGAATGCCGGTGCCGTGGTTTGAAAACCAATGTTCGCTCCGCCTCACACGATCAGCGAAGGATCGCAGCCGCGAACGCTCGAACCATTTGCGCCCGCCGAACCGGGCGACGGCGTATAGTCCGGCGTCACCCAGCCAGATCCCGGGGAAGCACGCGCCGAAGGCCACCGGCCAACTCACCGCGCCACTGGCCAGCAGCACACCCGCCCCGACCGTTGCGACATCTTCGAGTACAAATGTGGCGACAAAAAATGCCGTCGCCTGCCAGAGCGGCATCCAGCGGGCGATTTCGTAAACCGGCCAGGGAATGATCGGGTGCATGCAGAAAACCGGCCTAGGCGGCGGCGGCCTCCCTCTGGTGCTTCAAAGTGGAGGGAGCGATTCCAAATTCGGGCGGCAACTCGTGCTGTAGGATCGCGGCCATCACACCAATGAGCGCGTAGTGATGAACCGCGTGCGCCACCGAATACATTATTTCCCGGCCTACCGTCGACGGCGCAACCTGGGAGCCTGCGGCGGAATAGCTGGTCTTGCACGTGACATTGAAGCCTCGGCGCAATACCGCGGTGTTCAGCCGCGCGTAGCCCTCGCACAGTTCGCGGGTTTCAGTCAGCGCGGCGAAGCGGTCCCGCTCGATCAATGGGCTGCGTTCCCGGTGATCGTAATTCAACTCACCCGAATCGGCGGCATTGAGAAGGCTCCGGAAATGGTCCAGGCAGTGGCGATAATGCCCGCCGATTGTGGCGTTGAATGCCGCCGGAACGCGCCGGGTGTAAAGTTCATCGGAGATTCCGCCCAAAAGCGCCTCGCCCTGCCGCAGGGTCTCCAGCGCTGAGTCGATCAATTCGCGGGATGGTTCGAGATGACTTGAGCTCATGAACACTTGGCTTTCAAGAAGGTTGAAATTACCGGGATCTGGCAGCGATGGAGGAACAACACTGTCGCGCAGGTAATGAATACCGCCAGCGCCAGCGCGAACAAAAGCCCGCCGTCGTCCATGACCACAATGCCCAAAACGGTCAAATGGCTGACAATGGCTCCGCTGATCACGCCCAACCCGATGAGCGCGCCCATCCATGCCTTGCACTCGATCAGCAGCAGGACCGAGGCCACGAGTTCCATCACTCCTGTCGCATACCGTCCCCAGGGTTCCATTCCCACCTTGGTGAAAATGTAAACCGATTCGGCCGCGCCGGTGAATTTGAAGAACAGCGTCTGCAGCAAAATGATTGCCGCAATGATTCGGCAAATGCGGCTGAGCCAGCGTTTGGATTTGGTCGATTCGATCATAAACAGGTGGTTTCGTCGGACGGTTTGGGTAAACCTTACAGTTTTATTTTCCCTTCTTTTCGAGGAGCCCGGTCCAGTTGCCGTCGGCTTTGGCAAGATTTCCTTTGGTATCCTTGTTGAAATCGTCGCGAACGCCCTTGCTGTATTGCAGAAGGAGGCGGCCATCCACGATTTGGAACGCATCCACGTCGATTTCCACCAGCTTGTTGCGCGAAACGCCGTAGGCGCAGTAGCCGCCGAAGGCGGGTTCGTACTTCGCCGGATCCTTGGAAAACATGTCCCGATGTTCCTTCGAGGCAAAGAAGTAGGTCGCGCCATTGTGACGGCGGACCCATTGTTCAGAGCCCTTTACAGGTTTGTTGTCGGTGAAAAATGCCACCGGATCATAGCCCTGAATGGCCACGCCCGACTTGTCCAGGTTGAGAAGGGACTTGGTTTTCACCTGCGCGAAAGCCGGCAGTGCCACGATAAGCGCCAGAGTTGCACATAGCATTTTCTTCATCATGAGTGTCCGTCGCACCAACCTCTTAAACCTTACAGAGAAATTTGGACAGACCTTATGCCGCTCGCCCGTGGGGCGCCCGCAATCTCAGTCCTTTTGGCCTGGTTCGGCCTGCTCGTATTCACTGAAAATACAGCCCTTCATTCGTGTGAATTCGTGGTTGAACTCTCCCTTCCCCATCGGGGTTCGGACTGCGGTGGCATCGCGCACAGACATGGGTAACAAAGTGCGCATAGACATGGGTTACAGTTTTGGGTTTGTTTTTCGGGTTTTCCGGGGGCATGTCCGTAAAAACGATCGTATGTATTTCCCGGAGAT
>Ga0070741_10005135_pt1 | contig 29436 bp, 25 predicted proteins | sample Coa_R1_4_FD_66440 | JGI IMG/M metagenome (GOLD analysis project Ga0070741, IMG submission 66440) | Surface soil microbial communities from Centralia Pennsylvania, which are recovering from an underground coalmine fire - Coalmine... | ecosystem: Environmental > Terrestrial > Soil > Unclassified ... | reverse complement strand
CTCGAACACATAGCCATAGGCCGTCATCAGGCCGGTTGCGAGCAGCACCATGCCAAGCAGGTCGAGGTGGTCGTCGGTGACGAGATTTTTCAGGCCGAACCAGGAGCGCAGCGAGATCGCAATGATCGAGACCACGGCAAAACCGGAGAAAGCCGCCCCCAGCACGAAATAGGGCGGGAAGATCGTCGAGTGCCAGCCCGGGATTTGCCCTGCCGCGAACAGCAGCGACACCTCGCTGTGCACGGACACCACCAGCGGCACGGCCAGGCCCGCCGTTAGCCGATAGGCCTGAGACCAGCGCTGCCAATGCGCGGCCGAGCCGCGCCAGCCGAGTGACGTGATGCCGAAGAAGATTTGCCAGCCGCGCTTGGTGGCTCGGTCGCGCGCGGCGGCCAGATCGGGAATGAGGCCGGTGTACCAGAACGCCAGCGACACCGTGAGATAAGTCAGTACCGCCCAGATGTCCCATTCCAGCGGACTGCGGAATTGCGGCCACACATTCATAGTCGCCGGATACGGGAACATCCAGTAGAGATACCACGGCCGTCCCAAGTGCAGCACCGGATAGATGCCGGCGCACACTACCGCGAACAGCGTCATCGTTTCCGCGAAGCGGTTGAGCGAATTGCGCCACTCGCTTTGCGTCAACAGCAGCAGCGCCGAGATCAACGTACCGGCATGGCCGATGCCGAGCCACCAGACGTAATTGTGAATCGCAAAGGCCCAGTTGACGGGGATGTTGATGCCCCAGATGCCGACGCCGCGGGTGAACAGCGCGACTACCGAGACCATGAACAGCAGGAGCAGGAACGAAGCGAACAGCATCGCGATCAGCCAGCGCCGCTCCGCCGGAAAATGCAGAGGAATGCCGGTGAGCTGGTCCGAGACGCCGCCCATGCTCTGGTTGACCGGCAGGATATCGGACTGGTCCGTCATCCCTCGCCTCCGCCGCCGTCGCGCCAGCGCGCGAGATAGGTCGTACGTGGTCGCGTGCCGAGCTCTTCCAGCAGCGCGTAATGGCGGCCGTCACGCCGCAGTCGCGAGACCTCGGACTCGGGATCGTTGATATCGCCGAAGACGATCGCTTTGGTCGGACATGCCGCTTGGCAGGCGGTCACGACGTCGCCGTCGCGCAACCCGCGGCTCTCCTTGTCGGCCGTGGCATGCGCAGCCTCGATCCGCTGCGTGCAATAGGTGCACTTCTCCATGACGCCGCGCGAGCGCACGGTGACGTCGGGATTATCCGCGGCATGGACGGGAGACTCGGGCGGCGCGCGATAATCCAAGAAATTGAAGCGCCGCACCTTGTAGGGACAATAGCTCGAGCAGGTCCGCGTCCCGATGCAGCGGTTATAGACCATCTGGTTGACGCCTTCCGAATTGTGGGTGGTGGCGTGCACGGGACAGCCCATCTCGCAGGGTGCCTGCTCGCAGTGCATGCAGGGCACGGGCTGGAAGAAGCCGCGCGGCTGCTCCGGCTCTCCTTCGTAGTAGCGGGCGATGCGCAGCCAGTGCATTTCGCGGCCGACCGTGACCTGCTCCTTGCCGACCACAGGGACGTTATTCTCGGCAGTGCAAGCAGCGACACAGGCGTTGCATCCGATGCAGGAATCGAGATCGATCACCATGCCCCAGGCGTTCTTCGCCGACGGCCAGGGCGGATACAGGCTTGGCGGCGTCTCCTGCTTCGCCAGCGCGGGATGCGCGGCGCTGACCTCGCGGACGAAGTCGAAACCTTCCATGCGATGATGCAGCTGCGTGACCGCCAGGGTCTCGTTGGTTCCGGTCTTGCGCAGGCTGCCCTTGGCGCGCCACGGCTGGCCGGCGGGCCGCACACTAAAGGCGTCGTAGCCGAGGCCGTCGCCGACGCGACCGGCGCGTCTGCGGCCATAGCCAAGAAACAGCGCAACTGTATTCTCGGCCTGCCCCGGCATGATCCACGCCGGCCCGACCGCGCTGCGATCGCCAATCACAACCTCGACATGATCGCCGTTGGCGATGGCCATGCGTGTCGCCAGCGCAGGGCTCACCGTGACGACATTGCCCCAGGTCAGCGTCGTCAGTGGCTTCGGCAGTTCCTGCAGCCAGGCGATATTGGCAAACTGCCCGTCCCAGATGGTCGGGTCAGGGCGAAAGACGACGTCGAGGCCGTTGCCCGAGGATTGCTCACGCGTCGCGTTGCCTGACGGCGTCGCGCTGACTTGGGGTGCAGCGCCATGGACAAAGCCATCGTGCAGCGCCTGCTTCCAGCGCGCGTCGAAATCGCCGCCGAACGACGCCTGCCAGGTTTCGCGCACGGCACTATCGGCCGCCGGATCGATCTCGCCGAGCAGCATCGCCACGATCTGGTGAACGCTGCGGACATCGTAGAACGGCGCGATCGTCGGCTGGATGATGGACGCGGTGCCGTCGACGGCGCGAGCATCGCTCCAGCTCTCCAGCGCATGCGTCAGCGGCAATTGCCATTCGCAGAGGTCCGCGGTCTCGTCGCGCCGCAAGCCGAGATGCAAGCTTGATCGCACCTGCTTCAGCGTGTCGGTGAAACCGAGCGCGGCCGGCGCGGTGTAAGCCGGATTGCAGTCGAAGATGACCAGCGTCTGCACCTTGCCGCCGCGCATGTCGGCGACGAGATCGTCGAGGGAGCCCACGCCGCTTGGGCCAATCACCGGCTGAGAGAATTTCAGGACTGCGCTTTTCAATGCATCGTTAACGCGCGCGACCCAGAGTGCGGTGCCGCCATCGCCATAGGCGCCCGACGTAACGAGCGCGCGCTCCCTGGCTGCGCCGCAAGCCTTGGCGGCTGCTTCGATCCAGCCTTGTTCGACCGGCGTCAGATCGCCGCTTGTCGCACCGGTGACGCCGAGCCTGGCGGCAAACGCTTCAGCCAGGACGGCCATGCGCGAGGCATCGGCGATCAGCCGTGCATCAGCCATCGCGCCGGTCGCGGCCGGCATGCTTTCGGCGGCGTAAAGGCGGATGCCCGGCTGTGCGGACGAGCGTCGCCGCGATGCCGCCCAGCCGCGCGCGTTGCGAACCTGGTTCGGCCCCGGACCCAGGAAGTCATCATCGAAGCTGACGATGACATCGCACTCGTCCAGCGCATAATGCATATCGAGCGGCTGGCCATAAGCGGCCGACGTCAATTCGCTGCGCGCCGTCTCGCCCGCGGCCGTGTGCAGATGAATCCGCATCTTCGGGAATTGTTTGCCCAGCGCGTCGAGCTGGCGCAGCAAGGTCGGCGAACTCACCGGGCCGGTCAGGAGACGCAAACCCTCGCCCTGGTCAGCACTCCAATTGCTGCGCAGGAGACCGATGGCCGCGGTCACATCTTGCCAGGTGGCGGGCTCGCCGCGACGCATCGGAGCTTGCGCGCGATCGGGATCGTAAAGACTGAGCACGGCGGCCTGCATGAAGGCGTCGCTGCGACCCTTCGTGACGGGATGATCGGGATTGCCGTCTAGCTTGGTCGGCCGTCCTGACCAGGTCGTGGCGATGACGGGTTGGGCGTAGCCATCGAAGGTCACCGCGGTGGCGTAAAAGCGCGGCACGCCGATGGTCTCGTTCTCGGGCTGGTCGACATAGGGCAACGCCGGGACGAACGGGCTCTTCTCGCAAGCAGTGAGACCGGCAAGCGCAAAGGACGCGCCCATCAGCTTGAGGAATTGCCGGCGCGCGGTCGGCGTGAACTCGGCAGCCGCGGGATATTCGGCATCGACCCACGCCTGGAAGGCGGGATCGCCGGAAAGTTCTTCCATGCTCGACCAAAGTCGAGGTCCAGCGGGCTTCGCGCCGATTTGAACCGAACTGTGACGTGTCATCGGTGGCATACGTAGCAATGAGTGAGTTCGCCAATGCGAACGCCTTCATGCGCGGCAATCGCATTGCCCTTCGCCCGCGCGTCGACAGGCGGTTTCCAGGCCATGTCCGTGATGTGATTTTGCGGCCGTAGATTCGGCGCGGGATCGCGATGGCAGTCAAGGCAAAAATCCATGGTGAAGGCTTTGGCGCGGAAGGTCAGCGCCATCTCATCAATGCGGCCATGGCAGGTTTCGCAGCCGACGCCCTTGGCGATGTGCACGTCGTGGCGGAAGAAGACGTAGTCCGGCAACTTCGCCACGCGGGTCCACGGGATCGGCTTGTTTTGGGCTAGGCTTTGCCGGACCGGCTCCAGCATCGAGGCGTTGGTCCAGATCTGGGAATGGCAGGTCATGCAGGTCTGCGTCGGCGGCAGGCCTGCGCGTGGCGCCGTCTCCGCGCCGCTGTGGCAATAGCGGCAGTCGATCCCAAGTTCACCCGCGTGATGCCGGTGGCTGAAGGGCACCGGCTGGGAGGGGCGAAGGTCGGTCGAGGTGATGTAGGCCGAGCGCGCAAACCCGACGATGCCGACCGTGCCGCCGGCAAGGATCGCGAGGCTTCCGAACAAGAACAGTCGCAGCCAGGTATCGGCAGCAGGCGAGAAGATTTGGGCCATCCCGGCGGGACCCATTCGTGAGTGCTTTGCAACGATCAATCCGTCGCCGGGGAAATCGTTCCTGTTTTGGAACCCGCTTGCGCAAGGCGCATTGTCGAGACGCGCTCGAGGGCCGATCGATGAGTGACCAAGCAGGCTTCGACTACGAGCGGAGCGATATAAGCAGCCGCGACATCGGATGGCTCGCGGCTGGACTCGCGCTGTTCGTGATCGCAACGCCCTTGCTTATGCCGTTCGTTTTTCCCCAATCCATGCGGCACCGCACGCCTTCGGCGCCGCCGGCGCTGAACGCCGATGCGCCGCAGCTGGAAATCACGCCACGAGACGACCTGCAGCGCTTCCAGCGCAGCGGGGCGCAATTCGAGCAGAGCTATGGCTGGACCGACCGCAGCAAAGGCACGGTGCGCATTCCGATCAGCCGCGCGATGCAGCTTCTCGCTGAGCGCGGCTTGCCGGGATGGCCGACGCAATGACTTGCATTATCCTTTAGTCGGATCGTCAGATGTGGCGTGAATGGATTCCCTTCTGGCATCCCGGCGTCTCGCCCCACGGTGGCGATGTCGACCTGCTCTTCGTCGGCCTGCTGTTCGCCAGCGCCCTCGTGCTAGGATTGCTGTTCTTCCTGCTGGCACTGTTCTGCGTACGCTACCGCGCTTCCAACGCGATCGATCGCGGGCACCAGACCAGCAAGAGCTGGCATTGGGAGGTGAGCTGGACGGCCGCTTCTTTCGTTTGCTTCCTCGCCCTGTTTGTCTGGGGCGCCGTCATCTATTTCCAGATCTATCGCACGCCGCCCGACGAGTTGTCGGTGTTTGTCGTCGCCAAGCAATGGATGTGGAAGGTCCAGCACACCGGCGGCCAATCCGAAATCAATGCGCTGCATATCCCGATCAGCCGGCCGATCCGGCTGGTGATGGCTTCGCAGGACGTCATTCACAGCTTCTTCATTCCGGCCCTGCGGCTGAAGCATGACGTCGTGCCGGGCCGCTACCAGGATCTCGAAATCACGGCGGAAAAGCCCGGGCACTATCACCTTTTCTGCGCCGAATATTGCGGCACCGAACATTCCGGCATGACCGGCGAGATCGTGGCGATGGAAGCCGCCGACTTCGCCGCCTGGCTGACGCAGCAGGCGCCGTCCGGTCCGCTGGCGCAGGAGGGCGGCGCGCTGTTTCGCGAACTCGGCTGCAGCGGCTGTCACGGAGGCGGCAGCAAGGTGCACGCACCGCCGCTCGAAGGCCTCTACGGCAAGCCGGTGCCGCTTGCCGACGGCAGCTTCGTCACTGCCGACGACAAGTACATCCGCGATTCCATCCTGTTGCCGCGCAGCCAGATCGCCGCCGGCTATGAGCCGCTGATGCCCTCCTTCGAAGGCAAGGTCAGCGAGGACCAGCTGCTGCGGCTCGTCGCCTACATCAAATCGATCGGCGGACAACGACCATGAGCGAAGACAATTATCTCAACGCCGGCTACAGCCTTCGATCGTGGTTTCTCACCACCGACCACAAGCGCATCGCCATCCTCTATTTCGCCAGCCTGATCTTTTTCTTCTTCATCGGCGGCGCGGCGGCAACCATGATCCGGATCGAGCTTGCGACCCCACAAGCCGATCTCGTCAGCTCCGACATGTACAACCGCCTGTTCACTATGCACGGCATCATCATGGTGTGGTTCTTCCTGATCCCATCGATTCCCAATACGCTCGGCAATTTCATCGTGCCGCTGATGATCGGCGCGCGCGACCTGGCCTTTCCCCGGCTCAATCTGCTCAGCTGGTACCTGTTCATGCTCGGCGGCACGGTGACGCTGTTTGCGATTCTGGCGGGCGGCGTCGATACCGGCTGGACCTTCTACACGCCGTTCTCGACGCTGTACTCCAACAGCTACGTTGTCCTGGCGGTCGCCGGAGTGTTCATCGCCGGCTTCTCTTCGATCCTGACCGGCCTCAACTTCATCATCACGTTTCATCGGCTGCGGGCGCCCGGGCTGACCTGGTACCGGCTGCCGCTGTTCATCTGGTCGCTTTATGCGACCTCGGTGATCCTGGTGCTGGCGACGCCCGTGCTGGCGATGACCTTGGTGCTGATCGCGGTCGAGCGCGTGCTCGGCGTCGGCATCTTCGATCCCAGGATCGGCGGCGATCCGCTGCTGTTCCAGCATTTGTTCTGGTTCTACTCGCATCCGGCGGTTTACATCATGATCCTGCCCGGCATGGGGGTGATCAACGAGCTCGTTTCCTGTTTCTCGCGCAAGCAGGTGTTCGGCTACAAGTTCGTGGCGTGGGCGAGCATGGCGATCGCAGCCGTCGGCTTCCTGGTCTGGGGCCACCACATGTTCGTCAGCGGACAATCGCTGCTGGCAAGCCTCGTGTTCTCCTTCATGAGCTTCATCGTCGCGGTGCCCTCGGCGATCAAGGTCTTCAACTGGACCGCGACCTTGCACAAGGGCTCGATCCACTTCGACGCGCCGATGCTGTACGCGCTGGCCTTCATCGGCCTGTTCACCATCGGCGGCCTGACAGGCCTGTTCCTCGCTTGCCTCGCCTACGACGTGCACGCGACCGATACCTATTTCGTGGTGGCGCATTTCCACTACATCATGGTCGGTGGCATGGTGACCGCGTATTTCGGCGGGCTGCATTATTGGTGGCCAAAGATCACCGGGCGGCTCTATTCGGAATATTGGGCGCGCGCCTCGGCCGTGCTGATCTTCTTCGGTTTCAACCTGACCTTCTTTCCGCAATTCGTGCTCGGCGCCGAGGGCATGCCGCGGCGCTATCACGTCTATCCGCCGGAATTCCAGGTCTGGAACGTGCTCTCCTCCGGCGGTGCGGTGATCCTCGCCGTCGCCTATCTGATGCCGATGTTCTATCTCGGCTACTCGCTGTTCTTCGGCAGGCGCGCGCCGGCCAACCCATGGAATGCGCCCGGCCTGGAATGGCAGACGCCCTCGCCGCCGCCCGAGCATAATTTCGATACGCAGCCGGTGGTGACGCGGCCTCCCTATCAGTATTCGCCCGATTTCGAAGCGGAGCCCCAGAATGCCTGACGCCGTTGCGCCGCAATTCATCTCGGTCAGGCATCGCGACGAGACCGCCGAGCTTGGCATGTGGGTTTTCATCGCCACCGAAGTGCTGCTGTTCGGCGGCCTGATCCTCGGCTATCTCGTCTACCGGCACGCCTATCCCGCAGCCTTCGCCGCGGCGAGCCGGCATACCGAGATCGTCATCGGCACCGCCAATACCGCGATCCTCCTCACATCGAGCTTCCTTGTCGCCTGGGCCGTCGAAGTCTTCGCGGCAGAGACACGGAAAATCTGCGCCGGCCTGCTGTGGGCCGCGATTGTGCTGGGAATGACGTTCATCGTGCTCAAGGGTATCGAATATGCGGGCGAATATCGCGAGCATCTCGTGCCGGGCATCGATTTCAATTTCAAGGCCAATGAGGCCAACGGCGCCCAGCTGTTCTTCGTTTTCTATTTCGTCGCGACCGCGATCCATGCGCTCCACATGCTGATCGGCATCGGCCTGCTCGCGGTCATGGCAACGCTGACCTGGCGGTCGCCCAGTACGCGCCATCGCGCCGCACTGCATAGCACCGCGCTGTACTGGCATTTCGTCGATCTGGTCTGGATTTTCCTGTTCGCGCTGATCTACCTGCCTGGGAGATCGTCATGACGGGTTGGCGTCCACCGCTTGCACTTGTGTTGGCCTGGTTCGCGCTGCTGGCCCTGCTCGCGCTCACGGTGACGCTCGCCTACGTGCCGCTTCATGCGTTCAATGCCGTGGCTGCGCTGACGATCGGCACGATCAAGGCGGCCATTGTCGCGGCCGTCTTCATGGAATTGCGCGCGCGCGGTCCCCGCACCTTCGTCTTTGCCGGCGCCGGATTGTTCTGGCTTGGCATTTTGTTGTGGCTCGGGATGATGGATTTCCTGACCCGGACCTGACGTCAATTCGTCCGCGCCGTCTGGTCGCTGCGCGCCTTGCGCACGTCGCTTTCGCTGACCGCGGGCGCTTTGCCGAAATGATTGCGCACATAGGTCGCGACCGCCGCGATCTGCGCGTCGTCGAGCTGCCAGCCGAAGGCGGGCATCGCGGGACCGGTCGGCTCGCGGTCGGTCGAGACCGTCTGCGCGCCCTGCAGGATCACACGCAGCACAGTGGTTGGATCCCTGGCCTTGACCGTCGCGGCTTCCGCCAGGTTCGGAAACATGCTCGGCACGCCCTTGCCGTCCTCGGCGTGGCACGCCGAGCAGAGGTCCTGATAGATCGCGCCGCCGGCGGTGAGGACGTCCTTGTCGGGCGCCTCGACATTGTCCTGCGCGGGGCCCGATGTGTCCTTCAGATAGGCGGCGATCGCATTGACGTCGTTATCGGTCAGTTTCGAGGTCGAGAGATCGACCACCTCGCCCATCAGGCCGGCGGCCGCCGCGTACCTGTTGTGGCCGGTCTTGAGATAGGTCGCGATGTCCTCCGCCGTCCAGTTGTGCAGCGAGCCTTGCCCGCCCGTGATATCGGGCGCGGTCCAGCCCTGCAGCGTAAAGCCCTGTAATGCTTCGGAGGCCTTGTCGCCGCCCAGAAACGTCTTGGGCGTGTGACAGGCGCCGCAATGCTCCGGCCCCTGTACGAGCCAGGCGCCGCGATTCCACTCCTGTGATTTGGAGGCGTCCGGATGGAATTCGCCGGGCGTGAAATAGAGCTTGTCCCACACGATCATCGACGTCCGGATATTCAACGGGAACGGCAGCCGGTTCACCCTGACCGCGTTGGAAATCGGTTTGACGGTGCTGAGATACGCGCGGATGTCCTTGACGTCCTCGCGCGACATCCGGCTGTAGTAGGGAAACGGCATCGCCGGATAGAGCCGCGCACCATTGCGGCTGATGCCGCCCCGGACCGCCGCATCGAACTGATCGTCGGTCCAGGCGCCGATCCCGTTTTCGCGGTCGGGCGTGATGTTGGGCGCGGCTAGAACGCCGAACGGCGTCTCGATCGGTCGCCCCCCGGCAAACGGCTGACCGCTGCCCGGCACGGTGTGGCAGCTGCCGCAATCAGCGGCGGTTGTAAGATAATGGCCGCGTTCGATCGCCGCAAAATCCTGCAAATCGCCGGCGAGACATATCCCACCGCCCGCGCCGAGCGCGACCAATGCGACTGCGATCATCACCGCGCTACGCATTGATGAGCTGTCCCGGATTTTTGAGATATTTGTTGCGGATCGCATCCGCGGCCCAATAGGCCAGCGCCGCCACGGTGCCGGTCGGGTTGTAGCCGGGGTTTTGCGGGAACGCGCTGGCGCCGGTCACGAACAGGTTCGGCACGTCCCAGTTCTGCAGATAGCGGTTCAGCGCGCTGGTCGCGGGATCGGTGCCCATGATGGCGCCGCCGCACAGATGCGTGGTCTGGTACTTGGTGATGTCGTACGGCGCTTTTCGATATTCCTTCTGGACTGTCTTGGCGCCCATCGCCTGGTAAATCTCGGCGAACTTGTCGGTCAGGAATTTGTTCTGCTTGATCTCGTTGTCGTGGAAATCCATGGTGATCCGCGCCAGCGGCCGGCCGAAGCGATCCTTGTAGGTCGGATCGAGATCGAGATAGACGTCGCGGTAGCTGTACATGCTGCCGTGCACGCCCGTGCCGGGCTTCAGCGCGCTCTGGTAGTTCTCCTTGACCGCCTTCTTCCACTGCGCGCCCCACAGCGGCGTGCCCGGCGGCACCGGCGTGGTCTCGATCGGTCGTCCATTGGTCTGCACCTGTCCCATGTAGCCGCCGCCGACGAAGCCGTGCGGACTATGGTCGAAATTGTCGCCGTTGAATTCGTCGATGCACATGCCGATCGCTCCGGAGGCGATGAAGGGATTGAATACGAACTTGGCGGGGTCGAAGAAGCTGACGACGTCGGAAATCGTCTGATGGGTGAAGTTGCGGCCGATGACACCTGAATTGGCGTTGGGATCGTAGGGCTTGCCAATGCCCGACAACAAGAGAAGCTGCACGTTGAAAATGGTGAAGGCCGACAGGATCACCAATTCAGCAGGCTGCTCCCATTCGTTGCCATCGGTGTCGACAAAGGTGACGCCGGTCGCGCGCTTGCCCGAGGCATCGAGATTGATGCGGGTGACCTCGCTGTTGTCGCGGGCCGAGAAATTCGGCTTGCGCAGCAGCGCCGGCAGGATCGTGGTCTGCGGTGTCGCCTTGGAATAATTGCCGCAGCCGAACCATTCGCAGAAGCCGCAGAAGGTGCAGGGACCCAGGCGAACGCCGAGCGGATTCTGATAGGACTGCGACATGTTGCCGGACGGTTGCGGAAACGGCTTGTAACCGAGTTCGCGCGCCGCTTTCGCAAACAGTGTCGCGCCGAACGGCTGCTGCTGGGCCGGATTGGGATAGTGCCGCGACCGGGGCCCCTCGAAAGGATTGCCGCCCTCAATGATCTGGCCCTTAACGTTGCCCGCCTGGCCCGACGTGCCACAGAGATATTCGAAGCGATCGTAATGCGGTTCGAGATCATCATAAGTCACGCCCCAATCCTGGATCGTCATGTCCTCGGGCAGGAAGCCGGCGCCGTAGCGTTCGGTGAGATGCGTGCGCGCGACGAAATCGGACGGCAGAAATCGCCAAGTTTCCGCATTCCAGTGTACGCCGCCGCCGCCGACGCCGTTCGGCGGCATGAAGGCGCCCCAGGATCGGATCGGCAGCGCGGTCTGGTCCATCTTGTTGCGGAAGGTGAAGGTGGTCTGCTCCGGCCGCAGGAACAATTCGTGGCGGATGCGGTAGCGCAGTTCGTCAGGCGCATAGCCGGGCGGATGATCGGTCGCCGCATTGCGCCACGGTCCGCGCTCGATCGCGACCACGTCGAGGCCGGCATCGGCAAGCTCGTAAGCCATGATCGAGCCGGTCCAGCCGAGACCGATGACGACGACGTCCTTTGCCGGCAGCTTGCGGGCCATGCTTTATGCCTTGTGCGGGGTCCAGTCAGCGCGCCCGATGATGCTGACGGGCGGATGCGGATAGCGTTCGTTGTGACGGCCGATCCAGTCGCGATAGTCGTAACGGATGCCGGGAAAGCCGATCATCTTCCAGCCGACCATGTCGCGATTGCCGCCATGGACCGGATCGGAGAAGAAGCCTTCCGGCACATCCTTCAATAGCGCGCTGAAAAAACCCTGTGCGTCGACGCCGTCGAATTTGATGTCGCCGGCCTCGATCTTCTTCAGCACGTCGTCCTGCCGGTCGGCCGACAGCTGATCGAAGGACTTGCCACCTGCGTTCGCCTTGCAATGCTTGTCGAGCGCAGCGAGGCCCTTGCGGTAGAGCTCGGCCGGCGTCAGCGGCGATTGCGGACCCTGCTCCTTCGTGCCCTTGGTGAAAGGCTCGAGCCTGTAAAGGCCGGCGGCCGAGCCGTACGGACCTTTCAGCTGGCGGTCGATGAAGACGGCGCAGCCGGCATCCTTGCCACCCGCAGTTTCGGGGTCCGGCGGGATGATGCGGTCGACGATCGCCTCCATGGCGCGGGCTTCGTCTGCTGTGAAGAATTTCCAGGGGCCAGGCCGTTCAAACTCCGGCGGCGATGACGGGAAAGGCGACCATGGCATGTGATCGCGGATCACGGAGGCGCGTGTCAGCGAGGTCGTGCCGGCGAACCAGATTGCGGCTGAGACGAGGAATCTGCGGCGATTGATCATGACGCCATCCGGAACCCGCCCTGTGAACGCCGGACGGTTCGGCCAGGTTCCAACGCCGGCCTAAGCCCTTGGTAGCAATTCCAGATTGTCAGACGTTGATGAGGGCAATGCCGAGATCGGGGCGTTTCTTGCGGCGAAGATGCACCACGGTCTCGGTGATCGTCACCTCGAGAGTGGCTGCACCGATCCCGACAGGAAATGCCCGCCGCGCACCGTGCCATCCTGCAGGCCCAGCACCGCATGCAGATGCAGACTGGCCTTGCCGTCATCGCCCTGCGCGACGTCGCCGATCAGGCTCAGCACCTCGCATTGCTCGTTGACTTCGATCGGCTTGATTTCTTGGCCGCAAGATCGAACCAGCCGACCTTCGCCTTAAAACGCACCGATCGCCGATACCGAGGCGCCCGTGATTTTCTCGCGCTCGGCAAAGTCGGTGATCGATTTGAAGGCCTCCTCGCCCTGATCGAGGATCAGCACGAAGGTCCGCTCCACGCCGTCATTGATCGATTTCGATCTCATGGCGGATTCACTCCTATTGGCTTGTTCGCCAACGGCATCGGACAGCCGGCGGTTCCAAAATCATGCGGGCCAACGGCTATTTTGGATTTGGCTCGCTCAGTCCCTTCGCCGGATTCTCGAGATGCCCGGCACGTGCGAGCTTGACCGCGGCCCCCAGCGCACGCGCGACATTTAGCACCTCCTGCTGAAAGCTTTTGTCCTTGTCGAGCTCCTCGTGCGAGGTGGCATAGGGCTTCATGTAGCCGATACAGCCGTCGCTTTCGGCCATCGCGCCAGCCGAAATCAGCTTCATGTCGGTCAGCCAGTCCGCGAGCGACCGGCGCAGCGTCTCCGCGCCGATGCTGTCGCCATGGGCCACCAGACCGAAATAGCGGCCGGCCAGGTGCCGCGGATAGCTCCAGCCCTTGAGCTCCAGCGCCTTGGCTTCGCTCGCCGTTTTGCCGTGCGTGGAGGATGGATCTGGATTGCCGCCGTCGGCGCAGACCATGCGATCGATCATCGACTTGAGCGTCGTGGACGCGTGATACCAGTTCACCGGCGCGACGATCATGATGCCGTGCGCCGCCACCCAGAGCGGATAGATCTCGTTCATCCAGTCGTCGGTCTGGCCCAGCGAATAGTTCGGATAGCAGCTGCAGGGCCAGTGACACAGCGCCATCGAGGTCGACACGCACGACTTGCAGGGATGGATTTGCTTGCCGAACTCCGACGTCACGCGTGACAGATCGAGCACGTCGACAGCGAATCCGGTCTCGACGAAGCAGGCTCTCGCGAGTTCGACCATGCGCCAGCTCTTCGACATTTCACCGGGACAGCTATGCTCGCTTCGCGACGATCCGTTGATCAGGAGAATGCGCGGCTTCTCGCGCGGATCGTGGTGCCGCTGTTGCGCCTCCAGGATCGCCTGGCGCGCCGCGAGCCAGTCGAGGGCGATTTCGTAATCCGGATCGGCAAATCCTTCGCCGGCCTTGCGGGTGACCGGCGATTTACGCGAATGGCTGTAGGCGTCCCACGCGGCCGTGACGATGGCATCAAGCTCCTTCTGAAGCGGGCCGAAGACGGGATCGGCAAAACGGCTGCGATAACGCTTTTCGAATTCGTCGCGCGACAATTTGACGGCCGGCATTCCCTTGCGGACGTCTGGATCGGTCATGAATCCCTCGATGCTGCCGGTTGATCGGCGTCCAAAATCAAGATGTGGAAGAGATCGGAATCTCCCCGCCTTCGATGATTTCGGGCACGACGTCCTTGCTGACGCGGACGGGAACCGACTTCGCCGCGGGCACCTTGCTGCCTTCGGCGTAATGCCAGAGCGGAACAAGCCCATTGCACTCGGGATAGTAGCCGGCAATGCTTCTGCGCGGGATGTCGTAGGCGACCACCTGCAACTCGTTCAAGCTGCGCTCGACGTCGTCGTCGGCCACGGTCGAAAGCGTGACGGTATCACCCGCCTTGAGCCCTTCCTTTTCCATATCGGCAGGGTTCATCAAGACGACATAGCGGCTGCCCTGAATGCCGCGGAAGCGATCGTCTTCGGTATAGATCGTGGTGTTGAACTGTCCGTCCGCACGCATCGTCATCAGCTCATAGAGGCCGTCGTCTTCGGGCGGCACGGCCAGAGCGGCTTTCGGAACGGTGAAATTCGCCTTGCCGTTGGGCGTCTTCCATTTGCGCTCGCGCGCCGCCAGCGGCCGCGGAAATCCACCGGGCTCGAACATGCGGCGATTGAAATCCTTGAACTGGTCGGGATAGGTCCGCTCGATCGCGTCCCGCACCCGTGAGTAGTCGGCGACCCAGCCGTCCCAGTCGACCTTGGGATTGGGCTTCAGCGTTGCCTTGGCAAGGCCGGCGATGATCGCCGGCTCCGAGAGCGCGTGTTCCGCCACCGGCTTGCGCTGACCGCGCGAGCCGTGAATGCAGGCCGTCGAGTCTTCCATCGACACGGCTTGCGGTCCACTCGCCTGCTGATCGATCTCGATGCGGCCGAGACACGGCAGGAGATACGTGACCCCGCCCGGCACGATATGGCTGCGGTTTAGCTTGGTCGCGATCTGGACGGATAGCCGCAGGCCCGACCAGGCGGGCTCCATAAGCGAGCGCTCGGGCACGGCGCGGACGAAGTTTCCGCCGAGGCTGACGAAGCCCCGCACCTTCCGCTTCAGGATGGCCTCGCAAGCGTCCACCGTCGACAGGCCATCCCATCGCGGCGGCTCGAAACCGTAGAGTTCGGCGAGCTTGTCGAGAGGCACGAGCTTGGTCTTCTCGGAGATGCCGACCGTGCGCTGCCCCTGCACGTTGGAATGGCCGCGGATCGGCGAGATGCCGGCGCCGGGCTTGCCGATGTTGCCGCGCAACAGCAGCAGGTTGACGATCATCTTCGCGGTTTCCACGCCGTGTTTGTGCTGGGTCACGCCCATACCGTAGTTTGCGATGACGGCCTTCGCCCCCATGTAGGCATTGGCGGACTCGAGCATCGCCTCGCGCGCGAGGCCTGAGGCCTTCTCCAGTGCATCCCATGTCTGGGCGCGGCAGAACGAGGCAAACTCCTCGAAGCCGGAGGTGTGCTCCCGAATGAAGTCGACGTCGACCAGTCGCGGGGTCTCCCTGGCCTTTGCTCGATCGTCGGCCTCGATCACGCACTTGCAAATCCCGACAATCGCTGCGGCGTCGCCGCCGAGCCGGACCTGATGGTATTGCGTCGAGATGCGCGTGCCGCCCGCGATCATCTGCAGCGGGTTTTGCGGATTGGTGAAGCGTTCGAGGCCGCGTTCGCGCAACGGATTGAAGGTGATGATCGGCACGCCGCGCTGGGCAGCCTCCTGCAAGGGATGTAGCATGCGCGGCGCGTTGGTCGTGGTGTTGTGGCCGAAGAAAAAGATGCAATCGGTGTGGTCGAAATCCTGCAGCAGCACGGTGCCGACGGGAGATCCGATCACCTGCGGCAACGCCACCGACGTGGTCTCGTGGCACATGTTAGAGCTATCGGGAAAATTGCTGGTCCCGTACATCCGGCCGAACAGCTGGTACATGTAGCTCGCCTCGAGCGAGGCTCGGCCCGAGGTGTACATCACGACGGCATGCGGATCGAGCTTGTTCAGCTCCGCCCCTATCTCGCGGAAAGCTTCGTCCCACGCCACGGGAAGGTATTTGTCGCTGGCGAGGTCGTAGCGCATCGGCGTCGTCAGACGGCCCTGCTCCTCTAGCTGGTGGTCGGACCAGGTGCGCAGCTCCGTCAGGGTGTGTTGCGAGAAGAAATCCGGCGTAACGGTCTTCCCCGTTATTTCCCAAGCGGTCGCCTTGGCACCGTTCTCGCAGAACTCGAGCGGATGCGGCTTCGCGGGCTTGGCCCATGAACAGCTCACACACATGAAGCCGTCGGGCTTGTTTTGGCGCAACAGGATTTCGCTGCCGAGGATGGCAACCTCTTCCTGGGTCAGGATATGCATCACCGCGTTCAGCGACCCCCAACCGCCAGCCGGCGCTTCATATGTTTCGACCTTTGCTTTTGGTCTCATGGCGGGTCCTTTCCGAATGGCGGGTGTGAGGAAAAACCTATTGTGAGATCGCAAGTTCCTGCGCATCCGGAACCTTCGCGGCGTTCGTACGTCGATACATCGTCGTAGGAACAGCAACGATGCACGGCTCGCAGCCCGGACGGCATGATCGCGCGATGATGCCGCCGCCATCGGTCAGGATGGTCAGGCTTAATTCCGACTTGACGCGCGACACGCGCGCAATGGCCGAGGAATGTCCGGTCGCACTCGTCTACGATGGAACGACAGTGGCTGTTCTCATGGCAACGCCTGCCGATCTGGCCGATCTTGCCGTGGGCTTCAGCCTGACCGAAGGCATCATCAGGGACAGCAGCGAGATCAACGAACTGAACGTCGTGCCAGGCTCTGCCGGCATCGAGTTGCGCATCTGGCTACGTCCGGACAGCGGCCGGACCTTGAAGGAGCGGCAGCGGCGCCTCGTCGGGCCCACCGGCTGCGGCCTTTGCGGCATCGAGAGCCTGCAGCAAGCCCATCGGATGGTTGCGCCGGTCGCGCGCGCGATCCGTCTTGCACCGGACCAGATCGGACTCGCCGTCGAAAGGCTGACGGCGTCGCAAGCGCTCAACCGCGAGACGCACGCCACCCACGCCGCGGGGTTTTTCGTGCCCGATAGTGACAGCATGGTCGTGCGCGAGGACGTCGGGCGGCACAATGCGCTGGACAAGCTTGCCGGCGCACTAACGGCCATGGACGCGCGCGGTCGTGCGGGAGCGGTTGTACTCACCAGCCGGATTTCGGTCGAGATGGTTCAGAAAAGCGCCGCCATTGGCGCCGGCATCGTTATTGCCGTTTCGGCGCCGACTGCGCTCGCGATACGGACGGCTGAAGCCTGTGGGATCACACTCGTCGGCATCGCGCGCGGCCGGGACTTTGAGGTTTTCAGCCATCCGGCCGGCGTTGCCTGCTGAACGCGAAGAGCCGGGACGAGACATGGCGCGCGTGCTGATCGGAACCTCGGGATGGCATTACCAGTCCTGGCGCGGCCCATTTTTTCCGAAAGGCCTTCCGCTCAAGAAGCAGCTTAAATACTACTCGCAGCAATTCGAGACCACAGAACTCAATGGCGTGTTCTATCGAACGCCGAGTCTTGAGGCCGTGAGAGGCTGGCGGGAGCAAACGGGAGAGGATTTTGTCTTCGCGTGGAAAGCATCGAAATTCATCACGCACTGGAAACGGCTTTCGGACAATTCCGTGAACAGCCTGGCGCTGATCGAGGAACGCTTGTCGCTGCTGGGCGGTAAGGCCGGCCCGGTGCTGTTCCAGTTGCCGCCGCAGTTTGAAGCCGACGCCGAGCGGCTGGCCTCGTTTTTCAAGCTGCTGCCCCGGCGCCGGCGTTACAGCTTCGAGTTCCGGCATCCGAGCTGGTATGCGCCGGCGATCCTCCGGCTGCTGTCGCAACAGAACATCGCGCTCTGCCTGTCCGACCATCACGACGCGCCGGCGCCGTGGAAGCGCACCGCCGACTTCGTCTACATTCGCGGACATGGGCCGGGCGGACGATACAAAGGCCATTATCGTTCGCAGACGTTGTCGCAATGGGCAGCGCGCATCCGGTCGTGGAAGAAGCAGGGCTGCAACGTCTTCGTTTATTTCGACAATGATCAGAAAAGCGCAGCGCCCGCGGATGCGCTCAAGCTGAAGCAACTCCTGAGTAGAAAGGGCTAATCCCGTTCACGGCTGGCCCGTTCCGCACGCCGATACCAGCCAGCCCAGCACCTCGGCTGAACCATAGGCGCTATCGCCGAGGAGCCTCGAGGGGTGGAGAGCGAAGTTCTTTGCAGTTCGCTCGATCATGCGCTTGGCGGCGAGAACCTCTGCCTGTCGGATCGCTGTGGTCCGCTCAACGTCGACAATGATCGCATTCTCCACATCGATCAGATAGTTCGTGGAGTGGGCAAAGAACGCCTGTCCACCATGGGCGCCGGTCCAGCGCGCAGCTGGATCGGCCGGCGATATGAACTTGGGGGCGATCTCGGTCGCGGCTCCAAAGACGTTCCAGACTGCGACCAGCATGTCCGCTTTGTGCCCAATAGCGGACAGGCGTATCGCACCGCCTTCAATGGCTTCGGAACGAAAGCCGATCTCGACTAGCGGACCCGCAAATTCCATTGATTCGATACTCCGCCTGCTCTTATGTCCGCTGGGACGGGGGTAGTTTCCATGTATGGCATCGCGGGGTTGCAGTATCGCGCGGATATTGACGGAATGCGTGCGGTCGCCGTCATCGCAGTAGTGCTGTTCCACGCATATCCCAAAGGCTTGCCGGGCGGGTTTGCCGGCGTCGACGCGTTCTTCGTCATCTCGGGCTATCTGATCACCTCCATTATAGTCGGCGGTCTCGACAGAGACGGATTCAGCTTCGCCGACTTCTATGTACGTCGGGTACGGCGCCTGTTCCCGGCGCTCATCGTCGTGCTCGTCGCAACGCTTGCAGCTGGGTTCTGGATATTGTTGCCGTCGGCGCTGGTGTCGCTGGCAAAGAATGCGGTGGCGAGCGCGTTCTTCAGCGCCAACCTGATACTGCTGTCGGAGACCGGGTATTTTGACATCGATGCAAAACTGAAGCCGCTCCTGCATCTATGGTCGCTCGGCATCGAGGAACAGTTCTATCTCGCTTGGCCGCTCGCAGTCTGGCTGACGCCGCGCCGATGGCGAATTACGCTGATCGTTGGCACCATCGTCGGCTCCTTCGCGCTCAATATCGCGCTGATCGGTACGTATCCCGAAGCGGCGTTCTATTTGCCGTTCACCCGCATCTGGGAATTGATTGCCGGCGCGCTGCTGGTCGGAGTGTCCCTCAGGCATGCGGTGCTGCGCGAAGTCGCTCTTCCGATCTTCGCGTGCGTCGGCACTCTCCTTGTTTTCCTTCTCTACAACGATCACACACCGTTTCCAGGGTGGGCGGCGCTTGCGCCGGTCGCCGTCACGGCGGCTGCGATCTTGGGCGAAGGCAGCCTTTGCAATCGCCTGTTGCTTTCGAATCCGGTCGCCGTGTTCATCGGCAAGATTAGCTATCCACTCTACCTCTGGCATTGGCCGCTGCTCGTCTTCGGCAAACTCTATCCGCTGCGACCGCTGACCGTGACGGAAACGGCCGGCCTGGTGGTCGCGGCGTTCCTGTTGGCGTGGCTCACGTATGAGTTCATCGAAAAGCCGTTCAGATTCCGCAGGCTGCTCGGGGTGAGAACGGCGCTCGCAGGCATGGCGGCCACCGTGCTGTTTGCGGTCTTCGTTCTCGAAATGCCACCTCGCTTCCCCACCGAGATCCAGCAGCTCGTGGACACCTCCGTCGGCGCACCGGAATGGCGCGAGCATCAGTGCTTCCTGATGCGCGGCGACCGGCGGCTCGATTTCACTTCGACTTGCATCGATTCCGAGCGGCCGCTCGTGGCACTGTGGGGGGATTCCGCGGCTGCCTCGCTGATGCCCGGACTTCGGAATTTGCAGTCCGATCATCTTTTCGGGATTGCGCAATTCACCACCAGCGGCTGCCAGCCCCTGCTGACCGTTTCCGCGGAAACCGATGTGCTGTGCGAAAAGCGGAACCGGGCGGTCCTGTCGCGGCTTTCGCAGATACGCCCTCAAGCGGTTCTGCTCAACGCCCTGTGGAGGACGAATGCCGATGAACTCAAGCCGACGATCGATGGCCTGCGTGCGATCGGCGTGAAACGCATCGTGGTCATGGGTAGGGTTCCGGTCTGGCGGGGTGGCCTTCCTAACCTGGTGGCAGTGTACTACCGGCGCACCGGCGAGTTGCTGCCGGAATCTTCGTCGCTGTTCGTGGAAGAGCCTACCAACGACGACGCGATCAGGGTCGCATCCGAAAGCCTCGGTGTTCCCTTCATCTCGCTGAGGGACCCGATCTGCCATGACGGCGCCTGCCAGACCCGCGTCGGCCCCGATCTGATGGTGAGCGACTGGCTGCACTTCACGGCGGCCGGCTCGATCTACGTCGTGCGAAAGATCGCGCCGGCGCTGATGCGGGCGGCGGGCCTGGGCGACGAGAAGGCACCCCGATAGCGGGTTGGCAAACCGAGCTATGGGCCAGCATTCGCGGGCCGTCAGTCGGTGGCCTCTCTGATGGAGCGCGTCAGGCGCAAGGCGTTCGCGGGGCTCTTCAGAAGGTGGATGGTCTCCATGAGGCCCTCGTAATCAGCTTCCGAAATGAGCACAACGTTGTGGGCATTCTGGCGCGTTATAAAGAGAGGCGCGCCATCATCGCATACCGAGTCCATATACGATGCAAGGTTGTCGCGAAACTCCGTAGATGAAACGCGCGTCATCGTAGTCTCCCACCGGACATCTGTACAAATGCGCGTACAGGCCTTGTCTCAAACTGAGTATAGCGTTCCCAATCTCCCTCGGAAATCAATAACGCGTTTTACTGTTCAATGGCTTACAGACGTTCTGGGGTCACGCATTTGCCCTCTTTCGAGCGCGACAATCATTTTGCAGACATGCCCAATGAGCTTGTCATCCGGAAATCTCATCTTCCGGGCCGTCGCGATACATTTCTGGCGGCTCAGTACGTCCGCATGTCGACTGACAAGCAGCGCTACTCGATCCAAAACCAGGCCGCGGTCATCGCCGCCTACGCTCATGCGCACAACCTTCAGATCGTCAAGACCTATCGTGACGAAGGGGAAAGCGGTTTGCGGATCAAAAACAGGGCAGGCCTTCGGCAACTGATCGCCGACATCAGCGACGGCGATGCCGTCTTTAGTCACGTACTGGTCTACGACGTCAGCCGCTGGGGTCGATTCCAGGACACCGACGAAAGCGCGCATTACGAGTTTGTCTGCCGACAAGCTGGAGTGCAGGTCGCCTATTGCGCCGAGCAGTTTGATAACGACGGAAGCATGCTCTCTAGCATCGTGAAGAACCTTAAGCGAGTGATGGCCGCTGAGTACAGTCGCGATCTTTCATTGAGGGTTCATGCCGGCCAATCACGCACGGTCCGGAACGGGTTTCGGCATGGCGCTCCGGTTACCTATGCTCTTCGGAGAGAACTTGTCGACGAGCACATGAGGCCGCGAGCCATCTTGCGAAAGGGTGAACACAAGGCGCTGATTACTGACAAGGTCAGGCTCCAGATCGGTACTCCGCAAGAAGCCGCCGTCGTCAGGTGGATCTACGATCAGTCCGCTGCGTGGAAAATGGACACACAAATTGCCAGCGAACTCAACGAGAGGAGTGTTCCAACCGTCACTGGCCGGCCGTGGAATCGTGCCGCAATCAGCAGAATACTCCGGAACGAAGCCTACATCGGTAACATCGTTTATAATCGCCACTCAAAGAAATTGGGCGGCCCGAAGGTCGAAAATCCTGCTGATCTCTGGGTTCGCGGCGAACATTGCGTGGAGCCGATCGTAGAGGCAGAAATCTTTCGCCGTGTCGAAATCCGACTCAAGGATCGCCGGGTTGAAATCTCAGAAGATGAAATGCTCCTACGGCTACGGCGGCTACTTCACAAGAAGGGGCGCTTGAGTCCAGCAATCGTTCAGAACGCAAGCGGACTTCCGGGCGTTGACACATACATCAAACATTTCGGAGGTCTGCGGAACGCCTACAGGCTGATCGGATATACACCAGAACGCGACTACACATTCATGGATGCGGCGGGGGCTTGGGCCAAAGTCAGGTCCGATCTCGTTGCGCAGGTGACGATAAAGCTCAGAAAAGCAGGAAAGCGAGTCGCTGTTGGCGAGCCAGAGGGCGAACTCTGTGTTGATCGCAAGTCTCGCATCTTGTTCCGAGTTGCGCGATCGTACCCCGAGGAAGGCCATTTAACCTATTGGCAGGTGCCTCGCATCAATCGGCCGCCCGCCCGATGGATCGTTGCCATCAGGTTGACCGAGAATAACAAAGACGTGCATGACTATGTGCTCATTCCGGCAAAGACCATCGCTGGGAAATATCGCAACAATTGTGCGAGGTTCACGGACATGGCGTTCGTTCGACTGGGATTCCGCAAAGTGGACTCTGTCGGTGCGCTCGCCAAGCTCATCTTAGACGTACCGCCCTAGCCACTCCTCCACACGCTTGTGATGATGTGATGAAGCCAGGTCGTCGCATAGCCTTCGACCCAAACCATAGCCACCGAGAGAGCTGCGAAAAGCAGACCTGTCCAAAACACGGGGCGCCCTTGAGCGGCGCTGATCGATCGCAGGTAGAGGACGGCGCCGATCAGTCTACCGTAATTTTTTTGAAAATCGCCGTTCAGCCGCGCAATGGCGACGAGGTCGGATGACCTGGCGGACATGGAGGGTTCTCCTGACAGAATGGCCAGGCACCTCATAGACCACTGTTTTGCCCGACGGGACAAGCGGCGATTTGATGGCAATCCAAGGCAGCCCGCATGCGACTGCGCAAAAGGCTGAACGTCCGCAATGAGTCAAAAACGGACCTCGGGCCGCACATACTCGATGTCCGCTCTGCCCATCAGCGGCGCGACCGGCCATGTCCGCTTCGTGCCATGTGCGGACATTGCCGCACTTCCGAATCAATGCCCGCTTTGCCCTCAAAACAGCCGCGCCGCCATGCCTGCTAAGTGCTGTAAACAGGACGCCGCCGAGCAATCAGAGCATTCAGAATCGTGGGAAATTGATAGTTCAGTTCAGGCCAGATATGTACAAAGCCTCATTGTATATGTTGTTTCCATTCGTCCATAGCGGCTGTTTTCCTGTTGCATAAAACTGACAATTGACGACGCCGCCCCCATTCCCGCTAAAGCCAGTCATTGCAGAACCGTCCAAACGCAAAAATACATTTTGATGGTTGGCAAGGCAGAGCGCACAGGCAGGACTGTTAGGTATTGAAACCAGCTGAAAAACTCCAGTGTCTTGGAACGTCGGTCCCGACATTCCCAGCTGGCAGTTGACAGTACCACTTCCATTGCCGTTGAACTGAGTAACCGCGGAGCCGTCCATGCGCAAAAATACGTTAGGGACACCTGCCGAATGAATCGCGAAAACTCCATCGGAAAGCGAAACGAGTTCGAAGACTTCCTCGTTTGTTTTGACATAGTGTGGCTGAGTGTCTGCGGCATAATATTGACAATTGACCTTGCCTCCAATGCCGCCGTTTTGTGTGCCAGAAGCGTCCATGCGCAAGTGTATGGCTGGGTTAATAGCGGAGCGAATCCAGATGTGTGTCATTGCATTTTGCTCCTTCTGAAAATCGAGTGAATATCGAGGGGAACTTTTTTATGGCAACGGGACAAATGAAAAACGAAAGGCGCTCACTTACCTACCTGACTTGGAGTAAGATCCGTGAACCAGCGCGTAGCCAACATGCCCGAAAGGATCGCGCGCGGCTTTCAGAGCACCTTGTTTTTCTCTTAAGAAGTTCTTTATTTCACTTTTGTGAAGGTGTGGCGCCAACCAATCCAGCGGTAGAGACGTTGGGTCGGGAGGGAACGGGAGCGATACCGCGCCATGTCTGGTCTGGGTCAAAAGCAGACCTCTAGCCGGGAATGTTCGAGGTCCACTCCTCCGACTGGCTGGATGGTACTTAATGCTTCTTAATCATACGCGCCGGACCGCTGCCGGATTCCGCAATAACCCGTATGGAACTGACGGACCTACCACACGTTGATGGCAACCCCGCCTGACCACAGGTGACAAATGCTTCGGAACGGTAGTTATTCTGCTTGGTTCAGAACACCTCTAGGCGAGGGAACGGGTGTCGTCATCCTCACCGACGGCAAGATGACTGGCGGTGATACAGTGATGACCTATACAGGCTCATACACTCAGGCCGGGGATGATTTCTCCGCCGAGATTGCCACCAAGAGACACACGCCGGGACAGCTTTCCGTGTTCGGCATCGACGAGGTCGATCTTATGCTTGTCGGAAAATCCACAGGTGCAACGGCATCGTGTCGGGGAACGTCACGCCAAGCGCCCGGCATGAAGTTTGAAGCGACAATGATCCGTATCGCTGACTAAGGCGCGGATTGTAGATGTCCGCTATTGAGCGCAAACGGACTCAAGTCGGACATCTCCCCATGTCCGCAAAGTGCCAACACCGGAAGTGAGGGGGGTTCTCTGGCAGGAGGGCACAGCTGCAGATTGTCCTGACTAGCGTTAGGGGCTTTGAGGTAGGCCATAGGACACCCGTTTGCCTCCTTTCATGACCCACTGGATGGTGCGGGTATTACCGATTTTGTCCAGCGGGTTCGCCCCAAGCAAGACAAGATCAGCTAGGCGTCCGGCCTCAATCAAACCGACATCGTCGGAGCGAAGCGCGCGGGCAGCATTTTCGCCGCACATTTTCAGTACCTCGGATGGCGAAAGCCCGGCGGCGACCAGCAACTCAAATTCCTGATGCAGGCTCTGGCCGGGGATTACCCACGGATTGGTCAGATCGGTGCCGGTGGTCAGCAACACGCCGGCATCGCGCATCATACGCACCAGCGCCTGCATCTTGGGATAGGCGGCATTCCAGCGGCGGTAATCCTCCGAGATCCAATCACCGGTCGACGTGATGTCCGGGCACCGAGTCCAGTCCTGATAAAGTTCAGGCACGATGCGCGCGAAGCGGTCATCGGCATAGCGGCCGCCATTCGGCGCGGCGAATTTGGTGTCATAGGCGACGAGCGTGAGATCGACGGAGATGCCCCTGTTGGCGACTTCCGTAATCATGTCTCGTACCTCCGGCGAGGAGAGGTCCAGCAATTCGAGCCAATCGATCCGAGACCGGAAAGGACCGCGAATACCGTACCGGCGGAGCGCGGCGAGATATTTCTTTCGGGATTCGGGGGTGAGTGTCTTTGGCGACCAATCCACGGTATGGGCGAGGTGATCGATTCCGAGTCGGGCGGCCTCAAGCCATGACGTCTGGCCCATGTGGCCGATGACAGCAATGCCGTGCCGGTGCGCCTCATCGATCACGCTTGCGACCGCTTGCGGAGACAGGCGGGCATAAACCTTGAAATAATCGGGATGATACGGCAACGCGTCGCGAACCACTTCGCGCAACTGTTCATCGGTCAACTTCGGATCGTTGATCAGCTCCGCCGAGGCGAAGGCGCGGGGACCACGGACGCGGCCAGCGTTGAGATCGTCGCGCAGCCGCAAACCCTCAACGGTCGGGGTCGCCGGGCTGCGCACTGTCGTAATGCCGAAGTCGAGCAGAACGGACATCATCCGTTCCGAAACGGATCGGTCAAAACGCGGGAAGGCTGTGCCGTCAACGCCGCACCTCGGTTGCATTAGGTGTGCATGCATGTCGATGAAGCCGGGCAGCAGATAGCCACCTTTGCCGTTGATGACGGTTACCCCTGTCGGAACGGCCTCCCGCTCGGGCAGAATTTGAGCGATGCGTTCGCCGATGACGAGAAGGCGGCCGGCAATAGGCCGTCCACCATGGCCGTCTAGAATGTTCACATGATCAACTAGAATGTGCTCTTGCCCGCGAGCCGCGCAGGTCAGAGCAGCCGTAGCAAGTACCGCACCGGCAAAAGCGAGGCTCACGCGTAGAAACCGGCAGTAGTAGGTGCTCTTCTGGTTCATCGGGGTTTCAGCTTAAACAAGGCGCACTCCCGAAAGGCTAAAGTACGTCAAGCCTATGAGATCGAATATCGTACCAACTGTAACGGGATATTTGGAAGCCTGAATGACTGGTTCGGGTCAAATCGGTCCTGACGCCTTCCGAACTCGACTTCCGTTCTACCCCGAACAACGGACATCATTAGACCGGCACGGTTAGTCCGGTTCGTGCCAAGAGCGGAAGGCGCTGCCTTGCCAAAGGCACCTAATGCAAGTTTTCTCGAAAAGGGTTCTCATCTGTCACGCCCAATGACGCGAGCGCGTTGGTAATCTGAAAAAGTGCGTAGTCTGCCGCTTCGTGCTGCGCCATTGCCTCACCCTTGCGGCGCTCTGCGTCAAATGTTGCATCACCTAGGTCGCGGCGTAGTCGGTCAACGATCTGCGGAAATTCGGCAAGAAAACCGGTCGTGTCGAACATAGGCGATAAGAACCCGTGCAACGTTGCCGCCGCCCGTGTTTGACCGATCCTCTCAAATAGGGCGATCAGACTACCTATCCCGTGCGATGCAAACATTAGATCGGCCGACCGACGCGAAGCATCGAGCATCTGCCGAAAACTGTTCAGGGCGGCGACTGGGTCGCCGCTCCTCGCCTGGAGCGCAGCGATCTTGGGAATTACCATCAACTCCCAAAACCGATTGCCCGACCGGCGGGCAACCGCGGACGCATGCTCATAAGCTTGCAAAGCAACGGTAGGATCGGTGGCGGAGAATGCTTCACCTTTCGCCCAATAAACCAGACTAATCGAACTTGGAACACCAGTTGCATTAACCGACGCGACAACCTTACCAGCCATCTCCGTTGCCTCATCGATGCGACCGGCCGCTGCGGTAAAGTATAACAGGAACGCTAGGCAAAAACGGTCGCCGCTATCCGCCGCATGCTCCGAGCCTGCGCGGACAAGCTCTATCGCTCTTTCGAGATCGCCTTCGTAAGCCGACACCATCGCCAGATCGGCGAAGGCCCATACGAATGGATCGAATGCCGGGATATCCGGGAGAGATATCGCTTCGTTTCCATATCGCTTCGCGTCGTCCATGCGACCGAAACTCCACGCGCTGCTGGCCGCCCAGGTCAACAGGATAGCGAGACGTCGGTGTTTGTTAGCTCGAGCGGCCTCCACCATTTCTTCTGCCCAATTGGCGGCTTCTTCGCGCATTCGGAAGCGCGCCATGTCCCCGACATTCGACGCGATCCGGGCGGCGATGTCGGTATTCGCTCGATCCTTCGCCCATCGAAAGGCCGCACGCAGATTGTCTATTTCGCGATCCAGCCACTGATAGGTCGTGAACTGGCGCGGGCTCAGCCAAATCTTGAATTTAGCATCAGAATCAGCGGCGAAATATCCGGCGTGCCCAAACCGCACCGCTTCGGCTTCGCCCGTTGCAATCAATTGTTCCTCGGCAAATTGTCGGATCGTCTCCAGGAGGCCGTAGCGAATGTCGAAGGCGGAGCGCTCAACCATCACAAGCGATTTGCGCACCAGGGAATCGCATATGTCGAGAACGTCGGTGGCTACAATATTGCCACCCGCGCATACCCTCTCGGCCGCCTCGAGCGAGAACCCACCGTAAAACACCGAAGCCCGGGTGAGAACGGTCCGCTCCCCAATAGACAGCAGATCATACGACCACTGCACCGCGTGGCGCAGCGTCTGGTGGCGTTCCAGTGCCCGGCGCGAGCCGCCAGTTAGTAGCCGGAAGCGTTCATCAAGACGGTCGCGTATTTGAACCGAACTCATAGCCCGGACACGCGCCGCAGCCAGTTCGATCGCAAGCGGAATGCCGTCCAGCCTTCGGCAAATTTCGCTGACTGCTTCCGCGTCGCTGTCGGAACTGAAATCGGGCGCCACTGAACGAGCGCGATCGTTGAACAGGGCCACGGCCGGCGATTGCGCACCGCCCCGGAAATCCAGAGACGGCACCGGCCAGATCCGTTCTCCATCCACCATCAGCGCTTCACGGCTGGTGGCCAGCAAACCTACCTGTTTGCACTGCGTAATGATCTGACCTGTCAGCGATGCGGTTGCATCTATCAGATGTTCGCAATTGTCCAGGACCAGAAGGAGCTGCCGGCCGGCCAGCGCGGCCACGACACTCTCGTCGATCGTTTTGTCCGGTTGTTGGGCGACTCCAAGGACAGCGGCAACGGCGTGGCCGATTGTGGCCAAATCCGCTATCGCTGCGAGTTCTATGAACCAAACGCCATCGCGATAGCGGGCAGATGCTTCGGCGGCTGCTTGAAGCGCCAGCCGGGTCTTGCCGACTCCCCCGACGCCGGTAAGTGTCACCAGCCGCTCATCGCGGAGTAAGGCTGCGACTTCCGAAAGCTCCTTGTCGCGGCCGAGAAAACTCGTTCCTTGGGCCGGCAGGTTTCCAGCCATGAAATCAAGTGTCCGCAATTGCGGAAAGTCCGCCCGGAGGCCATCGGCTTTGACCTGGAACAGCCGCTGCGGCTGCGAGAGATCGCGAAGGCGATACTCCCCAAGGTCATGCAACTCGACTTCATGGATAACGGCCGCGGTCGACGCCGCGACGATAATCTGGCCGCCGTGTGCCGCTGCCATAGTTCGCGCGGCCCGGTTCAGCGCGGGACCAAAATAGTCATCGCCGCGCGATTCGACTTCACCGGTGCAAATGCCCATTCGTACCGGCAGCTCAAGCTGCCGTTGCGCGGCGATGGCCGCCTGGATCGCGGGCCGCGCCGAGGCGAAAGCGGCAAGCACGCCATCACCGGTATGTTTGAACAGCCAACCACCGTGTTCCTCGATGGTTCGCCGCAATGTCGCGTCGTGCCTCGCCAATGCAATCCGCATGGCGTCAGGCTCTTCCTCCCATCTCCGGGTGGATTGTTCGATATCGGTAATGAGGAAGGTAATCGTTCCGGTCGGTCGCTCAATCATCAGTCAGATTTGCCCACCAGCCGCCGCGCTCAGCCTATTTTTTATGGCGCTAGCCTATGTGAGAGACGGCAGGAAAGATAGCATCGATGTCCGTTCCGGGTCAAAAGCGGAAGTCGGCCCGCTTAATGGCATGTCCGGTCTATCCCCGATAGCAGACATCGGCGCTGCGTTCGCTCATGTCCGGTTTGTGCCAACTACAGACATGTTGTTATGCGGCCGCTGCGAACAAATCCCATCGGCCGGGGAGACCCTTTAACTCGTAAGCTCCGCGTTCGGAAAACTTCAAGCCTGCGCCAGCTACAAGATCGGTCACGACCCGCGAAACAAGAACTTCGCTGGATTGGCATTGCGCCATGACGCGAGCGGCCGCATGGACTGCGATCCCGCCGATATCACTGCCCCTCATTTCTATTTCGCCGGTGTGGATACCGGCTCGCACGGGTAACCCGATCTGTTTGGTGGCTGTCCCAAATGCTAAAGCGCATCGAACGGCTCGAGCAGGCCCATCGAACGTTGCAAGAATGCCATCACCCGTGGTCTTTATTAAAGCGCCGCGATGTTTCGCAACGACTTGCTTCGCAAGTAGGTCGTGCTCGTCTAACCGTCTACGCCATGCTTGATCGCCCATCTCGGCGGCGCTGCGCGTCGAACCTATAATGTCGGTAAACAGGACAGTCGCCAAAACGCGCTCAAGATCAGTGGAGGGGTTCTCGCGATGTCCAGTGACAAACTCTTCAATGTCTCCGAGCAATC
>Ga0070741_10005134_pt1 | contig 29438 bp, 33 predicted proteins | sample Coa_R1_4_FD_66440 | JGI IMG/M metagenome (GOLD analysis project Ga0070741, IMG submission 66440) | Surface soil microbial communities from Centralia Pennsylvania, which are recovering from an underground coalmine fire - Coalmine... | ecosystem: Environmental > Terrestrial > Soil > Unclassified ... | reverse complement strand
TCAGCGCCCCCGACGCGAGAAAGTTCGTCACGCCGTACAGCGCTCCGAGCGCCAGGAACATCCCGAGCAGGCGCAACGTCCGCACGATGGCGCCTTCGTTCCAGCCCTCCCGCCCGGTGATCAGGTTGCCGATGATCGCTTTCATGGTCCTCCCTTCCTTCATCCGAACCGCCCGCCGAAGAAGAAGTGCACGACGAGCCAGACCAGGAAGCCCGCGACGAGGTACCTGACGACCGCCGCCACGCGCTCGAAGCGCCACACCGTCTCCGAGAGCGTGTCGCCCTTCCGGCGCTTGTTCAGGATGCCCCGGAGTTCCCAGGCGGTCCCCGCCACGAAGATGACGACCCAGCCGGCCAGCGAGACGGCGTCCAACCCGCCGATCGCGTCCATCAGCACCCCTCTTCCTCCTTTCGCGCGAGCGCGCCCTCGATCCCGGAGAGCCGCGCGTCGATGCTCCCCTCGTGCTTCGCGCTCGCGATCGCGAAGTTCGCGAGCTGCTCCGCCACCTTGTGCAGCGCGTCGGTCAGCCGGTCCATCTTTCCGTTCAGCCGCACCAGCACGAACGCCGCGACGGCGATCGGGAAGCCCACCCGGCTCACGATGTCGATGAACACTTCCAACGCGCCCTCGATTCCAGCTAGACGATCCGCACCCGTTGACGCTGCGTCGTCGCGATGACGCCCGGGTCCGGCAGCGCGGCGATGGCGTCGCCGTTCTTCACGATCGCGATCTCGCACACGATGGCGTCCACCAGGATCGAGGCGTTGGCTGTGAGGCCGTTCATTCGGCAGCCGGCGTAGCACCCCGAGAGGTAGGTGTTGTCCTTCCCGCTCCACGGGTTGCCGTCCGGCGCGACGTTGAACCGCGCGCTCTGGCTCGCGCCGCCGTCCGTGCCCCCCTCGCCGGCCTGAAGGTTCTCCGCATAGCTCGACGGTCCGTTGATCAACACGTTGCCGCCGTTGCGGCGCGCGTTCGTACCGTCGTGCATCTCCGCGTCGATCCCGCTCGTCTTGCTGCTCGTCACCTGGCGGTCCCAGATCCGCACCTGCACCATGTACGGCACGTCGCCCGCCGCCAGGATCGGCGCCGTGTCGAGCCGCGATTGCTGCTTCAGGTGCGTGCCATCGTCGATGAGCTGGTAGTAGTCCGCGTCCGTCGTGCCCGAACCGGCCGGCGGCCGCTCGTCGACCAGCGCCGCCGCGTCCGACCCCGTCGATTTCACGCTCTGGTCGAAGCCCGCCGGGGGAGCCTGGCCGAGCGTGAAGCGCCAGGAGTCCACCGTCACCTTGCCGATCGGGTTCGCGCGGTCCGAGTAGCAGGTGAACACGTCGTCGACGTCGAACGTCGAGCCGTTCGCATCGGTCACGCTGTCCCCGAAGAGCGGGATCGTGCCCTCGATGCCGAAGTTCTGGATCGAGCTGCCGTCGGCCGCGGTGATCGCCTCGTTGAACCAGACCGCCTTGTCGACGAGGATCGTCACCCACAGGGTGTCCGACGGCAGCCAGCCGTCGGCGTAGGTGGCGCCGTGCACCTTCGTCACCCAGATCATCACGTGGTGCATGTTGTCGTCGCCCGGGTCGTACTCGCCCGGGATCGCCGTGCCCGCGACCGTGAACCGCCACTTGCGCGCCGTCGTCTCGACGATCGCGTAGCCGCTCGTGATCCCCGGGTTCACGGTCTGCGACCGGTAGCTCCGCACCTTGTTCACCGTCGCCGCCGGCGCCACGCTCTCGCGCTTGATGCGGAACATCACGACGCCGGCCGGCTTCGTGTACCCCGCCGGGAGGGCCAGGGAGTCCGACCCGTTCGGCCCCCTGGGCGCCCACCGATGCGACTGGTTCCGGGAGAGACGGACCACGCCGGCCGTCACCGCCGCGCCGGCGTCCTTGATCTCGCTGCCGAGCACGTGGTCGCCGCAGTTCGCCCCGTACGCCACGTAGCCCTTGACGTTGACCGTCACAGCGTCACCCCCGCCCGCTGCGCGATGTTCGCCACCGGCACGCGCACGCGCCGCAGCCGCACCGCGCCGGCCGCGTCCGGCACGTCCTCGTTCGTCCCGTCGAGCGCACCGGCATAGAAGTCGTGCGCCCGGTCCTCGATGCCGGGGCCCCCGACGTCGAAGCTCCCGTACGCGATCGCGTCCGGCGGGAACGGCCGGCGCTGGTGCTCGGCGACGAACAGGAATTTCACGAACCCGAGCCCGAGCAGCGGCGACATGTCGTGCGGCATCACGTAGCGCACTTCCCAGAGCCTGGGCGCCTGGCGCTCCGACAGCGCGAACGCCGTCACGTCGTCGTCCACCGCCACGAGCACGCCCGGCCCGCGCACGACGTCGAGAAAGGCCGCCGCCGTCGCCGGCCCCACGACCCGGTCCGCCGGCGCCAGCGCGGCCAGGCTGCGCAGGTAGACCGGCAAGATCGCGCGCACGTCGGCCACCGTCGCCAGCCTCATCCGTAGTCCCCCTCGAGGCCCACCGACACGCCGCGCACCGTCGCGTCCGCCGTCGACACGTTCATGCGCATGACGCGGTTCGCCGGCACCGCCACGCTCAGCGCCTGGCTCTTCGAGCGCTCCGAGGAGAGCGTCATGCTGACGATCTGCGTCCAGTTCACCGCCGTGTCCAGGTCGTCGGTGTCCGCATACTGCAGCACGACCGTGAGCCCGTTGACCCCCGGCGCCGTCTTGCAGTCCACCCACACCTTCGTCGCGGTGAAGCCGGCGCCCGAGTGGTGGTAGCCGCCCTGCTCGTTGCCCGTCGTGACGACCGCCGTCGGCGCCGCGTCCGGCTGCCAGACGAACTTCGGCTTCACTTTGGTCACGCTGACGAGCAGGAGTCCCGTCTGCGGCTCGCGCGCGAACTGGATGTGCCCGTCGCCCGGCTTCAGTCCGATGAACTCACCGAGCGACGCGCCGCTCGCGTCGAACGCCGCGATCGTCTTCTGCAGCGTGCGCGCATCGACGTCGGACAGGATGCCGCGGCTGTCGGCGCCCAGGCGCTCGAGGTCACCGACGCGCGACTCGACGGTCGGCACCGGCGCAGCCATCAGGCCACCACCGGCGGGTTCTGCGGCGCGAGCGCGACATCAGCCCGCTTCACGTCCCGCACGAGCGCGCGCACGCGCGTCACGCGCGAGCGCTGTGTCCCGTAGCCATAGGTCGGCTTGATCGCCAGCGCGACCCTGAGCTGCGACCCCGCCCCGGCGTTTGCGACGTCCGCGCGCCAGGGGATCGCGTCGAAATGCCCGCCCGCGCTCCATGCCCTCCCATCCTCGAAGCGGTGGAACAGGTGCCCCGCCGCCTCCCACCCGCGCCCCTCGACTTCGAGCGCGCGGAGCTGTGCCGGCCCACCGAGGTCGACCGCGGCGAACTCCACGAGGCCGCCGATGCCGGGGCTGTTGAACGGCCACTGCTCCTCCGTCAGGTGCTCGAAGAAGTCGAGCAGGTAGAGCCGCTTCAGGCCGATGAGGACCACCGAGCGGTCGAACCCGTTCCGGTAGTCAGTAGACAAGCCCAGCGACTTGCCGCCGATCGCGTGTACCGCCTGCTCGATGATGTCGATTCCGCCCTGGGAGCCGGCGCCGGCGGACGAGCCCAGGTCGTGCACGACGTGGCGCCCGCTCTCGTCGACGTGCGAGTAGAGGACGTGCGGGAAGGCGCCGGCGCGGTCGAGTCCGTCGGTCACGCATACGTTCGGCAAGGTCGCCAGCGAGCCCGCCGGCGCCAGCCGCGGCATCCACGGCATCACCCGCACGCCCCTGATGCGCACCGTCGCCGACAGCGCCGCGCTGTAGGAGAAGCGCATCCAGTAGCGCGTCTTGGGCGAGCCGACGGTGAGCGCCGTCTGCTGCCATCCAATGGCGAGCGGGTCGGAGGTAACGATGTACATCGCGCGGCCGTCGGTGCGCTGCAAGGGTGTCGCACCGCCGGTAAGCTCGGCGACGCCGACGCTCTGCCAACCGAACGCCGTCCAGATCTCCGCCGTCACGGTCGCGGCGTTCGTGTTCGCCGCAAGGATGTCGAGGACGACGCCGATGAACGGCCGCACGTGCCCGACCACGAACCAGTCGCCGTTCGCCGGCGTGTCGAGCAGCGACAGGTCGGCGTACGTCGTCGGGTCCATGTCGGAGACGGCCGTCGAGTAGTCCGTGTAGCCCGCGCCGCCGTCGGTCGTCTTGCCGAAGTCCACCACGGCGTTGCTGTCGAGCTGCGTCCCGCCGCCGGCCGCGCGCTTCGCCCCCGGCGCCGTCACCAGGATCGCCCCATTCTGCAGCGTCGCCGCCGCCGTGATGACCTGGCCCGTCGTCGACTCGTCGGCCGTCGCGCTCTCCGGCAGCGGGTCCCATCGTTCGAGCTGCGTCCCGCGCACGCGCACGGCGCCGCCGGCGCCCAGCGCGACGCACAAGAACCCCTGCTCGTACCAGAACGCCTTGCCGTTGTCCGGGTGGTACTGGACCTTGCCGATCGCCCGCCAGACGTTGAGCGCGCGGTCGTAGCCGAAGATGCCCTCCGGCTTGAGCGCGACCGGCGCGCGACCCTCCGCGTCCGCCACCAGGTTGTTGATCTTTGTCGTCGGCCGCCCGACCACTGTCAGCGCGGGTTGCGCCGCACTCCCCGGGTCCGTGCCCGCCGCGACCTTGCCGACCGCGCAGATGGCCGTGCCGCCGGCCGGCGTCGCGGTGATGTACAGGTCGTTGTTCAGGGAGAGCAGCTTCTCCGCGACGAGGTTCGTGCAGGCCGTGATCGTGCCGGCGCGATTCCGGCGCTTCACCTTCGTCGAACCGCCGCCGCCGAGCGCCAGGTACAGGTACGGCACGCCGGAGCCGTCGTCGTGGAGCTTCCCGTCCGTGATCGTCGCGCCCGCGCTGACCGTGCTGAAACTGTTGCCGAGCGATGTGTAGACCAGGTCCGCGATCCCGAACAGCAGGATCGGGTTCGGCGTCGTGTCCTCCCACTCGACCGCGAACGGGCACGGGGTCGGCGTGTTGAACGCCGCAGGCGCCTGCACGACCGGCGGCGCCGTCGCCAGCTCGCCCGGCGTGCGCAGGTGGAGCGCCCCGTGCACCCGGTTGTACGCGTACTGGCGCACGCCGCGGCGGCTGTCCCCATAGCCCTCGTGCCCGCTAACGAAGATGTCGACCCATCGCTCAGCCGGCGGCGCCGCCACGCTGCACCTCGCGATTCTCCGCGGTGATCCGCGCTTGCTCCGCGCGCTGCTCCTCGATCGCGCGGAGGAGGTCCGTCAGCTCCGCGCGCTGCTCCTCGATCGCGCGGAGGAGGTCCGTCAGCTCCGCGCGCCGCTGCGCCGCCTCGGCCTCGATCGCCGCGCGCTCCTGGGCGAGCTGCTCCCTGTAGGCGTCACGCTTCTTCACGTACTCCGTCCGCAGCTTCTCCTCCGTCGCCGGCCCGAGCAGCCGCGTGATCTCGTCGCACCACTTCGCCGCCATCTCCGGCGGCATCGACACGGCGACGCCGCCGAGCTCCATCACGAGCTGCCCCGACTCCGGCTCGATGACGACCGCGGGCTCCTCGCCATGCACACACACCTCGAGCGGCCGCCCGCAGGCGTCGAGGTAGATGCGCTCGGAGCCGCGCTCCGTCTCGTGGTAGATCGCCCCCTCCTGCCGCCGCAGGTCGCCCATCAGATCCGGCTCCTCCGGAACAGCGGCCGCCGCGACGGCTCCGCCAGCACGATCGGCTCCGGCCCGAGCCGCCGCTCGATCGCGTCCAGCTCGCCCGCGGCCTTCACGAATTGCGTCTTCAGCGCGTCGTCCGTCGTGCCAGCGAGCAGCTCCACAACGGCCGCCGCCTCGATGTACTCGAGCGGGCAATCCGTCGTCGCGGCGTCGCCCGTCGCGCGAGCGTTCGCCGTGTAGTAATCCACCCAGAGCGCGTCGTAATGGTGCGCCAGCTCGACGTACACGCCGTATTGCAATGCCGGCGGACGCGGGAAGCTCAGATCCACGCGCCCCGCGCGCGTCTTGCGCCACGCGCCGATCTCGTTGAGCGCCGGGTCATCCGCCGACTGCACGGCCGACACGAACGCCGCGCCCGTGCGCTCGTACACGCGCCCCACCTCGTCCGTACCGCGCACCGTCGACGGCAGAGAAAACGCCGTCGCCGACGTCTCGAGGAACCCGATCCCCGCGAAGTCGCCCACGAACGCCGCATCGGCGCCGCCGAGCCAGAGCTGCACCTTCTCACAGCCGGCCGGGATCGTGACGAGGAAGTCGAGGTACACCCACCCGAGCAGGCTGAACGTCGCGGTCCCCTGGACGGCGATGTCCGCGCCGTGCGTTAGGTCACGCACGCGAATGCTCCCGGTCTGCGCGAGCGCGCGCGCCCACCCGAATACCCGGTACACCTGCGCCGGCTGGACGCCGAACGCCTCCGAGCTGCAGTAACCGTTGGCACCGGTGTTCGTCACGCGGAGCGCCGACCCCTGGTACTGCTGCGGGAAGTCGAGGGTCTGCTTTGTGGCCGTGGCGTTGCTCACGCCGCCGGCCGTCTGGTCGTAAGCAGACGTTGCCCAGTTCTCGACGTAGGCGAGCACACTGAGCGGCCGCCGCCGCCAGTCCTTGCACTTGTACTGAAGCGCCCGATCGATCGCCTTCAGCACCTCGAGCGGATGGTGCTTCATCCAGACTTCGAAGGCGTCGCCGGTCGCCGTCGAGCCGCCGAGCGCCGGCGAAAACGTGATCGCCCCGCTCAGCCCGGAGAACTGGTCGAGCTTCGCGATGCCTCCTGGCTGAGAGGAGCCAGAGGGAAAGTACAGCCACGCCTCGCCCCCGAAGTAGTCGGCGCCGAGCGTGTCGCCGCGCAGGTGCACGGCGTCAATGACGGTCGTGGCCGTGCCGTTCGCGGACGCTCGGAAGCGCGCCGCCAGCGGCCGCCCGCGATGGTCGATGATCGCCTGGCGGATCTGGGCGCCCGTCGGCATCAGACGTACTCCACCGTCACCGTGCCCGCGCCGAAGGTCGCCACACCGATGCCGCTATCCATCGGCACGTCGAGGTCGTACCGCCTGCCCGCGACCGTCGAGGGCAGGGACCAAACCTTGTTCGCGACGCACGCCGGGTCGTCGAACACGTCCAGCGTGTCACCGTCCGACGTCGGGATGACCGCCAGGATCCGCCCGCGGCCCGTCTTGACCGCCGCGTTCGCGATGGCGGCGACGATCGCCTTGCGCGGGCCGGCCGTCGTCTTGCGCATCGCGCGCGCCTCCTAGTCGTACGTCACGGTCAGGTTGCCGGCGGCGCCCATCACCACGCGGATGCCGTTGTCCATCGGCACGTCGAGGTCGTAGACGTCGCCGACGGCCGACGCCGCCTTGCTCCAGACCTTGTTGTTGTTCGCCGCCGGGTCGTCGTAGACGTCGATCGAGCCCGTGCCGGCGGCGACGAGGATCTTCGCGATGCGGCCGCGCGACGTCTTCACGTTGTCCGTCGCCGAGATCAGCTTCTTGCGCGCGCCCCTGAACGTCTCGGTCGCCATCCGCTCGCCCTCCACTCCCGCTACTGGACCAGCAGGTCCTTGAAGAGCTCGTCCCGGATGACCAGCGCCACCCACTCGATGACCGGGTGCGTCGTGTTCGTGCCGACCGTGTACGCCGCGAGCGCCTGCGTCGCCGCCGCGTACGCCGTGCCGTTGCCGGCGAGGTCCGCGCCCGTCGCCCCGTACTTCTTGCCGACCGCGTTCGCGGCGACGTCGCCCGTCGCCATGAACGCGGCCACGCTCGCCGTTTTGCCGAAGCTCACGGTGCCGGTGCCGTTCCCGGCCACGCGCACGTTGCACGCGAACGCGATCACGCGCTCCCCGGGCGCGATGTTGAACAGGTTCGTGTTGCCACCACCGGCCGGAGCCGCGTAGGTGCCCGACCGGCGCTCGATTCGCGGGTACGGCATTTGCTTCCCCTCCGCTACGCGGCCAACGGCCGCGCTCGCTGCTACTCCGCCGGCGCCTCGTCCGGCACGCGCTCCCCCGGCGCCTCGTCCGGCACGCGCTCCGCCGGCGCCTCGTCCGGCGCCTCGTCCGGCACGCGCTCCGCCGGCGCCTCGTCCGGCGCCTCGTCCGGCACGCGCTCCGGCCGCTCCGCGTCCGCGGGCTTCACGAGCGACACGCTCACGGTCGAGAAGAAGAACACGCGGCCGCAGCGCAGGCACGTCGCTTCGCTTCCCGCCGGCCCGCGCACGTCCCCGCGGCAGTTGCCGCAGGTGATCGCCACCTGCGCCGTCGTCTCCGGGTACTGCACTACGCTAACCGCCATCGCTGGCTTCCTCCTTGAACAGCGGCAGGCCCTTCGCCCGCCGCCAGTCCTGCACCTGCTGCTGGTGCGCGCGCATCGCCGGCGCGACCTTCGCCGCCGCCGCCTGCGCACGTGCGTTCGCTTCGATGAGCTCCGGCGCGACGGTCGTCTGCAGCAGCATCCGCATCGCGCTCCCCGCCACCGGCTGGTGCTCGAACAGGTCGAGCGCCTCGTCGAGCCGGCGCACCTCCGGCCGCACGCGCTTGCACAGCGCCCGGATGAAGTACTGCTCGCGGTCGAGCTTGTCGAGCTCGAGGCACGGCGCCGGCCCCGCCATCCGGATCGTCCGCGGGTCCACCTGCACCCCCTGCCGGTCGAGCCAGTCGATCCACTGCCGCCCGTAGAACAGGAACGCCTTCTCGACCGTCTCCGGCCGCAGCCCCTTCGGCAGCTCGAACATCAGCTCGCGCGGGTCGCCCGCGTCGTTCGCGTGCCAGATCTCGATCTCGCGCGAAAACTTGTCCCGCTCGACGATGCGGTTCGCTGGTCCCTCGTACGGGCGCGTCGGCGCCGGCCGCCGCTGCACGGCCCGCGAGCCCGAGCGGGCGGCCGCGCGGCGCAACGTCCGGTTAGCCAACGAGCACTCCCTCGCGGTAGCCCTGGCCCTGGCCGAGCAGTTGGTCGATCTCCTGGCCGAGCGCCTGCTCGGTCTGCATCCGCTCGACCGCCGCGCGCACGTTCGCCGGGATCGCGAGGCTCAGCCGGATGCGCGCCTCGTTCTTGAAGAACGCGAGCAGCCGCTCCGGCGTCACCAGCTCCCCCGGGATTTGCTCGGCGCGCTTCTCGAGCTGGCGGATCCGCTGCCGCAGCAGCTTCCGGTCGTCGGCGTCGAGCAGCGGGTCGTCGAGCTGCGCCTTGCTGTCCGCGATCTCGCTGCGGATCTGCTCGACCTCGGCCGCGTTGCGCCGCGTCAGCTCCTCCATCACCTCGACGCACGTCTCGAGCGTCGGCGGCGCGATCCGCAGTGCCTCCTCGCCCTTCTCCGAGAAGTCACCGGTCACCTGGCTCAGCAGGCGGAGCCCCTTCCGGGTCCAGCGCGCGCGCACCGCCGGGTTGTACGCCGGCAGGTACACGATCGCCGCGGCCGCCGTCGCGCCGTCCGGACGCAGGAAGAAGGCGAAGTCCTTCTGCACCTGCGTCGCCGGCAGGCTCGCCGCCGCGCCGCGCCTCGTCGCCCCCGCCGGCGCCGTCCGCCGGGCTGTGCGCTTCTCCTCCGTCACTGTCTGCGGCTCGTCCGCCATGCGTGCCTCCCTGCGCCTACTCCGGCGCCCGCCTCCCCCGACGGGCGCCGGAGCTCAGCTCTTCGTCGCGGGCCGCTAGACCCCGCGCATCTCCTGGCCGAAGCGGTCGCGCACCTCGCCGACGCCCCAGATCGCCATCGCCAGGATGCGCGTCGCCAGCCCCGGGTCCGGGCTGTCCGCCATCCGCGCGACCGGCGCCTTGAGCATCCGCCCCGCCCACGCGTCGCGGTGGAACATGACGTTCCGGTGCTGCCCACCGCCCGGCGACGGAACCTGCGTGGTGCTCGCCCACGACATGCCGTAGAGGTTCCCGATCTCGCCCTTCGTGACCGGCTGCGTGTTCCCGCGCGTGAGCGCGTTCACGTACTTGTCCAGCCTCAGGTAGCTGTTCTCCTCCGACGGCGAGAACACGTAGTGCCGGTCGTTCTTCGGCACGTTCCCGTTGTCCAGGTTCGTCTTGCCGTCGAGGATCAGGTCGTCCGTCAGCGCCGTGCCCAGCGTGCCGATCGCCGCGTTCGTCGTGAGCCCGGTGATGAGCGACCACACCGACGTGTCGATCTGCGCCGCCAGCGAGTCGAGCCCGGCCTGCTTGAACAGCCCGAGCACGTCGCCCTGCTTGACCGCCTGCGCGTACGCCGACAGCTCACTCGCGACGTAGTACCAGTTCGAGATGTAGATCGTCGTCGAGCCGATCGTCTGGTCCGCGTACGTCGCGGTCAGCGGGTCCGCCTCCGCCACGCCCGAGAAGGGCGCTACGCCGGTGGCGAGCTGCACCGCCGCGGACCCGGCCGCGTTCGCCGACGTCTGCGTGTCCTGGTACGTCGCGACCTGCACGCGGTCCCCGACGTTCGCCGAGTCGAGCATCCGCGTGTTGATCCGCTTCCAGGCTTCGAGGTTCGGCTGCGTGTACTTGATGATGTCGCGCGCGTAGATCGTCGGGACGGTCCCGATGATGTCGGCGCGGCCTGTCGTCGCCATCTGCTGCTCCTTCCCCTAGCTCCCCGCCAGGGAGCCGATGAGCTGGTGGATCTCGTCGTGCTTCGCGTCGTACTCCGCGTCGCTCATCTTCGCGATCTGCTCCGCGGTGTACGACGTCGGCGCCACCGAACCGCCGCTCGGCGACGGCGGCGTGCTGGCGCCTACCTTCGCGATCGCCTCCCGAAGCGCGGCGTCTTCCGCCGCGTCGATCTTCGGCGCGATCTCCTTCTGCGCCTGCTGTCGGCCGTGCGCGACGCCGCGCTGCACACCCAGGTTGTAGATGACCGGGAGCGCCGTCTGCGCGAACCATGCCGCCGCGCTGGCTCGCTGCGCCGGATCCTGCGACTGCCGGAGCCGCTCATAGCCGGCGAGCGCCGCACCCCACGCGGCGTCGAGCGTCAGCGGCTTGCCGTCGACCTTCCCGACTTCCGTGTCGCCCTGATCTCCGAAGAGCGCGTTTACCACGCCGTCGATCATCACGACGCTCCGGTGCTCACTCGCCGCGAGCGCGAGGTCGCGCTGCCGCGCCGCCGCGTTGATCGCGCCCTCCAGGTTGTCGGCGATCTTCCGCATGTCCACGTCGAGGTCGCCATTGCGCAGCTTCGCCAGCTCCGCCGTCGTCGCCTCGAGCGTGTCGGCCAGCCGCTTGCCGTGGTCCTCGTACTCGCGCACGAGCGCCTGGTACTCCGGGTTGTGCACCGGGTCGGTCGACCGCTCGAGCATCTGGCGCTGGGCGATCTGCTCCGCCGTCTCCGTGACGGCCTGCTTCGCTTCGTCCAGCTCGAGGAGGTCGCCCTTGTACCGTTGCCACAGCTTCGCGAGCTGCGCCTTGTCGAGCTGCGGCAGGTCGCCATCCGGCCGCGCCTCTCCGGCGCCGCCCTCACCCTCCGCGCCCTGCGGCTGGCCCTGTGCACCACCGGAGCCCTCAGCGCCGGCCGGCGCGCCCCCCGCGGGCTGCTGGCCGCCACCGTCACCTGCGGCCGGCGTCGCCGCGGGCGCTTCCTGGACCTGCGCCGAAGCCGCGGGCGCGCCGCCGCCCGGCTCCTCGGCGTGCTTCCCCAGGGCCTCGATCGTGCTGTCGTCGAGCTCGGTCGCCATCGTCCCCTCTCAGGTCCGCGGATAACGAAAAAGCGGCCCCCGTGAGCTCGCACCCACGGCGGCCGCCTCACCCTGTCCGGCGGTTAGGACCTATTCGGTTCCGCTCAGCAGCCTACACCCATCACGCGATCCCTGCCAAGCCCTTGAACTGCGCGAGCGCCTCCTGCACCTGCGCGTCGTATGGGTTCGCGAGGACCGCGGCGGGCCGGACGGTGACCGGGTTCGTGCGCAGCGGCGACGCCAGGCCGAGCCGCACCGCCGCGTCCGTCGGCGCCAGCCCCGCGAAGAACTGCATCGACGGGTCGATCGCGTACGGCGCCACGCTGGCGACGAGCTGCTGCGCCGCCTGCTGCCGCGCGTCCCGCGCCGCCGCCTCGTCCGATAGCGCCTTCAGCGCCGACAGCGCCGACGCCACCCGGTCCTGCTGCTTCTGGTACTCGAACTGCTGGCGCGCCATGTCGAGCTGCGCCGCCTCGTACGCCGTCAGCCCGCTGCCGCCCCCGCCGGTACCGCCATCCCGGAGGTACGCGCGCAGGTCCGCCGGGCTGATCTCGTTCGCCGCCAGGAGCACGTTCATGTCGTCGACGCTCGCCTGGCCCGTGATGTAGTTCGCGCGCGCCTTGTAGACCCGCGCCGCACCCTCCGGCGACGTCGGGTCGACGTACGCCGTACTCGTCGCCTGGAACGGCGGGGGCACCGGATAGCCGAGCCGCGCGAGCGTGTCGAACACGGGCCCGATCAGCTTCGCGAAGCCGCTGCGCTCGCGCGGCGTCTGCACCGGAATAGGCGCCTTGCCGCCCCCGCTCACCGGCGGCGGCGCGCCCCCGAACCCATCGTCCGGCATCGGCGTGCTTGACGGACCAGCAGACCCACCCATTTGACTTCCTCCGCTCAGCAGCCCAAGATCACGACATGCGCCTCACGCTCCAAGTGGTCACGTGGGTGGCCCTCAACCTCTTCGCCATCGCCGTCGTGGCCGCGCTGTTCGCGACGATCTACTTCGTCGTAGCATATCCCGTCCTGCTGGCCGGCGTCGCCGTCGCGGTCTTCGTGTGGATCGCCTGGATCTCGGGTGGACAGCCGCTGCACAAGCGCCTCGCCGGCGCGTTCGGCATCGTCCTGCTCATCGGGATCGCCGGCGCCTGGTTGCTGCTCGGCAACGGCGACGACACGACGCTCACGCCCGCCGACAACCCGCATACATCCGGCGTCTCCGACTCCTCCAACTTCTCCAACTTCTCCGACTTCTCCCCGTACTCGGACTACATCCCTGACGGGCGCTAGCGCGCCCCCTGCAGGATCCGCTCTTCGTCCTTCGACAGGGTGTTGAACCCCCACTTCGTCGCGGCGCGCAGCACATCCGGCCGCTCCCGAAAGAGCTGTTGCCGGCGCGCCTGTACCGCGTCGTTGAGCTGCTTCACGACCGGGAAGCTGTCGAACCCGCGCTCGGCGTCGGCCCGCGCGCTCAGCTCGTCGCGCCCTTCCTGCACCAGGCGCGGCACCCAGTAGTCGACGTACGCCTGCTTGAGCGCGTCCAGGCTCGATACCTTCGCCGGCTCCGACCCGAATTGCTTCGCAAGGAGTTGCTGCCAGCCGCGCGAGTTGTACGCCCGCGTGTCGATGTCAAAGTAGCCGCTGTCCGCGATCAGCTTCACGTCCGCCCGGTACTCCGCCTGGCGCGGCGTGTCGTGCGCGCCGAGGTCCTGCTGGAGCTGCTCCTGCTGCTCCGGCGAGAGGCGCGCCTCGAAGGCGTCGAGCGCCGTGTTGAGCGCGTCCTGGCGCGCCGGGTCGACGCGGCCCGTCTCCGGGTCCTCGTACTCGTCGTAGATCGCGAAGTAGTCGTGCAGCACCTGCACGCGCGGCGACCCCGGCTTGCGCGCGTCCAGCCGCTCGAAGAACTCGCGCACCGGCCGCGCGTCCGTGCGCCGCAGCGCGTCGAGCGCCGCGAGCCGGTCATCGCGCGCCTGCGCGTACTGCTCGCGCCACTGGTCCGGCGGCAGCGTCTCGATCTGCTGCAGCGTCGCGGCGTAGCGGTCCTGCGCCGCCTTCTCCGACTGCAGCACCGTCGCGATCGGGTCGCCGGCGTCGGCCTTCGCCTTCGTCTCCTGGTCGAGCTCCTCGAACGCGCGCCGGACGTCCGGGTGGTCCGCGAGGAGCTGCGCGCGCTCGCCCGGTGACAGATCCGTGTAGCGCCGCCCGAAGTCGGCGCGCGCCGCCTCGTCGACGGACGTGCGGACCCGCTCGGGGAAGATCGAGAAGCCGAACGCGCTCACCAGCGCGATGCCGAGCGGCGCGGCGCCGCCCTTGCCGATCGACTCCATCGTCTGCTGCACGCCGAACGGCGTCACGCTGCGCGCCGTGTAGAGCGCGCGCTCGCCGATGTCCCGCAGGCTGTTCGGCCGCGCCGTCGAGACCGGGCGCCCGAGCACGTCGCGGTTCGTGAGCTGCGCGCGCACGCTCGCCGGCACGGGCCCCAGGCGCGTCACGCCGAAGAACTCCCCCTCACCGAGCGCCCGCTCGAAATCGCCGCTCTTCACGTCGCGCGCGGCGTTCACTCCCGTCCGCAGGTACGTGCGCAACGGCCCCATGAAGCTGATGTTCCCCGCCGGCGTCTTGATCGTCATCCAGTCGCCGAGGGTGGGGTCGGTCAGGTTCGCGTGCTTGCGCCCGCCGCTCGCCGCCTGCGTGCCGAGCTCGGCGACCCCCGCCGAGATGATCGTCGCGCCCAGCATGAAGCGCAGGGACGCCGCGCCCTGCGGCGTCAACGGCTTCGTGAGCGCGTGCGCCACGAGCCCGGTCTGCGCGCGCAGGAAGTCCGGTGCGAAAAGCATGAACCGCTCGAACGCCTGGTAGCCGCGCGACTGACCGCGCAGCGCGCGCTCGAGGCCCCCGTAGACGTTGTTGACGTGCTGCGCCGCGATCTGGCCCGGTGTCTCCCCCGCCGCCAGCCGGCGCTTCACCCCCGGCAAGAGCCCGCTCGCGAACTTCTGGCCGAACTCCACCTGCGCTTTGTTCTCGCTGTACGAGAGGACCTTGTACAAGGCCACGCCGCGCTCGTAGAACCGCTCGTTCACGGTGCTCTCGATCTTGCCGAGGAGCGGCACGTGCGCGATCAGCGACGGCGAGGCGCCCTCCGTCGTCACGTTGAACCGCTGGAACGTGTTCAGGCCGTCCGCCGCCGCCTGCCGCATCACGTCCTCGTGCGCGATCAGCCACGCGCGCCAGGCGTCATCAAAAACGACGAGCTGCGTCGCCTTCGGAACGTCGGCGAGCGCGCGAATCGGGTTTTCCAGGAAGCGCCGCACGCCCTGGATGCCCACGAGCGGCGAGGCGTCGAGCGTCGCCATCGTCGTCTTGGCGAGGTCGGACGGGAGCAGCGCGACGCGCTCGAACAACGACCGCCCCTCCGGCGCGATCGCGTCCTCGATCGCGTGCGCGACGTCGTTGGGGAAATACGAGCCGGCCAGGCCGGGGACTGACGTCTGCCGGAAGCCGCGCCGCGGCTTCGTCGACCGCAGCTCCGACGCCTTGATCTGCGCGATCAGCTCGCGGTCGCTGATCGCCTTCTGGAGCTGCGCCTGGTGCGTGCGCGTCAGCGCCTCGAACACGCCACGCTGCGACTTCTCCGCCCCCGCGACGAACTCCGGCTCGAGCCCCTTCGCGGCCGCGTCCCAGTACGAGCCGAACAGGCGCGTCTTTTGCGTCGCCTGCTTCGCGCCCACGCCACCGCGCGCGCCAGCCGGCGCCGGCTTCCCCTTCGGCTCCTTGTAGACGTGCGTCGCGAACTCGCCCTGGAACTCGTTGATGTCGACGCCCTGCGACTTCGCGTAGCGGAGCCGGCTGAGGAGGAAGCGCTGGTTCGCGCGCAGGAAGGCGCGCGTCCGCTCCGGCATCGCGTAGAACTGCGGCCGCTCGATCACATCGCCGATGTAGCCGATGATCGCCTGCTGCTGCGGCGTCGCCGCCTCCGGCCCCCGGTAGCGCGCCGCCCATTCTTTCGGCGTCAGGAAGGCCCCAGCCTCGTCGCCCTTCTCGCCGAGGCGGATCGCGATCATCTGCGCATCCTGCGCGCCGACCGCGAGCTGCCGCGCGTGCGCGAGCTCGATCGTCCCCAGGTGCTCGTCGCGCAGCACATTCGCGTTGCGCACGTAGTACAGGGGCGAGAGGAGCCGCTGCGTCGCCGCCCTGGCCTTCGCCAACAGCGGCGCGGCAGGGTCCGCGCCGGCCTCGATCGCGCGCCTCACCGACCCGAAGCCCTTCACGCGCGCCTGCGTCTCGGCGTCGGCGTTGATCCGGTCGAAGATCTCGCGCTGCTCGGTCGTGTAGAACCGTGTCAGCTCCGGGAATTGGTCCGATGGGAGCACAGCGTCACCGCCGGACGGCGGCTCGCCACCACCCCCGCCGCCGCGGCTGGCGGCGCGCTGCCGCTCGAGCGCGGCGTCGAGCTGCTGCTGCGCCGTGCGGAGGCGCTGCCTGGTCGCCGGCGTGTCACTCGCGCGCACGGCCTTCCGCGCGTCGTTGTACGCCTGGCGCGCCTCGCGCACCGTCGGCTCGATCAACGCCTGCTGCGCCGCCGGCCCGGACGGTGGTACACTCCCCGCGATGCCGTTCTCCACCGTCGTGCCACCCGTCAAGTCGCCGACCGGCGAGCTGTTCCGCGCGGTGCTGCCGGACGGCGCCTCCGCCCCGTTCGTCGAGACCATCTCGCGCGGCTCCTGGGTCGCAGCGCCCGGCGTTTCCGTCGACGCGATCCGCGGGTTCACGCCCGTCTCCGCCGTCGATGAGGCCGTAGCGATCGGCCGCTCCTGGGGGGAGGCCATCGTCGCCGCGAAGTCGCGCTCCAATCCCGCCCGCTGATCCTCGAGCGCCGCCAGCTTCGCCTGCGCCGCCCGGATCTCGGGCCGATCCTCGCTCACCCCGAGCTCGACGGCGCCCTTGATCTTTCGCGCGAGGTCGCGCGCCTGCTTCTGGATCGTCTGCGTCAGCCGCGCGTACTCGTCGATGGCGTCGAGGAGCGCGCTCTTGTGCGCGGCGAACATCTCGCCCTGCGCGCCGGCGAACATATCGGCCTGCGCCCGGTCGGCGACCACCTTCCCGAACTTGTCGATCGTGTCGCGGACCGCCGCGCGCGTCGGCATCTTCGACTTCGCGCCAGCGGTGAGCCGGTTGAAGAGCGCCTCCGCGTCGGTCTGCGTGAGGCCGAAGCGCCGCACGCCCGAGCCGATCTCGGCCGCGATGCCAATCTCCGGCGCCGAGTCCGGCAGCGCGTCGAGCTTGTCGACGACATGCCCGGGCAGCTCGCCGATCGCCTGCGCGTCGCGGATCGTCTGGTCGTTCATCGCCGGGAATTGTGACCGGAGCTCACCCACGTCCTGCGTGCCGGCGCGCCGGATGACGTTGATGCGCTCCTTCAGCGAGAGCGGGTGCTGCGTCGCGTTCGATGCGTCGGCGATCGCCCGCGCGCGCGCGAGCTGCGCCGGGTCGGTGATGTCCAGTTGCGCGATCTGGACGGGCGCATCGAGCCCCATACGGCGGAGCGCCTCGAGCCGATGATGGCCGGCGAGCAGCACGTAGCCGGCCGGGTCGTGCGGGTCGGGGACGACGATGAGCGGCTGCATCAGCTCCGGGTCGTAGTTTTTCACGATGTCGTTGACCCGCGCCTCGCCGTAGCTCTTTCCCTCGGCGGTCTGTCGCGCCTGGAAGTCCTCGGGCGCCTCGCGGATGCGGCCAGGCGGCACGGTTCCGAAGCGCTCCTGCACACCGAAGCTCGCCGCGTCCACTTCCGGCGCCACGCGCGAAGCCGGCGCGGCATCCACACCGGCGTCCGGGCGAGCGGCGCCGGCGGAGGCGGGGAACAACACCTCCGCCGGCTCTGAAGGAGGCCCGGCGCCCGGCATCGCAAGGGGCGCCGGAGGCTCCCGCGGAGCCGCCGGCCTGGGCGGCGACGGCTCCGCGGGAGCCTCTGGCGCCTCTTGCTCGAAGAGCCCGCGCTGCTCCACGCGCGGCGCCTCGGGCGCGGGCGGCGGCGCTTCCACGACCCCGCCGAACATGTCCGACTGGCCCACCAGCGGCGCGTTCTCCAGCCGCGCCTTCTCCTGCTGCAGCTCGTTGATGCGCGCCAGCAGCGCCGCGCGCCGGTCCGCGCCCAGCGCCGCGTCGAACTCCCGCTCCGCCTGCGCGATCTCCGCCTCGACCTGGCGCACTGAGCGCATCGGATGCCCCGGCGGCGGCTCACCACCCGTCTCTTCCGACAGCCGCGCGAGCACGCGCTGTCCGGCCGGCGTGCGCAGCCATTCCGCCGCGCTCGTCCCCAGGGCGTTCGCGCCCCGCGCGATGAGCCGCAGCGCCGGCGCCGCCAGCAGCGGCCCCACGAGCAGCCCGAGCTCCTTCGCCGCCTCCTCGTCGCTCAGCTTCCCCGTCCGCCAGTCGTCCGCGACGGCGCCCACCTGCAGCCCGAGCGCGGCCATCGTCAGCGGGCCGCCAACGGCGTAGGGGACGGAGCCCGTGACGAACTGGCGCGCCGTCTCCGCCGGGCCCTGCGCCCAGTCCGGCAGCCGGTCGATGAGCGGCTGCGTCGCAGGGTTGACGGCGCGCGCGAGCTCTTCGCCGGCGATGCGGAAGGGCTCGTTCGCCAGCGCCGCCGCCGCCTCCAGGTCGGTCATGTGCGGCGTGCCCGTCACGTCCTCGATCGCCTGGGTGAACGGCTCGCCCTTCGTGATCTGCTCCGCGATGTAGCGCGCCGCCGACGCCTGCGCGCGCGCGTTCGCGCCGAGCAGCTCCGGCCGCACACCGGCCTTGATCAGGACGTCCCAGATCGACGGCGCGGCCGGCGGCGCGAGGCCCGGGAGGTCGCCCAGGTGCCCGCCGAGAAACGGCGTCTCGGCCGGCGCCGGAAGGTACGGCGCGAACGTGATCGGCGCCGGCGCCGGCACGACGTCGACGACCGGCTGCGCGCGCAGCGACGGGCCGAAGAACCGCGCAGCGGCGACGGGGTCCGACCCGTACGCCGCCGCGACGCGCTGCAGGCCCGAGAGGTCGACCGCCGGGCCCGGGCCGCGCGCGAACTGGTCGAGCGCGCGACTCCCCATCACGCGCGGCTCGAGCGTCAGCGGGAGCGCCGGCCCGGCCGCGCTCGTCGCGCCCGACGCGATCCGCGCGGCGCGGCCGATGCCCGTGTCCGCCGTGCGCGGTGCCGGTGCCGGCGACTTCGCGAGGATGTCGTCGTTGACCGAGAACGGGTCGATGTCAACCCACGCCATCGCGCCTCCGCGCTCAGAAGTACGAGGCGGCGGTCTGCCGGTCGATCGCGTCGGCGACGTCCTCCTGGCCCCCGTACCCCTTCGACTGCAGGAGGCCGACGAGGATCGCCCGCATCCGCGGCGCCAGACGCGGCCACACCTCCGGCGGGAGCTGGTTCAGGTCCGGCACCTCGCCCCGGCTCAACGTCTCCACGAACGCCTGCGGCACGCCCTCGACGGTCGCGATCCCCGCCGCGAGCTCCTTCGCGAGCGCCTGCTGGCTGTTATCGCCCGACGCTGCGCCGGCGCCCTGGCCGGCGCTGCCGGTCGTCGGCGCGCCAACTGCGGCCGGCGCCGCCGCGCCGCGCCCGAGCGGCGCGAACACGCGCCCGCCGTGCTCGTGGGCGTACTCGTCGAGCTGCTGCGTGCCCAGCGCGGCCGTGAACGCTCCGCGCGCGTCGCCACGCCCAGCGGCAACTGTGTGCACGCGAGGGCCAAGCCCGCCGAAGCGGTACATCACCTGCTGGGACGCGTCGAACGACCCGCCCGGCTGCTGCTCGTCCGGGTTGTTCCCCTGGTACGCCTTGTACGCCGCATCCGCGCCCTGCGTCCGGTAGATGTTGCTGTACACCTTCGCCGGCGAGTCGAGCCCCGCCGACGCGAGCGCCTTTAGCGCGGACGCCAGGTCGCCGCCGCCCGCGAAGCCCCGCAGCGTCAGCGCGAAGCGCGCGCGCTGCCCGAGCTTCCCCTTGGCGTGCGCCGCTCGCTCGAGCGTCGCCGCCGGGATCTTCTCTCCCTGCGGGATCCCGAGGTCACGGTGCAGCGCCCCGGGATGCTTGATCGCGCCCGCGATGAAGTGCTTGCCTCCCGCCGCGCCCGCCGGCGCCGCGCCCGCCGCGGCCGACGGCCCCATCGCCATCGCGACGATCCGCGCCTGGCGCGCGCGCCCGAGCCGGCGCGATACCCCCGGCTGCGGCACCGCGCGCACGCCGCGGTCCGTCTCCCGCAGCAGCTCGCGCCCGTTCTCCGCGATCGTCGCCACCGGCCGCCGCGTGTACGCGTCGATCACGACGCCCGGGTGCCGCATCATCAGCGACCCGCCGCGCGCAAGCCCGGCCAGCCGGCGCCGCGCGTCTTCGTCCAGGTGGAAGTACGCATCCGCGGCCGCCGGGTCCTTCTTGTACGCCTGGCGCACGCGCTCGACGTCCGACGGCTCCGCGTTGGGCGCCGCCAGAAAGTCGCTGACGTACTGGTCGGCCGGCGTCGTCGCCGGCTCCGCGATGACCGGCCTCAGCGTCTTGAGCCCGCGGCCGAGCATCGGTATCGGCGCGCCCGACTGCGCGACCGCCTCGAGGTACGTGATCGGGTTGTACGGGTCCTGCGCCAGCGATGCGAGCTGCATCTTCCGCGCGAAGAGGCGGTCGGCGAGCGTCTGCGCGACGTTCGCGCGGCCGAGCCGGTACTGCGAGACGACGTTCGACAGGTCGACCGCCGGCTGGAGCAGGCCGTAGCCACCGGCGACGGTGAGGTCGGGCACCGCGCCGCCATACGACGGCGTCGTCCCGCCGGCGAGCGCAAGGTCGAGCAACGGGTTGCCGGTCGTCGCCATGTCACACCCCCTGGTATGCCTGCCCCGCGTAGCGGAGCGCCCCCGGCTGACGCTCGACGTTCCGCCGCGCGATCTCCTCGAGCGCCTTCTCGAACAGCTTCGCCGCATCCTTCGACGTCGACGGGTTGAGCAGCATCCGCCGCAGCACCTCGCCGGCGTACGCCTCACCCTGCGCCTGCGCCAGCTCCAGGAACTTCTCCCACGTCATCGGCTGCTGGCCGATCACGTACCCCTTGCCGATCAGCTTCCGTGCCAGCTCCTCGAGGATCGGGTCGATGACCGCGAAGGCGTCGCGGATGACGCTGTTCCACCACGCCGGCTCGAGAAACTCGGGGTCGCGCCCGCGCGCCATGTCACACCACCTGCACGTGCGCCCCGGCCACGTCCGGCACGCCGCCCGCGCCCCCGGCGACCGCCGGCGGCACGTACACCCCGCCGGCGCCGCTGCCGGCCGCCGGCGTGCCCGCGGTGCCTTCCGCGCCCGGCGCGCCGATCGGCTGCCCCGCCGGCCCCGGCATCGGCGTCCCGCCCGGCGGCGGCGGCTGCAGCTCCGCCGGCGGCGGCGGCAGCAGCGCGTCGACGATCTGCTGCGCACGCTGGTTCACCAGGTCGATCACCCGCGCCGTCGCGAGCCCCGGCTGCTGGTCCGTGCCGAGCACCGCCCGCACGATCGAGTCGACCGCCATCCGCCGCACCGTCTCCTGCGGGTTGCGCACCTTCACGATCTCGCGGTGCTCGCTTATCCCGTACGTCCCGAAGGCGACCTCCTCGCGGCTCACCTGCTGGCGTGCCCACTGCGCCTGCGGCACGTCCGCGCCGATCTCGATGCGCACCTCGAACGGCAGGCGCGCCATGTCCGCCGTGATCTCCAGCGGCTCGGCGAGCTGGATCGTGTCGCCGCGCTCCGCCTTCGGCGTCGACGGCATCACCGGCACGAAGAGCGGCTCGCCCGTCGCCGCGTGCACGCTCAGGATGTCCATGAGCATCCGCTTGTCGACGGTCGCACACTTCGTCTGGATCGGCACGAGCTTCGAGAGCTGCGCCGTCTGCGTGTCGGCCAGGTGCCGCCCCGACTCCGACGCCGACCCCGACCCCGAAAAGAACTCCTTTGACCGGAACGCCGCCATGCGCTCGGCGTGGTCGCGCGCCATCGCCGCGATGTCGATCCCCGTCGTCTCGACGCGCTTCACCTCGCCGGACGCGAGGGGCCGCCCCTTCGGCGCGTTCACGTCGACGCCCGTCGCCTTGCGCTCCTGCGTCGCGTCGTACGGCGGCGGCCCGGCCTGGGCGTCCAGCTCGAACTCCTCGCGCGACGCCTCCGCCCACGCCATCGCCAGGCGCGCCGTCTCGACCTCGTTGAAGATCTGCTGCTCCACGAGCAGCGGCAGGATCACCGGCTCGAAGCGCTGCGCCAGCGTGCCGCGCCGCTTCGACCGCCCGGGCACGATGTAGTAGCCCGTGCGCCGGTTGCCCGCCGGGAACGGCGACGGCACCCGGATGAAGATCTCGCCGCCCTCCGCGTTGACCGTCTTCCCGTCCGACTGCAGGCCCTGCACCAGGACCACGATCTCGTCGCGCGTGCGGATCTGCGTGTACCGCACCTTCCCCGACTCGCCGAGCGCCACCGCGCCGGCGCCGGAAAAGTCGCGCGGCGCGCTCTCACCCCCGAGCGCCGGGTCGCCGACCTGCGTCAGCACGAGCTCCGTGCCGCGCTTCTCGACGCCGTAACCGCTCAGCGCCTCGAGCGCCGGGTTCGTCTCGATGATCTTGTCCTCCATGCCCTCGATGACGTCCGGCACGACGTCGTCGTCGAGGAACGGGTAGAACGTCTCCGGGTCGACGAGCCGGTGCCGCCAGCGCACGCCGTCCTGCGCCAGCGCCTGGTTCGTCACGGCCGTGTACGCCGCACGGTGCCGCTCCGCCGGCGTGTCGCCCTTCGCGGCCTGGTACGCCGCCCGGTACCGCCCCTTCGGCGACTCCGGCGCCTCCGTCTCCTGGTCCGCCTCCGCGTACGCCTGCAAGGCCGCCCGGTCGGCGTACTGCGCGACCGCCGGGCCCGGCGGCAGCTTGTCCCACGCATGGATCGCCAGCCCGTCCGCGAGGATCCCCCGGTAGCGATCGATGCGCAGCTCGATCGGCCACTTGTGGTCGTAGAACGCCGTCAGCGCGTCCTCGAGCCGCTGCAGGTCACGGACGATGCTCTGGTCCGCGCGGCGCCCGATGATCTCCAGGTCGGGCTTGTTCGACGCCAGCAGCGCAGCGAGGTTCTCCACCTCGTCGTCGGCGTCCGCCGCCTGGTACGGGTCCCACTTCTCGCGCAGCTTCTCCGGCAGCGACGCGCCGAGCGCCACGAGCTCGTCCGTCATCGCCCGGTCGAGCAGCCGGCGCCACTTCACGAGTCGCTCGTGCCACGTCTTGCCGCCCTCGAGCAGCTTCTCCCGCAGCTTCCGCGCTTCCGCGGCGTCGGCGATGTGTGGCACGCGATCTCCTCGACACGCGAAAAGGCGGCCGCCGCGCGCCTGCTGCGCACGATGGCCGCCTCACCCTGTCCGGCGGTGCGGACCTATTCGGTTACGCGAAGTCTACACCCCGCGCCGCTGCTTGTGTACGGTCATCGGCTCGAGCCGGATGTCCTGGAGCCCGCCGTCCCGCTCGATGTAGAGCTGCAGCTTGAGGCCGGCGAGGCCCTTCGCGCCGTCCAGCATGGGGCGCTGCCGCTCGAGCTCCGCCTCGATCCACGCCTTCACCTGGTCCGTGGTCCCGGTCAGCGCCGCCTCCCTACGATCCGCCGGCCCGTCGCCGTCGTTTGTACCTCTGGCCGCGCCCACGTCGCAAGCAGGTTCACCACGTACCGCAGCGCGTCCATCGCGTCGGCGTGGTGCTTGATCGGCCGCTCGCCGGCGTACTCCACCCGCGTCACGGCGTCGCGCACCGTCGTGTTTCGGTAGTCCGCAAACTCCTCGATCGTGTGCACGCAGTGCCGGCCCACGGTCAGCGCGTTGACGTTGAGCCGCTGCGTCACCAGCGTGATGCCGGAGCGGATCTCCCGGATCGCCGGCACGGCCCGCATCCCGAGCCGGGCGCGCTGGAAGAAGCTGTTCAGCGTCGCCGCGAGGAGCTTCTCGTCGTCCGGCACCGCCACGTAGACCCAGTCGCGCGCGCGCCGCACGTACTCGTCGAGCTCGTGCTCGCGCCACCAGGCCGCGCACTGCGCGCCCACCTCGTCGGCGCCGACGCCCGGCCGGTAAAACTCGTCGTACACGTGCACCCCGCCCGAGGAGCGCTCACCCGCCAGCAGCATCGCGGTGGGGTTCACCGCCCCCGGGTCGACGCCGATGCCGACCTTCTCGCACGCCTTCAACGGGCACGGCGGCGCGTCTTTGACGTGGCGCCCGGGCGGGTTCTCGAACTGCGGATACACGTACGTCTCGTCGCCCTGCAGCGCCTCCTGCCACGTCGCCGGCGCGAACTGCGCGATGCCTTGCGCCGTGTAGTTCGGCGCTTCCCGCTCACGCCAGCCCTGGGGCCGCGGACGCGCCGTCCAGGGCGCGAACACGGCGTGATACTCGTTGCGGCCGAGCATCGCCTCGCGGAACATCTTCCCCTGCTCGTTCGGGCCGGCGCCGCGCGTGACGATGTGCAGCGACGCCCCCGGCGCCACCGTCGACTGCACCGCGTTGATCAGGTTCATCGCCCACCGCATCCGCGCCCACTCGTCGACGTGCGCGTGCTGACAGCTCTGGTCGATCGACACGTTCTCTTTCACCGGCCAGCTCTTCACCGTCCGCACGTCGTCCGGGCCGGCGAGCAGCATCAGCGACCGCGACGTGTCCGCGCCCGCCTCCCCTTCGACGACTGGCAGGCGCATCCACTCCGGCAGGTGCTCAAGGCCGAAGCGCACGATCCGCAGCAGCTCCGTGCTCGCGTCCTGGTCCAGCGAGAACAGATGCACGCGCGCGTTCGGCTGGCCGAAGCGCAGCCGCCAGGCATCGAACGCGCACTCGAGCTCCGTCGCACCGAGCTTCCCGGCCTTGAGGATGTACAGCCGCGGGTACCGCTCCATCGCCGCAGCCATGTCGGCCTGCCCGCGCCACACGCGCTCGAAGCTCGCCACCTCGCCCGTCTCGCGGTTGATGAAACGCCAGTGTACGAGGAAGCGCCAGAAGCGCGCCCGACAGCGGATCGCCTCCGCGATCTGGTCCTGCGTCGGCGCGCCGGCGAGCGCGATGCTGCCGGCGTAGGCGCCGGCGGGCGGGGCGTCAGCCATCGACGATCACCGGCCCTTCCTGGTCCGTCGACGGCGCCTCCGGGCGCGGGGCGCCGACGTACACGTCGACCTTCGTGAAATGCACGCCATCGCCCTGGCCGCCGTCCCCGCCGTACTCCCCCTTCTCCCGCGCGATGCCGTCCAGCGTCTCGTTGATCGCCTTGACCAGCTTCTCGTCGACGCGTACGCCGCCGCGCGTCCGCACCCGCAGGCCGCCCTCGCGCATCAGCTCGTGCAGCCGGTTCACAACCTCCGCGCGGAGACGGATCCGCGCTTCCTTCTCGGCGATCGTGACGTCCGCCACGCGCTCCGCCACCCGCGCCCGCAGGGCGTCGACCTCGCCCGCGTGCTTCCGCGCGAACGCCGTCACCGCCGACACCGTCACCTTGTACTTCCGCGCGAGAGCGCCCGCCGACGCGCCGCCCGCGAGCGCCGCGACGACGATCTCCTTTCGCGCCTCCAGGGGATAGCGCTCCCGACGCTCCATCGCCCTCACTCTACTCCGCGCAACTCGATCGACTCCTCAGGCGCCATGATCAAAGCACGCGCACGCGCACGCGCGATCCGCGGCCGGCCGCACCGCTTGCGCCCGCCCAGCCCGCGCGGCTGTTGCCCCGCAGCGCCGCCGGCGGCAGCGGCACCCAGAACGCCACTGCCTGAGTCATGCTCGGCGACTCAACGAGCGCGGCATACCGTAGCGTTCGCGGTTGCGCATCACGGCCATCACGTAGGCCCACCTGGCGCGCTCGGCGGTCGGATACTCGGGGTAGGGCGCGCTCATGCTGTAGATCGCGTCGTCATCGCAGTCCCACGAGTTCTCGCCCTTACCCGCGAATTGCGGTATCGCCGCGCCCTTTGGCACGTCGATCTCCCAGTATTCGCTCGTATGTGTCCGGATGCGGTTCTTCGTCGTGCGCCGCCACCGGGTGACGAGCAACGAGTATGTCGTGCCGTCGAGTGGGGCTACGACCGCAACCGGCGGCGCGACAATCCTGACGGTGTGGTCGCTTTCCCCGACGATCCACTTCGTGTTGAACAGCGTCAGCTCGTTGCGTGACCAGAACGGCGTCCACCAGCGCCGCTGTGACGTACGAGAAAACCCGCCCGCCCACGGCGACGTGAACAACTCGATCCGCAGGCGGCCGTAGTTGTACGCGATGCCGACCATGCGCGTGTTGCGCGGCCAGAAGCGCCCGAGCCGCCGCGTCAGGCCGGCCGGGATGCCGATAGTGAACCACACACCCCACCAGACACCGGCGCTGAACTTGACGCCACCACAGTAGCCCTCTCCCCACTCGATGTTGGCCCAGAGCCACCGCAACTTCCCGAACTGCAGGTTGAGCTCGACGCCGCCCCACAGCGACAGCCAATGTCGCTTTAGGCCGTCCCGGCGGTAATGGACAATGCTCACGACGACACCCCCTAGATCACGTGCAGCCGCGCCCACCGCCGGCGCGCGCCCATTCGCCAGACATACCAGGCGTACTCACTGAAATCAGTGGTCCCGCCCTTGAAGCTCGGCCGCTCGCTCAGCACGTAGACGTCGCTCGGCATCGCCGCACGCCACAGCCCCCGCCGCTGCTGCGACCCCAGGAAGCCGAGCCGCAGCAGCAGCGCCAGGTGCCCGCCCGGCCGCACCAGCGCCCGCCCGTTCTGGATGAACGCCTCCGCGTGCACGAACGGCGGGTTCGTGATCACCAGGTCGTACGACGCCCGCGTCACCGGCAGCAGGAAGTCCACCCGGCGCACGGCGTCGTGCTGCGGCGCGATGTCCTGCGCGTCGATCGTCGCCTCCGGCCATGTCCGCCGCAGCGCCGGCAGCAGCGCCCCGTCACCCGCCGCCGGCTCCAGGATCCGCGCCGGCGCCTGCACCCGGCGCGACCAGCGCGCCAGGAACGGCACCACCGCCTCCGCCGGCGTGCGGTAGTAGTCCCGCGGCTCGCGCCCCTCCCGGCGCCCGACGGGCTCCATGCCGGCGAACGCGCGCACTTGCTCCTCCCTCGCTTGCATCGCTTCCATCAGATCGAACGCGGCTCCCGGAACACCCGCAGGCTCATCGCCACGACACCCGCCGCGAGCGTGCCGAAGTCCCCATCCCCGGCCCTCACGAGATGCGTCACCCGCGCCAGGCAGTGACGGCCGGTGTATTTCCCGAGCTCCCCGTCCCACTCGCGCAGGACGAGCAGATCCCCCGCCTGGTAATCGCGATCGTCCCGGCGGAGCTCGACGTGCTTCCGCCCCCGCCGGACCGCCTCGAACGGCTCCCGCTCAGTCTTGAGCTCGTGCACCCACGGCCGCTGCTTGCGGCTCATGCCGGCACCGTCTCGAAGAGCGGCATCTGCCGCGCGACCTCCATGAACATCGACAGGTCGCGCCGCCAGGCGCCGTACTCCGCCAGCTCGGCCGCGAACACCTCCACGTCGTGCCCGCGCCTCGTCCACCCCTTCTCGTCATCGAGCTCCGCGTGCAGCAGCTCGTGGTACACCAACGCCTCGACCTGCCAGCGCGTCAGCCCCTCCGCTCGCGCATGGTCCGCCGCCACCCAGATCACGAACTCCACGTGGCCGAAGAAGCGCGCGAGCCCGGAGAGCTTCGCGCACTTGCCGAGCGTCGGGACCCCGCCCGACGAGCCTCCCTTCCGCTTCCAGAGCACCGTGAGGTTCTCCTCGCCGAGCCCGCCGTCGAGCATCTCATGTTTCCGGATCAGCGCGTGCGCCACCTGCTCGAGCTCCGGCGCCGGCAGGAAATCGCCCTGGAACGCGCCCTCTACCGGCACCGGGTACCGCTCGTCCGGGTCGCCCCCAACGATCAACCGCTTCTCTCTCATGCTGCCCCCCAATCGTTTTCGCTCAGGGGCCGGCCGCGCCAGCTTCTCCGGCCAGCAGCGCCCGGCCCGCGTCCGTCAGGCGCAGCGTCCGCGCCCGCCGCTCCTCGAAGGCGACGAGCCCCATGTAGCGCAGCCGCGTCAGTCGCGCGTACACCGAGCTGGTCGACCGGAGCCCGAGCTCGCGCGCCAGCTCGCGCAACGTCGGCGGGTACGTCCCCCGCCGCGCCGCCAGCGCCCGCAGCACGGCCACGTGCCGCGCGTCCAGCGTCATCCTCAGGGCCTACTCCTCTCCGTAGCTCCGCTCGCGGACGATGGTGATCGACCCATCCGCCTCACGGACGATGCGGAACCACGTACCTGTCTCCATCCCGTGAACACCCAGCTCGCGGAAATATCTCCCGCTGTAGACCACGCCCTCGATCTTCACCCTGTCATACTCCGCGTCGTACTCGATCCGCAGCGGCTCATCCCTCGTCCCGTGCGTTTCACGCTCCGCCATCGCGCTCCCTCCGGTCCGCACGCACCTTCGCGATCGCCTCGTTGAGCTGCGTCGTCTTGCGCAGCGCGCCGTCCACGTCCTGCGGGTTGCGGTCCGGGTGCCATTGCTTCACCAGCGCCCGGTATGACGCCTCGATCACCTCCATCGGCGCGTCCGGCCGCACCCCCAGCAGCTCGTACGGGTCGATGTACTCGGCCCCCGGCAGCGCGAGCATCTGCGCCACCGTCCGCCCGAGCACGTCCCCCAGCCCGCGCTTGTACGCCAGCCGCAGCGCGTCCAGCGTCAGGAACACCGCCCGCATGTTGCAGCGATGACAACACGCTTCGTCGTAGACGATGCGCACGAGGTTGCCGTTGAAGCGGAACACGACCACCGCCTCGCCGCCCGCCTGGTCGCGGTAGTCGCCGATGCTGACGTACTCCGCCCCCGGCCAGACGTCGAGGCAGTGGATCAGCTCGCGCTTCGTCCGCGCCAGGTCGATGTCTGTGTGCCGCGCCTCACCCACGCAACACCCCCTCGATCTCGCCGCGAAGCCACGCGGACGGCCGCCACACGTACACCTCACACAAAACGCCCGCCGCGCCCCGCGTCCGCGCCCGCAGCTCCTCGAACCGCAGCTCCTCGAACGTCGCGAGCCACATAGCCTGGTCGTGGGTCACTCTCCCCTGCTCCGTTTTCAGCTCCGCGAAGATCAGCCGCGGCGGGCGCAGCAGCACCAGGTCCGGAAACCCCTCGTCGCTCCGCCGCGAGTCGCGCGTGTGATACACGAGCCAGCCGAACGCGGCCGCGCAGCTCTTCACGTGCCGCAGCAGGTCCTCTTCCGCCATGTCGCGCGCGATGACGTCGAGCCCGTCCACGCTCACGCCCCACCTCCTGGTTCGGGCGCGCTGGCCGCGAAAGCGTCGCGCATCTGCGCCGCCGTGTCGCGCGCCGTCTCGACCAGGTTGAACAGCCAGCACCGGATCGCCGCCGGGTCGGCGTCCTCGGCGTCGCGGAAATCCCGCATCCCGCCGCGCTCCATCCACCCCGCCTGCGCCATCGCAACGCCCACGCCGGCCAGCGTGTCCCCGACCGCCGGCGCGAGCCGGTGGAGCGTGAGGCCCATCAGCACGCCGGCGAGCACGGCGAACGGCGCCGACTCCGGCCCCGTGATGTCCATCGCTGGCACGCCGTGGTCGCGGGCGTGCTCGTTCATCGCGATGAGCGCCACGCTGAGATTGAACAGCAGCAGCTCGTCCGCCTCCTCCGCCGGCAGCGCGAGCGGCCCGTGATCGTGAAGCCCGGGCGGGCACTTCGCGCCCCACATCGGCGCCTCGATGATCACCTTGCGCTCATCCGCCATCGCGCTCGCCCCCCTCTCCGTCCCGCACGTCGAGCGC
>Ga0070741_10005133_pt1 | contig 29438 bp, 25 predicted proteins | sample Coa_R1_4_FD_66440 | JGI IMG/M metagenome (GOLD analysis project Ga0070741, IMG submission 66440) | Surface soil microbial communities from Centralia Pennsylvania, which are recovering from an underground coalmine fire - Coalmine... | ecosystem: Environmental > Terrestrial > Soil > Unclassified ... | reverse complement strand
CTCTACTACGCAGCGTGTGTTGCAGATATTGGTATCGTGAATGATCAGGTGTGAGGGCTGGTCTTCTTCATGCTTGGTGCCGGAGTGGTAGAGATCGGTCAGCTTGTCGAAGGTCAGCTTGCCATCGCCCCTGGCTCTGCCCAGCAATTGCGCGCGATTACCGCCATCTGCCGGCAGTTGGTCCAAATGCTGCATGCGCGTGTGCCCAGCCTGGGCATGGTAAACCTCATGCATGCCGCGTCCACCCGTGATCTGTTGCACAGCCGTGTGGAACAACCCGGAAAGCAGACCCTTCTCAAATCCCTGATGGAAGTTGCGGACTTCCCACAGCTCATCTCTGATCCAGCTTGAATCAACAGCTTCTTTGTATTTGTGGAGCTGTTCCTGGCTAAAATTGTTTTTGAGCAGAGCGTTGAAGGCCGTCTCTGCCGCCAACATGGCGCTCTTAATAGCCAGGTGGATGCCCTTCAGTCGCTGCGAATTTAAGAAACTGGCTGAGTCGCCAACGATCATCCAGCCGTTGCCAGCCAGCGGCGGCATAGAAAACCATCCGCCGTAAGGAAATGTCTTGGCGCCATAACGGATCATCTTGCCGCCACGCAACAGTCCGCTAATGAACCGGTGCGTTTTAAAGGTCTGCAGCACGTGCTGCGGATCGAGGCGCGGGTCAGCATAGTCAAGGCTGGTTACATAGCCCAGCGAAACAATACTGTCCTTCGATCCATAAATCCAGCCGCCGCCGTACTCCTTGGTGGTAAGCGGCCAGCCCATGGTGTAAATGACTTGGCCTTTTTTGATCGCGCCAGATGGCACTTCCCACAGCTCTTTTACGCCAATGCCATAGACTTGCGGATTGCGGTCCTTTTGCAGATCGAACCTGAGGACCAGTTGTTTGGTCAGCGAGCCACGCGGCCCTTCCGCCAGCACCGTAACCTTCGATTTGAGATCGTACCCCGGCTCGAAATTCGATTTTTTCTGGTTTTGCTTATCAACGCCTTTATCGTCGGTGCGGACACCGGTCACTTTGCCGTCTTCGAGCAACAATTCCGATCCGGCGAAACCGGTAAAAACGGTAATGCCTGCCTGCTCAACTTTTTCTCCCAGCCACTTTACAAAGCGATTGATGGAGATAACAAAATTGCCGTGGTCGCGCAGTGGTGGCGGGGTAATCGGCAGGCGGTGCTCGTGCTTTTCAGTGAGAAAGTAAACGTCTTCGTGCTCAACTTCTGCGTCGAGTGGCGCTTCTGAGCGCCACCCGGGAAGCAGCTCATCCATCGACCGCGGGTCCAACAACGCTCCGGAGAGTGAGTGCTGGCCCAATTCACGCGCCTTTTCCAGCACGTAAATATTCTCTTTGCTTAGAGGTGCATCAGGGTTGCGGCGGTTGTGCCGGTCAATCAGTTGCGAGAGGCGCAGCGCACAGGCCAAGCCAGCCGGGCCGCCGCCCACAATCACAACATCCGCTTCCATCTGCGGGCGGTCAACACCTTCAAGAGGTTTACGAAAATAGATCATTCTTGGGTACTCAGTAAGTAGTCGGGTCGCCGCGAATATACGCGAATCAACACGAATCAAGAAAATGATTCGCGCATTTCGCGTTCATTCACGGCTAAATTTATCCCTTGGCCTTCTTCACTTCTTCCGTCAGCGCCGGGACAATATCAAACAGATTCCCCACCACGCCGAAGTCGGCAATTTCAAAAATTGGGGCTTCTGCGTCTTTATTAATGGCGATGACGCTGCGCGAGCCTTTCATGCCGACGATATGCTGAATGGCTCCGCTGATGCCGACAGCAAGATAAAGCTTGGGTGAAACCGTCTGACCGGAGCTGCCAATCTGGCGATCCATGGGGAGCCAGCCGGAATCGCAGATGGGACGCGATGCGGCAATCTCGCCGCCAAGAGCATCGGCCAGCGCCTTGGCCAGCTCAATATTCTTTTGCTCTTTGATTCCGCGGCCCACGGAGACAATAATCTCCGCCTGCGTCAGGTCCACGGCCTGCTTAGCTTCCTTGAAAGGATCTTCCGGCTGATTGCGCTGCACGCCATCAGGAACCTGCGCGCTCACATTTTCTACTGGGGCGGGTGACGCACCAGCTTCAGCTTTATCGCCACGGAAAGCACCGGACTGGAAGGTAACAAAGTGCGGCGCTGGACAGGCAAAAGAGACATCAGCAGCAAATTTGCCCTGAAACATCTGCCGCGCGAAGACGAGCTTGCCCCCATCTTTGTGGAAGCCTGTGGCGTCACTGATCAGCGTGCGCTGTAAAGCCGTGGCCAGTTGCGGTGCAAAGTCGCGCACCTGATAGGTGTGCGGCATAAGCACCAGCGTCGGCTGCTTCTCCTGGATGAAGGCTTTAAGAGCAGCCACCACGCCATCCGGTTCATACTTGGCCAGCTTGGGTGACTCAACTGCATACACCTTGGCCACTTTTTTGCCCGCAACTTCCTGGGCAATGCCGGCGATGTGGCTGCCAAACACAGCGGCTTCCACCGTGGCGCCGGTTTCTGCAGCAATGGTCTGCGCGGCCGCAATCGTCTCCCAGGAGACGCGATTCAGTTTGCCTTCACGCTGCTCAGCTACTACAAGAATTGTCTCTGCCATTTGTTAGTTGATCTGCCGTTTCTTTTTAGCGAAACCCGTAACAATCAAAGCCAGGGCGATAACCACATCCCCGATAAAGAAGTATTTCATCAGCCCGCCGCCATCGCGGATGTCCCAGCCCACAAACAAAAGCCATCCCAGGCCTGCCAGCAGCATCACGATTCCAACCACCATGAACGTTGAGCCGGTTTCGTGTTCGGTTACAGGTAGATAATTTCCGCCTTCAGGGTCATATTCCATTCGATCCATGGACTACTCCTTAACATCTTAAAGATGCAAATCACATCACTCGAATTTCGTTGCGCAGCTTGTCCACCAGCTTTTTCGCCACCTCGCCCGGCGATCCCTCAAGCATCTCAGTCTTTTTGCTCTTCTGCGGTATATAAAGTTTTTCAATCTTCTGCAGGTTCTCGCCCAGGGCGGATTTCACTTCATCCATGGTGACTTTGCGCAGAGGCTTGTTCTTGGCCTGCTTAATGCCCAGCAAGGTGGCGTAGCGCAGCTTGTTGATACCGGATTGGATCGTCAGCACCGCGGGCAGCGGCATATTCACATGCTGAAAGAATCCTGACTCCAGTTCGCGCTTCACCTTGATTTGCGAATTAACGCTTCCGCCATCACTCTTTTGGATTTCCATGATGATGGTGGCGTGCGGCCAGCCCAGCAACTCGGCCATGATCACGCCGGTCTGGGCGTAGCCATAGTCGTCCGATTGCAGGCCGGTAAAGATCAAATCAAATTTCTCGTCCTTGATTGCCGCGACAAACGCCTTGGCCATATTGAGAGCGTCAAGGCCGACAAAACCGTTGTCTTCCAGATGAATTGCGCGGTCAGCGCCCTTGGCTAGCCCTTCGCGCAATACCTGCTGCGCCCGCGCCGGGCCGGCGGTAATCACCACCACTTCGCCAGTATGTTTTTCTTTTTGCCGCAACGCCTCTTCCAGCGCATACGCGTCTGGCTCATTGACCTCATAGGAAACATCATCGCGGATCCACGTGCCGCTTTCGTTCAGCTTAAGAGGAGCGTCTTTCTGCGGGACCTGCTTCATGCAGACCAGAATCTTCATAGTTCAGATATTCCTGTCAACAAAGCTTAGATGCGGCGGAGCAGTACCATGTCAGCGCCAGCATCGCCAATGAAACCTGCAAGTATAAATCAGAGAAGAGGGATGGGACAGGGCCAGGGGCTTTCGGGCCCCATGGACGGCATAAAAACAAAAGCGTACGGGGAAGGACGAATTCTGTGTGCGGCGGAAGGATCTAATCGTTCAAAAACGCTACAGACTGTACTCCTGCCACTTCAAAGCGCTTTCGGCAGCGGATGTTCTTGCACGCCACCATATCGTCACGTCGCACCATATAGCTCTGTGCTTTGGCGAACTTGGCGCGGTCGCGCTCATCGGCCCGGCCAGGAAGCTGCCTTTTCTTAGTGCGCACCAGCCATGAAAGCTCGTAATCGCCGGACTGGCGGCAGTGCGGACACGTTAACGTGTGGGGCTTTTTAGCTTCTTTCTCGTCAAAGAAATCGCGCTCGTCCATCTACCACTATTATTAACCAAAGAGTATATAGAGACGCAAGAATCGCTGGAATTAGGGTTAACTCTTTTGAGTGCGCCTGATTTCGTGCTGCCCCGAATCCCGGGCTCTCGCCGGGAATCGCACACAAATGCTGCTGATCGGCAAAAGGCGTCCGCATAGTCACCCGATTCCCGAAAAGACCAAAAGATCAATGATCAAAAAACCGCCCAACCCTCGTCCCACCTCCACATTTCAGCTGCTTGGGCTGCGATATAATGCCGCGTATGAAAAGACCTCTTATCCAGCGTGCACTCTCACTTGTAATGATCTATATCTTACTGGCGCCGCAGAGTTGGGCCACCTGCGGAGGCGGCGGTGGCGGTGGTATGGGAGGCATGAGCGGAGGCGCGTCGGTACAGACGTACCAGGTGCCGTGGAAGCTGATCAAGCCGGAAGAGCAGCCGAAGGAAGGGCTGGCGGTTTACTGGTTCCCCACCGGCGAAAATGAGCTTCAGCACTCCAGCCTGCGTGAGTCGCGCACTCTGCAGCTCTATTCACAGCAATGCGTGACCATGGGCGTTGTGGATGCGAGCAACCCGCTGGGGCACAAGTACGTGCCAGATGGCAAGCTGCCTGTGGCGGTGCTGGTGCAGGTATCTGACGGAACGGTGGTTGGGAAACTGGATAACAAAAACGGCAAGCTCGCCGTGGGCGACCTGGAAAAGATTGTGGAAAGCGAGATGAAGAAGCGCGAGTCCGCGATCAAGGAAAAGATGGATGATGCCAAGGCCAAAGCCAAGTCAGGCGACAATAAAACAGCGATCGTCGAATTACGCCAAGTGGCAGACCAGAAATGCATGTTTCCAAACAAAGCGAAAGATGCCGTAAAAGAATTGAAAAAGCTGGGGGTAACGGACGTGAACGCCGCGCTGATGCCGGATGGTCCGAATTTTGATCCGGCGCTGAGCGCAAAAATCCAACAGACGATGACGGCGGGGCTGAAAGCGGAAAATGCTGCGAAGTACGAGGAAGCAAAGAAGCTTTACCTGGCCGCGCATCAGCTTGATCCCAATGATCCCACGCCGCTGCGCTATCTGGGCGAACTCTATCGCCACTACACCGGCGAGTGGGACAAAGCGCGAGTCACCTTCAACCAGATCCTGGCCATGCCCGCCGATCCGCTTTCACGCGCGGTGGCGCTGCATGGGCTGGGCAAGATGACCATCCATGAAGGCGACTTCAAAAAAGGCCTGGGGCAGATGGAGGCATCAACAAAAGAGTTTCCGCTGGCGCTGGCTTACCGGAACCTGGCGGTGTACTGGAACTCAGAAGGCGACAAGGCCAAGGCTGATGCCTACACGCGGCAGGCGCTGGCGCTTGATCCGCATGATCCTTTTAACCTGATCTTTGCCGCTGCATTCATGGCCGGCAATGGACATGGCGACGAAGCATTGAAAATTGCCAAAGAAAATGAGTCGCTCCTTTGCGCTTCCTACAACTTGGCTGCCATCTATGCGCAGATCGGTCAGAAGGACAAAGCACTGGAGCTGCTGAAGCGGCATTTCTTTGAGTATGAACGCTATCAATCTGTACGCAGCAAAGAGATGATGGAAGCGCGCGTGGATGCGGTGTTTGCCTCGCTGTACCAAGATCCGCAGTTCGTGGCGCTAACTGCCGGCGCAGACGGCAGATTGCCGCTTCCAGCGATGGGCAAACCGGCTGGCAACTGAAACAGCGCAGCAGAACTGAAGATTTGAAAGCAGGGCACGGAGCAATTCGTGCCCTGAAGTTTTTGGGGAAGTTTGGATCTGCGTTTCAGATCATCACAATATTTAACCCGCTTCGGCCGTTGAGCGCGTTTCCTCAATTATCACAACCTTCAAGCCCATACGGCTTGCAACTTCAATACCGGCGGCAAAAATCGCGTCATCGGTCTCCTGGCCTTGGATGATCTCGAGAGGCTTCGTTTGGTCAATCGGAAGCGAGAACCTCATGCCCAGAATTTTCTTTGCTCGATATGTCACGCTGGCAAGTTCGGTAACGCTAAATAACGCTGAGGTGGAAACAAGAATGGTTGCAGGTTTTGCAACCTTATCGAGCAGGGTAAAAATTTCAATCTTTGATTCCAGTTCGTCGGGAACGGCCTCAATCACCAGATCGGAAGATCGCGCGGCCTGCTCAACCGATGAAGCAAATTCAATGCGGGCCAGCGCTGCGTCAACAACTGGCTGCGCGAGCGTCCTCTCCGCCACAGCATTGCTGAAAGCAGTGCGGATTTCATTGCCAGCACGATTCAAGCTGGCAGGAAGAATGTCTTCCAGGATCGTGGAAAAACCGCCGAGAACCGAGAGTTGGGCAATGCTCCTGCCAAGCGCGCCGGCGCCGATCACAGCAATAGTGCCGACCGCGCTCACGGTCAGGCCTTTTCCAGGCCCTCCAGGGTCTTGACGAAGTTAGGATCGGAGTTGCGCATATACTCGGCCAGGCGCTTGCGCTCTTCCGCGGTCATGGTTGTAATACCGGCCTGGATACGGCGCAGAGTGGCGGCAATATCGTCAACGTAGTTCATCATGCGAATCAGTTCACCGGTTGCTGGCATGTCTGGATTTATGGCTCCTTGTCCAAATAGTTATTTTCAACCGTCCAGCATGAATTAGTAAAGGAGCCAAGGCCAATGTATTTTGCCAGTTGCATTTTGGTGCAACGTTAGGGCATAACCATTCCAGCCAACCGCCCGCCACCAGCTGCAATTCGTGCATCTAAATGTCCGTGAGTTCTTGTCTCAAAAAGCCGCTTCGTTTGACCACGCCATGCGAGCCAATCCATCTATTTTGACGGCCGAAACAAGCGGCATTTCTGAATGCCTGGATCGTCTGGCTTCAGAGAAGCAGGTTGTTCGTCCGCTTTCCACGTATCGCCTGCAGTTTAATGCTGGGTTCCGTTTTGAAAATGCGCGCAGGCTGGCTGGATATTTGCATGCTCTCGGCGTTTCCCATATTTATTCTTCGCCCATTCTCAAAGCGCGGGCAGGCAGCTCGCATGGCTATGACATTACTGATCATAACCAATTGAATCCTGAGGTCGGCAGTTATGAAGAGCTGCAAGACCTGGTCCACGAGCTGAAGAACTATGGCATGGGGCAGGTGCTGGATTTTGTTCCGAACCACATGGGCATCGGTCCGGGAACAAATCCCTGGTGGCGAGACGTGCTAGCCAATGGACGCGCTTCAGAGTTCGCGGAATTTTTTGATCTGGACTGGGACCCGCTTAAGCCTGAGCTACACAACAAGCTCTTGCTGCCGATCCTGGGCGATCAATACGGCGCTGAGCTGGAATCGGGAAAAATCAAGCTTGTTGCAGATGAAGAGGGCTTTCATCTTGAGTACTATGACAAACAGTTGCCGCTTGATCCGCAAACCATTCCCTTAATCTTTGAGCCTCCCCCGCAAGCCCTGCCGCAGGAGTTGCGGAACCTGCTCTCCGGCCTGCGCAATCTGCCTTCACACAGCGAGACGGCCGGTGATGCCGTGCGCCAGCGGCGACGCGCAGTCCCTTCATTGTTGCAGGCGCTCAAAGAGCTGCTGGCCGGTTCTCCGGATGCTCGCCGGTTCATGGAAAAGGCAACTGCGCAGGTTAATGGGCGCGCCGGCGATCCGCACAGCTTTGATCTGCTGCACCGCATTCTGGAAGCGCAGGTGTACCGGCTTGCGCACTGGCGCGTTTCCGGGGAAGAGATCAACTATCGCCGTTTTTTTGACGTGAATGATCTGATTGGCCTCAGCATGGAAAATCCGCGCGTCTTCGCAGCCACGCATCAACTTCTGCGTCACCTCTTGGCCGACGATATGATTCAAGGGCTGCGCATTGACCATTGCGATGGCCTGCTCAATCCTAAGCAATACATGATCCGGCTGCAGATGCTTTATGCCGCCAGCCAGTGCGCGGGAGAAGCGCCGCGTGCGCCCGTGGCAGAAAACGGAATCGAAGAAGAGCTGCAACAGGTCTTTGGCCAGCATGACTGGATGAACCGCCGCGCACTGCTTTATACCGTGGTGGAAAAAATTCTGGAGCCGGGAGAAGAGCTGCCGCGCGAGTGGCCTGTGGATGGCACCTCAGGATATGACTTCACCACGCTGGTCAATGGCTTGTTTATTGACCGCCGGCATGAGCGGCAGTTCACCAATCTTTATCGCCGTTTTACCGGCGTTTCTTATGACGTGGAAACGGTCATCTACAACAGCAAGAAGCTGATCATGCACGCCTCACTGGCCAGTGAGGTCAACGTGCTGGCGCACCTGCTGGATTCCATTTCACTTACCGATCGCTACGCGCGCGATTACACGCGCAAGGCCCTGCGCGACGTGATCCGTGAAACCATCGCGTGTTTCCCCGTGTATCGCACCTATATTGACGAGCGCGGGCAAATGACGGACCGCGACCGCGCCTACATCAATGAAGCCATCAGCCGGGCCAAGCGCCTCAATCCAGATAAGGCCCCAGCCAGCTTTGATTTTCTGCGCGACATCCTGTTGCTGGCGCGCAAAGAGTCTGAAGACCATTCTGACGTTTATCGCAGAAAACTGCATTTCACGCTCAAGTTCCAGCAGGTCACCGGGCCGGTAATGGCTAAAGGTATGGAAGATACGGCGTGCTATGTTTATAGCCGTTTTATCGCGGTCAATGAGGTTGGTGGATCGCCGCGCCAGTTCGGCACCTCCGTCGATGAGTTTCATGCCGGCAACAGCAAGCGCGCGACAGGCTGGCCCTACTCCATGCTGGCAACATCCACGCATGACACCAAGCGCAGTGAAGATGTGCGCGCCCGTCTTGACGTGCTTTCTGAAATGCCCAGGCTCTGGGGATCGCAGGTGGTGCGGTGGCGCAAGGCCAATCGTGTGCATAAACGCCTGCTATCTGATGGCCGTCACGTGCCGGACATGAATGAAGAATATTTTCTTTACCAGACGCTTGTTGGCTCATGGCCTTTTAGTTTTAAAAACGGGGAACAGCAGAGCAGCTACATTGATCGCATCAAGCAATACATGACCAAGGCAGTGCATGAGGCCAAAGTAAATCTGAGCTGGATCAATGATGATCCTGCGTACGTGGAGTCGCTGCAGAACTTTATTGAAAAGGCGCTCTCACCCGTAATCGCCGGCCAGCCTAATTCGTTTCTGGCGCAAATTGAGGCTTTCCTGCCTGCCATCAACTTTTTTGGCGCCATCAATTCCCTGGCGCAGCGGGTGCTCATGATTACCTCACCAGGGAACCCAGATATTTATCAGGGCACAGAGCTGTGGGACTTCAGCCTGGTCGATCCGGACAATCGCCGTCCGGTAGATTACGAACTGCGCCAGCGTTTGCTGGCTGAACTCGATCGCCGCGCAGAAAGCGGCAACTTGCCGGAGATATGCGCTGAGCTGCTCAGCAATTATCAGGATGGCCGCATCAAGATGTGGGTCACCATGCAGGCTCTGCGTTTACGGCGTGACAGGCGCGACCTGTTTCAGCTTGGTGAATACCGTCCGCTGCAGCCCACAGGGGCAGCGCAACGGCATGTGGTGGCATTTGCCCGCGAGCGCAAAAATCAAGTGGTCATTGTGGCGGTACCCCGGCTGAGTTACACGCTGGCCGCAGGCGCTGTGCGCGCTCCCATTGGAGAGCTTTGGCAAGACACGGAGCTTCCCGTTACGCCGCACACTGCGGAGTTCCTGGAAAATGTGTTTACGGGAGAGAAGATCAAGGTCAGCGCCAGCCGCTCGCTCTTATGCCACGAACTCTTCGCGCATTTCCCGGCTGCGCTGCTCATCAGCGGATAGAACTTGCGGGACGCGGTCGCTTACTTCACAGAGCATTGCCAGCTTTTCCGCCAGTTCATCTTTCAACGCATTAGGGGCAAAGCGCCAGCCCCAGTTTCCGTCACTGAGTGAGGGGATATTCATGCGCGCTTCACTGCCCAGGCCCAGCACATCCTGCAAAGGCACAATGGCCAGCCTGGCTGTAGAAGAAAATGCGGCGCGTATAAAAGCCCAGTGCATTCCGTCTTCTGGTTCGCCCAGGTAAGCAGCCGCGTATTGTTTTTCCTGCTTTGTGGCTGAATTTTTCCACCAGCCCGGGGTCGTGTCATTATCGTGGGTGCCGGTGTAAACAACGCAATTCGGCTCAAAATTCTGCGGAAGATAAATATGCGCACCGGGATCGCCAAACCCGAATTGCAGCACCTTCATCCCCGGCACGCCAAGCCGTTTGCGAAACGCGTGCACCTCTTCTGTGATCAAGCCCAGATCTTCCGCAATAAATGGAAGGTCGCCAAGCCGCGCTCGCAGCGTTGCAAACAGATCGTCTGCCGGACCTTTCACCCATTTGCCACGGATTGCCGTTGGTTCCGTCGCTGGAATTTCCCAATAACTTTCAAATCCGCGGAAGTGGTCAAGCCTCACAATGTCACAGGTTTTTAGCGCCCATCTCATGCGCTTGACCCACCAGTCATAGCCGCGCGCCTTGCATGTTTCCCAGCGATACAAGGGATTTCCCCAGCGCTGGCCGGTCTCACTGAAAGCATCGGGCGGAACTCCGGCCACTACCGTAGGCAATAGATTTTCATCCAGATAAAAAAGGTCGGGATTGCGCCAGACATCGGCGCTGTCATAGTTCACGAAAATAGCGACATCGCCCACGATTCTGATGCCGTGCTGGGCGCAGTAAGTGCGTAGCGCTCGCCACTGCTCAAAGAAAGCAAATTGAATCGCGCGCTCCACTTCCAGTTCGCGCTGATATTGCAAACCGAACTTATGCAGACCTTCTGCTTCACGCCGCGCCAGTTCTTTGGGCCAGGAGCTCCATGTAGCGCCGGCATGAACCTGGCGCATCACGTCAAAGAGGACAAAATCATCCAGCCACCAGGCATTTTCTCGCTTGAAGCTTTCAAAACGTTCACGATCACCATTTCCGCGCTCCAGAAAGTTTTGCGCGGCCTGCTGCAGCAACGGTAGCTTGGTAGCTTTCACCTCGTCAAAATTGATTCGGCCTGCGGAGTGAACAAGCTTTTTCAGACGGTCATGGTTAATCCACCCGCGCTCAGCCAGCCGTTCCAGGCTAATGAGCAGGGGATTTGCGGCAAAAGCGGAGATAGCGGAATAAGGCGAATTGCCCAGCCCAGGAGGCGAGAGCGGCAATATTTGCCAGAGTCCCATGCGCGAGCGCGCCAGGAAATCCGCAAAGGCATAAGCTTCCGGCCCAAGATCGCCGATCCCGCCCCGTGAAGGCAACGAGGTGGGATGAAGCAGGATTCCGGCCGATCGCGCAGACAGCATGATTTTCTTTGATGCAGATTTTAGCTGCGAGCTTTGGTTAGCCTATCCATCTCGGCTTTGTTGATCTTTACCTTGCCTTCTTTTTCCATGCGCGCGCTCAGGTCACCGACAAAGGTTGACAACAGTTCCTGCTCTTTTTGCTGGGCCAGTTGTTCACGCAATTCGTCGCGCTGCTTGGCAAAGTCCGGATCAGAGACAGAGGGATCCTGGCGCTCAACCACCTGCAGCACTCCCTGGCTGCTCCCGAAATTCAGCGGGCCACTGATCTCGCCTTGCTTCAGGGTGAAGACGGAACTGGCAGGGCCTGACATCTGACCAATGTCTGGGACTTGCCCTGTGCGGCTCACCAAATCACTGGTCTTCAGGGTGGCGCCAGCTTCCTTTGCAGCTTTGGCCAGGTCGTGCTCAGTATGGGCGCGGTCCGCCATTTCCTGCGTCTTGCGGCGCAGGAGATCATTCGCACGCTCGTTCTTAAAGTCAGTGGTTACGCGGTCTTTGATCTCGTCAAAGGTCGGGGTACGCGCCGGTTCAATCTTGGTTACTTCAAACAACACATAGCCGGTAGGGATTCGCCCAAGCTGCGGGCCATCTTTTTCGCCTGTTGTGAAAATGGCTTGCATTAGGGTGGGTTGTGACCCAATGCCAGGCAACGAATCGGTCCGGGCAATTGGGTTGCTGGGCACCACCTGCGCGCCATACTTGGCCGCAGCTTTTTCCAGCCCTTGTTTCTGGGCAAAATCTTCAGCCTCATTGCCGGTTTTGTTCAGCAGTGCGCTCAATTTTTCCTGCTTCAGCGTTTTTTCAATGTCATCCTTCACTTCCGCCAGCGGCTTCAGGTGGGCATCTTCTTTATCTTCTGTCTGAATAATGTGGAAACCAAACGGGGACTGCACCAGATCGCTGATCTGCCCCTTGCTTTGTGAAAATGCAACCTTTTCAAATTCCGCTACGGTCTGGCCCTTGACGATCCATCCCAGCTCTCCGCCATTGTCTTTGCTGCCAGGGTCCTGGGAATATTTTTTGGCCAGCGCAGCAAAATCTCCGCCGGCTTTCACCTGTTTCAGCACGTCTTCCGCTTTGGCCCGCGCCGCATCAACACCTTTCTGGTCCACCTTTCCATCCGGGCCTGGCTTGGGCGTTTCAATCAGGATGTGCCGCACTTTGGCCCGTTCCGGCACGCGGTAAGAATCCTGGTGTTCGTTGTAATAGCTCTCAATTTTTGCAGGATCAACCGTGATTTGGCTTTCGACATCCTTGTCATTCAGAACAAAATATTTGATCGCGCGTTTTTCCGGGATAGCGTTCTGGTATCGGGCCTGGTTCGTATTGAAATAAGATTTTAGTTCCGTCTCGGTCGGCTTGATGGTCTTCTGAATATCCCCCAGCTTGATGAGCGCGTACTGAAACTTTACTTTGGTATTTTTGTCCTTGTAAGCCTGCTCCACTGCAGATTCCGGCACGGTTGCGTTGGCGGCGACAACGCTGAAGACTTTGCGACGCAGCATATCAAGCTTTAATTCCTGCTCAAACTTTTCCACTGTCAGATCATTTTGCTCAAGGATCTGCCTGTACTTGTCCGCGCCAATCCATTTGCCATCAGGGAAAAATGTTTGCTTATAAGGAGGATTTTGCAGTTCATCCTGAACTTCTTTATCGGATACGTTCAGGCCCAGGCGCTCACCTTCATAGGTGATTTCGGCCTGCTGAATCAGCTGCTGGATGGCTCGCTGGGTAAGAAAAGGAATGAAGGCTTCAGGATATCCCTGCTGACGCCGCTGGGCGTCAACTACCTTATTCACGTCCGAAGTTAGAATCTCATGACCAGCCACGGTGGCCACAACGCCTGATTCAGTGACGGTATTGCCGCTCATGAAGCCAGGAATCAGGTAAGTCACCATACTGGCGGAAAGAAACAAAAGCAATCCGCCAAGGATATATTTAGCGGCCTTGTTGCCGCTCTGCAGAAACTTAATCATGGCTTGGTAAACTCCAGGGAAATGATGAGGTCAAAGCTATTATAAATGCGTTCATCATTTAACAAAACTTTACCCCAGGCCAATCCCCTCAGAGTACACACTGAGCATCTGAGCTAAACAACATACCTTACATTCCGGCAGCCGAGAAACGGAGAGCCCAGCGTGGTTTCCGCATCTCGCCCCGGCCTGTGCAACAAGTGTGCGGACTTTGTGTTTACAAGGTATTTATTGCATTTTCTGTGATTGCATATCCAAGGGGCAGGGCCGATTGAGCATCCTGGCCGATAGTAGCGAACACGATATTGGTGTCATAATCTCCAGATAAAGCGCGAGGGTAAAAGCCATGGCGGTGAATCAGCGTTTTCCTTTCTTTTTTGTTGCATTTTCTATAGTCATATTCTTTTTAACAGGCTGCGGCGGTGGTAACTCACTGAGCTTTCCGCCTCCCCAGGGAGGATTTACGAATGCCAATCTAACCGGGGCATTCGCTTTCTCTTATACAGGTACTGATGGCGGAGGCTTTCTGGCTGTGGCCGGAAGTTTCCAGGCTGATGGCAATGGCAATATCACTTCCGGCATGGAGGACATTAACAGCGGTCTTGGCATTGCTACCAACGCGGCCATCACCGGGACTTATACTATCCGTGCTGACGGGCGTGGCTCTGCAACGCTGAACTCCCCGGCCGGCAACACCGTGATCGATTTTGTAATTGTTTCCGGCGGTCACGCTCTGGTTACTCGCTTTGACGCCAATGCTACGGGCAGCGGAACCATTGACCAGCAGACCTCATCCGCCTTCTCAAATACAGCGCTGGCAGGTCAATTTGCTTTCACCTTGACCGGACTCGACGGCGCCGGCAATCCACTGGGCGTAGCTGGAACGTTTACTTCCGATACTGCAGGTAACATCACCTCAGGTATTGACGATTCCAACGATAGCGGCGGCGTGGTAACGAACGATCCCATGACAGGATCACTTCCCGTTGCTTCAAATGGGCGCGGGACTGCCACTATCAACACCGTGCGCGGCACATCGACCTTTGCGTTCTACGTGGTTGATTCCACCCACATTAAATTGGTGGAGACTGATACCACCTCGACCTTCCTGGGCGGTGAAGCCTTCCGCCAGACTGGCCCATTTTCTAACGCTTCTGTCAGCGGCCCATTTGCCTTTACGATGGCTGGAGCAGATCTTTTGAGCGCCGGCCCATTTGCCGCAGGCGGAATTTTTAATGCAGATGGAGCAGGGACTATTACCAGCGGCACTGAAGACTTCAATGATGCTGGATCAGTAATAACCAATGCTGGCCTAAGCGGCAATTACAGCATCGCCGCCAATGGCCGCGGCACGCTGAGCATTGTGACGGGTTCAGGAACCTTCAATTTCATTATTTATCCTTCCTCGGCCGGCATCCTGGTTTTGGAAACGGATATCGACTTTCTTACCGAGGGAACCGCGCTACAGCAGACGCCACCTTTTAACGCAGGCTCTCTTTCTGGAACGTATGGCATGAACTTTACCGGCTCTACCGTCAACGGTGAACTGGATTCAGTTGCTGAGTTCACTGCTGATGGCGCCAGCAAGTTCAATGGCATTATTGACTTGAACAATCTTGGCGCTATCACCTTTGGGCAGCCGCTTAGCGGCGTATTCAGCATCTCTTCAAATGGACGCTCCACGGTTACGCTGCAAACCTCGCTGGGGACGCAGAACATGGCCTTCTACTCAGTGAGCGGCACTCGCGCTTTATTCATTGAGTTGGATAATGACCTGGTTGCGGCAGGCGAGATCAGGCATCAGTAAACTCACATTGTCTAACACGTTTTTGGGCGGCAGCAATGCCGCCCTTCTTCTTGTCTGCCCATCATCTTCACCATTGTCATGCTCACGCACAAAAGAAAACGGAAGGCGCTTTGGCCTTCCGTGCTTGTCACCTCTAGGAAATGTTACGACGCTTTAGTAAACCCAGCGATGACCGTCCCAATAGGTCCAGCGATGGCCGTCCCAGCGCCGGTAATTATTGTCATACCTGCGATCGTAATCGCGGTAAACCCGGCGATCGTTGTCGCGATCAAAATAGCGCCGGTTGTCCCGGTCGCGGTCATACCTGCGGTCTTGGTCGCGATCTCTGTGCTTATCGTGGTCCCGGTCATGGCGGTCATGATAAGCCACGTTTTGCGGTAATACCTGAGCTGATGCCAACGCAGATCCCCCGATAGTAAGTGCTGCTCCTATTACAACTATTCCTAAACGATTCATTGATTTCCTCCTCAGCTCAGGCCCTGGTTTTTTCTCTCTACCACATCGGTCCCAAGGGCTTAGCTTTTTCCTTTGTTTTCTAAAACCCCGCTGACAAGCTCTTGTTCCTCAACCATAGTTATGAACTGTCTCGATTTGTAAAGGTAAGCTGCTGATTAAACCTGGTGTTAAGACGATGTAAGTTTTTTGTTCCGCAATGCAAGTTGAGCGTGTCTAAACGTTCCTGGAGTAAATGAGGTGACCCCTTGGCCTATATCTCCAAAAATTCCGATCCTCTCTTGCAAGCTCTCCAACAGTGTGACCACCAGCTTGAACTCTGGCTGAGCCGCTCTCCGGAAAATGTCCGCCTGCTGGAGCAGAATCCAGCAGCTGCTTTGCAGGCTGTCCATCTTGATCTAAGCCGCGATGCCATGATCGAATTGGTGGATGTTCTAACAGCACTGGCAGACAAACTTGATCTCACATTGCCTGAGTCTGCGGGCATGGCGTGAAAGCGCTCGAGCGTTGAATCATCGTCAAAAGAGTATTACGCAGGCATTTAAAGCGCTCCTGAATTGCTGTATCCACTTCACACGTCGCAGTTAGCGATCCATCTCACCCCGCGACGCGCTATCCTGAGGGCGAGCCACGCGAAACTGCCAAGTCTTGAGATACGGTTTCCGCAAAGCCCGAAGGATCGGCTCCGCTGCACTGTAGGACTATCTAAGACTGCCTGGATGACAGGTTGCCCTGAAAGAGCAGCGGAGCAGATCCTTCACCTCGCATCCCAAAGTATGGTAAAGGATGAGAGCATCGTGTGCTCGGTTCAGGATGGCGCGTTCATAAGGATAGAGATTGGTGATTCGTGATAGAGCAATCCTAGAAACCGCTTTACTTAGCTGTAAGAATGTGAGCGGAGAAGCTCGCGAACTCGTATCATCCCAACTTGAAAACAAAAATGGCCCGGCAATCTCTCGCCGGGCCATCGTTTATGAGTAAGGGGGTTCGTCTTACTCAAACCGCAAAGCTTCAATAGGATCGAGCATTGCTGCCTTCCTTGCCGGATAGAAACCAAAGAAGATTCCTACCGCCATGGAGAACACCACAGCCGCTCCCACCGCCATCGGGGAGATTAGAATGCTCCAGCCCAGGACCTTAGTGATGGTGATGGATGAAGCCACTCCAAACAAGATCCCCATCACCCCTCCGGCAGAGCTGAGCACCAGTGATTCGCTCAGGAACTGCCGTAGAACGTCAGATTCGGTCGCGCCAATCGCAATACGAATTCCAATTTCGCGCGTCCGCTCGGTGACGGAAACCAGCATAATATTCATAATTCCAATGCCGCCAACGATCAGCGAGACACCCGCAATGGAAGCCAGCAAGAGCGTCATGACCTTGGAAGACTCATCTGCCAGTTGCGCCACGTCAGCCAGGTTGCGCACGCTGAAGTCGTCATCCTGTCCCGGACGAATGCGGTGCCGGTCACGCAGCAGCGCGGTAATCTGCCCTTGCGCCGCGTAGCTGGCATCTTGTGACGTAGCAGATACCATGATGCTCTGGAGCCAGTCCTGCCCAGTAATTTTCTTTTGCAACGTAGTGATCGGCACAAAGACGCCGTCGTCTTGGTCCTGGCCGATGCCTGACTGTCCTTTGGCTTGCAGCACGCCTACAACCTGGAATGGCAGGTTACCAATCCGCACAGTCTGGCCGGTCGGATCAGAAGTTCCAAACAGGTTCTGCTGCACGGTTGCGCCCAGTACCACAACGTTGCTTGCGCGATTCACGTCATCCTGGGTAAAGTTGCCGCCCTGGGCAAAGGCCCAGTTGCGAATGTCAAAATACTGTGGCTCAGTGCCGGTAATACGAGTGCTCCAGTTCTGATTATCGGCAACCACCTGTACGCTTGATCCAGATACCGGCGCTGCCTCAGCCACGGTCGGCACCTGCTGCACGATCGCTTTCATATCGTCATCAATCAGAGTCTTGGTAGCTCCACCGCCTAACCGAATGCCGCCTTTATTCACGCTGCCGGCGCTGATATAGAGCATGTCCGTTCCCATGGAAGCGATCTGGTTCTGCACCTGCTGTTGCGCGCCCTGTCCCAATCCTACGGTTGCGATCACCGCTCCTACGCCAATCACGATGCCCAGCATGGTCAGCAGTGATCTCATTTTGTTTCTGGTTAATGCTCTGACTGCTATCTTTAAAATCGCTAGTAAATCCATATGAACCCCCGTTCATAAACCAACTACAAACCTAACTCTCGTTCTCCTCCGCGTTCCTCCGTGGTACTGGTTTAGTCTTCATCCACCGTCGGCATGTTCTTCAGCACTTCTGCTGCGCGCGGCCGGTTCCGTACCGGATCGTCGTGCCTGATCTTGCCGTCGCGAAACACCACCATGCGTTTTGCAAACTGCGCGATGTCCGGCTCATGCGTGACCAGCACAATCGTCAGCCCGCTATCATTCAGGTCCTGGAAGATCTGCATGATCTCCACTGACGTTCTGCTGTCCAGGTTGCCGGTTGGCTCATCAGCCAGCAGGATCGCCGGTTTGTTCACCAGAGCGCGCGCAATCGCCACGCGCTGTTGCTGCCCACCAGAAAGCTGCGATGGAAAGTGGTCTAATCTCTGCCCCAACCCAACCAGTTCCAGCACTTCTTTGGCCCGCGCCACACGTTTCTCTTTTTCCATCTGCGCATACAGCGTGGGCAGCTCAACGTTTTCCAGCGCCGTGGTGCGTGAGAGCAGGTTAAAACCCTGGAAAACAAATCCCAGCTTGCGATTGCGGATCGCCGCCAGCTGCTTCTTATCCAGACTGGAAACGTCCGTGCCTTCCAGGATGTACTTTCCGCTGCTCGGCTTATCCAGACAGCCCAGCATGTTCATAAAGGTTGATTTGCCGCTGCCGCTGGAGCCCATGATCGCCACAAACTCTCCCGGCTCAATCGTCAGGTTCACTCCACGCAGCGCGTGCACTTTGGTTTCTCCAAGGTTGTAAAACTTGTGCACGTCTTCCACTGCGATTACCGGAGTCCTGCTTGCCGGCTGCTCTATCACTTCATTCTTCAATTCGACTTGTGCCAGCGTTGCCATAATTCCTCTTCTCTCTTCCCGTTTTCCGTGTCCTGGCGCGAAGGCCCAATCTCCATTGCGGCCTTCGCGCCTTTTGCGCTGAACAGGCTGCGCTTACCGTCCCATCCTGCCGCCTCCGCGGGTTGCGCCCATTCCCGGCGCTGCCGTGGTTGCGCCTGCGCTCTTGCTGGGGCCAGCCGCTCCAGTAATCACCTGGTCTTGCGGGTTCAGCGATCCTTTGAGCACCTGCGCTACCTCAGTGGTAGTGTGATCGGTGATGCCCAGCTTTACCTGTACCGGTTCCAGCGACTTGTTGGCATCAAGTTTCCAGACGACTGCAGTAGTGGCCTGTCCAGTGGTTTGCTGTCCTGAAGCCTGCTGCGTCCCCTGCGCTTTCTTGCCGCGCCCCGCGCCAGCAGTAATGCCGGCTTTCTGGTACGCGTCGCTCAACTGTTGCGCCGTCAAATCAGGCGTAAACCGAAGCGCTCCGTTCGGAACCTTCACCACGCCGCTCGCCTGCGCTACAGGAATGCTCACGTACGCCGTCATGCCCGGAAACAGCTTCATGTCCGGGTTATCGAAGTCCACCACGGTGGTGTAGGTCACAACGTTCTGTACGGTCGTGGCATTCAACCGCACTGCGGAAACTTTTCCTTTAAACGTATCTTTGGGGAAAGCGTCCACGTTGAACTTGGCTTCCTGCCCGGTCTGGATTGAGCCTACGTCGCTCTCATCGGTGCTCACGTAAACCTGCATCTTGGTCAGGTCCTGCGCGATGGTGAAGAGAGTCGGCGCTTGCAAACTCGCCGCTACCGTCTGCCCCACGTCAACGCTGCGGGCAATCACGGTTCCGTCGATGGGAGACTTAATCGTGGTGTAGTCAAGATTTGCCTTGGCTACCGTCACCGCAGCAGAGTTCTGCTGTACCTGCGCCGCTCCCTGAGTTACCGCAGCCTGCGCAGCGCCAACAGCAGCATCGTTGCTCTGCCAGGTAGCTTTCGCGGCGTCCAGTTGCTGTGCCGGAATCACGCCGTCATTCGCCAGCGCGACGCTGCGGTCATAGTCCAGCTTGGATTGGTTCGCAGCAGCCTGGGCTTTCGCCAGGTTCGCTTTCGCCGCTACCAGGTTCGCGTTCGCGTTGGCCAGATTGGCCTGGGCCTGCAGCAGCGCTCCCTTGAACAATGAAGGATCAATCTGCGCGATTACCTGGCCCTTTTTCACATGCGAGTTAAAGTCGGCATAGAGCGTCTGGATGGTGCCTGACACCTGTGAGCCAACCTGCACCGTCGTCACCGCATTGATGGTTCCCGTGGCCTGCACCACGTCCTGAATGTCGCCCTTCTGCACCTTTTCGGTGTAGTACTGGGGCGCTTTTTTGGTCTCAAAGCTGAAAGCCGTGAGCAGCCCAATCGCGGCCAGCAGCGTGCCAATAATCGTCCATTTGTTTTTTATGAATTTCATTTTCGAACCCCTTGAGGCCGTCTCACCTCTTTTCGGCCTCTGTAGGATTAGACCCGGCCCCAGCCGCGAAAGCGTAAAATGTGGTAAGAAAAGGGTTAATAATTGTCTAGATGGTTAATTCATAAAGGGGCTGGAATTGGAGAGTGGTTAACGGAACTTTACAGCAAAACCAGAAAGCGCCAGCGCTGCAACAGCAGCGGCGAAGTAAGACCCGCCTAAGCGGATTGAAGACAGAAATGAGAAGAAAGAGGCTACTTGGCTTCTGCCGTCTGGATCTGCACAAACTGCCAGCCAAAGCGGCCCTTGATGCACAGATTGCCGTGGGTCACATCGTGATCAAGCGGCGAAGTCACTTTTACGATTTTGCCATCCTGCTCATGCACGGTAAGGTTGCAGCCAACGCCGCAGTAAGGGCAGATGGTGGTAGTCTCTTCCTGCTTTGACTCGTCCCACGTTCCGGCCTGACGCATATCGTATTCGCTCTTGAACATCAGAGCGCCGGTGGGACAGACACCGATGCAGTTGCCACAGTAAACGCAAGCCGACTCCGGCAGAGGAACCTGGAATTCAGTGGCGATTCCGGCGGAGAATCCGCGCCCGGAGACGGCGATGGCAAAGGTGTTCTGCGCGTCAACGCCGCAGGCTTCCACGCATTTGTAGCAGAGAATGCATTTGGAGTAATCGCGAACGTAGAGATCGTTATCAATTTTTACAGGCTGCTTCACCGTGGCTGCAGACGGGCCAAAGCGCTGCGGCTGAGCGCCATAACGCGACAAATATCCGGCAAATTGCGGGGCCGTTGAAACGTCAACCGATGACGCCAGGAATTCCAGCACCATGCGCCGCGAGAGGCGCACGCGATCGGAATCTATCTTGATCTTCATGCTGGGTTCAACTTTGCGCGAACACGCCGGAACCAGCGTGCGCGAACCTTCCATCTCAACCACGCATACGCGACAAACATTGACCGGGGTAAGGCTCTCAAGGAAACAGAGGGTGGGCGTATCGACTCCCAGTTTGCGCGCCGCTTCAAGAATAGTGGAGCCTTCCGGCACGGAGACAGCTTTGCCGTCAATGGTGATCTCAACCATCTTCCGCTCGCGCTCAGGCGGTATTTGCGGCACCGGCCCGGGCGGCACTGGTATGAGCGGCTCAGGGGCCAATTTCGGCATGGCTGCGGATGTTTGTGTTGCCAGCGTTTCTTTCATGTGAATAAATTCCACCTCTCAAGCGCCGACTCCACGGCGCTGGAAGCAGTCTGGCCCAGGCCGCAGATGGAGGCATCGCGCATGGCCTGCCCCATCTCGCGCAACATAACAATCTCATCTGTCTTAGAGCCGAGCGGGCGGCCATCCACCAGCCGCTGCAAGGCCTCTTGCTGGCGCACCACGCCAACGCGGCAGGGAACACATTGGCCGCAGGTTTCATGGCGGAAGAACTCAGCGATGCGCAGAAGAATACGCTTTAGATCAATGCTGTCATCAAACAACATGACCACGCCTGAGCCCAGCGTTGCACCAATGGCGCGCGTGCCTTCAAACGTGAGCGGCACATCAATTTCTTTGGGGGAAATGAACGCGCCCGCCGCGCCGCCCAGCAGCACCGCCTGCAATCGTCCTGTGCCGGCCACGCCTCCAGCAATCGCCATCAACTGGCGCAGCGTTGTGCCCATAGGCACTTCATACAAACCGGGGCGGGTCACGTGTCCGCAGAGGCAGAAGAGCCTGGGCCCGGTGGAGTTTTCTGTTCCGATCTTCGCGTAGGCTGCGCCGCCGTCCCGCACGATCATGGGCACATTAGCCAGCGTCTCAACATTGTTGACCACTGTAGGCTGTCGGAAGAGACCGGCCTGCGTGGGGAAAGGCGGCTTGTTGCGCGGCTCGCCGCGATAGCCTTCCAGGGAATTGAACAGCGCAGTCTCTTCACCGCAGATGTAAGCTCCGGCGCCACGGCGCAGCTCGATATCAAACTTCATGCCGGTGCCCAAAACATTCTGGCCCAGAAAGCCTTCCCATCGCGCGCTTTCAAGCGCGTGCTCCAGCCGATCCGCAGCAAAAGGATATTCGCCGCGCAGGTAGATATACCCCTGCTCCGCGCCTGTAACCAGCGCGGCAATTGTCATGCCTTCAAGTACAACAAAAGGATCGCCTTCCATAATGATCCGGTCTTTGAACGTTCCCGGCTCAGATTCATCGGCATTGCAGATGAGGTAATGCTTGCGCCTGGGGTCCTGTTTTAGGCAATCGCGCTGCGTGTACAGCGCCTCCCATTTTTTCGCTGCAGGAAAAGCAGCGCCGCCACGGCCCAGCAGCTTTGAAGCTGCAACCTCTTTGAGCACGCCTTCAGGCCCAAGGTCAACCGCTTTGCGCAGCCCTTCATAACCGCCCAGGCGCTGGTATCCATCCAGTTGCGAAGCGTTGCTCTTGCCAACACGGCGCAAAAGCATCAGCTTGGGGGAGCCTTCCTGCGGAACCGAGAGTTGCGTATTCAAGACATCAGGTGCTTCAGGCATGCAATCATTGGCCGCATCTTTTATCAACGACTCAACACGATCCACCGTTGCCGGGGCCAACACGCGCTCCTGAGGTTTTACTCCCGCTTTCGATACCAGAACAGCCGGGGCCCGTTCACACAATCCCAGACACTCGCTGCGTCTCCACATTGCGCGGCCGCCCAGGCAGGGTAGGCCTTCCGGCCCAAGCTTGTGCTCCAGTTGATCGCAAAGCGCATCTGAGCCGCGCGTAATGCAGGCAATGTCATCACACACATGCGCCACGGCTAGCGGGCGAGGCTTGAGAGAAAACATGCCGTAAAAAGAAGCCACGCCGTAGGCTTCAGCCGGAGGGATATCCAGCCGCTGCGAAACATAGTTCAGTGCGCCTTCGCTGATCCAGCCAATGTGATTGTGGATGGCATGCAGGGTGGGCAATAATAGGTGCCGTTGTGAATGGGCTTTTTGCGCTCCGCCCATGGCCAGATGGCCGTCAGAATTATGGCGCTCTCCGCCCTCCCAGCCTGATTCCGGCGCGCCCAGCTTGGAATCTACAGCCGCTTTTTCTTCAGGAGTAGCTTGCGCGCCTGTCAGGTGAAGGTCCAATTATTCCTCCGCACACTTCTCAATTCGGATTGCGGTAGCCTTGAACTCTGAAACGCCGGACTGGGGATCGACCGCGTTGATCGTCAGGTCATTCGTGGCAACCTGCTCATGGGTGTGCACCGACAAAAAGGCCAGTCCTGGACGCAAGCCGGGATCAAACCGCACCGGCGCAATCACCGAGCCTCTCCGCGAGCTTACACGCACGGTTTCGCCTTCGCTTACCTTGTACTTTCTGCCATCTTCCGGTGAGAGCCCCAGCGCTTCCTTGCGGCGTAGCGGCGAAGCAAACTTGCTGGTCTGTACGCCGGTGTTGTAATCATCAAGACGGCGGCCTGTGGTAAGGCGAATCGGGAATTCATCATCCAGTTTATCGACCGGTAGCGCATGCTCCACCATGTGGAACGGCGCGCGAGGCCCTATCAATGGATCGGCCCACAGACGGCCATGCAGGAACACTTCGCCGGGATGGTTCTCGTCATAACAGGGCCACTGGATACCGCCCATTCTTTCCAGGCGCGCATAGCTCATGCCTGCATTCATCGGGCTGAGCTTACGTAATTCATTCCAGATGCATTCTGAGTCGGCGCATCCCCAGTCATGCCCAAGACGCCGCGCGAGATCAAAGATGATTTCTATATCATCACGAACGCCCGGCGGTGGAGGGACAGTGCGTCGCACGCGCTGCACACGACGCTCGCTGGAAGTGACTGTGCCTTCACTCTCGAAGGCGCCAGCCGTAGCAGGCAGCACTACGTCAGCCATTTCAGCGGTTTTGGTATAGAAAAGGTCCTGCACTAGAAGGAATTCCAGTCCGCCCAGCAGCTTGAGCGCGTGGTGGCGGTCCGCTTCTGAGTCGGCAGGATTTTCTCCAAGACAATAGAGAGTGGTGAGTTCCTTGCGCTCCATTGCATCCAGCATTCCGCTGATATGCCAGCCCTTCTTGGGAGGGAGCGTCAGGCCGTAAGCTTTTTCAAACTTCGCGCGGATTTCGTCATTCTCAACATGCTGGAAGCCGGGGAAACGATCAGGGATTGCGCCCATGTCGCCGCCGCCCTGCACGTTATTCTGGCCGCGCAAGGGGCAGACGCCGCTTCCATAGCGGCCCACGTGCCCGGTGACCAGAGAGAGATTGATCAGCGCAGTTACGTTGTCCACTGCGTTGTGGTGCTCGGTGATGCCGAGCGTCCAGCAAAGCTGTGCGGACTTAGCTTTAGCGTAGGCATGTGCCGTATTGCGGATAATCTCGGCAGGTACGCCGGTCTCTTTTTCCGCATACTCCAGGGTGAACTTCTGAACATGCGCTTTGTAAGCCTCAAAATGGCTGGTGGCATGCTCGATGAACTTCATGTTGGCCATGCCGGCATTGATAATCTCGCGCCCCATGGCATTGGCCAGTGCAATGTCAGTGCCTACGTCGATACCCAGCCACACGTCTGCCCACTGAGCAGACGTGGTGCGCCGCGGGTCAACCACAAACATCTTTGCGCCGTTGTGCACCCCTTTCAGCAAATGGTGAAAGAAGATGGGGTGCGTCTCACGCGCGTTGGAACCCCAGAGCAGAATTACATCGGTCGTCTCAATCTCTTTGTACGAGCTTGTGCCGCCACCCGCTCCAAAAACCGCCGCCAGACCGGCGACGCTGGGGGCGTGTCAAGTTCGGTTACAGCTATCAATGTTGTTGGTCCCCATCACCGCGCGAACAAACTTTTGCGCGGTGTAATTCAACTCATTGGTGGTCTTGGAGCAGCTGAACATGCCAAAGTCGCGCGGGTCTTTCTTGGCGATGGAGCGGCTAAACGCCTTGACCACGCGGTCCATGGCTTCATCCCAGGTGGCTGGGCGATGCCTGCCGTTCTCGCGCACCAATGGCTGAGTCAGTCGTGTTTTTAATGGAATAGGCATACTGGCCTCAAATAAAGCACTACAAAATCGTAGCACTTTTGCCCATACATGGCAGAGGGCTTTGAGAGCCCTCTGGCCAAATGTATAGAGAAGTAAAGCTCCCTTGCGGTTACTTGCTGCTTGGGGCAGTAGCAGCCGGAGCTGGCGCTGCAGGCGCTGGTGATGCTGGAGCTGTGGCAGCCGGCGGAGCCACAAACAGTTTCTTTGCGTTTTTCCAAAGCTCAACTACTCCCCACCCCCACGGAACACCAACAAATAACCATGCCAATAAGACCAGCGCTGCGGGCGTCTTTTTCACTTGATCCATTTTTCGTCTCCTTTTGCGTTAGTTAGCGCACCGCTGCGGTGCCGGGCACGGCGGCGCTGTCTGTGGCTTGGGTCTGATACCAATACTTAGAATTCACCGGCCGCACCATCGCGTTGGCAATCAGACCGATAACCAACAGTCCAACCATCACATAGAGAACCGCCGAGTAGGAATCCGCCAGCGGAACGCCGTGGTTCTTTTCATACTCGCGGATGTTGTTCACCAGCCACGGCCCCACGACTCCTGCCACTGACCATGCGGTGAGCAGGCGGCCGTGAATGGCGCCTACCTCCATGGTTCCAAACAGGTCCTTCAAGTAGGCAGGAACGGTGGCGAAGCCGCCGCCATACATGCTGACGATTACGGCTACCACGATTACAAAGAGTGGAACGCTGTTCAGGCCGCTGATGCCCGTGCGTGGCGCCAGGTAGTAGAGAATTCCGCCCAGGATAAAGAACACAAAGTAGGTGTTCTTACGGCCTATGTAGTCTGAAACGGTGGACCAGATGAAACGTCCGCCCATGTTGAACAGACTAAGCAAGGCGACGAACCCTGCCGCTGCAACCGCGGTAATCCTCCCTTTGAACAACTCCTGAATCATGGGCGAAGCCTGTTCCAGGATGCCGATGCCGGCGCTCACGTTCATGCAAAGCACGATCCAGACCAGCCAGAATTGCGGGGTTCCGAAAGCCGTATTGACTTCCACGTCATGTGTTGTGACCAGAGCCTTGGGCTTGGTCGGAGCGGTCCAGCCTTCTGGCTTCCAGCCCGGCGCGGGAATGCGAACAGTGATAACGCCAAACATCATCGCCACAAAGTAGATCGCCCCCATCACCAGGAAAGTCTTCATCACGCCCAAATCGTTGTTCGTGCGGAAGTGGTCCATGAGATTTCTGGCCAATGGAGAACCAATCAACGCACCTCCGCCAAAGCCCATGATGGCCATGCCGGTCGCCATGCCGGGCCGGTCTGGAAACCATTTAATCAGGGTGGAAACCGGAGAGATGTAGCCAATCCCCAACCCGGTGCCGCCGATCACTCCGTAGCCAATATAGATCAGCCACAGTTGGTGGATCTGGACACCCAGGGCGGAGATAAAAAATCCGCTGCCAAAACAAACAGCGGAGACGAACATGGCTTTGCGTGGCCCCACCCTCTCCAGCCACTTGCCGAAGACCGCGGCAGAAAGGCCGAGAAAGACAATCGCCAGGATGAAAATCCATGCCAGAGCGGGAAATGACCAATCATGCGGATTGGGGCTGTCCATGGAAGCGGGCAGTGCCTTCAGGCCGCCACCGGTACTTTGGACCTGAATCAGGTAATTCAGCGGCTTTTTAAACACGCTGAAGGCATACGCCTGGCCGATGGCCAGATGGATGGAAAGAGCTGCTGGAGGAACCAGCCAGCGGCTGAATCCAGGTTTAGCGACTGTACGGCTGCGATCAAAGAAAGAGAGTGCACCCATGGCCTTTAGGTCCTCATCTATTTGAAATGGCTTGCGTCTTGTCAAAAACCGGAGACTGGGAAAATCAGCCGGACTGCAGGCTCCAAAAAACGGACTCGGCTGAAACCACCGCTATTTGGCCGGAAGAATCTGCCGCAGCAGATTAACATATCGACTCGCGATATATCAATCTTGAAACTGCCGCGCCCAATTACGGGCATCATTATATGCCGATTGGCCAATCCTGCAAGCGCCACCTTCCGCCCAGCCATCTGCTTTGCCCATAGACTCATCCCAGTAAACATGGCCTTGATACAGGACCAGATACCTCAAGATCCGCATCCATCCGGACAAAGACCCGCTCAAGACAACTTTACTGCGGCAGCCGCAGAGCGCTGGCGGAAGCTGGGAACAGAGCTTCAGGCTGACGTGGCTGAATTCAACTCTCGTCAACCCGGCGGCGACTTTGTCCAGAGTGGCGAAAATACGTTCCGTGTGACCAACAGCAATTCAGGCCTGGAACTCCTGCTTACCGCCGATTTTGAAAACCACACGGTACGCTATGAGTATTCCGCGCTGGGCCAGGGGGCCGGCGCTCCTGAGGGCGGCATGCTCTCGATGCGCCAATCGAGCACCGGACCAGTGGAATTCTACTCTGCTGACGAGCGGCTCACATCAGAAGAAACCAGGCAGGTTCTGCTGGAGCCCATGCTTTTTCCCAAAAAGCCGCGAAGCTAGGCGCGTGCCGCATCCACCAGTTCGGCCAGTTCTGCCAGACTATGAACTTCATACGTTGGAGTGGCAACTCCGGGCCTGGCAGCGCCTGCGCCCGGCCGCACCGATGGCCGGTTGACCCAGACATTCTTAATGCCTAGCGCGTTGGCCGGGGCAATATCGTGGTAAAGGCTCTGCCCGGCATGTAAGACCTGCGATTTCTCCAGACCGCTTCGGCGCAGCGCCTCATGAAAGTTCTGCTGTGAAGGTTTGTAGCTCCCTACCTGCTGCGCCGTAACCACAAACGCAAAATCAACTGCCAGCTTCTTCCGGGTTTCAGCAAACAGGTCATCATCCACATTGGAGATGATCCCCAGACGAAACTTTTTTGCCATGGTTTTGAGCGCCGCCACCGTATCAGGAAACGGCTCCCAGCGGGCGAGCGACTCTGCAAACTCTGCGCCCTCTTGCTGTGTGATCTCCACTCCAAGCCGCTGGGCCATCTGCTGCGCTGTCTGCGCCAGCACCTGACGATAAGCAAGATAAGGGCCGGATTCTACTTCAGCTTCAATCTCGCCATAGAGTTCAAGAAGCTGGGCATCGTCAGGACGGCGGCCATCGCGGGAAAACATTGGCCTCAGCGTGGCCAGCATTCCGCTTTCCCAGTCGATCAGTGTCCCATAGCAGTCAAAGGTGATCAGACGGATGGATTCAAATCCCATGCTGAAAAGAATAACGATTGGCTTCTGCTCTGTCGAATGTGGCGGGTGGACGGCTGCGACCAATCGGCCTTGCTGGGCAATCCTCGATTTTCCGCAGCGGCATCACAGTGAATAAGAAGGGAGAAATCAGAATGCCGGAAAAGGAAACTCTGGAGCGCGCAGAAGAGGACAAACGCGAAGGCAAATCAGCCAGTACCCAGGCAGGCGAGTTTGTGCGGGAAGAAATCCACCACATACGTGAAGGCAAACATGGCGCAGCTTCAGCCAAGCAAGCCATTGCTATAGGACTTTCCAAGGCGCGCCGCGCGGGCGTTGACCTGCCGCCGCCCAAAAAAGACAGCGTCTCGGCCAAGACGCGCAAATCAGCGGAGCGCGATTATGCACGTGGTCACGGCCGTAAGAAGAAGACAGCATCCGCTTCGCGTTCGCGCAGCCGGCAGGCCGCGCTCAAAAAAGAGCCGCGTTCTTCGGCCTCACACAAGGCGCTCTCACGGCAAGCCAAAAGCGCAGCACGGGCGCGGAAGAAACATGGGACAAAAACCGTTTCTTCGCGTAAAAAGGCCGCGTAAGCTAAAAATAATTTGAAAAACGGAGTGCCGGGCCGCCACTGGACTTTCCCGACGCGGGTGGCCCAGACCGGTGCATCGTGGCTGCTGCCCGTGGTGCCTCAGACGCAGGTGAGACATGCTTGGCTCCTTCTGCTTTTGGCGGTGGGCTTCCAAAGTTCCATTTGAGATGAGGAAGCAGATGCCTTGATGAAATCAGTTTGGAGCCTGACCAGCTATGACGGCTTGCCGTTGCCGGAATTTACTACCACCGGTAACCCCGCTTTGATCCAATCTTCCTTGCCTCCGGAATAATCGCGCACCTTTGTGTATCCCATGGCCACCAGTTCACGGGCGGCGTTTTCTGAGGCGTGTCAGGTAGGCTTGGCGCAGTAGGTCACAATGTCGGCGGTTTTTTCCGGCAGCACTGTGGAAGCCAGCTCACGCACGCGATCGGGCGGCAGGTTGACCGCGCCGGGCAGGTGCGCGTGCTTGTAGTATTCCGGCGCCAGCGTTTCAA
>Ga0070741_10005132_pt1 | contig 29442 bp, 25 predicted proteins | sample Coa_R1_4_FD_66440 | JGI IMG/M metagenome (GOLD analysis project Ga0070741, IMG submission 66440) | Surface soil microbial communities from Centralia Pennsylvania, which are recovering from an underground coalmine fire - Coalmine... | ecosystem: Environmental > Terrestrial > Soil > Unclassified ... | reverse complement strand
CGTACCGTCCCAGGCGCCGGAGGCAATATTATTGGGCGCACTTGACAGGGCGAACTGCCATACGGGGCCTGCGCTGATATGGCTGCGATCAAAAGCATAATAGACGCCATCTTTGTTGACGACTCCGATCATCTCTCGTTGCTGCCCATTAATCGTAGCAGTGAAGAGCGTAGGAGTATTGCCGAAATCGTTATCGCCTCGCTGGTCAGCCAATGGGAGCTGCCACGAATCGATGAATGAAAGGTCGATTGCGCTCAGCTTAACGAGCGCAAAGGCCAGTGTTTCTGGGGTTTTACAGGTGCCCTTGTTTCCAGTAGATACATAAAGAGCTTGCTCCGCTATATCGATTGTTGGCACCATCCAGACGCTTGCTCCGCGACAGGACGTTGGGACCGTATTAAAAGAGTGGAGGATATTTCCGGTTGATGCGTCTAATTGGACAACTTTTCCAGTTATCAGAGGGCAGTCACCATAGGATGACACTCCAGTATAGACATTGCCATTGTAAACAGTAGTCCCACCCCAGAGCATATAATCGGGCGAAGTACCCACTGCGGTGCTCCAGAGGACACTGCCATCGGATGCTCTGAGAGCGTACACATGAGCGTTGCCGCCATTGACAATGATCGCTGGCGTAGCCGTTCCATTAATGCTAATCGAGGTCACCGTTGCGGAAGCGGCAACTCCAGCGGGAGGAGTCGAGCAGGTACTGCGCGGAGTTGTCAAGCCCACAAAAGTTCGCCAGAGCTGCTGACCATTTAGATTTGTAGCATGCTCGTATCCATCCCATGAACCCCAATAGACAACTCCGTCGGCAACGACCGGCTGGCTGCTAATTCTTGCTCCCACATGGTATTGCCAATGTATTTTAAGGTTAGAAACGTTATTTACATTTAAAACAGTCTCATTTGCATTAAACCCTGAATGCCCGAGATCTTCCATGTAGGTAGGCCAATCGCCGGGATTGGCCTGGGAGAGTGCAGACAAATTGTTGACATGGGCATAGGCGAATGGTTGCGGCATGAGTAAGCTTGCCAGCAGAACGAACAGTATACCCGCGGCCCTGCTGAGCGGCATGGCAAGATGTTCACTTGCGATGGCGCAAATATTTCGTATAGCCAATTTTCTCTTTTTCCCCCTAAATCTGAGAATCAGATGTCTCTCGCTTCATCTCTTCAAGTCAAAATTATGTGAGGTCGCCTGCTCGCCCTTTAATAGCGAGGCGGTACAAATGGTAAGATGACATCTATTGTTACTATAGTTTGTCCACAAAGCTCGCCATCAGCTACGAAGGGAAGTCTATAAAGGGGTAGGTGTTGAAGAGGAGGGGGCCGTCACGATTACCCGCAAAGCGGCCTCCAGAGGAATGTAGCGCTTATTGGTATGTGCTCTATGCTAAAAAAGTATGTCATCTCTTCAGGTGTTGATGCCGTAGCGATGTTCAAGCGCCTGAATCTCGGGTAATCCTATCAGTTGGGTAAATTGTGTAAAGGTGACCATCTGGGATGTGTAAGGCGTCGAGGTTTCTCCTTGCTTGAGCAGCGTGAGCAATTGGAGCATAGCGTGAGTGGCTGCGAAGAGCAGGCTCACGGGGAAAATAACCAGCTTGAAGCCGAGCGCCTGGATCTCTGACAGCGATAGGAGCGGTGTCTTGCCGCTCTCAGCCCAGTTATAGAGTAGCGGAACATCGGGGAAGGTTTCTTTGATGGCCTGGAGGTCGGCAAGGGAGCGGGGAGCCTCGATAAAGAGCACGTCTGCGCCCGCTTCGCGATAGGCTTTGCCACGCTGTAGCGCGTCTTCCAGGCCATTGACGGCGATAGCGTCGGTGCGCGCGATAATAACAAAATCGGGATCGCGGCGTGCATCGACGGCGGCGCGAATCTTTTGCACCATCTCTTGCTGTGGGATAACCTGTTTCCCCTCCATATGACCACATTTTTTCGGCCATATCTGATCCTCGATATGCACGCTGGCAACCCCTGCTCGCTCGTATTCGCGGATAGTGCGCCGGACGTTGATGGGATTGCCGTAGCCGGTATCGGCATCGGCGATCAGGGGAAGAGGGCCGATCTCGCCGGTAATAGCGGCAAGAGCGGCGGCGCGGCTGACCATCTCGCTCATGGTCAACAGTCCCACATCCGGCTGGCCGAGCACGCTGGCGGCGGTGCCAAATCCTGTCATATAGACGGCGGGGAAGCCTGCCTGGGCAATTAAGCGGGCACTGAGCGCATCATATGCTCCTGGCGCGATGATCATGTCGGGGCCGGCCAGAAGCTCGCGCAGGCGTGTGGTAGAACGCATCGTCATAGTCCTTTTGCTGAGCGATTAACGCTATCCTGCTGTCTCTCTTCAGTGTATCTTGTCCGGGAAGCTGTTGCAAGGCAAATCTATCCTCTGGGCTGGGCTTTCCTGTTCTAAAAATCTGGGCAAAGTGCATAACATAGCCTTTTTGGTTAGCATGGGAAAGCTCTGCGCATGAACAAGTGGACGCTGATCGAAACCTATGATATACTCCTACGTGCCTAAGCAGTAGGAAAATGCTCTATGTACCTTGTTTATCTTGTCATTTCCTTTTAAGAGATATCGCGCTCTTTTTCTTCAATTTAGTAAGGAGCAGCAAAAATGATGAATCCTGGAGACACTGCAATCTTTCAGCAAGCCATCCAACTCGCTAATTCTGGGCAGATTGGTGCGGCATATGCTCAGTTCACTGATCTGCTGCGCAGAGGAAACCAGGGAAATCCAGAGCTGTTATTGTGGATCGCTTTCACGACCTCCCATCAAGCGGAAGCGCAACGAATGTTGGACACGGTTGCAACGCTGGCTCCCAATCACCCCAGCTTGCCAGCAGCCAGGCAGAACTATGCCCAACGTTACCAGATCCAACAATATATCGTAGGTGCTGGGGTAGGACCTGCTCTGCATTGTCCCTACTGCCGTACGTATGCCGCAACGTATATTCAGAAGCGCATTTCAACGGCTGGTTGGATCACCTTTGGCGTGCTCTTGCTCGTTTTCTTGCCTCTCTTCTGGATTGGTTTGCTCATCAAAGAGGATGTATATGTATGTAGCGGCTGCGGTATAAAATTGGGAAGCCGGTCTTGATGATTGCATAACTCAAATCTGCTTGTAAATCCTAAGTTTCTTGGTGGGATGAACGATTTATCACCCTAAAAGAGCGCATGCATGGTCTCATCTCTGTGCGGAAAGGACACACTATGCAAGAAAGCCTCTATGACGATGGGATGATTCGGTTAGACGCCGAAGGTATGACGATCAGGAAGTACTATTTTCCAACGCTTACGAGTAAACGTATTCCTTACACCAGGATCAGAGCAGTGCGAGAAGTGCCCTTGCACAACTCGTATCGCATCTGGGGATCAGGAGACAATGTCCATTGGTGGCATCTGGACAGGAAGCGCCCTCAAAAGACGAAGGTGCTCGTTCTGGATGTTGGATCTGCTGCCATCCCTTGCATTACCCCGGACGACCCCGAGCGGGTGCTAGCCATACTCAAAGAGCGCCTCACTCCAGATCAGTAACAATTCCAGGGCCTTTTTACCACAACCCTCCAGGGGTTAGCACGCGCAACTGTTCATCTGCCATGCGCGCGTAAATGGGCGTCTGGCCGCGCACCTCGCCATCTAACGTGACATCTTGTGGATCAATACTGGTTGCGATTGATACGCCTTGAGCGCGTACATGATGAATCCCGGGAATGCCGGTCAGTTCGGCCAGGCGGAACTCTGGATATTGCTCGTGCCAGGTCGTCGAGGTGACAGGAGGGTGCTCGGCGTGGTTGAAGAAGCGTAAAAACGGTGCGCGCAGTTTTTCCAGATCGATCTCCTCCACAACAACGATATCGAGCAAGCGATCATCGATGCGAGCGCCGGGAATGGCGAGTTGCAACGCTCCTCCAAAGATGGGTGCGTTGATCACCGTCACCTGTAGAGCGCGACAATGGAGCGTTGTCAGCGTTTGGATTGTTGACGGCGCCGCTCCTGGTGCCGCCAGGGCCGCGGCCAGCCCTGTAAACTCCATTTTCATGTCGAAGAAGGTATGATTTCTTAGCGCCTCAATTGCCGCGAAAGGATAGGTAAGGCTTTTATAGCGTTGGCGGATCGCTATATTAGTTGCCAGGCGGGCGAACTCGACGTTGACTCCGGCAGTCAGCGTATGGGCGAAAAAGCCATGCTGCTGCTGTACGATATGCTGAGTGGCAGGATGGGTATGGCTGGAACTGGACTCGTGCGGCGTCTGTTCGGCAGGTTGCGCCTTGCCGACATCAACTTTACTGGTATGGCCTGCTGCAATCACCTCTGACGCCAATCGAAGCGATTGAGGGATGCTTATGGACCGTGCAATATCATTGGCGGTCCCGAGCGGCAGAATCCCCAACACAAGGTCGCTTTCGATGATATGCGTAATCACGCCCCCTATCAGGCCGTCTCCCCCAGCAGCTATGACAACATCAATGCCTCGCTCTTGCCAGACAGGACCCTGGGCAGGTAAGCCATCCAGGGCGGCAATAGAAATGATGTCGGCAAGCCCGATATCGGCTTGTCGTAAATAGGATAATGCCTCGTTTAGCAGTGCGGACCGCCCTGAAAATGGGCTATGGATCACAATTGCTTTCCGTGCTGTAGCCAATGTTCTTCTACCTGAAAACTCCACTTTTGATGAGGAGTGGGATGCCTGAGCGTCTCTCTTTCATGGCCCCATTATAGCAGATAAGCTGCCGTTAATGGGATGTCCGCTAACCACGCAAAAAAATAACGGCAAGGCTTGCTTAACAGGCGCTAATAGGTAATAATTATAGATGAGAATATATGGATAGTTTTGTGCCTGGCAGCAGGGACGAGGCTTATTAATAGAAATCCAGCTTCTCAACGTATTTCATGTGATCATTTTTATTGCGAAAGGAGGGCGTCTGTTGGGGAGACAGGCGACCGTAAATGACAAAAGTACCAACGTTATGGCAAAAATTCCTGGCTGAAATGATTGGGACAGGGTTTCTCGTGTTTGTAGGCGCGGGAGCGGCGACCGCGACCGGAGTGTTGCTGGGGAAAAGCGCGCTTAGTATGGCTGATCTTGGTGTGATCGGGCTGGCCTTCGCCATCGCGATTGCTGTAATGGTTTACAGCGTCGGGCATATTTCAGGCTGCCATATCAATCCCGCCGTGACGATTGCGATGGGAGTGACCCGGCGTATGAGCTGGCGAGAGGCCGGAGTGTATCTGCTGGCGCAATTTGTGGGCGGTCTGCTGGGAGCATTAGCGATTGCCCTCGCCTATGGAGCGTCTGCCGCTGTGACGACGCACTTTGGTGCCAATGATTTCAGCGATATCACCGTCGGCTATCCTGTGGCGATTGCTGTTGAGGCGATTGGCACATTTTTCCTGCTCTTTGTGATTATGGGAACCGCTGTCGATGGCCGCGCCCCTTCCGGCTGGGCCGGTTTGATGATTGGCCTGACAGTTGGAGGGGAAATTATGGCGCTGGGTCCGGTGACTGGCGCGAGCCTCAATCCTGCTCGGTCCTTTGGGCCGGCGATAATCCAGGCGCTTTTTGGCGGGTCTTATAACTTTGCGCACCTGATCCCCTACTTCGTTGGCCCTATTCTTGGAGGCATTCTTGGTGTGCTTGTCTATGGTTTTATGGCGGGTATCAAAGGGGGGGAGGCTGCAACTGAAAGTAAAGTCGAGGCCACAGCCGAAAGTGACTAGCGCAGGTGGCAGTACTGGTTAGTGAAAGTTGACTTGTAAAGAAAAAGACAGGCGTCGCTTCTATAGCATAGCGTCTGTCTTTTCCTTCATATGAACAAAAACATCAGGCGAATGGAGTTCTGCGCGGCTGGAATGTGAGTCCGAGGCGCTGGGCCGTTAGTTTGTCGATGATAACGGTTGCCAGGGAATTCATATCGACGTCGGCAAACTCGGCGGGAGTGGCCTGCACCCCTTGCAGATCGGCGCCGGAGAGCGTGACGTTTGTCAGAATGGCGCCGCTGAGTTGAGCGCCTCGCAGGTTTGTTCCCGTACATTTAGCGGAACGCAGGTAAGCGCCGTTAAGATTGGCCCCGCTGAGTTGCGCGCTGCTCAGGTCCGCGCGGCTCAAATCTGCTCCGCTCAGGTCTGCTCCGATCAGATTGGCCCGCTGAAGGCTGGCCTTGATCATTTCAGTTTTGCTCATAAAGGCTCTAAAGAGGTAAACCCTGTTCAGGATAGCACCACTGAAATTGGCCAGGCTGAGATTGGCTTCGACCATATTGGTGCCGAGCAGATTGGCTTCGCAGACATACGCGCCGCTCAGGTCCGCGCCGCTCATATTCGCGAGGCTGAGATTGGCGCGCATCAGATTGGCCTTGTTCAGGTTGGCCTTGCTGATATTGGCGCCGGTGAGGACGGCATCGGTAAGATTGGCCTTGCTCAGATCAGCGCCGCTGAGGATCGCTTTGCTTAAATTCGCTTTGCTCAGGTCCGTTCCGCCGAGGTTTGCGCCGCTGAGATTGGCTCCCCTGAGATTGGCCCCGCTCAGGTCAGCGCGACTGAGATCCACGCCGATCAAATTGGCCCCGATCAAATAGGCTTCTTTCAGATCAGATCCATTCAGGTTCACGCCACACAGATCCGTCTCTCGCAGGTCAGCCCGTCGCATATTGGCCCCGCGCAAGTTAGCGCCGATCAGATTCACGCCGATCAGGACCGCTTTACTCAGGTTAACGCTGGTCAGGTTGGCCCCGCTGAGGTTGGCTTTTAACAAATAAGCGCCGCAGGCGTAAGTGCCGCTCAGATCAGCATCGGAGAGGTCGGCTTCGCGTATATCGCCGCCGCTCAAATCTGTATTGCGCAGATCCGCTCTGCGCAGGTCGGCGCTGCTCAAAGTGGGGACTCGCTCTTCCTCTTGTGCATTGGCGATCTCGCGCAGAGCTTCTTCTTTTGTCAGAGAATACTGTGTACTGGACATGGAGGACTCCTATTCGATCTTTGGCGTCAAGCATGTGCTTTATTAAGCAATTGTATACGCTTGCTTTTCATAAAGCAACTGGCCTGCTGTTCCTTTTTGATCCGGGCAAGCTGCGCGCAGCTTGCCCGGAGGGAACGGCGCACCAGAAGCTAGTTTGGTATGCGGATGACTGTCGCACGCTCTAGCTCGTGTAATATGTTGGCTATCTCATCATAGCCGCGCCCTGTAAGCCGCATAAGCTCTAAAATAGTGCGCTGCCCATCGATGAGGAGAAATACCTGCCGATGAGTGCGTGAAAGGCCCAGGTTGTCGATGATTTGTAGCGCCGACGCGAGTTGCCTGGTATGGTAAGGGGCAGCCGCACCTTGACCGGGAATAGCGCCGGGCGGCGTGGGATGACCAAATAATGCTGGATCGGTCATGCCCCGCTCCTCCGTGCTATGAAAACCGGAGGGTCTTCTCATGGGAGAAACGGGCGTGAAAGTCTCTCGCTGCTGAAAATCCGCCTGGGGCATGGCAGATGGTCCATTCTGGACAAACCACATGCTCTCTTGCGGGTTCGATGTATGATAGGTGAACAGACAACTTCCCCATATGCTCAGGAAGTTAAGCGCATCCGAGCCCGTACGTCTACCGACCTTTGCTTCCGCCACTTTTCCATTAGCGAACGTAATAGTTCCTTCTTCTGAAGTGATACCTTCACCACGTCTGGCTCTAAGTACCCCCGTCCCGCGCCTGAGTTGAATGGTCTGAATGATACTGACCAACCTGTCAGTCGCTATCTCTTGCTGCCGCTGCATAGACCCGTCTCCATAATGGACAAGTATTTTCCTTTGCGAGAAGAATCTTCGATTGTTGTTGTGATAAGGGTCTTGATCAAATATGAGGAGCCGATTACCTCCACAAGAATAACATATAGATCAAATTGGTGATAGCGATTACTATGAGCATAGTACTTTTTTCTGTTATCATAATAAACGGACCGAACAGCCAGGAATGACCGTTATGCCCTCATCCCAGGCGGGAAGCGGGTTGAGCTTTGATAGCCAGGGTTGTCCGACATATTTTCCTGAATAAATATCGAGGCGGAAGTTGTCCCTGTTTTCTTCTGATATATCGTGATTACTGTAGTTACAGAATTCTTTAGAAGGATCGAGTACGACCGGTGACTCCCACCGTTCCTGGAGAGTCAAATGTCAAGAAATCATAGGGAATGCAGGAAAGTATGATCAGACCAGGCTGCTGATCGGTATTATTATTGTAGCCAACTGCGCTCACTTAGTCAGCAAGGTACCGCTTGCCGCTCTATAGTTAGCGTTTTACAATAATTTCAGTATCCTCAAGAGGAGCGAGATCGCTATTGACTCCCTCTTTTCTTGAGGAACAGTATATGCATCATATGCTAAGATGTCAAGTGGAGATGCAATTAAAGGAGTAAGTATGACAACAACTCAGACACAGCCACAGGTGCAACAGTGGACGAATCTCGCCCAACAGCTACGTATAGATAGTATCCGCTGCACCACTGCCGCGGGGTCAGGGCATCCGACGTCTTCTATGTCGGCTGCAGACCTGATGGCAGTCTTGATGGTGAGCTACCTGCACTACGACTTCGATCATCCTAAGAACCCGAATAACGATCACCTCATTTTCTCAAAGGGGCACGCATCCCCCCTGCTCTATTCGATGTATAAGGCTGCTGGAGCTATCACCGATGAAGAGTTGATGACATTGCGCAAGTTTGGCAGCCGTCTTGAGGGCCATCCGACGCCTGTGCTGCCCTGGGTGGATGTTGCCACCGGCTCGCTTGGACAGGGCCTGCCAATTGGCGTTGGCATCGCGCTGGTTGGCAAATACCTGGATAAATTGCCGTATCATATCTGGGCGCTGCTGGGTGATAGTGAGATGGCGGAAGGCTCGATCTGGGAAGCTTTCGGCCATGCCTCGTTCTATAAACTGGATAATATGATCGCCATTCTTGACTGCAACCGTCTGGGTCAGCGTGGCGAGACCATGCTCGGCTGGAATACGCAGGCATACGAAGCGAGGGCGAAGGCTTTTGGCTGGAACGCCATCGTAATCGACGGACACAACTATGAGGAGATCAACAAAGCCTACTCCCAGGCAATGCAGAATAGCGGCTCGCCCACGTTAATCGTCGCTAAGACGATAAAGGGCAAGGGCGTCTCTTTCCTGGAGAACGTGAATGGCTGGCATGGCAAGCCGCTCAACAAGGAGCAGGAAGAGAAAGCCATGCAGGAGCTCAAGCCGCCCGCCCGCAGCCAGGTCTTCCCGGTGCAGAAGCCTGCGGAAGCTCAGCCCGCGCCGGAGCCTGAGAAAAAGCCCCTTGAGCTGCCTCGTTATGACGCAAAAGAACCTGTGGCGACACGTAAAGCTTACGGCGATGCGCTGCTGGCGTTGGGGGCAGCCAATCCCGATGTGGTCGCGCTGGACGGCGAGGTGAGCAACTCGACCTATGCCGAAGAGTTTGCCAAAGCCTATCCGGGGCGCTACTTTGAGCAGTATATCGCGGAGCAGCAGATGATCGCGGCGGCGGTTGGCATGAGCGTGCGCGGCAAGATTCCTTTTGCCTCTACCTTTGCGGCCTTCTTCTCGCGGGCATATGACTTCATCCGTATGGCCGCGATTTCGCGCGCCAATATCCGCCTTGCTGGCTCGCATGCAGGCGTCTCTATTGGTGAGGATGGGCCTTCGCAGATGGGATTGGAAGATCTCTCGATGATGCGAGCCGTATATGGCAGTACGGTACTCTATCCATGCGATCCTAACCAGACGGCCCAGCTCGTGGCGGCGATGGCGAAGCATGACGGCGTCGTCTATATACGGACTACGCGTGAAAAGACGCCTGTGTTATATAGCTCCACGGATACGTTTACTGTTGGCGGTAGCAGAGTTCTGCATCAATCTGAAAACGACCGCGCGACGGTTGTCGCTGCCGGGATCACGCTGCACGAGGCGCTTAAAGCTTATGACACGTTATTAAGCGAGGGCATTGCTATTCGCGTGATTGATGCATATTCGGTCAAACCGATGGATCATGAGACGCTGCTGGCTGCCGCACAGGCAACCGGGGATAAGATCGTCACGGTCGAGGATCACTGGCCTGAAGGTGGCCTGGGGGATGCTGTGCTGGAGGTCTTTTCACAGCGTTATGGGCGTCTGCCGCAGGTGGTACGACTGGCCGTCCAATCGATGCCCGGTTCTGGCACGCCCGCAGAACTGCTGGAGGCGGCAGGCATTAGCGCGGACCATATTGTGCAGGCGGTCAGGGCGCTGATACGCCAATCGTAACTTTGCTTTTCCTTTCCTTCTGGCCTGTGAACAGGGGCTGTAGATGATACAGCCCCTGCCCTATTTTTGTTGTGTCTGAACTGGTGAAGGTTATTGTGCAGCTCCCTTTGAAACTCGGCTAAACGCTCTCTCGTATTTGATCTAACAGGTGAAAATTTATATATTGCGAACGAGGGAGTTTTTTATGCAATGTAAAAAGGTATCTTTAGTGATTAACCCTAGAACCGGACAAAATGTAGCGCAACTGACGGATGTGATGGCGGTATTATATGGCGCGGGCTGGAAAGTGGATACGCTGCTCAAAGAGTATGGCGGCCATACAATGGAGCTGGCGAATGATGCAGCCAAAAACGGCTGTGATCTGGTCATTGCTTATGGAGGAGATGGCACACTAAACCAGGTCATCAACGGGGTGATGAATGCCAGGGGGAAGCGCAAAATTGTCGGGCTGATTCCAGGAGGGACCGCTAACGAATGGGCGTATGAGGTTGGCATCCCCGCCGATCCCGTGAAGGCCGCGCTTGCCCTGGTCGATAGCGACCTGCGCAGGGTCGATGTGGGCCATGTCGATGTGAAGCGCCTGACATTCCTTGATACTGCTTCAGCAGCAAATGAGCAGCAAGCTGCTGCGGATGAGCAGAAACAGCATCAGAAAAAGGTTAAGCGTTCCCATGCGAGTAGCCAGGCTCGTCATCACTTCTTGCTCATGGCCGGTCTGGGCATTGATGCTGCCGTGATGGGCGATGTCTCCAAAAATCTCAAGTATCAGGTTGGTCGTCTGGCGGTTGGCGTGGCGGCGATGAAAAAGATACCGGAGATGCAGTCTTTCCCAGTGGAGATACAGGTCAAAGGTGGCGATCATGCTACGACCTGGAAGGGCGAGGCGTTGCAGATTGTGATTGGCAATACGCGTCGTTACGCCGACGCTGTGGAGTTTACGCCCGATGCCTATATTGACGATGGAGTGCTTGATGTTTGTCTTATCACCGAAGGCAATCCCTTGACGACGATGCAGCAAATTTTCTCGCTGCTACTGCGTCGCAAGCCTGATGATGTTACTGCGGAATACTTTCGCGGTGCGCATCTCTCAATCACCGTTCCATCCAATATTCATCTACATCTGGATGGAAGTACCGTTAAGCTCAAGGACTACCTGAGTAAGTCGGACTATGGTACACTGGAGCAGGCAGGGAATGCGGAACAGGTAATGGTCACGTATTGCTTTGATGCGATGCCCCACGCTCTGGATGTGGCGATCCCTCACAGCTACAATCAAGAGCTGTTTGAGCATGCTCATACAGAGCATGAGCATGATACAGATGGTTCTCATGTAGAACCGCGTACAAAGGAGCAAGAAGAGCAGAGGCTAAAGCAGCACTCACATGAGGAGCCTGCTAGTACTGATGCCGAAAAAGAAGGGCCAGATCTGGCCGATTCGCTGCTCGAACACGGACGCGGCGTCACAGTTCTTGGGGTGGCATCGAACTCTGCGAAGAAGCCGCGTTATGTGATTGCGGGACACGCGCCAAAGCGCAGTTCTAGCGAGTTGAAACCGGTGGCGGTCGTCGTCACCGACAAAACGACCATTCTTGACCGCAATGGACAGCAAGTATCCCTGTCTGCTGTACAGGAATTGCAGGAAGGCGCCCGTATCGACGTTGAGGGCCGACAAAGCAAGCGAGGGGTAATTAAAGCGACACGCATGGTTGTTTAGCCGGGCATACGCCTCCTTGCTTTTGACCCGTGAGGGCAGGGGCAGGGGCAAGCCCTGCCCCTACAGTTCTTTTATCTGTAGGGGCAGGGCTTGCCCCTGCCCAAATAGAAAGCAAGAAGGCGAGTATGACGAACGAAGAACTGGAATGGCATTCAGTGCTGGATGCCGTTCTTAATACCGATATACGAACAAAGTTGCCCACTCTGGACCAGCGGGGAGTGGTGGCTTATACTGATGGAGCCTGCCTTAAAAATCCCGGTGGTCCGGCGGGCTGGAGCGCCTTATTGTGGGCGGCGGCTGATATGGTGAATGGGAAGGTACGCGAGGGAGCTGCCTGCTTTGAGCGTTACGGGCATATCCCCAAATCACCCACCACCACCAATAATCGGGCCGAGATCGCTGCTGTGCTGGCGGTCCTCTCCCTGGCTCCCCCTGCCCTTCCCCTCCTAATCTATAGCGATAGCGAATATACCATTAAGGTAGCGACCGGGGTTTACCAGATGAAGGCCAACGAGGATTTATGGGCCTATTATAAAAAGCTCGTTGGCTACCGCAAGCAGCCTCCTGAGTTTGAATGGGTGCGTGGTCACGCCGGACATTTGCACAACGAACGAGCAGACGAGCTGGCAGGTCTGGGAGCTTTCGGGGGCGACCGGGTAGCCTATGAAAAATGGCAGCAGTCGCAAGCTCCTGAAGCGCACAATGATGCGCTCTCACCGGAATTGCTTGAGTTGCGTCAGCAGGTGCAGAAGCTCAACGCCTTCTTCGCAACTCCTGGCGGTTCGCGGGCCAGCGATCAGGAGCGCAAGTTTATCAGCGATATGGCTAAACGGTTGCAGAAAAACAACTTCGTCCCGTCGGAGAAGCAGCGTGGCTGGGTCAAGGGGCTGCTGGTCAAATATCGCGTCTGACCGCCTGTTTTGCGCCTTTCAGTCGCGGAGTCCAGACATCAGGCAGCGAATTGTTTGTATAGACTTCTGAATTAGCCGCGGCTGAGCGGCGTTCGCAACTGCATTTCAATTGAGTGGCGTGATAAAATTGGTTGGAGTGGATGGCACTCTATCAGTGAGCTAAGTTGTAACAAAAGGGAGTCTCATCGTGCATCAAGACCTGACAAATCGTTTTATATCGCTACTGCAGTCTCAGCATGTGCCGGTCGGCCTGGCTTTTGTGGATGAGGTGCCGGAGGATGTCCAGCATCACGCGACTCGCGTACCGTCGGCCTGTACGTTCTGGCGTCTAGGCGAGCAGGGCGTTTTCTATGCCACAGCCGAAGACCACCAGCAATGCCCTATTGGTATGATGACGATGGGTTTCACAATGCCTGCATCAGCTCAGCAGCGAGCGCAGGAACTGGTACAGACGATGGCGAATGTGCAATATTTCTCGCCCGCCGAAGTGAGCGCGCTCCCTGTGGTCAAAAAGCCGCACCAGAGCATTATTTATGGTCGTCTTGACCAGTTTCCCGTAGAGCCGGATGTGGTGCTCTGCATCATGGATACGCAGCAAGCGATGCTTACCGCTGAGGCAATGGGACAGGTCAACTGGCTGCAAGGGGGGCAGATGGCCTTTGGCCGTCCGACCTGCGGCGTAATCCCGCGCACATTGCATACCGACGCAGCCTCGCTCAGCTTCGGTTGCGTCGGAGCGCGTACATACGTCGGCTTAACGCCTGCCGAAGTCGTCTTGACCATTCCCGGTCATAAGTTCGCGGGCCTTATCGAGCGGCTACAGACTATCGTGGACGCCAACAACGCGCTTGCTCCATTCCATCAGCAGCAAAAGGCTCTTTTTGAGGCATAAGGAATAAATCTTTCCAGAGGAACAGACGTATGACCACGATGAAACGACAACCCGAACAGGTGGAGTCAGCGGCTCCCGTATCTCAACGCAATCCAGGCATTGCCCTGGATATGGATTGGGTGAGCGGCGTGCGCATCAATCGCAGCGCGGTAGAGCGCCGGGCCGCCACCTTGACGACGCGCCGCACGGTCAAGAAGGAGTGGCAGGCTGCATGGTTATTGCGCGCCATCACCTGTCTTGATCTGACCACGCTTGCCGGAGACGATACGCCGGGTAATGTCTTGCGCCTCTGTGCTAAAGCGCGCCAGCCTGTGCGTCAGGAACTGCTGGATGAGCTGGGAATGGAGCAGTTGTGGGTTGGCGCGGTCTGTGTCTACCACAATCTGGTCCCCGTCGCAGTCAGGGCGTTGCGGGGCGCAGATATTCCAGTTGCGGCTGTCTCGACCGGTTTTCCGGCGGGCCAGAATCCCTTCGAGCAGAAGTTGCAGGAGATCGAGGCGTCCGTCAAGGAGGGGGCACGCGAGATTGATATTGTGATCTCGCGCGCCCACGTCCTGACCGGCAATTGGCAGGCGCTCTACGACGAAGTGCAGGCGTTCCGTATGGCCTGTGGCGATGCCCATATGAAGACCATCCTCGCGACCCATGAGCTGGCGACCTTGCGCAATGTGGGTATGGCGAGCCTGGTCTGCATGATGGCGGGCGCTGACTTTATCAAAACCTCGACCGGCAAAGAAGCGGTCAACGCCACGCTGCCGGTGGGTATCGTGATGACGCGCGCTATTCGCGATTATTATGAGCAAACGGGCTACAAAGTGGGATTCAAGCCTGCCGGTGGTATTCGCAGCGCAAAGGCGTCGCTGGACTGGCTGATCCTGATGAAGGAGGAGCTTGGGAACGAGTGGCTGACCAATGCGCTCTTCCGCATCGGAGCTAGCGGCCTGCTGTCTGATATTGAGCGCCAGCTCTCGTACTACGTCACCGGTCGTTACGCGGCTGCGCATCACAATCCATTGGTTTAGAGGAGGTCAACGGTGAATGTAAAGGAAATTTTTGAGACCATGCAATATGGGCCAGCACCGGAGGCCGCTTCTCTCGCTCATGACTGGCTAAAGCAGCATCAGCCGTTTGAGCTGTTTATCAATAATCAATGGGTAAAGCCTGCCGGTGGTCAGTATATCGAGACGATCAATCCGGCTAACGGGCAACCACTGGCGCGGGTTGCCGCTGCCGGTAGCGCCGATGTTGCTGCCGCCGTTGCCGCTGCTCGTACAGCCTTCGAGACGTGGGGGAGAACGCCGGGCCATCTCCGCGCGCGTTATCTCTATGCCATTGCGCGCCAGATCCAGAAGCATTCACGTATGCTGGCTGTCCTGGAGACATTGGATAATGGGAAAACCATCCGTGAGACCCGCGATATTGATATTCCGCTGGTCGCGCGCCATTTCTACTATCATGCAGGCTGGGCGCAACTGATGGCCTCAGAACTTTCCGGCTATCAGCCCCTCGGCGTTGTCGGGCAGATCATCCCCTGGAACTTTCCTCTGTTAATGCTCGCCTGGAAGATTGCTCCTGCGCTTGCGATGGGCAATACCGTCGTGCTAAAACCAGCGCGTTATACACCTCTTACCGCCCTCAAATTTGCCGAAATCGTGCAGGAGATTGGATTGCCTCCCGGGGTGGTCAATATTGTGACCGGGGAGGCCTCGCAGGTGGGAGAGGCGCTGGTGCAGCATCCTGATGTCAATAAGATCGCCTTTACCGGCTCGACCGAGGTTGGACGCACGATCAGGCGTGCTACGGCTGGTTCGGGCAAGAAGCTCTCATTGGAGTTGGGTGGCAAATCGCCCTTTATCGTTTTTGATGATGCCGACCTGGATAGCGTTGTGGAAGGCGTTGTGGATGCCGTCTGGTTTAATCAAGGCCAGGTCTGTTGTGCAGGCTCGCGCTTGTTGGTCCAGGAAGATATCGCTGAACGGCTGATTGCGAAGTTGCGTGTGCGTATGGAACGTCTGCGCGTTGGCGATCCCCTGGATAAGGCCGTGGATATCGGGGCGATTGTTTCACCGGCGCAGCTCAAAGAGATTCAGCGTTTGGTGGCTATAGGCGTTGAAGAGGGGGCGCAGATGTGGCAACCCTCCTGGGCCTGTCCTGTGGAAGGCTATTTCTTCCCGCCAACGCTCTTTACCAACGTTTCGCCCGCCACAACTATCGCGCAGGTAGAGATTTTCGGGCCGGTACTTGTCGCCATGACCTTCCGCACGCCAGCCGAGGCGGTGGAGCTGGCAAACAATACGCGTTATGGTCTGGCTGCCAGCGTGTGGAGCGATAATATCAACCTTGCGCTGGATATTGCTCCCAAACTGAAGGCCGGCAGCGTCTGGATCAACTGCACCAACCTGTTTGATGCCGCCAGCGGCTTTGGCGGCTACCGCGAAAGCGGCTTTGGACGCGAGGGCGGCAAAGAAGGCTTATACGAGTATGTACGTCCTGCCTGGAAGGCTGCCGGACAAAAAATCTCTCTGAATGGTACAGAGCCATCCTCTAACGGGCATGGGCAAGAGGAAGCAGCGCAGCTAGAGCTGGATGAAGCGGCGAATATTGCTCCATCGACCAATGGATATGGCACGGCGTATCCCCCGATTGATCGCACGCCCAAGCTGTTCATCGGTGGCAAGCAGGTGCGGCCCGATTCTGGCTATAGCCGCAGTGTCTTTACCCCTGATGGACGCGTGATCGGCGAAGTTGGCGAGGGCAATCGTAAAGATATTCGTAACGCCGTTGAGGCCGCGCACGCCGCCCGAAGCTGGTCTACTGCCACAGCGCATAATCGAGCGCAGGTCCTCTACTATATCGCCGAGAATCTGGCGGCACGCGAGGAAGAGTTTGCCCGCAGAATCACCTTGCAAACGGGGCGTTCCCATGACGATGCGAGCAGGGAAGTGCAGGTAACGCTCTCTCGCCTGTTTAGCTATGCCGCCTGGGCCGATAAATTTGAGGGGACGGTCCACCAGCCGCCTCTGCGCGGGGTCGCGCTTGCCATGCGCGAGGCTATCGGGATCATCGCTCTGGCCTGTCCCGACGAATATCCCTTGTTGGGATTTATCTCGCTGGTCGCACCTGCGATTGCGATGGGGAATACAGTCGTCGTCATCCCATCGCAATCATCGCCTCTCAGCGCCACCGATTGCTACCAGGTCTTCGAGACATCCGACCTGCCGCCTGGAGTCGTCAATATCGTCACCGGAGACCGCGATGCTCTCAGCAAGGTATTAGCCGAGCATGATGATGTTGATGCCATGTGGTACTTCGGCTCCGCGCTCCTGAGCGAAGCTAGACGCGAGAGCGGAGTTGGAGCGCGGAACACTTCGGAGGACTTCGGCTCCGCGCTCCTGAGCGAAGCTAGACGCGAGAGCGGAGTTGGAGCGCGGAACACTTCGGAGGACTTTGGCTCTGCGGAAGGCTCCAGACAGGTTGAACTGGCGTCTGTGGGGAATATGAAGCGCACATGGGTCAATTACGGTTATGCCCGCAACTGGCTCGATCCCGTGCAGGGCGAAGGCGAAGAGTTTTTGCGCGAAGCCACGCAGGTGAAGAATATCTGGCTTCCTTATGGAGAGTAAAAGGCCCTTTAGCCCACCAGCGACTTCGCTGGCAGGCAAGCAAGCTTTACTAGCTTGCCGTATCGACTAAAGCGCGAATACCAAATCTCCTGCTTGTATCGCGACCGGTTTTTGTTGGGGCGCCAGGGTCATATAGAAGCCGCGCTTTCCATGATCCAGAAATTGCAGGGCTTCCTTCAGCCGCTCTCCTACCAGGGGCATGATATCGCAGGCCGCGAACTGGCTAAATTCCACGCATGGCGCAGCTACCATAATATCGGTCAGGTGCATCATCAGCCCGGTCTTTGCCGATTGGATCGCGATCCCATCCGCCAGACGAGCTAGCTTCTGTTCCTCTGCCGTCTCCACCAGAATATTTTCTCCTGCGCATCCATCCGGCAAGTGCGGACCAAACTGTGTGCGCATACTCTGATAGTGACTGGTAAAGCCCATAGATACAGCATTGACGGATTGGTTGCGTGACGAAGGATGGTCGGTATGGTGAACGTCAATGACCTCTTCTCCCTCCGCTGTCACCCCAATAACTCCTCTGGTTGAAAGCAGCAAAGAGTTCACAATCAGCAGCGGCGAAGGATCGTAATAACGTTGGGGCTTCTGCCCGATTTTGAGCGGCGAGCGCTGTATCTGGACCTGCTTGATACGACCGATTTCGTGCATATAGTTCCCTTTTGTGTTGAATGAGATAGCTTTTGTAGCGTAATGGTGAAGATTGCGCCTATCATACCACTTTTGTCAAGCTCTGTGCATCGCCCAAAAGACCGATGTTTTTCAAATCGTACCTGTTATATTTGGTTTGTTGATACTGCCTATTATTAAACAGGAAGGTAAAGCATATGCGAGATATCAGGGAAATAGAGCAGATGCGGATCGTGTATCAGCTTCCTCGTATGGAAGAGGTTACTGTGCGCAAGGATATCGTATATAAAACTGTCGATGGCGAAGATTTAATGCTGGATGTATATTATCCCCTTGACGCGCAACTTCATGTACCTCGTCCTGCCGTGATCTTTGTGCATGGTGGCTCTCAGCCGGAGCATGTGGAGCGTTCGCGAGAGTCACAGCCTTATATCTCCTGGTGCCGGCTCGTCGCTGCGTCTGGCGTTATTGCCGTCATGTTCAAGCATCGTACCGATGAGGGCCATTCACAACTTGCGCAAGCCGGCAGCGATGTCGAAGATCTTGTTGACTATATTCGGCATAATGGCGCGTCCTTAGGTATAGATCCAGATCAGTTAGGAATCTTTTCTTTCTCAGGTGGCCCCATTCATGCGCTGCGTGCTGTTCTGAGGGGGACGCCGGCGTATATTCGCTGTATTATTGTCTACTATGGGGGGATGACGCTGCTCAATCCCAAATATTTTCACTTCGGGCCTGAGGAAGAGGAATTGCTAAAAGAGTTTTCGCCCGTTTATCATCTTCGCCAGGAAGATCCCGCAAAAATTCCTCCGCTTTTTATCGCAAAAGCCGGGCTGGATAGAGCGTTTTTGAACGAATCTATCGACGAATTCTTGAACATTGCGAATGAACGCAACATCCCCGTTACGTTCATGAATCACCCGACCGGCGAGCATGGCTTTGATATCATCAACGATGATGCCCGCTCCCGCGAAATTATCAGAGCGACGCTGGGTTTTATTACTGAGCATTTGGGGATCTCTTCTTGACAGAAAAGATGTTTGAGAACAAGGGATAGTACCCCCCCTCGTAACTCCTTCGTAGGGACCCGGTTTACCGCGTCCTCAGGCGATTTATCGCCTTCCTAGCACGCGGTAAACCGGGTCCCTACGACACTTTCGGCTGAGGAGTTTTCTTCGTAGAGCCATACTACGTCACAAAGAGACCTCCTGATGCATCTTGATTAGTAGCTGTCAATTCGCCATATCAGGAGATATCATGGCTAGAGAATCCACCGATCCTCCCTCTCCCACGCGCCGTCGTGCGTTGGCGTTACTGGTGCTGGCCCCGCCGTTGATGATGGGGCTACCATCGAGTGACGTTGCGCCCGCATACTCCAACCAGGCCGGACGGTTGCGTATCGCTATGCTCAGCTTCTGGCACGTTCATGCCCTCGATTATGCGCACCAGGCGCTCAGCAATGCCGCTGTTACGCTGGTGGGCGTCTGGGATGAGGAACTGGAACGGGGGCAGGCACAGGCCAGAACATTTGGAGTTCCTTTCTATCAGCATCTAGCGGATTTGCTGGCTCATCCCGATATCGATGGGGTAATCGTTGATGCTCCGACAACCATGCATCGCGATGTGATAGCGGCTGCCGCGCAAGCTGGCAAACATATCTTTACCGAAAAGGTGCTGGCCCCGACTTTACGCGAATGCAACGAAATTGTAGCGGCGGTCAACAAAGCTAATGTGGCCCTGATGGTCTCGTTGCCCAGGCTTTATGCAGGATCGACGCTGGCTATCCAGCAGATTCTGAAGCAGAAGCTTCTCGGGGAAGTTTCGCAGGTCAGGACGCGTCTCTTTCACGATGGTGCGCTCAGGACGCTGCTTCACCCGCAGGGATGGTTGCCGCCGGCCTTTTTCAATCCGCAGCAAACGGCGGGAGGAGCAATGATCGATCTGGGCGCTCACCCCATGTACCTGGCTCGGGTCCTGCTGGGCCTGCCGGAGAGCGTCAGCGCCACCTATGGATATATGACCGGGCGGGCCGTTGAGGATAATGCCGTTGCCATGCTGCGCTACCCACAGGGCGCGGTGGGGATCGTCGAAGCAGGCTTTGTCAACCCGCTGGCTCCATTTACCATTGAAGCACATGGTACTGAGGGGAGTCTGCTCTATGGAACGCCCGATGACAAGATACAGATCCGCAGCGCGCATATCAGTAAGCCTGCTGGTGTATGGAGCGTCTGGACGGTGGTTCCACCCGACCAGCCCACCGCATTTCAGCAATGGGTTGAGCATATCCAGCAAGGAACGCGCCCCCAGGAGAACACTCAGATCGCGGTAGACCTGAGTATGCTCATGGAGGCGGCGAATCTTTCGGCGAGACGGAGCCAGCCTGTGCGGCTGGACTCGTTATCGCGCTGATGTATGCGGATTATTTCCCAACCACCGAGCGTAGCTGTGAAACCACCTGCTCTAGCTGGGTGGCCGCGTCGGTTGCCGAAGTTGTACCGGAGACGAGCTGTTCCGTCACTTGCGTTGCCACCTTGAGCGCCGTGGCTAGCTTCTGATTGCTAACGCTCTGGTACTGAGTGGCGTTTTCAATGTACTGGGCTGCGGTGACGATGCGTTCCAGGGCCAGCCTGGCGGTGTGAGCGTCGATATGTCCCCACTGCTGTGCCAGCTCCGTTCCGGTCTTGATCAACTGAGTCGCCGCGACCTTCGTGGCGTCGGCATAGTACTGCACGGATTGCAGACCTACCTGTGACGAGTCTACCACCCACATCTGCTCTGATGCCGCATCCTGCTGGCTCGTTGCCAGGGCGGTCATCGCCCGGCTATTACTGCGCAGGTATTCGACCGAGTTAAGGATGGGCTGCGTAATGCGGCGTCCGAAGATCAAGCCGACGAAGGCCGCCAGAACAGCCATAGTAAGAGCAACTATACCGGTAAGGAGGAGCTGCCGGTTGGCGACAGCGGTAACAGTGTTCACCGGACTGAGCACGTAATATTTCCAGGGAACGGTTGTGGTCGCCTGCTGGACTACCTGATATTGTTCGGTTTGCCCGGCGGGCTGCGCCTGGAACGTGGTCGTGGGCGTGGTATCGTGCAAGGTATTGGCAAATGCGCTATCGCTGAGCGTGTGGACTGGATCGATGGTGCCGTAACGTAGCTCCTGGCTGATGCGCAGTTGCACATCGCCAGGAATGGGAGCAACGCTTGTAAAACGCCGGGCGGGATCGGTATCAGCTATGCGTACGCCGTTCTCATCGAGGATGAAGGCGTAACTGCCATCTCCATTAGCCCCTTGATCGCCATCAACGATATTCCAGATGTAATTGATGTTAAGGGTCGCCCGCATGAATCCTAAATACTGGCGAGGCTGCGGATTAACGACAGGAGCATAAATATCGATAGAGGCCGTCTTCGTTCCCGGGGTATAGTAGACCGAGGAAATCACTGTTTTGCCTGTGCTAACTGTCTTGAGATAGTCTGGTGGGACGAGAAACTGCCCATGTGGCTTGGGTGGGTTAGAAAGCGGGTAGTACAGCAATGGTTGTCCCTGTGGAGTGAAAAGGTCCCATGAGGTATAGTTCTTATCGCGGAACGTGCCGGCACCCAGTGCGAACAGGGCATGAGTGGCAAGATCCTGATAGGCGGGAGACTTGGGCTCAGGTGGAGCAGCCATAAAGATCGCCACCGATTGCACCTGGCTCAGGGTGAGCGCATCCAGAGTTCGTTCTCGGATGTAGGTATCGATCAATTGGACGCGCGTTTTAGCATCGCTCTCCATCGCGGTATTGGCCTGATTAGTCAATGCCGGGCGCGTCTGCATTTCACTAAAAAGTAGCGTGATACCGAGCGGTATGATCGCTGCCAGCACGAGTCCGATAGAAACGCGTACTGATAGAGAGAAGCGTCGCCGACGCCGTGGCTCGAACTCTTGTAGAGACATGATGCTAACCATCCTTTTGTGTATGCTTTACTGTTGAATGATGCCTATACGCTCTAGATCATAGAGCAAGCGTTGGACTTCTTCTTGTGGGCGGGCTATCAGACGGGTCAGTTCTATCGTATTTCGACGTCCGTCGATTAACAGAAACAAATGTCGATGTAAGCGAGAAAGCCCGGCCTGATCCAGTAAACGCAATGCCTCATCATCCTGCCGTGTGCGTCGCGGATTGCTAAAGCTAAGGGAGGAAGTTCTAACGCCAAAGCCGTTGGGCGGTGGCTCATTCCATTCCCGATCTTGAATGATGTATGGTGGAGTGGGAGGGTGGGGAGTATCGAACGTTTGTCGCGGATATGCCCCAGTATCCCTAAATGACGGTGTTGATAGCGTACGCGGCGTCTCATGGAGAGGCCGCGTGGACCTACCAGGCACAGACGAGACAAACGTGAAGCGACATGCGCCCCAGCTATGCAACCACTCAAGGGCTCGTTGCCCAACAAGCTGACCGCCACGGGCATAAGTTATTTGCCCATGAACGAATGTGAGCTCGCCTTCTTCTCGGCCTGGGCCTTCACCCCGCTCGACGGTCAAAAACCCGGTTCTCCGTCCGAGCTGGATAACCTCAATAACATTACTCAGTCGATCTGTTGTTGTTCCTCGTCTCTGTGACATGTATTTATTAACCTGGCCTCTTGACGAGGTGCTCCTCTCACTTCACTAACTTTATGAGCATGTTACTACTTTACCCGTAGATGAGTTATACCAGCATATCACATTTTGCAGACTATGCAACGGTAGTTTTATCTTTCTCAACCTGCTTATCCCCTCTATTATACCTTTTCTGGCAAGCATTTTGGGCGATTGAGATGCTTTAGTGATTCTACTAGAACTTGTGCCCGGATATGTCTCATGTTATACTGCCGAACAGCAAACAACGACTACGGCCTGGATGCACCGTTCAGGGACACAACCACATTGAAGCGTTTTGCCAAGTAAATTGTTCACCATGATGATAATGCCTTGTGCTATATTATAGCAATAGCATACCCATTAGTACTAGTCTAGATGGCATAATACCAGCGTAATGCCCTCATCATCTAACAATACAAAGGATAGCATATGATCCATCTTGCGCCAGATTATGTCTATACTCCGCAAGGGCTACAGGCGAATATGGTCGTTTCGATCTCAAACGAGGGACGTATCGTCTCGCTCTCTAAACTGGGCGCGAGCAAAGTCGTACCTGAACCCCTTGCAGGCGTGGCTCTCTTGCCTGGCTTTGTCAATACGCATAGCCATGTGTTTCAGCGTATGTTGCGAGGTCATACCCATCGTCCGCTCTCCAGCCAGGATACCTTCTGGACCTGGAGGCGCGCGATGTATGATGCAGCCAGGCAGCTTGATCCTGATCGTTTATATGACGTGGCCTTATATACCTATCGTGAGATGGCCGCGGTCGGCTATACTATCGCGGGAGAGTTTCACTATCTCCATCACCAACCGAATGGACAGCCGTATGCCAATCCCAATGCTATGGCTGAAGCTGTGGTATACGCCGGGCGTGATGCTGGCATTCGGGTTGTGCTGCTGATGACTGCCTACGCTCAGAGCGGCTTTGGCCAACCGCCAGAGGAAGAGCAGCGGCGCTTCTGTGATGCTTCCGTTGAAGCCTTTCTTGCGCGCGTCGATGCCTTGCGCCTTGCAAACATACCCGTCGGTATCGCGCCTCATTCGGTGCGTGCAGTACCGGAAGCGTGGTTTTCTGCTATTGTTGCTTACTGCCAGAGCCATCATTTGCCTATACATGTGCATGCTGATGAACAGATAGCGGAGATTGAGCAGTGTCAGGCGGCCTATGGTTGCACCCCGATAGAGCTACTGGAACGCTTCGGCGTGTTAGGCCCGTTAACCACCATCGTCCATGCCACCCACGCCAGTCCGGCGGAAATATCGCTGCTGGCTCGCTATGGCTGTACCGTCTGTGTATGCCCGACCACCGAGGGCGATCTGGGCGACGGTATCGCTCCCTACGCCGATCTGGTCGCGGCGCATATTCCCTTATCTATCGGCTCCGATAGCAATACGCGCCTCGATCCCATCGAAGAACTGCGCTGGGCCGAGTATTCTGCTCGCATGCGTTACCAGCGCCGCCGTGTGCTTGTCGCCGACGAGCTCTCGTCGCCTGGACCGCTTTTGCTCGACTATGGGACCCACCGTGGCGCGGCGGCTTTAGGGGTAGAAACGGGTGTGATTGCTCCAGGCATGCTGGCCGATTTTGTGGCTATCGATCTGGAACATCCGACTATGGCCGGCTGGAACGAGAATGACCTGCTGGATGTGCTCTTCTTCGGAGCTTCGTCTGAGGTAATCATGCAGACGTGGGTACAGGGAAAGAAGTCTCGTTGATGCTGCTTGCGCAATGAAACAGCCATTGCGCAAGCAGCATAGAAACTAAGGATTGGGATTTTTGGGAGCTAAGGTGACATCACCCAGATTGGGAATGTTATCGAACGCGTGCGGATCTAAGCCGAAGCTGGCAGAGAACAGGCCGCGCTCGAAGAATGTGGTCATTTGCGAAAGATCAACGTGGCCTACGATATTATTGGAGAAGAAGATGAGCAAGGTAAGCGGGTCATTGGTGGTGCTGCCGACGTGGTGGAGGTAGTTTTGGGGCACAAATACTACATCACCTGGCTGGATTGTGAAGATTTCGTGGGTATTGTCCGGGGTAATAACCTCAAACTGACCCTGACCCTGCACACAATAGTTGATCTCAGAAGCATTCGGGTGCCAGTGTGGCTCACGCAGACCGCCCGGTTGTTCCTGGACGATGAACAGAGTAATTCCGCTCAGCGACGGAATAAACTGAGGAGTCAGCGCGGCAATGGTCCCGCCAGTAAATACTTTGGCCGGGATATCCTGGAAGTTAACCGTAAATGGTCCTGAAGAAGAGGAGGGCGTTGCAGTTGGGATCGCACCTGTATTGACCAGGAACTGATCAGTCTGCTGTGGCAGCGCCGGGAAACTGGCAGTCGGGATCGAGTACGTCTGAGCTAATATACTGCGCGGGATCACACTGAGCGAGTTAGAGACGTCAATGTGTTCAGGACTTTCGTGAGTAAACGCCACGATCATATGTAGCGTGTCTGTACCGGTATTGCGGATATAGTGTATGGCTCCCTCAGGGACGAAGGTAACATTGCCGGGCCCGATGGGGAAGACGGCGTTGCTCGTCCCAGAAAGGAAAATTCCGACCTCGCCCTGCCCGCTCAGACAGTAATTTAACTCGTTGGCGTTGATATGCCAGTGAAGCTCGCGCATCGCGCCCGGATTGATGCGCAGTGAGAAGAGGGATAGGCCGCTTAATTCTTCGATATCGCCTGCGACCGCAGTCCTGTTCGTCCCACCGGCAAATACATCCGGCTCTGACTCTTCCAGGGCGAATTTGAACGAATCGGGCTTTTTCCCGCTGGGCGACATTTTTGCTAGAGGGGTGGTTACTGTGTGCGTGGCAGCGGAAGCCGCGCCGACCGGCAATGCGATGCCACCAAGCGCCCCCAGAGTTGCAGCAACGCTTGCCCCTTTGAGCAGGCTGCGGCGAGGGAAGTTATTGGCATCATTTTCAGCGCGCGGGTCGGTTGCGCCAGGGATCGGCTCTGGTTGTGGTGATTTCTGGTTTTCTGAAGTCATGGAGATCCTTTCTCTGCTTAAAAATATACTCCTGGACTGTACCGTGGCAAGACAAAGAAATAGAAAGGCAGCACGGTGTTGTGCTGTCTGATACTGTAAAAGAAACTGGGAGGCACCCAAAGCAGTAAGCTCTGCATGATCATGGCCAGAAAATATTGAATCCATGTGGCTGACAACATTGACCATGCCAGGAAACTCTACAAGTATAAATATATGCTAAAAACATTGTATTGTCAAGGCATAGAGGCGCTTTTCGGATTTTATAGAACGCAAACAATATTAGCGGAAGATAGTTAAAAACATTAATATTGGATTAAATAGATCATTAGCAAAATGCCCGTCTACTAGCAAAAAATCTTCTTGTTCCGCCTGTTCAAAAAAACACATCTCTGCTATACTGGCAGCACCACTGCTATGGTTCATCGAGCGATTCTGCTTGTATTCAACAAAGATTTTAGGATTGGGATGTTAGCGCTATGTTACTGACAATTACCGCCGCACTGCAACCGGCAACGGATCTGGGATATCTCCTGCATAAGAATCCCGCGCACCTTCAGTCTTTCTCCCTCTCTTTCGGACGGGTACATGTCTTTTATCCAGAAGCCAGCAACGAACGTTGTACCTCTGCCCTGCTGCTAGAGATCGATACCGTTCACCTCGTCCGTGGGCGCGAAAAAGCGGTGGCGCTGGAACAGTTCTAGCATGTCATTGGGTCAAGCTGTAGCATTGCTGGAGCAGACGAGCGCACGCGGCATTGATACCCAATCGCTGCTTGCTACCTGTCAGCAGCATCAGACGCTGGCTCGCCGCTATGTTGATGCCTATCGCCGGTATTGCTGGCCCGTTCGCTCCATTACCGATCTCAAACTGGCACCATTCCATGTTCTGGCGACGCAAGGAGAGACGCATCTTGCTAAAGATCACGTCTGGCATATGGAGACTCTGGCGGAGATCTGCCGCGCTGATGAGCAGCTCTTGCTTGCCACGCCGTATCTTGTGATTGATCTGACGGATGCTGATAGCCTCGCGCAAGGGATACAATGGTGGGAACGCTTGACGGGACAGGGCGGCGCCTGTAACATCGTTATCCTCGCCTGTAGAGACGTGATTGATCACGTCTCTACATCTCTGATCGCACGTATCATTTTTCCACGGTCATTTGTTAACGTCCATTATTTATAACTTTTTAGGAAGTAAAATGCTGTTCGATGAGGTCAAAGTGTTCCGCATCATGTTCGCACATACCGGCAATAAGCGTGCCGATGGGTTCGGTATCTTTCTTGTCCCAGGGGACGCGAATCTTCTCCATGAGTTGCTGGTCATCAAGCTCACCAATCACTGAATGACGTAAATGAGTATGAGTTTCTTCCCAATCAGCCAGGATGTCCTGTACAGAAACTGCGGCATTATGCTGCCGTTGCTCTTCGTTCGCAGCATCCCCGGAAGGTATTGCTGGTGGTAGTGGCTGGTCGTGTAGAAAGGCCACCACCAGCGAGTGGGCCGCTTTTTTCCAATGAGTCATATGGTCTAGAAAATCTTTTATTGACCACCCTTCAGGTGTGAATGGCTTTTGCAGCTCTTCCTCGCTGAGCCGATGCATCAACGTGGTAAAGCGTTCGTGATCGCGTTGAAGGATTGCTAAAATGTCCGATTGCGTATGCTGCGCGCTTGTCAATCTCAACTTCTCCTCTGCTCTAACGAGCTTTCAAGTGTCGAACAAACCTCTTAATAGCGAATCGTTCTAGTGAGCCACAGGTCTGGATGGCTTAACGTGTCTCCAGTTTCCACTTGCGTGCCTCTTCCTCCAGACGAGCCTGTTCCGCTCGCAGTTGTGCTCGCAGTTGCGCCCGCATTTGCGCTAGCTCGCGTTCCATGACCTGTCGGTCGGTCTCCTGCATTTCTCCATGTCGTTGCTCGCCTGCTGGCGGTATCTCGGCCTGGCCAGGTCCAGTAAGGCGTTTCCATAGACGCTGTAACCAGTTCATGAACTGTGACCAGTTCGCCATTTTATGACCCTCCTCTTTAAGTATCAATCTTGAAATGAGGTGGCCGCCCCCGATCCTCCCTCTCCTCGCCACGCCACCCCTGTACAAGACAGGTCTCTGCTAACTTTATCATCTGGTGCATGGAGCCACGTATTACAAGCTAAAGAAAACGCCAGAAGAGACTATATAGTTACAATAATAATAATAATACATCAGCCTTGAGCTTGCAGACTCAAAAGTCCCCCTTTCTTCTGCAAATTTCAGCAAGATCGTTTGCAGAAGATGAGTGTAATTTCCATCTGGACAGACCAGGAGCTTTGTGCTACAGTCATGGCAGAGTTGCTATATAGAGCTTAGGAAAGAAAACTACAAAATTATGGCTATATCCTCAAACGAATGGGTGCGCTATCCACGACCGAAGCCGCAGGCCCGCTTACGCCTTTTTTGTTTACATTATGCGGGCGGCGGCGCTTCTGCCTTTCGCTCCTGGGAGCATAACGTACCGTCAGATGTAGAACTGGCGCTGATCCAGTTGCCCGGGCGTGAGAACCGCGCCCGCGAAAAAGCCTTCACCCATATGACGCCGCTGGTGAATACATTGACCGATATACTGCTGCCTTTATTAGATAAACCATTTGTCTTTTTTGGCCATAGCCTGGGCGCGCTAACCAGTTTTGAGGTGACGCGCCAGCTCCGTCGTCAACAGGGGCCAGCGCCGTTACAGCTTTTTGTGTCGGGCAGCCGCGCTCCTCAAAGACCTTTTCCTGCTTCAGAAGAACCTATACATGCTCTGCCCGATGACGAATTCATCCAGAAACTACGTGAATATAACGGGACGCCGGAGGAGGTGTTACAGCACGCCGAGTTGATGAATTTGTTGATGCCGGTGCTGCGAGCAGATTTTTCGCTCTACGAAACCTATGTCTATCAACCGGAGGACCCACTCCCTTGTGGCATTTCAGCCTTTGGAGGCGTGCAAGATCCAAAAGTCACCCGTGAGGATGTTGCGGCATGGAGAGCGCAGACCCGGGGACAGTTTGCTCTGCGTATGTTGCCGGGTGACCACTTTTTCCTCCACAGCGCACAGACTCAGCTTTTACAAGCGGTATCGCAAGATCTGATGCAGATCCTTAGCCATAATTACTAATATCCAAAATTTCAAAAAAAATCTCTTGACAAATTTTTCGTGGTGTGGCATACTACCAAAGCTTTAGATAAAAGGCAATCACCTGATCATGAGATCGGGTGCTCCTGTCTTTACATCGCCTGTGCCACGTTAATGTGGCCCCTCTGGGATAACGCTTCCCCACTGTATAACAAAACCAGGATGGTTTTATATGGCTTTTTTGCGCCATATAAGGGCTAGAAAGAAGTTTTGCCACAGTGAAGCAAGGGAACAGCAATTTTTGCGAACAAGAGAAAATTCGTTAGAAAACCTCTTGACAAAGCCCCAGAGATATGCGATACTACAGCTACGATAATCAAATGAGCGAAATACCTGATTTGATTAGGTGGAGTATACTGGTAACAGCGAAGGCCTACGGGTCATCTCCAAAGGGGTACCTTGACAACTGAAGAGTGGAAAGCAGAACAGCAACTGGCAACGATGGCACAACTGAACGCGATTGTCCAGTTCCTGTCAATTGACAGCTTTGGCCCGCCCTCGCGAGAGGACGCGGGCGAGAGCGAGTACATCTGCGAACAAGCCAAGTAAGCAACGCAACAACTCTTGGCCTGGATCGCGAACTCACACACCAATGACGACTCCTTGCAGAGGAG
>Ga0070741_10005131_pt1 | contig 29443 bp, 27 predicted proteins | sample Coa_R1_4_FD_66440 | JGI IMG/M metagenome (GOLD analysis project Ga0070741, IMG submission 66440) | Surface soil microbial communities from Centralia Pennsylvania, which are recovering from an underground coalmine fire - Coalmine... | ecosystem: Environmental > Terrestrial > Soil > Unclassified ... | reverse complement strand
GATCCGGATGCGGATCTGCGCGTCTTGTGGGAAGGGCTTCCCGCACCCGCGACCGTCTTCGGCTGATGGGAGAGGCAATCATGTCTACCGACCATGAAGCATATCGACCGCTTGATCGCTACGGCCACGGGAACTGGCGAGGCGCTCTGACCGCCATCGCCTGGGCTTGTACGGCCGTAATGTGCATTGCGACCGCTCCCGCGCGTGCAACCGGCGCAGGCAACGTCCAGCTCCTTGCTACCTACACCTCGGTGCAGTACGGCTGGGCGCAGGTCGATCTCTGGAACGATACCTATGCGAGCTGGCCGCTGCAGCAATACCCCAACGACAGCCGCGACGACCAGACCGGACAGCGAGCGACGTTCTTCGGTTCCGGCCGGCCGCCAGGCTCAGAGTTCCTGCTCTACTATGCTCCAGGCTGGAATACCGGCTCGCACGCGGTCCCGGTACTGTTGGTAATGGGAGCGAATGACACCGTCGATCGGGAGTACGCCGATCCGAACCTTGGTGGCAGCGGCACCTGCGGATCATTTTCATGCCCGAGCACCGGCCTGATGCAGTACCTGTCAGGCAAGGGCTACAGGGTCTTTGCCGTGAATTTCGCCAACCCGCAGGGCGACAACTATCAGTGGGCGCAGTCGATCGCGGACGCGATGGGTGTGGTAAGGCAGCGAACCGGCGCGAGCAAGGTGGACCTCCTGGCCTGGAGCAAAGGATCGTTCGCAGCTCGGATGTACGTCGCGAGCGTCGCGCCGTCATGGGGCAGGCCCTATCAGCAGGATGTGCGCAAACTCATCCTGTTGGGCGGTCCGAACGGCGGGCTCGACTATGCCTTCGCGCATGGAACTGAAGGTGACGCGCTCGTCTGGCCGGAATGCGGCGGTACGCTCAACGGTCCGACCGCGCATACCGATTACACGTGCTATTACGTGTACCACTATCACCCGGAGCTGTCCATCTACAACACCGGCGGCTACGACGTCTATGCGGGGCAGCGGCAGATGCTCGCTCGTTGGGACGGGACGTATGGAGTAGATGAGACCCAGCAGGACTGGTACACGACCTACTACGGAGGGCAGGGTTACGTCAGCTACAGCTACGGGATTCAGTACGCAATGAATCAAGGCTCGCTGGTGAGCACGATGCGATCGCAGCCGATCCCCACGGCGGTAGCGACCTACCTGCTGTGCGGCGGCAATCCGGACCTCCCGTATTTCTACAATGAGAACCGCGGTCCGAGCGACGGTTTGCTGTTTGAATCCTCGTGTTTGAGCACCACCGGCATACCGGGACCCGTGACGACCGCATTGGTGACCGGCGACAACCATCTCCAGCTGGGCTGGGAGGCCACGGCGGCCGGGAAGATCCTGGGCTGGCTGGGCAATTGAGCTCCATGCGGCTGAAGGACAAGGTGGCGGTGGTCACCGGTGCGGCGGGCGGCATCGGTCTCGAGATCGCCTGGACATTCGCACGGGAGGGTGCTCGCATCGCGGTCGCCGATCTCGACGGCGATGTGGCCGCAAGAGTTGCCGCCGAGCTCACGGGTCAAGGCCGGCAGGCGATGGCGCTGGCCATGGATGTCACCCGCGAGGATCAGGTCGATTCCGGCATGGAGCGTGTGCGCGAGGCACTCGGGGCCGTGGAGGTTCTGGTGTGCAATGCAGGAATCCAGATCATCTCACCGCTCGAGAAGTTGTCGCTCGCCGACTGGCGGCGGATCATCGCAGTGCACCTCGACGGCGCATTTTTGACCACGCGCGCTGCGCTGCGGCAGATGTACGCTCGAAACGGAGGCAGCATCATCTACATGGGATCGGTACATTCGAAAACCGCCTCCGTTCTCAAGGCTCCCTATGTAGCGGCCAAGCACGGCCTCATCGGGCTCGCCAAAGTCGTTGCCAAGGAGGGCGCGGCGCGTGGGGTGCGCGCCAACGTCGTCTGTCCGGGGTTCGTGCGCACACCGCTGGTGGAGCGGCAGATTCCCGAGCAGGCCAAGGCTCTGGGCCTCACAGAGGAGGCCGTGATCCGCGATGTGATGCTCAAGGAAACCGTGGACGGACAATTCACGACCACGAAGGATGTCGCCGAAGCAGTCCTTTTCTTCGCCTCTTTCGAATCCGCCGCACTCACGGGCCAGTCGCTCGTCGTGAGTCACGGCTGGTGCATGCAGTAACCCCGTCCCGGCGCGCAGATCTGCGCCTGCGGCTGCCGAGCCGAAGCACAGCGGGTCGACAGGCGAGGGCGACCCGCCCCGGTGGGCGGACCGGATAGCGGGCGATTTGTTGAAATCGCCCGCTATCTTCGCCCGCCATCGCGCCTACATGTGGTGCTTGTGCTTCTTCGGGGGAGGCTTCAGGGCCGGGGAATGCGAGAAGAACGTTCCGGAGGTGTGTTTCGTGGTCACGTTCGCAACGAATGTGGGTTGGAAGCGCGCGTGGGTAACGGCTTCAAAGCCCGAGGCAAGAGTGATCAACTTCGGCTCGCTGAACGCTGTGCCGATGAAGCTGACTCCCACCGGCATGCCGAGAACATCACCCGAAGGCACATTGATGATCGGATATCCCGGAGGACCGGCGAGACCGGAGCTGGCAAAGATGAAGTGATCGGCAAGGATCAAATCGGTGGTCCAGCCCGGACTGTCGGTCGGGGCCACGACCGCATCCAAGTTGTAGGTCGAAAGAGCGGAATCGAAGCTGACGCCAGCCAAGTGATCAATCTTCAATGCGTCGTTGTAGGTGATCTCTGTGGCGCCTTGTCCCGCCGACGGGCACGCGGCATCCGGAAAGGCGGACGAGGTGAAACCTGCCTGACAGACGCCTGGACCCGTTGCGAGGGCTTCGGCTTGCAAGAAGATATCCTGGCCGAAATAAGGCATTTCGACGTCGGCATGTGCGTTGTCGAAGTCGATGGCGGTCTGCAGCGTTCCGCCCGCAGCCGGCACGCCTATGCGGCTCGCGAAATAGCTGGCCAAGTCGTTCCTGAAGTCGAATTCGAGGACGAGCAGCTCGCCGTCAGCCGGGGAAAAGCCGCTGAACGGAGGGCTTGCGTCGGAACAGGAACTGGTATCGCTGAGGCCGCTGCAACCCTGGTCATCGAGGTCGATAATGGTTGCACCGGCGTGTTCCATCGCCACGACCGCATCATAAAAAGCCATTTGTACCTGGGGCGGCGCGTTCGTGACCCCGGAGCGCGTCATGCCCAGCCGGGCTTCCATTAGGCCATTCGGATTCAGGAACGCGGTGTAGTCGGGCGGGATTGGCGGGCGGTTGTGCTGGCCGTCCTGTATCGGCTTGGCCGGCGAGCACGCGTACGGCGCAATCGTGCCATCGCAAGCCTCCCATCCCAGCGGAACGCCGCCGGTATACGGATCGCGAGGGTCGACGCTCCTCGCAGCGATGGCGTTCAGCGTGATTGCTGCATCCGCCACCGTTCGCGTGTGCGGGCCCACCGTGTCCTGATTGTGCGAAATTGGGACGCCGCCACCGCGGCTCACGAGTCCCACCGTGGGCTTGAGGCCAACCACGCCGTTAACGTTCGCGGGACACACAATGCTGCCGTCCGTCTCGGTGCCGATCGAGAGCGCTGTGAAGTTCGCCGATTCAGCAGCGGCAGAGCCGGAGCTGGAGCCGCACGCATTGCGGTCGAGCGAATACGGGTTGTGCGCCAGCCCGCCGCGGCCCGACCAACCGCTGGTGGAAAAGTTCGACCGAAAGTTCGCCCACTCCGACAGAGTGGTTTTGCCGAGTATCACGGCGCCTGCGGCCCGCAAGCGGGCGGCAACCGTCGAGTCGCGAATGGCCGGCGCGCCAAACAGCACGAACGATCCTGCAGTTGTCTGCATCTTGTCGCCCGTATCGAGGTTGTCCTTCAGGAGAACGGGGATGCCGAGCAGGGGATATTGTGCCAGGCTGACATGGCTGCGCATGCGGTCGGTCATCATGGCGATCCTGAGAGCGTCGGGATTTAGCTGAATGATGGCATTCACACCCGGATCCAGGGCGGCAATGCGGTCGAGATAGTAGTGGACCAACTGCACGGACGTGAGCGTGCCGGAGCTCATGTCTGCCTGCAGCTCGGCGACAGTGGCTTCGTTGTAATTGGTCCGAACTCCTCTGTCGTCTCTCGTCTGCGCCTGCGCCGCCGATAGGCCGGCCAGCAGCAGGACGCCGAGAACTACGATCAACTGCACGATCCCCAGCCGAATGGAATTCGAACAGCTGAGACTACCGGAATAATCTACCTCGGGTGACGACATGGTTGTTCCTCCGACGAGTTACCTGTGTCTCGGATGAAGATTCAAAGGCTCTATCTGGACTTCCCAATGACCTCATCTGGCTTCATCGCGGGCGGACTTGGCGCATGGATGTGACGAGCAGCGCGTCCAAAGGACGCGTGTGTAGAAGCGGTCTATCCGTTGGCAGGGCGAAGTTGAAGGTCGAGGTTGAATAGTTAAGCCAGTGGTCTCGCTCGCCCTGTCGCGATTATTGTAACCCCGAGTTGAGTTGGATTCCAACAGAGGCGGATACGAAGGTCGGAAGAAAGGCGTCAATCGCAGACTCCGCGTGGATTGAGATGACTCGGGTTTGATGGCCGGTCGCGCCGCGACTGATGCGCGCGATGCCGGTACTCGAACCTGCCGTCGGCGGAGGCCATAGAATCCGCTGCACGATTTAAGGCGCGACGCAGACGACTCGGATGTGCTCGAGGCCGATCCCGAGCCGCAGCCACTACACCGATAGCTTGCTCATCCCGACAAAAGCGCTGCAGCTGGCGAAGGGGGTGCAAATTCGTCGGGCGGCCGCGACGACCCGTCCGCGTGAGCTGGATCGGGCGGTGAACTGATCACCCTGACCGGGGTGACATCTCCAAGCCGGCAGTGGTTACCTAGGCTTTCGGCGATTCGCGAATAGCGAATGTAGCCAAATCCCGGCTGGAGAGATCTGTCGCTTGATCAGCTATCGGCGCTCTTCCCGGCGTCCCGGTTGCAGCAGGGGCATCACGAGTGCGCGAAACAGCCTGTCGGCTTCCGCGGCCGGTGCCGTGTCGCCTCGATCCAGCCACCAATGTAGAACGAGGACGAATGTCGAGGCGATGTGTCGTGCGAGCAACTCGGGCTCAATGGGTGACCGTCGCCGCCTGCGGTGTTGAAGGCCTCCATCATCCAGGGATTGCACGATCCATTCAGAAATGACGCGACGGAGATGCTGGTGCAAGATGGCGCGCCCCCGGTCTCCCAGCTTCACCTTTGCGGACCGTCGATGCTGTTGGACATGCGCGAGGAGCGGCAGGCTGAAGGCGACCATCCTCTCGGCCGGCTCGGTGACCGCGTTCCTGTCATCTGACAAGATCATCACAAGAAGCGCCCGCATGGCGCTCGCCAGCAGGTCGTCCTTGTCACGAAAGTGGATGTGGAACGTCGACCGGCTGACCTTCGCGCGTTCGAGGATCTGAGCGACCGTGATACGGTCGTACGTCTTCTCGCGTATGAGTGAGCCGAGCGCCTCGTGCAGGAGCGTCCGCGTCCTCTGAATGCGCCGATCCAGGCGCTCCTCGCTGAGCCGTGCGGTTGGCGAGGTCACTGAAGTACCTGCGAGCGCTGGATCTGCCGCAAGTCGGGCGCACGGTTGCCGGACAAAGTTGACGCTCTTGTTCGATATCGCACTGATTCACGTTTCCGTTCTTCAGCCCAACGTCCCAATGAGCCTACACTCGAAATCGATATCGAACAAATGTCCATCTTCGAGGAGCTGCGGCAGATGACCACTGAGCATGCGATGCTGCGAGGGGTGGGGGCCGTCCTACACTCGCCGAGATTTTATGATGCCATCGTCTGGTTCGCGTTGCAGGGGCGCGAGCGGCGGATGCGCCAGCGTCTTCTCGATCTTTCGCGCATACGGGTCGGCGAGTCCGTGCTCGATGTGGGCTGCGGGACTGGTACTCTCGCGATTCTCGCGAAGAAGATCGTCGGGCTGTCCGGAGCGGTCTGTGGCGTCGACCCCTCCCCAGAGATGCTCGTGCGAGCGAGCGCCAAGGCGGCGAGAGCCGGAGTCGAGGTTCGATTCGAGAATGCTGTGGCTCAAGCGCTCCCGTTCGCCGATTCGAGCTTCGATCTGGCACTCAGCACGATGATGCTCCATCACCTGGGCCGTGCTGCCCGTTGGGCGCTTGCTGCCGAGATGCGAAGGGTGGTCAGGGTCGGCGGCCGAGCTCTGATAGTTGACTTCGCGAAACCGGCAGGGAAGCGGCGGGGAGCGCATTTCCGCCACCGCCACGGCCACGTAGACCTGGGTGAGATCGCCGGACTCCTCGAAGGTACCGGTTTCAGTTCTCTCGAATCCGGCGCGGTCGGCATCAAAAGCCTGCAGTTCGTGCTCGCGGCTCGCCAGTCATGATACGTGGCGTTGGTGTCACAGGCGGACGAGCCTGAGTCGCAGCGCATTGGCGATCACGGACACCGAGCTCAAGCTCATCGCTGCCGCGGCGATCATGGGGCTCAAGATGACTCCGAAAGCCGGAAACAGCGCGCCGGCGGCAACCGGAATCCCGACCACGTTGTAGACGAAGGCGAGAAAGAGATTCTGGCGGATGTTGCGCATCGTCGCGCGACTCAAGGCGCGTGCGCGGACGATCCCGGCCAGATCGCCTTTCACGAGGGATACGCCCGCGCTCTGCATCGCCACGTCAGTCCCAGTGCCCATCGCAATGCCGACGTCGGCTTCCGCAAGAGCCGGGGCGTCGTTCACACCGTCTCCCGCCATCGCGACGGTGCTACCTTCGTTGCGCATGCGATGGACCGTCTCGTTCTTGTGCTCGGGAAGGACCTCGGCTTGGAATTCCGTGATCCCGAGCTTCCGTGCGACGGCCTCGGCTGTGGCGCGGTGATCGCCCGTCACCATCACGACGCGAATCCCCTCTCGCTTGAGACTGTCGAGCGCCGCAGGGGCGCTCGCCTTGATGGGATCGGCGACTGCAATGACGGCGGCCGGCTGCCGATCGATCGCGACGAATGTCGCAGTCGCTCCATCGTGGCGCAGAGCTACGGCGTGCGGCTCGAGCGCGGCGGTCGGGATATCGAGCGAGCCCAGGAGGGTCGAATTCCCGACTGCGACAGCGCGGCCGCCCACCTTCCCCGTGACCCCCTTTCCGGTCACGGAGCGAAAGTCGGTGGCGTGTTCGAGCCCGATGCCGCGCTCTCTCGCCGACTGGATAATGGCTCCCGCGAGCGGGTGCTCGCTCGAGCCCTCGAGGCTCGCTGCGAGGCCGAGCACCGTTGCCTCGCTGAATCCCGCTGCCGGGACTATCGCCATTACGCGGGGCTTTCCTTCAGTCAAGGTACCTGTCTTATCGACGACCAGGGTGTCGACCTTTTCCAAGCGCTCGAGAGCTTCGGCATTCTTGATGAGCACGCCGGCTGTGGCGCCCTTGCCCACGCCGACTACGATCGACATGGGCGTCGCAAGTCCCAACGCACAGGGGCATGCGATGATGAGCACGGAGACGGCCGCAATGAGCGCATGGGCGAACTGAGGCTGTGGTCCGACCAGAAGCCAGATGGTGAATGCCGCGACGGCGGTTAGGATGACGGCGGGCACGAACCATGATGAGACGACATCGGCCAGACGCTGAACGGGAGCGCGGCTGCGCTGCGCCTCGGCGACCATCTGTACGATGCGTGAGAGCACGGTATCGGCACCGATGCGCTCGGCCCGCATGACGAGCGACCCGGTGCCGTTGAGGGTGCCGCCTATGAGCTTCGTCCCCGGCCCCTTGCTCACCGGTATCGACTCGCCCGTAAACATCGACTCATCGACTGCACTCGCGCCTTCGAGCACCGGGCCGTCCACCGGGACGGCATCACCCGGTCGCACGCGCAGAAGATCTCCGGCCCGCACTGATTCCAACAGCATCTCTTCGTCCGTGCCGTCCGACCGGATGCGACGAGCCGTCTTCGGCGAGAGGTCGAGGAGGGCGCGGATCGCGCCACCTGTGGCTTCGCGCGCGCGCAACTCGAGCACCTGGCCAAGCAGCACGAGCACCGTGATCACCGCGGCGGACTCGAAGTACACCGGAATGAGACCGCCTGCGCCGCGCACGGTCATCGGGAATGCGCTGGGCGCGAACACTGCCGCGAGGCTATAGAGATAGGCGACGCCGACCCCGAGTGAGATGAGGCTGAACATGTTGAGCGAGCGGTGCCTCACGGACGCCCATCCGCGCTGGAGCAATGGCCAGCCGACCCAGAGCACCGTGGGTGTGGCGAGCGCGAGCTCGATCCACATCGAGACGAGGGGTGAGACATAATGATGCAAGCGGAGCGCGCGCACATCGCCGGCCATCTCGAGAATCACGATGGGTAGGGCGAGAATGGCACCCAGCCAAAAGCGGCGCGTCATGTCGTGCAGCTCCGGATTGTCGCCGGCGTCCACGGTCGGCTGCGAGGGCTCGAGCGCCATGCCGCAGATCGGGCAGCTGCCGGGGGCACTGCGCCGAACTTTGGGATGCATGGGGCAGGTATAGACCCGGTCGCTCGGCGACGGAGCGGTGGGACTCCCAGGGGAGTGTCCACGGTGGCCCGAGTCGTTCGGATGGGAGTGATTGCAGCACGCGCTCATTCCGGAGCCTCGCTGCCCAGCGCTCGGAGTATGGGACAGTCGGCGGCGCGGCCGTGCCCGGGACAGGCATCTATCAACGTCGCGAGCCCCGCGCGCATGCGCTCGAGATCAGCGATCCGCCGCCCGACGTCCGCGAGCTTCTGCTGCGCTGCGGTCTTGACTCGCGCCACATCGCGCCTGCTCGAGAGCTCGAGCAGCTCCTGGACCTCCTTCAGCGTGAAGCCCAACGCCTGCGCCCGGCGGATGAAGCGAAGCCGCGACAGCTCCGTCGCGCCGTAGCGCCGATATCCGGACGCGAGCCGTCGCTTCGGCGCGAGCAGGCCGTGACGCTCGTAATACCGAACGGTGTCAATCCGCACGCCGGCGTGGCGCGCCAATGCTCCGATGCCCATGGATTCCATGCTTCACCTCCGGATACATCCTAAACCCTGGACTATGGTCCAGAGTCAACGGGCGGCGGGATCACCACGGGGCGGATCATGGGCGGCTCGAGCCGTTTGGAACAGACCCATGAGTCCGAAGTCCGTGACGATAGCGGAGCCCTCGAAGTCAGTCCAACGATAGTGCAGTTGACATCAATTATCGACTTCCGATAATTGTCAGCCTGGCAGGCTCAGGTGGGCCCATGACTGTCGAAGAGTTTGTGCAAACCGCGCATTGTGCTGGCGCGCGCCCCTTCATGGCGTCGAGCGGTGCATTCTCTCTGCCGCAGCGTTACCCTGACCTCGAGCATGCCGGGCGCGTAATGAGGTGAGAGCACCATGAAGGTCTGTTGCGATTGCAATGCAGGCGGGCTCCGTACGCGACTGCCCCGACAATTCGCTGGATCGAAATTAGGCTGGCGGAGCTCGGGAGCAGACAGCACGATCGGAGCACTGGCGCCTCGTGTCACAACGGCGTTGACGTCGGCGGCAACTCGTTCCGCAAGTTCGGTGTGGTCGAGGACTACTGGAAAGCGACGGGCAGCAGGCAGATCGACAAGGGCCGGTACACCGTGACGCATGATCCCGCGGACATGTACGTATTCAAGGTGGCGATGTTGCGCAACGTTGCGATGATTCCTCCTTATTTCCACGACGGGTCCGTGGCGACTCTGCCGCAAGCGGTTCGCGTAATGGCGCGGGTGCAGCTCGGAAAGCGACTCGCCGATGCGCAGACTCGCGCGATAGTCGGGTTTCTCGACAGTCTCACCGGGCCGCTGCCGGCCGACTTCGCGGCTTCCCCTGTGCTGCCCCAGGGGCCTTACTCGGAAGGGCGCTGAGGCGCCACTCGCTCTTACCTGCGAGCCCCCGGCGGTCTCATCTCCTCGAAGAGCTCCTTCACGTAGCGATATCCCTCTGCAAGCGCGCGGCATCCTTTGGCGGTTGCGTAATATCGCCGCTGACGGCCCCTGTTGCCGGCACGTTCTCGCAGGTACCCACGCTCGCTGAGCCGATGCAGCAGCGGATAGAGCGTACCGGGCCCGATCGAGTAACCGTGTCGGCGAAGCTCTTCGATGAGGCCCAGCCCGTAAACGTCCTCCTCGGACGCGTGATGCAGCACGTGGAGCTGTATCAGGCCGCGCCAAAGGTCTCCGTGATGGCTTCTCGCTAACTCCTGAGCAGGTTGTCCAACTGTTCTTCTCATGCCCATTCTTCAGGCCGAGCGCGTTTCGCGGAGTAGAATGGCGTCCGCCACGGTGCCCCTCATTGGAGCCAACATCGCCATTGTAGGAGCAGCAGCGGGGATTTCAAGGCGTCAGTTCGGACTGCCGGCTCTGCGGGGACCTGGTATATCGGTTACATTATGCCGGCGGTAATCTCGCATCGGTGGGGAGTGAAGTCATGAACGTCAAATGGCTCGTCATGCTGGCCGCGCTCGCGGTCGCTGTATTGACGTTGGCGGCTGGCACATCGGTTGCCGTTGCCGCGGGTCGCACCGATCTCGGCGCCGAGAGCAAGCGCACGGAAATCCTCTTTCTCGGCACCGCCGGTGGGCCGCCGTTGCGCCTGGATCGATCCGAACCTGCCACGCTGCTCATTGTCGACGGCCGGCCCTATCTGATCGACTGCGGCATTGGTACCATGCGCCGGATGCTCCGGGCCGGCATCGAGTCCGAGCAGGTCAGGACGATCTTCTTCACCCATCTTCATGGCGATCACGATCTCGGCCTCGCCGATGTGATGGCCAACGATTTCTTCAAACAGAGCACGGTCGGCCGGCCGGAGCGGATCAACATCTACGGGCCGCCGCAGACCAAGGAGCTCGTGGATGCGGCGTTTCACTTCATCACCGTCGCGTTTCGGCCGTTCGAAAATATCCCGCCACGCCCAAACGGGACCTACCCGAGTCCGTTCGTGACTCACGAGTTCGATCGGGACGGCGTCGTCTTTCAGGACGATGAGATCCGCGTGACCGCCGCGGAGAACTCGCATTACGCGCTGATGCCGCCGCAAAGACGCTCGCAGTTCAAGTCCTTCTCATATCGCATCGAGACGCCGCACGGCGTCATTGTGTTCACGGGCGACACCGGGCCGAGCGAGGCGGTGGAGCGGCTGGCGAGGGGCGCGGACGTGCTGGTGGCGGAAGCGAACAGTCGCGATCCGCAGGATGCCCAGAGGTTCACGGCCTCCATGGCTGCGCGCAGCCATTGGTCATCGCAACAGGCCAAGGCGTTCCGGGCGCACTTCGAAGTGGAGCACCTGAACACCTACGAGATCGGCCATCTGGCGGCCAAAGCGCGGGTGAAGTCCGTGCTGCTCTACCACTATCTTCCCGGGAACAAGGCCGACCAGGCAGCTTACGTGGCCGGCGTTCGGAGGTCGTTTCCCGGGCCGGTCTTCGCGCCCGACGACCTGGACCGCTATTGCCTGGGCGGTGGCGGCCTCTCGCGCTGCCCTGACTGATCGCGTGCGACCCGCGCGCGGGCATCGGACTGCGGGGGCAGCTTCGCCTACGTTCCTGCGGCGGAAGCAACGGCGATCGCGACCCCGGGGATCCACTAGTTCCTCGCTGCATTCTCCAAAAGCTCTTTCAAAACATCCAGCTCCACGGGCTTCACCAGGTGCTGATGAAAGCCGGCCGCCTGGGTTCGATCGATATCCGACGGCTGTCCCCAGCCGGTGAGCGCGACCAGGCGTGTCGCGCGCGCCCAAGGCTGCTGCGCGATCCGGCGCGCCGCTTCGTATCCATTGAGCTTTGGCATCGACAGATCCAGGAAAACCAAGGACGGCTGAAACTCATCTGCCGCGGTAACGGCGGCTTCGCCGTCGTAAACGACCCGCGCCTCATGACCCATGCTCGTAAGGAGCATGGCGAGGCTCATGGCGGAATCCTTGTTGTCATCGGCGATCAGGATCCTGAGACCGCCCGGCGCCGGATCCGCCCCGACCGGAGTGTCCGCGGTGGCTTCAGTCAACTTGGCGAGCGGCAGGCGCACCACGAACTCGCTGCCGCGCCCCTCTCCGACGCTGTGAGCCTCGATACTTCCCTGGTGCATTTCCGTGATGCGCTTGGCCAGGGTCAACCCGATTCCAAGCCCGCTGTCGCTCCCTATGCGGGACCTCGGAACCTGCGCGAACAACTCGAAGATGTCATCGAGCATTGCGGCGGGTATGCCCATGCCATCGTCCCGGATGCGAACCACGGCGTCTCCACGATCGCGCGCCAGCTCGACATCAATGTGGCCGCCCTCCTGCGTGTACTTGTTTGCATTGTTCAGCAGGTTGGAAAAGATCTGGATCAGTCGTGTGCGATCGCCGACGACCGTCAGAGTCTCGCCGGCGAGCGACAGCCCGATCAGCTGCCCCTTGGCCTCGAAGGCATGACGCAGGGATTCGACGGTATTCAGGAGCAGTTGCGGCAGCTCGATCGCTTCCTGACGCAGCCTCAGCTGGCCGGAGCTGATCCGTGACACATCGAGCAGATCATCGACCAGATGCGCCATGACCCGCACCTGCCGGCGCAGGATCTCGCACGCGACCTGCGACTCCGGGTGTGCATGCTCGATGCGGCACAGAACCTCGGTGGCGTTGCGGATGGGAGCGAGCGGGTTGCGCAGCTCGTGGCCGAGTGTCGCCAGGAACTCGTCCTTGCGCCGCTCCGCGTCCCGCAGCAGGCGCTCTGATTTTTTCTGGCGCGACACATCGCGCGCGATCTTGGAGGCGCCGACAATCTCACCGCCCTCATCCATGATGGGCGAGATCGTCAGCGACACATCGATGCGTCGGCCGCTCTTCGTCAGGCGGACCGTTTCGAGCTGCTCAACGCGCTCGCCGCGACGCAATCTCTCCAGGACTTGCATTTCCTCCTCGGCGAGGTCGGGCGGAACGATCGTCATGATCGGCTTGCCGACGATCTCCGCGGCACTGTAGCCGAAGAGACGCTCCGCTGCAGGGTTCCACGAAGTGATCGTGCCGTCGAGCGACTTGCTGACGATGGCATCAAAAGAGGAGTCGACGACAGAGGCGAGCCACGCCCGCGCGTGCTCGGCGCGCTTTTGCTCCGTCACGTCGCGAAAGACCAGGATCACGCCGAAGAGCTCGCCTTCCGGCACGCGAATCGGCGCCGCGCTGTCATCGATGGGAATCTCGCTGCCTGACCGTGACAGAAGGACTGTGTGGTTGGCGAGCCCGACGACGTGTCCGGACTCGATGACCTTGGCTACTGGATCCTCGACGGTCTGCCGCGTGCGCTCGTTCACGATCCGGAAAATCGTCGCAAGTGGCCGATGGCGCGCCTCCTCGAGCGACCAGCCGGTGAGGGCTTCCGCCACACTATTCATGAAGCTCACGCGTGCGGACGCGTCCGTGATGATGACTGCATCGCCGATGCTCGCCAGCGTGACCTCGAGAATTCGGCTCTGGCGGCGCAGCGAGTCCTCGATCTCCTGCCAGTGCTGAGGATGGGCATCCAGGTGAGTGACGGGGTGCGGTGCAGTTTGCGCACCGGCCTCCCGCATAGCCTGCAGGCATAGGAGCACGTGCGAGGCGGACGGGGCGGCCTGCGGGGGATAAGCCACGCCACGGGCGCGGTAGGGGATGGCCGCGGCGCGGCGGCGGAAAAGAAGCGCGCCCCCCAAGGCCTTGTCGCTTCGCGCGCAGGCCTGTAGGTACTCCTCGATGGCCGAGGCGGACAGCGCGGCGAGCGTTTCCAGACGCTTGCCCGCGAGTTTCTCCGCCGTCAGGCCAAACTGCTCCGCGAACGGCGGATTCGTTGCCTCGATGGTGCCGTCGACGGACACCAGGAGCATGGGGTCCGCGAACACGTCCGCGGTTTCGAGCAGCTCCTTCATCGACATCGCTGGAACCTCGCTGCGAGAATGCCTGCCTGTCGCGCAGACGGTCGGCCCAATTCGGGGCTAGACGTGAGCTGCCGAGGTCATCGGGCTCAACGACCCAATACCTGAGACTGATTCTTAGCTGTTGACCAGTGCGCGCTCGGCTCGCGCACTGTGGTCGAGCGCGCGAGTCTAGCGCAACGCCACCGTCTCGGTGTACAGGATGCCGACTCGCCGTGCCAAATGCCTGCCGACCTTTACATAGACGTGACCGTGGCGGATCGGGGAAGCCCCGCCCGCGGGACGCGGCGACTAGCTCCAGCCGCCACGCGCTTCCTCGATGTTTATCTCAGTGTTTCCCCACTTGAACGAATCAGATCCGCCCCCAGCGGTGGGCCGCACGGAACTCGAGAGTCGCAATAGATCGTTGGCCAAAGTAAGTATCGATCCGCATTTTTCTCTGGAGGCGTCATGGCACTTCCGGACGAAACGGCGCTTCGCCTGCTTGCCAAACATAAAATCAAATCCGGTGCGCTGCCGCACACGGCGCCGGAGACTGCCTTTGCCGGCAGGGGCTCCGGTCTGCCGTGCTCGCTATGCGAGCAGCCTATCGCTGCGAATGACTACGAGTTCGAATACGCCAACGGCGACGGCGAAATTCCTCGGTTTCACGTGCGCTGCCAAGCCATCTGGCAACTGGTTCTGACTGAGTGGGAAAAGTCGAATCGGCGCGAGCGCGAGTGAGCAGAGTGGCCGCCTCAGTCGGCCCGCGGCCCCTTGTAGGACTGATCTGACTGACGCAGACTACGAAATCCGCTCAAATCGGTCAGTTCGACCGCGTTTGTCCAGACCATAGGGGGAGCCGTTCAGCGATGGCGCGTGAATCGCATCCGAATCCGAGAATTCAAGCCCCGGCCACGGGTGCTGCAACAGTGCCGCAGCCGGCTGAGCTCCTGGCCGCGATCATCACATCATCGGAGGATGCGATCGCAAGCAAGACGTTGCAGGGAATCGTCACATCGTGGAACGGCGCGGCGGAGCGACTTTTCGGATTTACAGCCGAGGAGATGATCGGCCAATCCATCCTGCGCATCATCCCGCCGGAGCTTTACCCGGAGGAGGACCGCATCCTCGGCCAGATCCGCAACGGGCACCGCATAGAGCGATACCAGACGGTGCGTCTGCGCAAGGACGGAACCCGCGTACATATATCGCTGACCGTATCGCCCATTCTGGACTCCGCCGGGAATATCGTCGGCGCTGCCAAGGTTGCCCATGACGTAACGAAATTGCACGCGCTCATGGCGGATCGGGAGCTGCTCCTGGAGGCCGAACGGTCCGCACGAGGACAGGCCGAAAGGATGAGCCGACTGAAAGATGAGTTTCTGGCGACTCTGTCGCATGAATTGCGGACGCCACTCAACGCCATTCAGGGATGGTCTGAGCTCCTGCAACATCCGGGAGTCAAGCCGGAGGACCTCAAGCGCGGGTTGGAAGCAATTTCGCGAAATGTGCGCGTCCAGGCGCAGATCGTCAACGACCTTCTCGACATGAGTCGGGTGGTATCGGGTCAGGTGATGCTGGAGGTCCATCCGACGAGGCTGCAGGACGTCTTGGGTCATGCCATCGACGCCGTAAGGGCTTCAGCAGACAACAAATCCATTCGCATCCATACGTTGATCGACTCCAAGATCGGGCCGGTGCGCGGCGATCCGACTCGCCTCCAGCAGGTGATTTGGAATCTGCTCAGCAACGCCGTGAAGTTCACGCCCAAAGGCGGTCGCATCAAAGTCCTGCTCGAGCGGGTCGATTCCCATGTGGAAGTTGCGGTGGAGGACACCGGCATCGGCATCGAGCCGGACTTCCTGCCGTTCGTTTTCGATCGCTTCCGCCAGGCGGATTCCGGAATCTCGCGCCGACATGGCGGCCTCGGGATCGGGCTTTCCATCGTCAAAAGCCTGGTGGAGCTGCACGGGGGTTCCGTCAGGGCCAAGAGTCCGGGTAAGGATCAGGGCTCGACCTTCTCAGTTGCACTGCCTCTCTTCCACGTCCGTCCCGAGGAGCACGGATCATCGGCGGTGAGCCCAAGTGATCCGTTGCAGACCATCGACTTGCCCCGCCTCGACGACACTCGTGTCCTGCTCGTGGACGACGACGCTGACGGATGCGATCTCGTGTCCGCCATACTGGTTGCCAGGGGCGCCCACGTCCGCTGCGTTACTTCCGGCCCGGCGGCTCTCGAGCTCGCGGCACAGGAGCATTACGACGTAGTTCTCAGCGACATCGGCATGCCGGACATGGATGGCTATGAATTCATGCGCGCGCTCAGAAAGGCCGAAGAAGGACGCTCAAAGCTGACACCGGCGATCGCAGTCACGGCATATGCTGGTGCCGCGGATAGGCAGCGCGCGCTTTTATCCGGGTATCAAATGCATATTGCGAAGCCGGTTGAAGCCACCGAGCTCATCGCCGCTATCGCAAGCCTCAAGCCCCTGAAGCGGACATAACAGGCGCCAACCGTTCCGCGCGTGCTCATCCCCTCCGTCCCCACTCTGATCGGCCCCATTTCGCGACCACACCCGGCTCGGACCCGCTGGCGCTGGAGTAACCCCGCGGACCTTTCCTGCCGTGATGACGATCCGGCTCGCGCGGCCGCCGGCATCAATGTTGCTTTACGCCACTCAGGCTGCAAGGCGGCCGCCCGGCGCACGAACTGACGCGGTTGCGAACCTGGCGGACATGACATGACAACTGCAAAGCTATGCCGGCGCACCTGCTAGGCCGCAATGCTGGCCGGTCTCGGGCTGGTTCTGACGGGTAACGTGCTGGCGGACACGCCGACCCACTGTCCGGTCACCTATCAGCAGCTGGAGCGGGCACTGCGCGAGAGCGTTCATGCCAGCGGCGGTCCCGAGAACGGCGGACTGCCCGTGAACGAGTGGGCGGCGGTGGTCGATCGCGCCGGTGCCGTGTGCGCGGTTGCTCGAAGCGGCGCGAAGGCCGGAGATCAGTGGCTCGGCAGCCACGCAGTCGCGGTCGAGAAGGCAGACACCGCCAATGCGTTCGATCTGGACAGCCATCTCGACGGCGAATCTCTGGGCAGCATCGCAGCCCGGGGGCTACCTCTACGGCGCCAATGTCAGCAATCCGGCAGTCGCGGTAGATCTCTATGCCGGACCGATATCACGTTGGGGGACGCAAACCGATCCCCTGGTGGGTGAAACCGTCGGTGGCGTCATCGGCTTCGGCGGCGGACTGGGTCTTTATGACAGCAGCGGCGTGGTCGGCGGCCTCGGCGCCAGCGGGAACACCTCGTGTGCCGATCACAACATCGCATGGCGCATCCGCGAGAAGTTGCACCTGAACGAGGTGCCCAATGGCCCGAGCCCGCAACACGATGATGAGATCGTCTATGACGTCGGTCCGGACGGGAAGAGCAAGTCGGGCTGGGGTCATCCGAGGTGCGGGGGTCTGGGCGCAGCTCACGTCGCGCAGGCGATTCATTACGGTGTGGTCACACTCGCAGCGGCCTCTGTCGGCGAGGGCGGCAAGCGAGCGCGCTGAGTCGGACGGGGGCGGTGCTCGCAACGCTGGACGGGCTCGCGCGACCTATCCACTGGCGCTACCGGCGGGAGTGAGTCAAACGAAACTGCACGCCGGCAGGTGAGGATGACAGCGGAGGTTCGGGGTCCTCGTCAAGTCGCGGCACAAGTCGGTTCCGAGCTGGATCATGCCGCAGCGCGGAACGCCGCCGTTGGGCGGCCGTTGTGGACTCTTCGGTAAGGTGTTCGAAGCCAAACGAGGAGACAGCCATGACGACATCGCAACGGTCAACCGGAAAATCGGAGCGCGAGCGGGCGGCGCCCGGCGGCGTAGAGCTTCTTGCCCTCGAGCTACAGCAGATACAGAGTGCCGAGAGCCAGCTGTCGAGCGTCCTTCCTTCCCTTGCGGAAGCGGTCGAGTCGGAGCAGCTCAGGGAGTTACTCGAGTTGCGTGAGAAGCAGGGGGAGCGGATCCTGGGCGAGCTCGAGGCGGCGTTCGGTGAGCTCGAAGAGGATCCGCCGAAGAAGAAGAACGTCGCAGCCGAGGGCCTCATCGAGGCTGCTCAGGAGCATATTCGAGAGCTCGAAGAGGGGCCGGCGCTCGATGCGGCCCTCATCGCCGGGATCCAGAAGGTCGAGCACTACTGCATCGCGGCTTGGGGTACCGCCAGATCGCTGGCCGAGGCCACCGGTCACAAGACGACGGTACGTGCCATGGAACAGGAGCTCGAGGACGGCAGGAGCCTGGACGAGAAGCTCACCGAGCTTGCGGAAAAGGAGATCACTCCAGCCCTGCTCTCCGAGGAGGTGGAGGGCGAGGGCTCGGAAGATGAGGAGGGTGAGCAGGTTGGTGAGCAGGAAGGCAAGCAGGCCGGCCGGAAGGGTGGGGGCAGCGGCTCACGCCGTCAGGAGCCGAGGCACTGAGCCTTGGCGGGGGGCGCGGCGCGCTTCGTTCGCGCGCGCCTGCACCACCCCCGCTAGGCGCCTCATCACCCGGCGGCGGGCGCGTATCCAGGCCTCGTAGCTCGGCGGGCCTTGATTTTTTTTTGCCCACCCCTAGGTTTCAGGCGCCCAAGCGGCTCATTGAACCGATAGGAGGTCTCATATGTTCGGTATACCCTCGAATGTGCCGAGCTCGGTTTTTGACGAGCTTTGGCGATTGCAGCAGGAAGTCGACGAGCTTTTCGGGAGCTGGAGCTCTCCCCTAGGCATCCGATCGCTGCCCCGGGGTAGTTTCCCCGCGGTCAACGTCGGCCAGACGCCCGAGCGCGTCGACGTCTATCTCTTCGCGCCCGGCATCGATCCGAAGAGTCTCGACATCTCCATACAACAGAATCTGCTCACGGTATCGGGCAAGCGGGAGCTCGGAACCGAGGATACGGCGGCCTACTATCGCCAGGAACGCTTCTCCGGCGAGTTCCGGCGGGTGATCAGCCTCCCCGAGGACCTCGACCCCGAGCGGGTGCAGGCGAAGTACGTCGACGGCATCGTGCAGATCGCGGTCCAGCGGCGCGAATCTGCGCGGCCGCGCCAGATCGAGATCCATTGAACCCAGCGGAGGTCGCTCACATGGCTACCCATACTGAAGTCACCCGCCGCGGCTCCAGCTCCGCGACTCAGCAGGCGTCCGGCCAGGCGCAGCAACGCGCGCAAGGCGCCGAGGCGCCCATCCGGCCACCGGTGGACATCTGGGAGGACAAGGACGGCATCACCCTGTGCGCCGACATGCCGGGCGTGTCGAAGGACCGCCTGAACCTGCGCATCGATGGCAACAACCTCGTCGTCGAGGGGCAGGTGCGGTTGGAGCTCCCGGAAAATGCGGAGGCGCTCTACGCCGACGTGCGTTCCAGCCTGTACCGACGCACCTTCTCGCTGAGTGGTGAGCTCGAGTCCGGGAAGATCGAGGCGAGCCTCAAGAACGGCGTGCTGACCGTGCGCATTCCGAAGCGCGCGGAGCTGCGTCCGCGGAGAATCGAGGTGCAAGCCTCCTAACGGCCGCCTCATGGAGCGCCATGGGCCCTGAGCGGCTCATGGCGCTTCGTGAGCGTTCGCCCGCTGTCCTCCGAGCACCTCATCGAGGTCCTCTACATCCAATTCGAATACGTGGTCGTCGTAATCGAAGAAGTATAAGGCCCTGTTGGCGCGCGCCCTGATGAACTCGCGCCCCATGGTCTGAAGTTTGGCGGCCGTGGCCTCCAGGATTTCCGGCGTGGCGCGAAAGGCGACATGATCGCCGGTCGGGACCCGTTGCACCGGCGCGCCAACCAGCACGATCCAGACACCTCCCAGCCTGACGAATGTCTCGAGATGACCTTCGTCGTCCTCACGCTCGATCGGCCGGGCGCTGAAGAGATCGTGAAACAGGGTGGCGGTCCGGCGAGGATCCTTTACCACGAGGGCTATGTGGCTGAGCGATTCGAGCATGGATCACCTCGCGGCAGGCACAATATGTGTATAATGCACATGACTCGAGGTAGCCTATGCCGGCGACGAGAAAAGTGCAAGATACACATATTTCGGCGCAATTCCGCGAGCTGCACGCGGCAATGCTCAGCATCGTCGATGCCATGAACCGCCCCGGGAACGACCAGGGGCTGATTGGCGAAGCCGGCGTCGCGCTCGACCGGGCGCTCTTCCCACTGCTGGTCAGGATCGAGCGGCTCGGGCCGATCGGGGTCGTCGATCTTGCCGCCCGTGTCGGCCGCGACTACACCACCGTGAGCCGGCAGGTCGCGAAACTGCAGAGTATCGGTCTGGTAAAGCGCCAGGCGGGCAGTGCCGACCGCCGTGTTCACGAGGCAGTCGTCACCCGAGAGGGGAAGGCGATGACTGATGCTCTGGACGCCGCGCGCGATCGGCTCGCCCGGAGGTTCTTCTCGAAATGGAGCAAGCGCGACCTGAGTGAATTGGTGCGTCTCGTAGGCAAGTTTGCCCAGCAGATCGGGCAGTAGCCGTCCGCAGTCGCGTGCACCTGCCGCCGTGCAGGTGGACATCACAACTCAGAACAATCGATGTAGTGGAGCCCCGCGTGATGAAGAGACACTTCGCAGTGACGTGCGCGCTCGCCGCCCTGGGCGGTCCAATCGCCACGCTAGCCGCGCGCGCCGATGTGCCGATGCCGACGATAGGCAGCACGATCTTCGCCGACTTCACCAACCTCGATATGGAGAGCGACAGGGCCAGGACGGGAGAGAGTGGCACCGGCATCGACGTCACCCGATTCTACCTCATCTTCAACGAGACGCTCGACGACACCTGGTCGGCGGATGTCATTACCGATGCCAGTTACAGCAGCAGCGGCGGTGCGACGGATGTCTTCATCAAAAAGGCGTACGTGCAGGCCACGCTTTCCAGGGCCCTGTGGGGTCGGCTCGGAAGCGCGGATCTGCCGTGGGTACCGCTGGTCGAGCGCCTGTACGCCTACCGCTTCGTGGAGCACGCGCTGCTCGATCGGCTGCACTTCGGCACCTCGACCGACTGGGGTCTTCACGGCGGCGGTGATGTCGATGACCAGCGGGTGAGCTACGCGGTTTCGGTCATCAACGGTAGCGGATTCAGGAATCCGAGCCGCTCGAAGAGCGTGGACGTCGAGGCGCGCCTCGCGGTGATACCGATCGACGGCCTCACGGTTGCCGTCGGCGGTTATAGCGGCAAGCTCGGCAAGGAGCAGTATGGGGAAAGCGCGCCGCCTGTCTTCCATACCGCCAGCCGCGCCGATGCGCTCATCGCCTATGTGGGGGGCGGGTGGCGCCTGGGGGGAGAATACTTCTCCGCCAGCAACTGGAACAATGTGACGACCGCAGCTTCGGACAAGGCCGAGGGCGCCTCGCTCTGGGCCTCATACCAATTCACGGCGCTCTGGAGCGCGTTCGGGCGCTGGGATGAGGCGAAGACGAGCCGTGATCTCGCGCCGAGCCGCAAGGACCAGTATTTCAACGCGGGCGTTGCCGTGCAGCCGAGGAAGTTCCTGGACTTCGCGCTGGCCTACAAGCACGAGAAGGCCGGCGGCGGCGGCTTCATCAACACCGCTTACGGAAATCTCGGTGGCACCGTCGAGGGCACGGTCGATGAGGTCGGCCTGTGGGCGCTGGTGTCGTTCTGACGCGGCAGGAGCGCCGCAGGACGTTTCCGGGGCCGTTCCGGTTTGAGAGCTAGTTCGGCGCGCGCCTCACCGCGCTCGAAAGTTGCGGCCGCTCCGCCATGCCCGGAAGCTCGGGTGTCAAATAATTGAGGCTGCGGACGTGGGTCCGCCAGATCTCCCAACACTGCAGCACTTCATCGCGGGATGTCCTTCTCTGGCGATAGACGTCAATGGTGAGCGGGATGTAATGAGCAACATCGTTGCTGGCCAGTGTGAGATCGCCGTCTTCCAGGTTGCCCCGAATCAGGCTGTAGGGCAGCCAGGCGACCCCCAGGCCCGCGAGCACGCCGGCTCGCAATGTCTCCGAATAGGCGCTCCTCGCATGCGCCGTCAGCCTGTCGACGATGTGGGCAAACGCCGGGTGGTTTTCCAACACCTTGCCGAGATGCGATTCTTCCGTGTAGCCCAGGTACGGCAGCGGCCGCTCGCAGGTGCGCGTGATCGCGTAGTAGGGGTTGGTGCTCTGCTTCGCGGGTATGCTGACCGGGACCAGATAATCAGTACCCAGTGTCAGCTTGGAGTGCTCGTCGTGATCGAGAGCGATGCTGTGCACTGGGCTGTCATAGCACAGGAAATAGTCGCATTCGGCGCGCTCGTATCGCGACAGTGCTTCTCTGAAATTGTTCGCCGCGACGTGCAGGCACACTGTCTGGTTTGACAGCTCCTCATAGAGGAGCTTCGACAGCACCGGCACGAACGTCGCGGACAGCGAGTGGGTGGAGGAAACGTAAATGTTCTTGCTGGCCACCTTGTTGTTCGAGGCGGCCCGGCGCGCGGCATTGAGCAGTGTAACGATTTGCGATGCCGTCTCTTTGAATGACAGCCCGGCGCTGGTGATTCCCAGCGGATTCGTGGACCGGTCGAGCAACGTGCCCGCGCCCAACCAGATCTCCAGCGCCTGCATGTGCTTGCTGAGCGCCGATTGCGTGAGGAAACGATTGCGCGCCGCCTCGGTAAAACTACGCGTTTCGCATACGGCGAGGAAGTCTTCTAACCATCTCAGGTTCATGCAAGTGTCGCTTGCTTGGTAGACACTTTCTCGCGTCCGGGATCGGACCTCCGGAACTCATCTGCACAGGAGAACGGTCCGAAAGTAATGCATGGGGATGGGCGTCGTCAAGAAATCTCCGCGACCACCCTCGCAGGATCCTCCGCGACGTCGCCGACCAAATGCGTCACGAGCGCTTTCTGCGTCAGCGTTGCATGGCGCTCGCGATGACGCACCAGCGCGAATTCCCGTTGCGGCAATTCGATCGGAATTTCCACGAGTGTCCCCGCCGCTATCGCCGATGCGACCACGTGGCGCGAGATGATCGTCGCACCCACGCCGGCTTCCACAGCCTCGCGCACTGCTTCGTTGCTCGGCAATACGAGAAATATGTTGAGATCCTCGAGCGACAGGCCCTGCCGCCCCGCGAGGTCCTCGAGGCCCCGGCGCGTACCCGAGCCCGGCTCGCGGATCACCCAGTTGAGCGCACGAAGATCGAGCTTGCGTGGAGGCTCGATGGGCAGCGGCGCGCGATCCGCCGCGACCACCAGCACCATCTGATCGTAATCGAGATGCGTGCGCAAAAGGGCGGCGTGCTGTGTCGGTCCTTCGACCAGTCCCATACTCACCTCGCCGTCGGCAACCGCCGTCTCGACCTCACGCGTGTTGCGGATCACCACATCGAGCCGCACGCGGAGGTTGACTGCATGGAAGGCGGCCAGGCGCCGCGGCAGCCAGTAAGTCGCGATGGTCTGGCTCGCTGCGAGGGCAATCGGGCCAGGCGGAGAGCCGGCGAGGTCCTGCAGCACGGCGCGCGCAGTCGAGGCGCGGTCGAGCACCGCGCGCGCTTCGCGCAGGAATATCCGACCCGGCTCGGTGAGCTGGATGCCGCGGCCCACGCGATCGAACAGCCTGATTTGATAGAGATCTTCCAATGAGGCAATGGCCGCGGAGGCGGCCGACTGGCTCATTCGCAGCGCTTCCGCAGCGCGCGTGACATGCCCCCGCTCGGCAACCTCGACGAAGACACGCAGTTGGTCCAACGTCATGATCAATCAGTCTAGCATATCAGAGTCATCTATTTTATTCATTGAAACGATTATTGCGGGCGATTGCTGCGGAGGATAGAGTTTTGCCATCGAGGGGCTTGCAGATCGCCAGGCGCGGATTTCGCGTCGGCGTCACGCTGAAAACCGACACCCATTGTGGGGGGGATAGCCAGTGTTCGTGCACAACCCATTCGCCGCGCTTCCCGCGTCCATACCGCCCATCGCGAAGCAGATCTACGTAGCGGTCATGTTCCTGCTGGTCGTCTGCGGCACGCTGTTCGACCTGGCTCACAAGGGGAGCGCCAGCTACTTCTTCAGACATCGGCGCGTCGTGAGCTTTGGTGCCAGACGCCGGGTGAGCACAGGTGAAGCAACGGCACTCGCCGTGGAGACCCTCGTCGTCTCGGTCCTGGGCGCCGGCGAGTTCTGCGGCATGTGGCGCAGGATCACCCACCTCCTGACGATGTACGGCTTCGTGCTGTATGTCCTCACCACGGCCATCATGGTGTTTGCCTATCCCACGACCGCCGCACCCGGGCCTGCGGTCGTGGCCGAGCTCTGGTACCTCGGCGCCCTGTTGGTCTGCATCGGCGGTTACTGGTTCTGGTTCCTACAGCGAGTCGACGTCGCGGCAGAAGGTCAGTCCCGGTTCCGACTGGTCCGGGCCGATCTCTTCGTCGTGTCGCTGCTCGCCAGCGCGACCTTCGCCCTCATCTGGGCCGGTTTCCAGGGAGCGGGCAGCGATGTCTGGGCAAACGTCTTCTTCGGCCTCTATCTGCTCGCGAGCACCGCCCTGTTTGCCTCCGTCCCGTGGTCCAAGTTCGCCCACATGTTCTACAAGCCCGCCGCGGCGTTTCAGAGGCGCATCGAGCATGCCAACGGCTTCCGCGGCAATCTGCCCGCGCCGGCCGATCGCCCCGCGACGTTCGGCAGCGCCCGTCGTCAGCCCCAGAACTACTAGGAGCATCGTCCATGCCAACGTTTGTCTACATGACGAGCTGCGACGGTTGCGGGTACTGCGTCGACATCTGCCCGTCCGACATCATGCACATCGATACCACATACCGGCGTGCATACAACGTCGAGCCTAACATGTGCTGGGAGTGCTACTCGTGCGTGAAGGCATGTCCGCAGCAGGCCATCGACTGCCGCGGCTATGCCGATTTCGCTCCCCTCGGTCACAGCGTGCGGGTGCTGCGCGAGGAGGAGAAGGCCACGGTCTCCTGGCGGATCAAATTCCGCGATGGGCGCGAGAAGAATTTCGTCTCACCCATCAGAACGACACCCTGGGGATCGATCAAGGGGCCGTCCGAGTATGCGCCGCCGACTGCGGCGGCGATGAGCTCGCAAGAGCTCGCCCATGAGCCCGAGGGGCTCAAAGTCGATGTCCTGCCGACGCTGGCGCGCAGCCGCCTGAAGAAAGGGTTGGTGTAATGAGCCGCAAAACCGTATTCGTGGACGCCGACATTCTCGTCGTAGGCGGCGGAATGGGCGGCTGCGGCGCCACTTACGAGTCCCGATACTGGGGACGCGACCTGAAGATCGTCTGCGTCGAGAAGGCGAACATCGAGCGCAGCGGCGCGGTCGCCCAAGGCCTTTACGCGATCAACTGCTACATGGGCATGCACTGGAACGAGAACCAGCCCGAGGACCACGTGCGCTACGCGCGCAACGACCTCATGGGTCTGGTGAGGGAGGATCTCGGCTACGACATCGCCCGGCACGTCGATGCCACCGTGCACAAGTTCGAGGAGTGGGGTCTGCCGATCATGCGGGACCCCAAGACGGGCAGGTATCAGCGCGAGGGCAAATGGCAGATCATGATCCACGGCGAGAGCTACAAGCCGATCGTCGCGGAGGCTGCGCGCAAGGCTGCGAGCGAAGTCTACAACCGCATCATGGTGACCCATCTGCTCATGGACAGCAGACACCCCAACCGGGTCGCGGGTGCCGTAGGATTCAACGTTCGCAACGGCGATTTCCATGTCTTTCGCGCCAAGGCGGTCATCGTGGCGGCCGGCGGCGCATCGCACATCTTCAAGCCGCGCGCGGCCGGGGAAGGCATGGGCCGGACATGGTATGCGCCCTGGAGCAGCGCCTCCGCCTACGCCCTGCCGATCCTCGCAGGAGCGAAGATGACGCAGATGGAAAACCGCATCGTCCTGACCCGATTCAAGGACGGCTACGGCCCGGTGGGCGCCTACTTCCTGCATCTCAAGACCTACACGCAAAACGCGTACGGCCAGGATTACGAGGCCTTCTGGCGGGACTCGATCGAGAAGCTGGTCGGCGATTACGTCAATCATCATCCGGTGCCGACCTGTCTGCGCAATCATGCGCTGCTCGAGGAGGTCAAGGCAGGCCGGGGCCCCATCCGCATGGTGACCAAGGAGGCATTCAAGGATCCTCACAAAGAGACGGTGGGCTGGGAGAACTTCCTCGGCATGACCGTAGGTCAGGCGGTCGTTTGGGCCTCGCAGAACATCGATCCGAAGGAGACCAACCCGGAGCTCACGACCTCCGAGCCATACGTGATGGGCTCACACGCGACCTGCTCCGGGGCCTGGGCGAGCGGGCCGGAGGACTACGCTCCTGCGGAATACCAGTGGGGCTACAACCGAATGATGACCGTCGAGGGGCTGTTCGGTGCCGGTGACACCATCGGCGGTACCGCGCACAAATTCTCCTCGGGCTCTTTCACCGAAGGCCGCATTGCCGCGAAGGCGGCTGTCAAATACGTCATGGAGCGAAGCAAAGACCGCCCGGAAATCAGCGAGGCGGAATACACGCAGCTCAAGAAGGTCATCTACCAACCGCTCGAGAACTACCGTATCGGCCGTAACGAGATCGTGGGCGGAACGGTCTCTCCGAGCTACCTCCTGCCGCTTCACGGGCTGCAGCGCCTCGAGAAGATCATGGACGAGTATGTGGGCGGCATCGGTTCCCACTACACCACCAATGAGCCGCTGCTGACGCGCGGACTCGAGCTGCTCGCGATGCTGAAGGAAGATCTCGCCCTGCTCGGAGCGTCGGACCTGCACCAGCTGCAGCGGGCGTGGGAGCTGCAGCACCGCGTTCTCGCCTCGGAGTGCGTGACGCAACACACACTGTTCCGGCAGGAGACGCGTTGGCCGGGCTATTACTACCGCGCCGACCATCCGCATCTCGATGACAAGGATTGGCACTGCTTCACTCTCTCGCGTTACGACAGCCAAACCGGCCGGTGGGACATGGAGAAAGCGCCCGTGTACCACATCATCGATTGAGCGTCACCGCATGCCACAGCTCGTGAGTCCCCACGGCTCGGATGCGGTCAAACCGCTGCTCGCGCCGCTGACGGAGCGGGCAGAGGGGCTCAGGCGCGCCGAGCGGCTCAGAAGGATTGCGCTCGACTCGCGCGCGGTGTCGGATGTCCTCATGCTCGGGATGGGCGCATACACTCCGCTCGATGGCTTCATGGGACCGGATGACTGGCGCGGGGCGTGCGTGGACATGAGACTGGCCAGCGGCCTTTTCTGGCCGATCCCGATCACGCTGCCGGTCGCGCAGGATGTGGCCGACTCGATCGGGCTGCAGGAGGAGGTGGCTCTCATCGGGAGCGAGAGCGGTGAGTTACTCGCGATCCTCGAGGTCTGCGCCAAGTACCGGATCGACAAGGCGCTCGAGGCCAGGCACGTCTACGGCACGATCGACGCGAAGCATCCGGGCGTCGCCAAGGTCATGGGTCAAGGAGAGGTCAACCTCGCCGGCCGGGTGTTGGTTCTGAGCGAAGGCGAGTACGCCCGGCGTTACCCCGAGCTCTATATTCGGCCCGCCGAGGCGCGGATTCTGTTCCGCGAGCGGGGCTGGGCGCGTGTCGCCGCCTTTCAGACGCGCAACCCCATGCACCGCAGCCACGAGCATCTCGTGAAAATCGCGCTGGAGGTGCTGGACGGTGCCTTCATCCATCAGGTGCTCGGCAAGCTGAAGCCCGGGGATGTGCCCGCCGAGGTGCGTACCCGGGCGGTCCAGGCCATGGTCGACAACTATTTCCGGCCGGGAACGGTGATCCAGGCGGGTTACCCCATCGAGATGCGCTACGCCGGTCCGCGCGAGGCGCTGCTGCATGCCCTCATCCGGCAGAATTTCGGCTGCTCGCATCTCGTCGTGGGGCGCGACCATGCCGGCGTCGGTAAATACTATGGCCCGTACGACTCGCAGCGCATCTTCGATCAGCTATGGGAGGGTGCTCTTCAGACCCGGCCGCTGAAGCTCGAAGTCACCTTCTACTGCCGCAGGTGCGCGGGAATGGCGACGGCGCGGACGTGCCCCCACGAGGCGCAGTTTCAGATCGCCATCTCCGGCACCCGCTTGCGGGAAATGCTGTCGAGCGGCGTCGAGGTGCCCCCGGAGTTCAGCAGGCCCGAGGTCGTGGCGATTCTCGGGGAGTACTATAGAGACAAGCAATCGGGAGACAGCGGCACCGCGGCATGATCATCGCGCAGATATCCGACACGCACCTCGCGCTCGGCACAGCCGATGCCGGCCGCCGTGCCGCGGATCTCGAGCGCACGCTCGCCGATATCAATGCTCTCGATCCGCCTCCCGATGTGATCATTCACACCGGAGATGTCACGCACGGCGGCCGTCGCGAGGACTATGCGGTGGCGGCTTCTCTGCTCGCGACGGCACGCGCACCGGTGTATGTCGCGCCTGGAAACCGCGACGACAAGGAGAACCTCCGCCACTTGCTGGCGCGCTGGCTGCGCCCGGACCCCGACTCCGTGTTCCTCGATTACGGGGTCGAGGACTTTGCGGTGAGATTGATCGCGCTCGACACCGTGAGCTCAGGCACCAACAAAGGTGATTTCTCGCCCGAGCATGCCCGCGGCCTGATGCAGCTCATCGATGCCGAGCCCGGGAAGCCGATAGCGGTCTTCATGCATCACCCGCCGGTCACCGTCCGTGTGGGGCCCGATCCGCTCAACTTCGTCACACCTGAGGCGATGGCCACTCTCCAGCAGACCCTGGAGCGGTCCGGCCGCGTGGTGGCCGTGTTCTGCGGTCACGTGCACCGCTCGACCTGGGGCTGGATCGGCAACATCCCGGTGATGGTGGCGCCCTGTACGGCTACTACGCTGCGCAAGGGCGATTTCCCGCAGGAGATGCACAGCCAGCCGGTCTATCACCTTCATCGGCTGAATTCCGCCGGTGAGCTTGCCACTGAGGTACGGATGGTCGCAGCGGCGATGTGCGATCAGGTCGCCGCCACGTAGCTCAACCAGCCGGTTTCGGCGTCTGCTCGATCTCGGCAAGCGTGCGCGCCGCGAGCAGGTCGAGTGCGTCCACGACGGTACAACCCCAGAGATGCAGAGGGCCGAGAACGCTCAGATCCGTGCATCCGAGGAGCACCGTCTGAGCTCCACGTGCTACCAGAGATTTCGCCACGGCGAGAACATCCGAACGGGCGCTCTCTCCCTTTTTGATGGAGTAGATCGCACGCATCAGCGCTTCCTGGTCCTTCTCCTCCGGCACGATGAGCGAGCTGTTGCGTGCCGCGAAGGCCTTCTGGAAGAGATTCATCTCGAGCGTGGTGGTCGTTGCGAGGAGGCCGACCACGCCGCTGGCGACCGTTCCCGCTCCCAACGCCTCCGCGACGACATCCGGCATGCGGATGAGCGGAATGCCGGCCATCTCCTCGAAAGACTCGACGAAGCCGTGAGCGGTGATGCAGGCCATGACGCAAAAGTCCGCGCCGGCCTGCCTGAGGGTTTGTCCCATGCGCGCGAGTGCGGCGGCGGGACTGGTGCCTGAGCCGCGCCAGGCCTCGTTCCGGTCCGGCACCCCAGGGTCGATGTCCACCAGCAGGGCAGGG
>Ga0070741_10005130_pt1 | contig 29445 bp, 26 predicted proteins | sample Coa_R1_4_FD_66440 | JGI IMG/M metagenome (GOLD analysis project Ga0070741, IMG submission 66440) | Surface soil microbial communities from Centralia Pennsylvania, which are recovering from an underground coalmine fire - Coalmine... | ecosystem: Environmental > Terrestrial > Soil > Unclassified ... | reverse complement strand
CGTTCCCGGCGTTCCGACAAACCGATACGACGTCGTCTCGATGTGGCAGGTGAGGCTCTTGACCTCGGGTGCGGCGTGGTAGCGCTGCTGGATCATCCCAAGAAGGTCGACTTTGATCGTGAGGGCGGCGGCGAAGAGCGTGACAAGCATTTTCGTTTTCTCCTGTCACGCTCTTAGATCAAGTTGGCCGCCAGCGTCCAAAAGTTTCTAACGCTTTATTATGCATACACTTAACGATCGGAATTCTCGCGGAGGCGTGTCCCGAAATTGGACATGCGTGTGTTTTTGCGAGCGTTAGAGAGGAGGCGGGAGGCTGCTTCAGAGCCGTCGATCGCTGCCCAGCCGCTCGTCGTGAAAGCGGCGCATCACATCGGCGACATGGGGATGGGCAGCGGTGATCGCGTCAAGAGTCGGGCGGTCGATCTCCAGCAGCTCGCATCGCGTTGCGGCGGTGATCGTCGCAGTCCGCTTCCCGCCGCTGAGGATCGAGATCTCGCCGAAGAAGTCGCCATCGCGAAGCGTGCCGACCTGGCGATAGCGGCGATCGCGATCGCGCACGTAAGCCTTCGCCACGCCGCTCGTCAGCAGATAGAGACTGTCGCCCGGATCTCCTTCCGCGACGATGATGTCGCCGCTGTCGTACACCTGGAGCTGCAGCCCCTTGATGAACGCCAGCAACTCCTCACGCGCGAACGCATCGAAGAGCGGACTCGCTGCGGCATCGGCGACCGCTTCCTCCACGATCGCCTGCGGCTCGTCCCTGCTCTCGAACGTGACGGACGAGAGGATGTCGGAGATGTCGACCTCCATCGTCGGCGCGTGGTTACGCATTCTCCACGCGAGGGAGTCGTACATCGCCTCGTCGCCGCGGCCGAGGCCCTGTACTTTCTTGAGCGCGACAACGGCCTTGCCCGGCGCCCCTTCCGACACATGCAGATCCGCGACGTGCAGCAGCACGCGCTCCGCAGCCGCCTCCTGGCGCAGAAAGACGAAGAGATCCGCGCAGAGATTCAGCAACCGGTGATCGCCGGGATTCTCTTTCACTTCCTGCTGCGCGAGCCGGAGCGCTTCCTCGTAGCGTTGAGCGGCGATCAGACCCTCGATCGTCATGCGTACGTGGAGTATAGAAGCAGTTGCGGCCTCGAACCCGTCACTCCCGCCCCTTCTCCGGGATGAACGACATCGCGCGCTCCGCGAGTGCAGAGATCGTGAGCGACGGATTCACGCCGGGATTTGCGGAGATTGAGGAGCCGTCGATCACGTACAGGCCGGGATAGTTGAACAACTGGTGCCTGTCGTCGATGACGCCCTCCTCCGCATTGCGTCCCATCGCGCAGCCGCCGAGGATGTGAGCGGTCGTCGGAATGCCGAGGAGAGTCTCGGTGGCCATGCTCATCGGATATCCATTCGCGATCTTCGCCACGCGATGCGCGATATCCGTCGCCTCGGGCAGCGATGCCTGCGGCGCCTCCCCTGCGGCAATCTCCGTCACGATGCCGCGGCGGAAGAGATTGCGCGCGGTGCGTCCGAGGCGGAACGCGAGGCGGCCGTCGTCGGTGCGCATGTAGAGAAGGATGATCGCGTAACGTCCGAAGTCGGGCGTCAGAAATGCGCGAATGGTTTTCCACGGATGCTTCATCGCGAGGCCGATCGCATTCGCGAAGCGCGCGAAGATCGTCGGGCCCGGCGCATGCGGCATGGCGAGCAGGCGGAAGAACCCTGAGCCGCGCGGATAGCGGACCGGCTCGACATGCGAGCGCGCGCCCGTCTGCAGAAACGACGTGATCGCCACGCCCTCCGAGAAATCGCGATCGCGCCGCTCGGTCGTCACGCCGACGAGCACTTCGGAATTCGTCCGCACGAACTCGCCGAGACGTGGCGAGAGAGCAGGGAGCGACGTCTCCTTCAACGCGAGCAGCAGCGGCACGGTGCCGAGGACGCCGCCGGCGAAGATGACGCGCCGCGCGCGATAGCTCACGTCGCTGCCGCGATGCACGTGCGCACGCACTTCATAGCCGTCATCGGCCGGCCGCACGTCGTACACCATCGTGTCCGGCTCCACGCGAACGCCGAGGCGCTCGGCGAGATAGAGATAGTTGCGGTCGAGCGTGTTCTTCGCGCCGTGCCGGCAGCCGACCATGCACGCGCCGCAGTGCGTGCAGCCGCTGCGCGCCGGGCCCTTGCCTCCGAAATAGGGATCCGGAACTGTGACTCCGGGCTCGCCGAAGAAGACGCCGACATCGGCGCGCGTCAACTGATCGCTGATGCCGAGCTCCGACGCCAGCTCCTTCATCACATCGTCGGCGAATGTCTGCTTCGGATTTGGATTCGCGCCGAGCATGCGGCGCGCGGTCGCATAGTGGGGCGCGAGCTCGCTCTTCCAATCGGCGAGATGACTCCACGAAGCGGCTGCGAAGAATTCGTCGGCCGGCACCGGCAGCGTGTTCGCGTAAACGAGCGAGCCGCCGCCCACGCCGACTCCGGAGAGCACCGTGACGTGGCGAAGGAACGTCATCTTGAAGAAACCGCGGAACCCGACCTCCGGCATCCACAGCCAGCGCTTCAGATTCCAGTTGCTCTTCGGGAAATCCGCGGCCGCGAAGCGCCTCCCCTTCTCGAGCACGCGAACGCTGTAGCCCTTCTCCGCGAGCCGCAGCGCGGAGACGCTGCCGCCGAAGCCGGAGCCGATGATGAGGAAATCATCCACGCTTGCATGATAAATGGGTGCGATGAATTGTCTTCTCGTCGCACTCGCGCTCTTCTTCGCGCACGCCAAACCCACCGTCGTCACGCTCGTCACAACCGCCGGCGAGATCGACATCGAGGTCTTCGAGAAACAGGCGCCGCTTTCGTCGGCGGATTTTCTCCGCTACGCCGGCAAGGGCCTGTACGACGGAGCGACCTTCTATCGCGTCGTACGCGCAGACAACGATCACGGCACTCCGAAGATCGAAGTCATTCAAGGCGGCGTCGCAGATGACAAGGCTCTGCCGCCGATCGAGCACGAGACGACGAAGGCGACCGGCATCAGGCACACCGACGGCACGGTGTCGCTCGCGCGGGGGAAGGTGGGAACAGGAAGCGCGGCAGCGTTCTTCATCTGCATCGGCGACCAGCCGGCGCTCGACTTCGGCGGCATGCGCAACCCGGACGGCCAGGGCTTCGCAGCGTTCGGACGCGTGATCCGCGGCATGGACGTCGTGCGCGCGATTCAGAAGATGCCGGCGGATGGCGCGGCGGATTCGGAGTACATGAAGGGGCAGATTCTTTCGAAGCCGGTCGTGATCGAGAAGGCGGTACGGAAGTAACGCGCCACGTGCCGAGGCTACGGGAGCAGCAGGACTTTGCCGATCGCGGCGCGGCTTTCAAGGTAGCGATGCGCCTTCGCACCATCGCGCAAGGCGAACGTCGAGGCGATGCGCGGCTTCAGCTTCCCTTCCTCGATCATCGCGAACATCCGCGCGGCGCGTGAGCGGCGTTCATCCGCTGACGTCAGGTAGTTCCAGAGATCGCCGCCGGTGAGCGACTTCGATTCGTCCATCAGGCGGCGCGGATCGACGGGAGCTGGATCGCCGCCGGCCATTCCATAGAAGACGACCGTACCGCGAACGCGCGTGGCGTCGAGGCTCTTCGCCAGCGTCGAGCCAACAGAGTCGTAGACGACATCGAATTTCTCTTTCGTCCATTCGTCGCCGATGAAGATGCGATCCGCGCCCGCCTCGAGTGCCGCCCTCGCCTTCTCCTCGGACGAGACCACACCGCTCACGTGAGCGCCTGCTGCTTTCGCGAACTGCACGAGCAGCAGGCCCACACCTCCGGCGGATGCATGAACGAGCACGGACGTTCCCGGCGTGACGCGCACGCTGTCTTCGACGAGATACTGCGCGGTGAGCCCCTGCAGCATCACACTCGCCGCGACTTCGAACGAGATCGAGTCAGGGAGCGGCACGAGCTTCTCGCGCGGCACCGACACGAGCTCCGCATTCGCAAATGGCGAATCGGCAAACGCGACGCGCTCGCCTGTCGTTTCGATCACGCCCGCGGCTTCGTAGCCGAGAATCCACGGCGGCGCGCCGGCGAGGTGATAGTTGCCGTTGCGGCGGTAGATGTCCGCGAAGTTCAGTCCAATCGCCCTGGTGCGGACGATGGCATGACCGTCGCGCGGCTCGGGATCGGGAAGTTGTCCGTACTGCAAGACATCGGCATCGCCAAAGCGTTCGAAGAAGAGCGCGTTCACGAGAACCACTGTACGACATCATGAGCACAGCGATGATCGTCGTTCTATCGCTTCTCCCGCCAGAACTGCGTCTCGCGCTCGTACGCTGCGGCAGCGCGGAACATCGCCTTCTCGGCAAAATGCGGCGCCATGATCTGCAGCGAGAGCGGAAGGCCATTGCGTGCGAAGCCTGACGGGACGGCGATCGCCGGGATGCCGACGAGATTCGCCGGCGCGGTGAAGATGTCGGAGAGATACATCGACAGCGGATCGCCGGTCTTCGCGCCGACGGGAAACGCGGGCTCGGGCGTCGTCGGCGTCAGAAGAAAATCGAATTTGCGAAAGGCCTCGCTGAAGTCGTGGCGGAGGCGCGCACGCACGCGCTGCGCGCGGCCATAGTACGCATCGTAATATCCGGACGAAAGTGCGAACGTGCCGAGCATGATCCGCCGCTTCACTTCCGCACCGAAGCCTTCGGCACGCGAATCGGCGTAGACATCCTCGAGCGTTCGCGCCGAGGAGCTCCGGTGTCCGTAGCGAATGCCGTCGAAGCGCGAGAGGTTCGCGCTCGCTTCGGCGTTCGCCACGATGTAGTAGACGGCGATGGCGTAGGAGATCGAAGGGACGCTCACCTCTTCGACGGCCGCCCCGGCGCCGCGCAGCACGGCGAGCGCGGCGTCGAAGTTCTCGCGCACTTCGCCGGTGAGCTGCTCGATCGCTTCGCGCACGACGCCGAAGCGAAGGCCGCGCACCCCTTCCTCGAGCTCGGACGCATAGTCATCGACAGGATGCGTGCTCGAGGTCGAGTCCATCGGATCGTGGCCCGCGATCATGCCGAGAACGTCTGCCGATTCACGCACGGTCTTGGTGACGACGCCGATCTGGTCGAGTCCCGACGCGAACGCCACGAGCCCGTAGCGGCTGACGCGTCCGTAGGTCGGCTTCACTCCCACGACGCCGCACAGCGCTGCGGGCTGCCGCACCGAGCCGCCCGTTTCTGATCCGAGCGCCGCCGGCACCATGCGCGCGGCAACCGCCGCCGCGGATCCGCCCGACGAGCCGCCGGCCACGCAGTCGAGGTTCCACGGATTGCGCGTGACTCCGAACGCCGAATGCTCCGTCGACGAGCCCATCGCGAACTCGTCGAGATTCGTCTTGCCGACGATCGCCGCATTCTGCGCGCGGAGGCGCGAGATCACGGTCGCATCGAACGGCGAGCGAAAGCCGCTCAGGATGCGCGAGGCGCAGGTCGTCGGCATGTCGGTGGTGACGATGTTGTCCTTGACCGCGATCGGCAGGCCGTCGCCCGCCGCGTCGCGATTCACATGCAGGAACGCGCGGATCGCACCGTCGCGTGCGGCGATCGCATCGAGACAGGCGTCGAGATATTCGCGCGGCGAGACCTCTGCGCGCGCCTCGTGCCACGGCAGTGCGAGCAGCTCACTCACCGCCGATCACCTTCGGGACGACGAAGAATCCGCCGGTCCACTGCGGCGCGTTCCGCTCCGCGCTTGAACGATCGAGCGAAGGTCGCGGCTCATCGTCGCGGAGCGGCGTGGCCTCCGCCGTGTGCTCTTCGAACCCCTCCACATCGACCTCGCGCAACTGGTCGATGTACGTGAGGATCTTCGTCATCTCCGCGGCCATGCGCACGAGCGCGTCGTCGTCGAGATCGAGACGGGCAAGCTCGGCGATGCGGCGCGCTTCTTCGCGATCGATGTTCATGGATCGCGGATTCTACGGCAACGGCGCGCTCAACTCTTCAACATCTCGATGAATCGCGCGGCGAGCTGCTCGTCGAACTGGCTTCCCGCCGCGCTGGAGATCACGGCGAGCGCCTGTTCCATCGTCTGCGGCGGCTGATACGACTCGCTGTCGGTCATCGTGACGAACGCATCACAGATCTGCACGAGACGCGAGAGCCAGGGGATGTCGTTTCCGCTCAGCTCATTCGGATAGCCGCGGCCGTCGGGGCGTTCGTGATGACAGAGCACGGCACGCGCGATTTCCGGTCCGAGCAGCGGCTCGACCATCGCCGCCCCGACGCTGACGTGCTCGCGCAGAATGCTGATCTCGTCGGCGGAGATGTCCTTCTTGCGATAGAGCCGGTCGTAATCGAGCACGCGCATTCCGCAATCGTGCACGAGCGCGGTCAAGCGAACGTCGTCGACTTCCGACGGTGTCATGCCGAGGAATTGCGCAAAGGCGACGGCGCGGGAGCAGACGATGTCGGTGTGCCGCCGCAATTCGGGAAACTTCGCGAAGTCGGGCTCGACGAGCTGCTCCGCCGCGCGCGTGCGCATCGACTGCAGCGCCATGCGGTGAATCGAGTGCTCGATGCCGACCTGCAACTGCTGCAGTTGAGCGCCGAGCATTTCGTGAGTCGTACGATCAGGCGGCGCGGAGAATCCCACTGTCAGATACATCGCGTGCATTCCTGCGGCCGTGACGGGAGCCGTGAACACCTTCTGCAGTTGCCCCGCGGTGATCGGCGGCGAGCTCGTGCCGAGCGGCGTTTGCGCGGCAGGGCGCAGAAAGCCTCCCGCCTCGCCGCGCCGCGTGAGCCAGACGTTCAACTTCGTCTGCAGCAGGCTCATGGCATCGTCGGTCATGGCCGACTTCGACGCGATCTCCTGCACTCCGCCCATATGCCCAAATGCCGAGAATGCGGCGACGAGGGCGCCCGGGATCAGCAGGATCGCGCGGAGAATCTCGCGGGTGGCCGCGAGCTCGGCCTCCGAGATCGAGGGAGGCGGCGGCGCGATGATGATGCGGCTCGCGGCGGTGCGTGCCTCGAGCACCAGCGACGCCAACCGCGGCACACGCGCGCGGCGCTCCTCGGGGACTTTGGCCACCGGCGGCGGTGGAGGCGCCAGTGGTGGTGCAGCCAATGGTTGGGGCTCGGTTCGCGCCAGCAACTGCGGCCGCGGAGGCGGCGGAGCAGCGAGGGGCGGCGGGGTACTCGTCACCGTGATCGCCGTCTCGCCTGCGCCGGTCATCACCGGTGCTGCATCATCGGCATCGGACAGCGCGATGAAGCGCAGCCCGAACACGTTCTTGTTCGCGAACAGCGCGGCGATCCGATCGGCGATTCCCTGCGCCTTCCCCACATCCGGCTGCTCGAACGGCTGCTTGCTCGCCTTGTCGCGCATGTCGATCACACCAACGAGCTGGCCGCGGAGATAGATCGGTGCGGCCAGAAGGCGATCGGTGGATGACGCATAGAGAAGCTCGGAGAACCGCGGATCAACGGCGAGCCCGTTGAGAAAGAAGGGAGTGCGGCCGCGGCCGCAGCGATCGATCACTGGATCATTGAAGTCGGCGAACTGCCGCACGGAGCTGCGGAATCCATACTCGGTGACGAGCTCGAAGTTCCGCGTCGATCCCTCGTAAAGATAGAGCGCCGCCTTCGTGGCCTTGATGTCGACGGCGCAGTCGTAAAGGATTTCCTTGAGCTTTGGCCGAAGCTCGTCCACCTCCGGATGCACGGGCTCAGTGTAGCTTGTAATCCCGCGGCGGATCGGCCAAACTCCCGCCGCCTTGGCCAGACGCAAACGCTCCAGTGCGGAGGACGCGAGCGCCGCTCCTGCCGCTGCGAAAACGACCGCAGGCGCTCTCCATCTTCAGTTGTCGGCGATCGCACTCTTTCTGCTCGTCGCGTTCTTCGCGATGATCCGGATGCGGCTGATCGATCTTCCGCTCGAGCGCGACGAAGGGGAATACGCGTACGCCGGTCAACTGATCCTGCACGGTGTTCCGCCGTACAAGCTCGTTTACAACATGAAGTGGCCCGGCACGTACGCGGCGTACGCGTTCGTGATGGGTATCTTCGGCGAGACGATCTCCGGCATTCGCATCGGACTGCTGCTCGTCACGAGCGCAACCGCGCTCTGTCTCTTCGTTCTTACGAAGAGGATGTTCGGGCACGTCGCGGGAGTCATCACCGCGGCGGTGCAACTGCTGCTGTCGATCACGATTCCGGCGATGGGTCCCTACGCGCACGCGACGCACTTCGTCGCGCTCGCGGCGGTGGCGGGACTGATGATTCTCACGCCGCGCACGGGACAGGACGCTACGCCGCTGCCGCGCATCGTGATCGGCGGAGCGCTCCTCGCCATCGCGGCGTTGATGAAACAGCCGGGGATGTTCTTCGGCTTGTTCGCAGCCGTCTGGCTTCTGACGCAGAAGAAAGTGAAGGAGACGGCGGCGCTCGCGGGCGGCGCTTCGGCGATGATGGGACTGACGGCGCTGATCCTGGCGATCGCCGGCGTTTTCTCCCGCGCGAAATTCTGGACGATCGACTACGCGCGGCAGTACGTGTCGCAGGCATCGCTCGCCGACGGACTCAGCGCGCTGAGTGACAACCTCGGGCCGATCATTCGTTACACCGCACCGGTGTGGTGGATTGCGCTCGCCGGTCTCGTGTTGCTGTTCGTGAGGCCGGAGACGCGCCGCCATGCGCTGTTCGTGACCGGCTTCGCCGCTGCCGGAGCTCTCGCGACGACGCCGGGCCTCTTCTTCCGGCCGCACTACTTCATCGTGCTCTTCCCCGCCGTCGCGCTTTTGAATGGAGCGGCCGTAGCCGCAGTATCGAACCTGGTGCCGATGCGCGCGGCCGTAACCGGCGTTTACGCGATCGCGTATCTAGTCGCGCTCGGATTGCAATGGCCGGCGCTGATGCGTACCGAGCCGGCCGTCATCGACAAGTTGCTCTACGGCGACAACCCTTTCCCGGAGGCGATCGAGATCGGGAACTACCTGAAGGAGCACACAGGGCCGGACGATCGCATCGCCGTCATCGGCTCGGAGCCCGAGATCTACTTCTATTCAGGCCGGAAGTCGGCAACCGGATACATCTACACCTATCCACTGATGGAGAAGCAGGCCTTCGCGCATCACATGCAGCAGGAGATGATCGCCGAGATCGAACAGGCGAAACCGAAATACATCGTCATGGTGACCGTGCAGAAGTCGTGGCTGCGCCGGCCCGACTCCGACAAGACGATCTTCGACTGGTCGGAGAAATACGTCAGCAGCGGCTACGTCCTCGATGGAATCGCCGACATCGGCGACGAGGGAACGCACTACACGTGGGGTCCGGAAGCGATGCAATACCAGCCGAAGTCGGGCAGCCTCGTGTTCGTGTTCAAGAGAAGGCAGGTGTAGGACAACCTCTCATCTCAGGATGTGCCCGACAAGCTGAGAGCTTGTCCTGCACATCACGGCTTGATCACGATCGGCGTTCCGTTCGGCACGAGTTTCCAGATCTCTTCGATCTCCTCATCGGTCACCGCGATGCAGCCGAGTGTCCAGTCACGCGCGAGATGAAGCTTGCCGAGCTTGCCAGTTCCATTCGGCAAGCCATGGATCATGATGTCGCCGCCAGGATCGACGCCGCGCCGGCGAGCATTGCGGCGATCGGCGGCACTCGGATACGAAATGTGCAGCGCGCGGTGGTAGTGGCTTGCCGCGTTACGCCCATCGATGATGTAACGCCCTTCCGGCGTACGGCCGTCCCCCTTCTTCTTCTTTGGCGCGAGATCCGGACCGAGGGCGACATGATAGGACTTCACGACGCGTCCATGATCGAGGAGCGTCATCGTGTGCTTGCCCTTCTCCACGACGATCAGATTGACGTGCAGCGCGAGAACAGCGAGCAACATCACGCTCTCGCGCGAAGTGCGTCGAGGATCTCGCGCTCCGACGGAAAACGTCCTTCTTCTTTCTTCGAGAAGATCTTCTGATTGTCGACGGTGACGATGAAGATGCCGCCGCTGCCGCGAACGAGCTCGCTGTCGATGCCGAACTCTTTCTTGATCTCAGCCGCCAGACTGGAGGCTCGGGGAAGATAGTTTCAAACGCCGCAGTAGTCGATACGAACGTGCACGATGTCAGACCGCCTTCACGAGAATGGCTGTGACGTTGTCCAGACCGCCGCGCTCGTTCGCCTCGTCGATCAGTTTCTGACAGGCCTTTTCGAGATCGCCGTACTCCGTCACAACCTTGAGGATCTGCTCTTCCGGAACCATGCCGGTGAGACCGTCGGAACAGAGAAGGAAGAGGTCTCCCTCTTTCACTTCGATCTCCGAGGCGTCGGGATTGACCTGAAGAGCGCCGCCGAGGGCGCGGGTGATGACGTTGCGCAGCGGATGCTTCTCTGCCTCGGCTTCGGTGAGCATCCCGGCCTGCACCTGCTCGAACACCCAGGAGTGGTCGTTGGTGATGCGCTGCAGTTGGTTGTCGCGAATCATGTAGGCGCGCGAATCGCCGACGTGCGCGACGGAGAGCGTGTCGCCTTCCGCCAGACAGGCGACGACGGTGGTTCCCATGCCGCGGAGCCGCGCATCCTTGCGCATCGCTTCGAGCACGCGGGTATTCGCAAGACGAACGGCGGCCATCAGCCGATTCGTCGAGCGCTTGTAGTGCTCGTCGTAGGCATGCGGCCACGTTCCGTCGTCTTCCTTCGTATGAAGGATGAATTCGGAGATGGAATCGACGGCGATGCGCGAGGCGATCTCGCCCGCGGCATGTCCACCCATTCCGTCGGCAACGAGGAAGAGCTTCGCCTCGTCAGCCACGAGGTACGAGTCCTCGTTGTGCTGGCGTTGGCGCCCGACGTGGGTCAGACCGTAAGCCTTGATCTCCATTCGCACTAGCTCTTCCTGAACCGGCCTAAGCCGGTCTTGGCTGGCTCTTTCGAGCCGCGGAGCTCTCCGAGCGCCGCCTGCACTTCGAGATTCTGCGGGTCCCACTTCAAAGCCTCCTCGAAGTAGCGTTCAGCCTTGGTCACCAGATTCACCTTCTTGAAGAGCTCACCAGCTTCTTTCAAGTACACCGGATTGACAGGATCGCGTTGCACTGCGAGCTCGATGGCCTGCACCGCCTGCCGCAGCGTGTTGGGAAATCGTTTGGCCACGAGAGCGAAATGATATTGCGCCTTCGCGTCCTGCGGATTGTGCTTGACCGCCATGTCGAAATTCTCGAAGGCGGATTTCAGATCGCCATCCTTGTATGCCTTGACGCCTTTGGCGATGTACGCCTTGGCGATCTGCCCGAAATCGACGTTCTTTCCGCCTCCGCTGGCCAGCTCGCTGTCGTGCTGTTTGCGGCGCGAGGCATTCGTCAGGACGTTGACGGCTTCCGTCAGCGTCTGAAATTTCCGCTCGGCGCCAGCCTTGTCAGGGCCGCGGTAGCGATCCGGATGCTGTTCGCGCGCGAGTTGGCGGAAACGGTCGCGGATTTCCTGCTCCGTTGCGCTACGCTCCACGCCCAGCACCTCGTAGTAATTGATCTTCATTCAGATCGAGCTACTTCTGTGTCTTTTGCAGATACGCCCGTCTTGCACTCGAACGGACCACTTCCGCGACGCCACGGTCATCCTTCAGGCTTTTCAAATCTCTTAAGGCTAACCGATTGATCAACGTGAGGACAACCCCTATCGGCGCCTTCGGGTTTCTGCAGAGTGCCAGGACGACAGGATACTTGGTCATCCAGTCTCTCCTCAGCGAGAGGAGCCGCAGAACCTCCTCGTCGACGTTCCGCATTCCCGCGATGATCTCCGCTTCCTGCTCCGACATGCGCGGGTTGCGCATCACGGAGCCTGCCACCAGCCTGTTTCGCTCACGGACGAGCAGCATGCGAACCGACTTGTCGCCGCGGAAAGCGATCACCACTTTCTGGGCCACGGACATGTTGAGGATCTTCACCCACTCCGCGACCTTCTTCTCATCCTTCTTGTCCTCGGAGTTGAGCTCCGGCGCAGACGTCTGCTGAAACTCGGGCTCTTCGGCCTTCTCGAGAAGATCGGCGATCTCGTCGAGTGGTGCGTCCACGAGATCGGGCTCGATCGGCAGATCGGGCGGCAGCTCGACACGGAGCAGCCGCGCCTTTTTGTCGAAGAACTCCTCGCGCGTTTCGAGTGCGCGTCTGCGGACGTCGATCGACAGCGTGGGGTTCTCGAGCAGGGCATCGAGGATCTCCGGCGTGCGGAGAATACGAGCCTGGTTGATGACGATGACTTCCTGGATCGCCGGCTCGGCATGGCGCGCGAGATCGAGCACGGCCGAATCGGGAATGGTCTTGTTGCGGATCAGTGCTTCGACGACCGTCTGATCATGGCTGGCCAGCAGCAGACGCGAGAGGTAGTCCGCATTGCTCTCCTCGCTGGAGGCAAATGTGAGGACTACCCGCGGCGGGAGCTCGGCAATCGAGGCGCGGGATGCTTCCGCGATCTCCGCATCGGGGTACGCAGTGAGCCACGCGAGAACAGCGACCAGCTCTTCCTGCGCCAGAGGAAGAAATCCGCGAGCAATCGTGAGAACGACGTCCCGTGGATACGCGCCTGACTCGATCAGCTCGATGACGGAGCCGGAATTGAGGTCTGAAGGGACATTGGTCATGTGTGGTTCTGATCCGGAGAACTGGCGTGGCTGCGAAGCCATTCGCGATCGAAGACGCGATCATGCACGACCTGCCGGTCGCGTCCGAGCGAAGGGATGTGAATGTCATTGATGGTCAGCGCGACGCCGCCGGCATTTCCGACCGTCTTGAAGCGGAAGCGATCTTTCGCTTCGTACGTCCGGTGCTCGCCCGCTTTCAATTCGTCGCTGACGACGATCTTGCCGTCGACTTCGAGCGTGACCCAGGAGTTGTCGTTCACATCGAGCGTCATGCGGAGAACATCGCCGGCTGCTGCAGCGGCTGGTTGGGCCGGGACCGTCGCCACGGACTTCGGAGCCACCGCGGCGCTCGACGACGCGACGACCGGAGGATGCGCCGCGGCTTCCGCTTCCTCGACCGACCGCTGTTCCTTGTAGCGGAACGCCCACCAGGCAACGATCGCCAGCGCCGCGACGATGGCGATCGTGATGTAGATGTTGCGGTCGATGCGCGCGTAGAGCGGCGGGATGCCTTTCCCGCTCTGCGGCTGTCCCGGCGGCACCGGCGGCTGAACGAGGCGCTCCAGCTGCGTGCTCTTCTCGATTCGATCGTCGCCCGCCGCCGCGTAGTTGTACCGATTCACCATCTCCTCGGCATTGATCCCGAGGTAGCGCGAGTATTGACGGACGAATCCGCGGGTGAAGACAGGAGCAGGCAGCGTCTTGTGATCATTGCGCTCGAGAGCTTCGAGGAAGCGCTTGCTGATCTTGGTCTCGTCCGAGATTTCTTTCAGAGAGATTCCTCGAATCTCCCGCTCCCGTTTCAGCTCCTCCCCGAAGGAGGCGAGCTCGGAATGCGCCTGCGCATCCTGATCACTCATCGATTCGTGCATTCTATTCAATTCGCTCGACATGCGCCGAGAAATCCTTCGCGTGCATCCGCTCGATGCAGCGGCGCAGATAGGTCGATATGGTGGGATTCTGCAGGAGCTGGCGGCGATCGCGCGCGGTCAGGAACCGCAGTTGCCGCGCAGCCGCCGAGCGAGGCGTCGCCGGATTCAGCACGAGAGCCTTGCGCACCGCATAGCGATACGACCACTTCTGATCGTCGGCGATCATTTGCAGCTTCTCGCTCTGCGTCTCGCGCGAGGCGATCACGGCGAGGATGTCGTCCTCGCGGACGCGCTGGTTCGCGAGCACCGTCTCGAACACGCGCACATCGGGATCAGCGAGAAAGACCTTGATGAGAGCAGAGCTGCAACGGCGCGCGCTCGCGATGCGCTCGCCGAGCGTCAGCTTGTCGACGCGAAGCAGAAGCTGCGTCTCGATCGCGCGGCGGACGGGAGCGGGAACCGTGACATCGACCGACAGACGAACCAGATCGAAGAAATAGAGATAGTGAATGAGCTTGACCGACTGCGCCAGCGGCGTCTGCCGGTGCGCAACGAGCCTGACCCGGACGGAGTAATAAGCAGCGAGACGCTGGCTCTGCGCGATGGCGAGCAGCATCGCCGGAGTCACGTACGGATTCTCGATGACCGCCCACGCCTCTTCTTCCGCGAGCGTAAGGAGGTTCTCGCCGAGGAAATCTTTCAGCTCCGCACGGGGGAGCCTGCGGATGTCATGGTAGGCCCGGGGAATCATCCGGCTGCCACAGGGCTCCAGGGTGCTTTTTGCATGATGCGTAAAGACATAGCAAACTCAGCCGATCGCGATATTGATCAAAATCGTTGACGCGATACAATGCCGCATCTCGAGTTATTTTCTAAACGGTACGACACAGACTCCGAAAACGAATCTGTAGTTTCAACCGTACTTTACGCCTGTGAATAACCCTCACGCGACGAACCGCCTTCCCCTGCTTGACCGACTGCTCGGTCAAACGGCGTTTGCCAGAACACTCCTTCTGTTCGGGTTCCATGCGATGGTGTTTGCCGGCTGCTTCGCTCTGGCCTACGTCGTCCGCTTCGACTTTTCGATTCCCGAGGAGTACTTCGCGATCGCTCGCAATGGGTTCGTCCTGGTGATCTCGGTTCAGCTGATCGCAGGCGCATTGTTCGGCTTCTATCGCGGCTGGTGGCGCTACGTCGGCATCTCGGACGTTGTCCGTCTCGTCTTCGGCCTGACGGTCGCCAACGGGATTCTCACCGGCCTCTGGTTTCTCAGCGAGCAATTTCCCGAATTCACGAGATTCGTCCGGACGCCGCGCGGCGTTCTCCTGATCGATTGGGCACTGTCACTCCTCACCCTGTTCGGTGCGCGCCTCATCATCCGCATCGGGCGGGACAAGTGGCGCGGCGGAGCAGCCGAGGCGGGAGCACACAAGCGCGTACTCATCGTGGGCGCCGGCGATGCCGGAGAAACGCTCGCGCGCGAGATCGAACATCGGCCGCAACTCGGAAAAGTCGTCGGATTCGTCGACGACCAGCGCGCCAAATGGGGCGTGCATATTCGCGGGATCAGCGTTCACGGACCGATCTCCGAGATCGCGTCGATTGCCGATGCGACGAACGCCGACGAGGCGCTCATCGCAATGCCCAGCGCATCCGGAAAGCGTCTGCGCGAGATCGTCCGCTACGTTTCGGAAGCGGACCTGCAGTTCAAGATGATTCCCGGCATCGACCACCTCGTCACGGGCAAGGTGCACGTCACGCAGCTCCGCACGGTGAAGGTCGAAGACCTGCTGCGCCGGAAACAGATCGAGCTTCCGGGAGATCCGGTGCGCGCGCTGTTCCGTGGACGCCGCGTCCTGATCACCGGCGCAGGCGGCACCATCGGCTCCGAGCTCGCAAATCAGATTCTGCAATTCGAACCGTCGGATCTCGCCCTCGTCGAGCGCTCCGAGTTTGCCCTCTACGAAGTGCGCAAGCGCCTCTCGCGCGAGTTGGTGTGGCCGTCGACTGAAGTCTCGTTCAATCTGATGGACATCCGCAATGTCGAAGAGCTGGATCAGCTCATCGCGCGGGTGAAGCCGCAGATCGTGCTGCACGCGGCAGCGCACAAGCACGTTCCCCTCGGCGAAGAAAACCCGCGCGAGTACATCCTCAACAACTGCATTGCAACGCGCGCACTGGCCGAGATCTGCACCAGCCACAATGTCGAGAGATTTGTCTTCATCTCCACCGATAAGGCCATTAATCCGACGAGCGTGATGGGCGCAACGAAGCGCGCTGCGGAAATCGCATTGCTCGACCTCGCCGCGCATTCGCCGCTCAAGATGACGATCGTTCGATTCGGCAATGTCATCGGCTCCTCGGGCAGTGTCATCCCACTGTTCATGGAGCAGATCGCACAAGGCGGACCGGTGACGGTCACGCATCCGGAAGTAACGCGATACTTCCTCCGCACGTCGGAGGCGGTTTCACTCGTTCTGCAGGCTGCGACGCTCGGCAGTTCCGGCGAGATCTTCATGCTCGATATGGGTGAGCCGGTGAAGATCGTCGATCTCGCCCGCGACCTCATCCGGCTTTCGAACCAGACCGAGGACGAGATCCCGATCATCTTCACGGGGCTGCGGCCGGGCGAGAAGCTGTTCGAGGAAATCCGGCTCGAAGGCGAATCGATCCATCCCACGAGGCATCCTCACATCGTCGTCACCGAAGCGCCGCAGCCTCAGCGTCAGGTTGTGAACGCCTGGCTGACGCGAGCTGCGCAACTGAACTTCGAGCGCAAACAGGCAATCGACGCGCTGTCGCAGTTGATTGCTGAATACAGCCCCAACGACGTCGTGTCCAGGAAGCACCTCGGCGAAACCAGCAGGGTTGCCTTCAACGCGCGACTTGCGGAGCAACTCCCGTCCGCAAACTGATCTCGAACGATCGGCCGCCATCCTCAGGCATCGTTGCTGCGCCCTATCAGTCCGCGCTTGGCTGGGTCGTGGCGGCTTCGCTCTTCCTCCTGCCGCTGGTCTGTGATCCATCCGGATACGACGCGTTCCGCTATCCCAAGTTCCTCCTGTTCCGCCTGACTGCGATTCTGATCGCGGCCATCCTGATCACGGCGGCATTGTTCGGAAAACTCGACGTCCGGCGTCTCATTCGAAAGCGATCGCGGATCGTGATGCTGGCGGCGGTCGTCCTCTGGTCGGTGATCACGACAATGCTGTCGACGAACCGGCTCGTCAGCTACCGCACCTTCGAATGCACGGCGGAAGCCCTGCTCTTCTTCGTCGCTGCATGGATCGCGGTGCGCGACAGCACGCTGAATCAGGTGATCGCCGCTCCATTTGCAGCGGGCGTGATCAATGCGATCGTCGCGGTCGTTCAACGGACGAACGTCTGGAGCGTTTTCCCCTTCGCGAAGAATCTGCCTGTGCACCTCCGCACCACGGCGTTGATGGGAAACCCCAACGATGTCGGCTCGTATCTGCTGCCGATCACGATCGCCGCGATCGCGATCGCATTCCTGCGCCGCCGTTGGTACTGGACGCTCATCGCCTGCACACTCACCCTCGGCATCGCGGTCTCGGAAGCGCTGACGGCGATCGCCGGCTGCGTCGCCGCGGCGCTCGTCCTCAGCGTCATCCTTTCGCGGCGCAACGGGATGAGAGTCGTTGCGGCGACGCTGGTCTGCGTGCTGATCGCCATCGCCGCCGTCCCGCCGGTCAGGAACAGAATCGAACGTCTGGAACAGGCAATCCGCCAGCACGATCTCGCGGAAGCAACGTCACAACGGATCTATCCGTTCATGACCGCGTGGAAGATGTTTCGCGATCATCCCGTCACCGGCGTCGGTCCCGGCGTGTTCAAGTACCGTTTCCTCGAATACAGGCTCGGGCAGATTCAGACTGACTACCGATTCTTCGCACTCAACGCCGAAAACTTCGGCGAGGTTCACAGCGATCATCTGCAGGTGCTCGCGGAAGAAGGCTTGCCCGGCTGGCTGCTGCTGATGGCGTTCTTCGTTCTCATCGGCTGGACGACGGCCGAAACGTGGGCCGCCGCGGACGAGCGCCGCCTGTTCGTCCGTTACGCAGGGGCTCCGATCGCGGCAGGATTGTTCACGCTGGCCATCGCGGCCTTTCCCATGGAACTCACTGCTGTGCTTCAGGTCATCCTCTATTTCTCCGCCGTGCTGCTGAGCTGGAGCGAGACAGAATGATCCGGCTTCGCAGGACCGCCGCCCTTCTCCTCTGGGCCACAGCGCTCGTTGCCGCCAGCCGCTACGTCTTCGAGCCGCTGCGCTGCAATCGCGTGGAAGCGCGGGTCATTCGCAGCACGGAGAAACTCAATCGCGAGAATCCTCCACCGGAGTTCACGGCGCCGCGCGCCCGGCAGAACCTCGAGTCGATCGCGCCGTGCGTCTACTGCTCCGTCGATGCAAGCCGTTATATGGTCGCTGCGGCCAATCTGCGATTCCTGAATCGAAACGCAGAAGCTGCGTCGATGTATCAGACAGCACTGCTCTATGACCAGCGTCCGGAGCTGTATCTCAACCTGGGGTTGACGCTCATCGACCTGCAGAGAGACAGCGAGGCACTTCCTCTGCTCATCAAGGCATGCACGTTCAATCCGGAGCTCGAGGCTCAGATCTCACTTCACCATGACGAAGTGCGTGAAGCTGTCGACTCGCTCTACCTCCGTCTCGTGCGAGAGGAAAAGGAGAAGCGCACGCAGTGACCGTGCTCCGGGTCGCATTGGCCGCCACGTTCTCCGCGCTGACCGCAGCGTTCCTCGTCGAATGGGTGCGCCGCTGGGCGGAAGCGCGAGCACTGCTCGACCATCCGACGCATCGAAGCTCGCATCAGCGCCCGACTCCGCGCGGAGGCGGGCTGGCGATCGTCGTCACGACCATCGCCGGTGTCGTCATCGCGCAGTCCGGCTTCCGCGTGACATCGTGGCGTGATTGCGTCGCCTTTCTCCTTCCCTCGCTCGGCATTGCAATCATCAGTTGGATCGACGATGTGCGCCAGGTGCCTCCTCTCTCTCGACTCGCAGTGCATCTCGGAATGGCGGCGGCGGGAGTCGCGCTGTTCGGCGGCATGAGCCGCATTTCGCTGCCGCTCATGGGGACGATGTCCCTCGGGATCGCCGGAAGCGTGCTCGCCGTCTTCTGGATCGCAGGACTGACGAATGCCTACAACTTCATGGACGGAGTCGATGGAATCGCGGGACTCCAGGGCGTGGTCGCCGGCACCGGCTGGGCGATCCTCGCCTTTCGCCACGCCCTTCCCCTGTTGAGCGTCTCGGCTGCGCTCATCGCCGGCGCATGTCTCGGCTTCCTGGTCCACAACTGGTCGCCCGCGCGAATCTTCATGGGCGATGTAGGAAGCGCGTTTCTCGGTTTCACCTTCGGTCTCATCACCGTCATTGCGACGACGCGCGATCCGGCGATGCTCTTCAAAGGCGTGCTGCTGGTATGGCCCTTCGTCTACGACAGCACGTACACGCTGCTGCGCCGCGCGATGCGTGGAGAGCGTCTTCACGAAGCGCATCGCACGCATCTCTATCAGCGTCTGAACCAGACCGGTGTGAGCCATGCGGCGCTGGCGCTGCTCTACGGCGCGATGTCGCTTGCAGGTCTCGTGGCGGCGTTGATTCCGCCCGTGAGCGCGGCCGTGCCCGTCATCGCCGTCATCCTGACGCTCGGCGTCCACTGGCGAGAACGGTCCGCGCGATCTCGGCTGGAACATCGGCACACGTAAACTCCGGCAGCCTCCGAATCCTGTCGTCGAGAATAATGGCGTCGGTCATATACGTCAGCGCCAGCCGTTCGAACGACACAGAGGGACGAAGAACGCGATCGGCAACACGCGCAACGCGGCGCGCGAGGCCGCCCGGAACGGGAACGTGAAGCGGATGCACACCGGCGGCGCGCGCGATCAACTCCGTGAGCTCGCGCATACTCAGCACCGCGCCGCCAACGTTGTAGATCCGTCCCGATGACGCCTCACGATTCGACACGACTGCGTGAATGGCGCTGATCACATTGGCGACCGGCACGATGGTCTTCTTCTGCGATCCGCCGTTGACGTCGAGCACGACGCGGCGGCGAACCATCGCGATGAGGCGTGCGAGGTTGCCCGGCGCTCCCTCGCCGAAGACCATCGCCGGACGAAGCACGGTTCCCTCGATCTCTCCGCGCCGGATCGCGTCGAGCACGAGTCCCTCGGCTCTCCACTTCGTCTCGCCGTACAGCGTCGAAGGCTGCGGCGGAGTCTCTTCATCCGCCGGCACACCCGGCGGGTAGACATTCGCACTGCTGATGAAGACGAGGAACGGCTTCGAGCCTTCGTCTGCAATCGCGCGGACGAGGCGCGCGGTTCCGTCCACATTGACGGAACGGCATTCTTCCGCGTCCTCCTCCGTCATCGTGCCATGGTGGACGAACGCGGCGAGATGCACGACGACCTCGCAGCCGCGAACGAGCTCGCGCAGGGACATCTCGTCACGGACGTCGCCGGGAATCGCGATCGCATGCCCGAGCTGACGGCCGCCGCGCACGAGTGCCTGCACCTCGATTCCGCGGCCGTTCAGATCGGCAAGGAGGCGCCGCCCGATGAATCCCGACGCACCGGTCACAGCCCAGCGAGACACGGCTGCGAGTCTATTTGAACTCTTCCGCGGTTCGTCAGGTATCTTTGCGCTGCATGCCCGCGCCGCCCCTGCTCTCGATCTGCATGGTCTCGTTCAACTGCCGCAACGTCGTCGAGGATTGTCTCGTCTCGCTGCGGCAAAGCACGCTGCAGGACTTCGAGATCATCTGCGCCGACAACGGGTCGACCGACGGAACGCTCGAGTATCTCCGCGCGCAGCCTGACGTGAAGCTCATCGAGAACGGATGGAATGCGGGCTTCACCAAAGGGACGAATCAGGCCATCGCGGCGGGCAGCGGCAAGTACGTCCTCTGGCTCAATACCGACACGATCATTCCTTCCGGCGCGCTGCAGAAGCTGATCGATTTTCTCGAAGCGCATCCGCGCGCGGGAATCGCCGGACCGCGCGTCCTCAATGCCGACGGCTCGTTCCAGCCGCAATGCAAGCGCGGTCTTCCGACACCGTTCGCCTCGCTCTGCTATTCGCTCGGCCTCGATCGCATCTGGCCCGGCAATCCGGAAGTCTCACGCTATCTGCTGCGCAACATCGACGAGCATCAGACCGCGATCGTCGATGCCGTATCGGGATGCTGTCTGCTGACCAGACGCGAACTGGTCGCCGCCGTGGGTCCGCTCGATGAGGAGATGTTCGGATTCGGCGAAGACCTCGACTGGTGCGTTCGCGCGTCGAAGGCGGGATGGGAGGTCTGGTACGTGGCCGATGTCTCGATCACGCATCTGAAGGGACAGGGGGGAGCACATGCGAGACCTTACCGGAAGATTCGCGGGATGCACGGCTGCATGTGGCTGTTCTACAAGAAGCATCTGAAGTCGCGCTATCCGTTCCCGATGACGGCGTTCGTCGCGCTCGGAATCGCAGGCAGTTTTCTGCTGCAGTGCACGGCGACGTTCGTCAGCCGGCTTTTGAAATAGCGCGGCCGTAGACCTCTTCGAAGCGGTCGATCACGGCATCCCAGGTGTACGTCCGCTGCACGAGCCTTCTTCCCGCCTCGCCCACCGATCGCATGCGCGATGCGTCGCGCAACAGATCCAGAAGCACCTTTGCGATCGCCTCTTCGTCGCGCGGCGCGATCACGCCCGCCCCCGCGGCCTCCGCCTCGGGAAAGTGGCAGCCGGGAGACAGCACGACAGCAGTCGCATTCGCCAGCGCCTCGAGAATCGCCATCGACAATCCTTCGCCTTGCGAAGGGAGACAGAAGACGCCGGCGCGCTGCAGAAGATCGGACTTCTCGTCTCCGCTCACGACGCCGGGAAAGAAAAGGCGCGAGGCGAAGCCCTCGCTTTGCGCGATCGGCATCCATCGCGATACCGCATCGCATTCATCGGCTCCGGCCATCACCAGCCGTGCGTCCGGTACCTCTGCCTGAATCCGGCGAAAGGCGCCGAGCAATTCGTCCGCTCCTTTCCAGGGATGCAGCCTCGCCAGAAACAGAATGAGCGGTGCCGAGCGTGGGATGCCGTAACGAGCTTCGATTCGAGCCGCAGCGCTGGCGTCGAGAGAAGGAACGTCGATGCCATTCGGAATGATCTCGCACGGAGTCTCGGGACAGAGTGCGTGAAACGCTTCCTGCTCCTGCGCCGTGAGAGCGATCAGCGCCGCGGCCTTCCGCATCACCGGCTTCTCGAAGAGGCTGATGTAGATGTCCTTCTTCAAACGCCGCCGCTCGCGATGCGTTTCGAGGTAATTGCCGCGCTGATGGTAGAAGAGCGGCTTCCCGTGGCGGAGCGCCGCACGCGCGGCGGCATACGTCGGATAAACGAACGGCATCTGCGTGTCGACGACATCGTGCTGCGGCACGAGATGATCGAGCGCCGCACGCATGTCGGGCGCGTACATGTAGCCCATCGACCGGGAGAGGTACGAAACGAACGGAAGCCACTTGCGTAGCGGCTCTTCACGGCGGTAGTACCAGACCTGCACGCCTTCGATGTCGACCGCTCTCGCGAGCGGCACATCGATATCCTCATCGAGGTTCGCGTTCGTGGTGACCACGGTGACCTCATGACCGCGCTTCACGAGCCGTTCGGCCGCGGCCGAAACGGAGAGAATGGGGCCGCCGATCCGATACGCGGGCTTGTATCCGGGTGTCGAATAGAGAATGCGCATCCGTCTCATAACGTGACGTTGTAGTCACGGCGCCAGAGCTCGAACATCGTCAGAGCGAAGATGCGGTGTCCATTTCCGAATCCCCGTTCCTGACCCGCGATGATGCTGTTGATTGCGCTGCGGTCGAAGATCTCCGCGGTGGCGAGCGTCTCCCGCATGAAACGGCCCCAATCGCCTTTGAACCACGTGTCGATCGGAATCGAGAATCCCTGCTTTCGTTCGAGATCGAGCTGAGGCGGGAGCAGACGCCGCGCGAGTTTTCTGAGGATCACTTTGCGTTGGCCGCGCACGACGCGCAGACGATCCGGCAGACGCCCGTAGGCGAATTCGATGACGCGCGGATCGAGCAGCGGAGCGCGCGTTTCGAGCGAGGTCAGCATGCTGGCGCGATCGACCTTCACCAGAATGTCGTCGACGAGATACGAGCGGAAGTCCATCGCCATCGCGCGCTGCGCCGGAGAACAGCCGAGCGCCAGCGCGGCCTTGCGCGCTTCGGCGCCGCCGGTCGAAATCCCAAGCGGCGCGAGAAGCCGCTCCCGAGTGCGGGCGTCGAAGAACACATTGGCCTGAGCAATCGCCAGGTCCATCTCCTTGCCCGTCGCGATGAGGTAATTGCGCCCACGCACACCGGGCGGCAGCAACGACGCGGCGCCTCCTGCCAGTGAACGCGCGGCTCGCGGCACGAAGCGCCGGATCAACCCCTGAAGCGGCAGCCAGTCGTAATGCGTATAGCCGCCGAACAGTTCATCGCCGCCGTCTCCTCCGAGAGCGACAGTCGCGCTCTTGCGGATGAGACGGGAGACGAGATACGTCGGCACCATCGAAGAGTCGGCCATCGGCTCGTCGTACTGATGCGCGAGCGCGGGAAGCAGATCGACCGTCGCCGCTTCCGCCGCGAGCTCGGTATGGCGAGTACCGAAGTGCCCGGCGACGAGGCGCGCGAACGGCGACTCATCGAAACGCTGATGATCGGGAAAGGAGATGTTGAACGTGTGAACGGGACGGTCGGAAACCTCCGACGCAATCGCCGTCACGAGACTCGAATCGACGCCGCCGCTCAGCATGATGCCGACGGGCACGTCAGCGATCAGTTGATGTTTCACCGCATCGCGCAGCAATCCATGAAGCTCGTCGACGAGATCGTCGTCGGATACCGAGTCCTGATGCCGCGGCTCGGGAAGCGTCCAGTAGGGCCACTGCTGCAGCTTCCCGCTGTCGATGTCGTAGGTGGCTGCGTGACCCTGCGGAAGCTTGGCTACGCCTTTCAGAATGCACCGCGCGCCGAGCACGTAACCGTAGGTCAGGTAATCGTCGAGCGCATCGGGATCGATATGGCGATCGATCGCCGGCCAGGCGAGCACCGCCTTCAGTTCGGAAGCGAAGACGAAGAGGCCGTTTCGAGCGGCATAGAACAGCGGCTTCTCGCCGGCGCGGTCTCGCGCCAGAAACAGTCTGCGAGTCTCTGCATCGTGTATTGCGAAGGCGAACATGCCGCGCAATCGCGTGACCGAGTCCGTTCCCCAGCGGCGATAGGCCTCGAGGATGACTTCCGTGTCGCTCTGTGTGCGAAAGCGATGGCCTTCGCGATGCAGTTCTTCGCGAAGCTCGAGATAGTTGTAGATCTCTCCATTGAACGTGATGGTGAGCGAGCCGGACGAGTCCTGCATCGGCTGATGCCCGCCCGAAGAGAGATCGATGATCGCGAGTCGGCGGTGGCCGAAGGCGACACTCCCATCCGCCGCCGACCAGATGCCACTGTCATCGGGGCCGCGATGGCGCATGGTATCGGCCATCGTCCGAATGACGGCCAGGTCGATCCGCTCGCGTGTCGCAACGACTCCGCACACTCCGCACATTCGTTCAGTAGTCCCCGCAGGAGAACGGCAGTTCGATGGAGCGTGATTCCACGGCGATGCGCGTCATCCCGCGCTCAGCGCGATCTCTTCGATTTCCGAACCGCCGCCAAAGCGCTCGACCACACGAAATCCATTCTCGCGCTTCTCGAAGATCGTGGCGGTATGACGGTCCTCGGCTGTCCGCCCCACGATCCACAGGCCTCCCATCTTCAGACTCGCATGGACGGCGCGCGCACCTTCTGAAAGGCGTTCCACCGGGAAATAGCTCCGGTTGAAAATGTTCATCGAACGGATGACATCGGCCGGGCGATCCATCGGCGTGAAGACCGAATGCCGTTCCATCGTGAAACGCGAATCCTGTTGTGCGAGGCGCTTCGCTTCGGGATGCACGAGAGAAATCTTCCGGACAGTGAACGGCGGAATCGAGAAGCTCTCCTCCTCGGAATCGAGCCATGCGCGCGGAATCTCGAGGCGATGCGACGTGAGACGTGCCAGAGCTCTCTTCGCCACGATGCGGTTCAACGGCACGAGCCACGACTCCGGCGGTTGCAGCCGGACGACGAACGGTGGGCGGATGACCTGCAGCGAGTGACCCTGCGGATCCTGAATCACCGTCGTGCCGTTCGAGTCGATGATCTCCACGAGGAAGTCGGTGAGATCGGAGGCCGCGAGCGAAGCGTGCGGGAATCTGGCAAACAGCGCGACGGCGAGCTCGGTCGAGGTGAGCCGGTCGGCGGCGGCCCAATCCGCGGCCAGCAGCTTCGCGTCGGACGCGAATCGCTGCTCCAGCAGCGCGATCAGTGCGCGATCGAGATCGGCAAAGCGGCCGCGCCACGTCGTTCGCGACGTGCCGTTCCCGAACATGAGCTCCCGCATGATCCGGCTGTAGACGGTGATCGCGGTCTCCGAAGGAGCATCGTCGAGCCGGAGAAGCTTCATCGAGATCCGCTTGCGGCGCAATTCCGCGCGCAGATTCCGGAACGGCAGCCGTCCCTTTACTTCATAGTCGTCGAGCTCGCAAACGCCGAACGAGAACATAGGCCCTCTAATGCGGAACGAGCTACGCGGCTTCGACTTCTTCTTCTTCCGCTTCCTCCTCGCGAAGACGCGCATGGGCGAACGAGAGAATCGCCGTCGCCAGGAACGCCGCGCTGCTCAGCAGCACGCCGTAAACGAGCAGACCGGAGAGATGGAAGCGCCGCTCGGAACGGGTGATCGGAGGCTCGCCCAGCGAATAGAGCTGCGTCGACGGATTGAGATTCCGCGAGATGGCCTGATAGATCTCATTCGTCCGGACAAGGAGCTGGCGTGCTTCCTGACGGATGCTTTCGATTTCGCCATTGACGCTTGCGGGAGCAGGCTGCTCGCCGCCGGACGATTTCGCCAGCACGTCCAGCACTTCGCGGTCATAAGCCACTGCCTGCTCGAAGGGGATCGCGAAGAGCGCCGTGCGTTTGTACTCATTCGCCGCGCGCTCCATATAAGGCCGGTCGACGGCCTGGGACGAGAGCGCGACCAGCCGGTCGATGAACGTCTCATTGATCTGTGGAATCACGGTCTCGCCGGCACGATCTCCGGAACGCAGCGCCGGCGGCGCCGCCGTAGCCATTCCTGAGGCCGTATCTGCGCTGACCTTGCCTCGATCCACATAAAGGGCGAGCGACTGCCGCAGTGCTTCGGTACTATCCTGCACGGCCTTCAATTGGCGTTCGTCGTAGGCGAGCTGACTTTGAAAGAAGCGCACGGTCGCGGCGCGATTCGCGCCATTGGCGAGGAGTTGTGCCGTCAGCGGCTCCAGACGAAAGCGAACGATCTCGCTCAGACGCAGACGGATTTCTTCGAGCGACATGTGATCCGCGCTACGGATCAACTGCGCGCCGGGCACCATCTCCAATTGATTGATGTCCTCAATGATCTGATAGACACGCGAGCGCAGGACATGCGTGCTCACGACCGGTCCGGCGCTGGTGTCGAGCGAATCGAGGACATCCTGCCGGAGAATCGGAAGGCTGTAATCGAGGACATGCTGCTCTTCGATTGCGTAATGCGCCCACGCATCGAGGACATCGAGAAGAGACTTGCGGATCAGGTTATCCGGCACGTCCGCCGTATCCGAGGTGCGCATCCAGTTGATGGAATACTCGTTCTTGGCGATCGATGTCGATTTCAGTTCCCATTCGTGAAGAATCCGTTCTCGATCGATGGGAGAGAGGCGCGGATCGGCGAGCCGGCCCTGATACAGGACCGCCATGCGCTCGTACTCGGGATTCGCTTCGAGCACATACAGTGCGCGGCTGAATCGCTCGAAATTCGTAAAACGCTGTAATTGGTTTTCCTTGAAGACCTTCAGCAGAATCGGAGTCGAAACGATCTCCGCACCGGAAAATTTGTTTCCGTTCGGATACTGACCCTCCGTTGCACCCTTGAAGTCGAGACGAAATCGGACTGTAGTCACGCGCTGTGAGGGTCCGACGACGTACAAGAGCGACGCTATAATGAGATAGAAGACAGCGACCGCCGCAGTCACGACCAGGATGATCGGGGCGTATGCGCGGAGTACGTGGACCAGATATCGGAGCGATACGGGACGTTCGACGTCGTGATGCGTCTGCTGATCTGACATGCGCGCCTAGCATTACCATCCGGCCCCCTCCCGTCAAGACACGATTTTGCGTTCGTGAAGCGGGGTGGTAGCATCGCCCGGCGTTCAGACTTTGAACACTCAGAATCCCCCTCAGTCCGCAGCGAGCCGCCAGGAGCCGTCGCGGCGCCGCGACCCTCGCCCGTGGTACCTCCTCGCCTCGGTTGCCGTTGCGAACGTAATCCTGCTCGCCTGCAGCGCTGCAGAGTACCGGCCGGTTCTCCTGCCGATCTCGCTGCTGATCTTCGTCTCGTCGGCATTCGTTTCTGTGTTGATTGCGCGCGACGGCCGCGTTCCCGTCTTCGAACTTGGCTCCATGTTCGTCCTCGTCGTCACGATTTATGGAGCTATCCCGCTCGCGAACTACGTCGCGGGCGGAATGGAGTGGGGTCCGGGAACCGACGTTCGTCTTTGGCCGTACATGACCCAGCCCTCGGAGATGGCCACCTTCGGATGGCGGTACGTCGCACTGCTGACCGCGTTCGTGATTACCTATCTCCTCACCCGCTCGAGAGCTCCCGTTCTCAGCGAGCCGTTGCGAGACCTCGACGGGATCACGGTGGCAGCGACCCTTACGTCGCTGATCCTGCTGGTCACCTATTTCTGGTTCATGCGAACCTTCTTCGGCCTCTCGTACGATGAAAGTTACGCGACGATAGGAACCAACACGGGACCATCGCCGACGGGGCGGGCGCTGCCGTTGATCGTGCTGCAGGTATCTCACAATCTGCGCATGATGCTGACCTTTGAGAAGCAGTTGTTCGTCCTGATTCTCATTACGCACTGGCGGCGCATCAGCAATCGCCTATTGATATTCGCGCTATTGGCAGTCGAGCTGATCCTGCTGCTCCAGAAGATGTACGGACGGACCGAGTTCGCGATCGTCCTGCTGACGACCATCGTCCTGTATGCCCGTTTTGTGCGGCCTCTATCGCTGAAACTCCTCTTCTCCGCGCTCGCAGTCGGACTCGTCGCAGTCCTCGCGTATGGGGCACTACGTCAGGACGCACTCAGCATCTCTCCCCATTCCGAAGGAAAGATGACGACGGAGGACAACGAGTTTCAGGCGGTTTTCACAACCGCTTACGACCTTCAAAAGCGGCGCGAACTGGGGACCCTGGAAGTGCCGTGGCAGATCTACGTCTCCGACGTCTACTTCCTCATCCCGAGCCAGTTGCTCCCCTTCACGAAGATCGACCCTGCTGACTGGTACTTGCAGGCGGTAGGGCTGCAGGGTTCCAACGTCGGATTCATGTTTGGAATCATGGCACAGGCGGCTATTGGGTTCGGCGCCGCGGAACTGATTGTGCGGGGGATACTGCTCGGCCTTCTGCTGGGAGCAATCCACCGCTGGTATGCAAAGCGCCAGTCGAAGTTCTGGGCAACTGCGTTCTATGTTTTCGTTCTGGTCTGGGTTTACTACTCCGTGCGCTCAACAATGCTGGCGTGGCTGTACTTCATCTGTTATGCATTCCTGCCCGTGGCGTCAATCATTGCAACGATCACGCTGCTCCTCCGGCGTTGGCACCGGCGCTCCCAGGTATCGACACAGCACGCACGCCCATTGTCCCGGCCGGCCAATTTCACCCCTCGACCCGCGAAGCTCTAATATTGCAGGAAGGCCGGAAGACGTGAAGAGCGCCGCGCTGCGAAACCGGACTCTCAGTGCTATGGCCTGCGCTGCACGACCCATACGTCCTGATTTCCGATACCGGCAGGGAAATGCTCGAGAATCGTTCCAGCCTGGAACAATCTGCGCATCACGCCCGGACTGGCATAGCTGGCGAACAGCCTGCCGCCCATTCGGCGCGCACTGCGGATTACCATCTCATCACGATCGTAGCGCCTGCGCTCTTCATCACTGAGCAACTCTTTTGTTCCCTCGCTGTGCGTGGTGAGAATCATGATGCCGCCCGGCCGCAGGACTCGGAAGATCTCCGCGATCCACTCCCGCTGAAGCTCTTCATCCAGATGCGTCAGCACAGAGACCGCATACAGACAATCCACTGACGAATCGTCCAGTGGCAATGGCGGACGGACGTCGTTCTTCTTGAATTCGATGCCGGGCAGACTCGAGGACGACCAGCGGATCATCCGCTCATCGTAATCAGTACCGATCATTCGCGTGAATGACGCACCGGCCATCGTCGGCATATGGCGAATCACACGAGAATTACCACAGCCCCACTCACAAATGACGCGAGTCTGCGCCCGCAGATGCTCAGGGACATAACGCCATATCAGTTCCGCCGCATACCGCCCGCCTTCGAAATAGGCTTGATAGTCGACACCGGATGAAGTTTCGTAGAGCAACCGGGCAGGTGGCAAAGCAATATTGGGAAAAGACTTCCGAAAGCGCCGGTTACGCGCCGCGTTTTTCGACCGTATGTATAAGTAGCGGCTCTCTTCAGCGATTTCGAGTAATCCCAGTGCACGAATGGCACGCATCAATTGGCGTTTCACGGCGGCAGATTATAGATGAATTGACTGGCACCGCCGGGCTTCTCCACCTTCGCCTGGCGCAAGATCCAGTGCACCTCCGGATACGCCGCTCACGGCCGGCTGGAGCACCTTGTCAACGATCACCCAATTTTCCCCCGGGGTGATCATCTAAAAATCCCCCCTCTACTGATTGAAAGATCGACGCGCGTGAGCGCGTCGGAGTGATTGATGCGGTCGTGAGACCGCCTCC
>Ga0070741_10005129_pt1 | contig 29445 bp, 25 predicted proteins | sample Coa_R1_4_FD_66440 | JGI IMG/M metagenome (GOLD analysis project Ga0070741, IMG submission 66440) | Surface soil microbial communities from Centralia Pennsylvania, which are recovering from an underground coalmine fire - Coalmine... | ecosystem: Environmental > Terrestrial > Soil > Unclassified ... | reverse complement strand
GGGCTCGAACCGCTTCACCGCCTGCATCAGGCCGACATTGCCTTCCGAGACGACCTCGGATATGGGCAAGCCGTAGCCGCGGTAACCCATGGCGATCTTGGCCACGAGCCTGAGATGGCTGGTGACGAGTTTGTGGGCCGCGTCGCGATCGTCGTGCTCGCGCCAACGCTTGGCGAGCATGTATTCCTCTTGCGGCTCCAGCATGGGGAACCGACGGATCTCGGCGAGGTATTTTGAGAGACCGGATTCTCCGTTGAGAACCGGTAAGGTAGCTGCACGGGCCATTCCAGCGCCCTCCAGATAAGGTTCAGACCCCCGATAGCGGCAGGCCTGGCAGGGGGACTGCTTTGTTAAAGCCAGTCGCCTTGCGATGTTCCGCGTTTGTCACTCAACGCAGATGCAACATTACAGGAAACCTGCCCTATTTGAAAGGATTGCGAGGGTCACGTCCCCGTGTGGCAGATATAACATATTGGAATAGCTAATCTTTTCCAAAGGCCCTGCGTCATTGCGCCGCTTCCAGGCGGGATTGGAGGAGAAGCAAATCCTCCGGCAGAGGCCGTTCCCAGCGCAAAAGTTGCCCGCTGCGCGGGTGCTCTAATACCAATAGATATGCATGCAGCGCTTGGCGATCAAGGGCGGCCAAGGCCTTTTGTGCCGCGGGTGCGAGCTGGTTCGTCTTGGTCTTGAAATGCTGGCCATAGACGGAATCGCCGAGCAGGGGATGGCCGATATGGGCGAGATGGACGCGGATCTGGTGGGTCCGCCCGGTCGCGAGCCGGCAGGCTAGGAGGGAGGCGACCGGCTTGCCGTCCGCCGCGGCAAAGGTCTGGCGCACCTCATAATGGGTGACGGCCTCGCGGCCGCCCTCGCGCACCGCCATCTTCTCCCGTGCATGCGGATGGCGGTCGATCGGGGCATCGATGGTGCCTTTGATGTGCCGGGGCACGCCCCAGGCAAAGGCGAGGTAACCGCGCTCCATCTCATTGGTCCGGCCATGGTCGGCGAATTGCGCCGACAATGACTGGTGGGCAAGGTCGTTCTTGGCGATCACCATCAACCCCGAGGTGTCCTTGTCCAGCCGGTGCACGATGCCCGGCCGGCGCACCCCGCCAATCCCGGACAGGCTCGCCTCGCAATGGGCGATCAGCGCGTTGACCAGGGTCCCGGTCTCGTGGCCGGCGGCGGGGTGGACGACAAGACCGGCCGGCTTGTCGATGACGATGATGTCGTCGTCCTCGTAGACGATATCGAGGGCGATATTTTCGGCCCGCGGCGCCGGATCGGTCGCCTCCGGCACGTCGATTGTGATCGTATCGCCTTTTGTCACGTGATAAGCGGGGTCGCGGATGGCGGCGGCCTTGATCGTGGCTTGGCCCGTCCTGGGTTGGCCGATTTGGACGTGACCTGCCTGGATCAGCGTCTTCAGCCTGGATCGCGACAGCTCGGGCAGGCGCTGCGCCAGCACGCGGTCGAGCCGGGCCGAGCCCTCGTCCCCCGCGACGACGACTTCAAGCCTTTGGGCGCTGTGAGCGATTGAGCTGTGAACGATTGAATCTGGCATGACCGATACGACTGACTTTCCCCAACAGAGCCAAGAACCGACAAAAGAGCAGGCGGCCCTGATCGCGCGCGTGCGGCGGATGATGCTGATCGCCGGCCTGACCACGGCGATCGCCGTCGGCGCCGTCCTGATCGCCATCGGCTATCGCCTTTTCCGCGGCGGGGGAAGCGTTGCGACGACGACCGATGTCACCGCCGTCCTGCCAAAGGGGGCCAAGGTCGCGCAGGTGGGTGTCGCCGGCGACCAGCTGGTGGTGACCCTCGATATAGGCGGCGCGACCGAAATCCGCACCTTTGATGCCAGGACGTTCAAGCCGGCCGGGCGGCTGAAATTCGTCAACGAGCCGTGAGGGTGGGGGAGAGATGGGGCCTGGCAGGCGCCAGACGGCCCAACCTTCCGGCAGAAGCGCCTGTTCCGTCATGCTGAGGTGCTCGCGCCAGCGAGCCTCGAAGCATGCTCGGCCCCCAATGCTCGTTTTTCTGGCTCTTTTAACCACCCGCCGAGCTTGCCCTCGGCCGATTTCAAGGCTATTCCCTGCCGCTCCGCTCCCATCGTCTAGCGGTTAGGACGTGGCCCTCTCAAGGCCGAAACAGGGGTTCGATTCCCCTTGGGAGCGCCAATGAATTCAATGGCTTAGACGTTTTCCAGGGCGATTTCCGCAACGCTTCTCCAACTTTTCTCCAAACACGCCTTCCAGCCAGCATGGTGGGTCGGGATGCTATTGCGAGTAGGGCGGATGGAACGATCATTCGAATTGAAGGGCCGCCTCGGGGGCGGGAAGCGGCGGTGACCGAAAATCGGTGGTTCGAGTCCGACCCTGTGGCACGCCGTGGATAGACTCAGTAAGGCTCAGCGCAGCGCGTTGATGGCTCGAGTTCGCGGAAAGGACACGAAGCCAGAAAGGGCCGTGCGAAGAGCGCTGACGGAAATGGGAGTTCGCTATCGACTGAATGGTGGCGATATCGCCGGAAAGCCCGACATCGTGTTCAAAGGCAAACGCCGTTTAATTTTCGTGCATGGATGCTTTTGGCACCAACACCCGGGATGCCGGCGGGCAAAGAGACCCCAGACAAGAGTCGCGTTCTGGTCGAAGAAGCTCGACCGCAATATCAGCCGTGATCGGCAAATTGCGCGTTACTTGAGGGGCGAGGGATGGAAGCTGCTGGTTCTTTGGGAATGCGAATTGTCAGACGCGGAGGCGCTTAGAAGGAAGCTTCGCACTTTTCTCGGGATTTGAGTTCAGGTTCGCTATCTGTCGAGCCAGTCGTCGGGCGTGGGACGCCGCGAAGGATGGCGGAAAAGCATTACCAATCATTTGGGCGACGGCGTAGGTCCCGCTCGACATGGGAAAGCGGTAGTGTCGAGGAAAGCCCTGCAGAAGGGCAGCCTCGCGGAGTGTAATTGCCCGGTGAGCAACCGGATGCAAGAACCTGCCCTTGGACGGATTGATGCATCCTCCCGTGATAGTTGGAGCGGGCCGATCCCATGCCATCCTTCCGTAGACATCTCTAAATCCATCGGTTTTCTTGTGACACGGAAGCTGGTGTCTCTTGCCGAGGGATACTCGACTTCCGCCATCGCGAGGGATCTTCCTTATCAAGGCTTCAACCTTCTCTGCGCGCGTTGTTCGAACGTGAAGTGGATCATCTTCGGATCTCCGACGTGCGCTATTACATGAGGTGCCCTCGCGATTATCAGTTTCGGCGCGTCTTTGGATTTAGTCCGGCAATACCTGATCTGTTCGGATTTGGTAAGACCGTTCATACGTCGGTAGGAAAGCTTCACGAGCAATTTCCAACGCGAGCACCGACAGTGCAGCAGGCGCGACAGGTGGCCGAAGACACGTTTCACCTAAAGCACATTAGGGCGAGCACCGACCCCGTCAATCGTCCTGGTCCCTATGAGCGCGCCAAGGATCGGGCCGTTGAGTTGGTAGAGAACTATGCCAGGGATTTCGCGGCCGATTTTCAGCAGCGGCGCCAAGTCGAAGCGCGCTTTGAAATTCCAATACAGGATGCCGTCGTCTCGGGGTCAATAGATCTGATGATCCAAGAAGACGCCAACGGTAATATAATTGATGCTTGCGTGATTGACTTCAAAGCCATTGAGGGTGGCGAAGATCCGGAGAACAATGCTCAGTTGGAGTGGACCGCACTCGCTTTGCAGGTCCAACTATACGCTACAGCGGCGAGGGACGTCCTTGGCGAAGCGATTCAAGCTGGTCACGTTCATCTTCTCAAAGACAACCAGCGCGTGGAGGTTCCGGTTGACGATCCGGCGATTCAAGCTGCCTTGGCGAATGTTAATTGGGCCGTGGAAGGTATCATTTCCGGCGATTTCCCAATGCGCCCTCATCGTTCGAAATGTGCGGACTGCGACTTTAGGCAACTTTGTCCAATGTCGCCTCAACAATTTCAAATAGCGCCACCGCCGCCACCTATAAGGACACCAGGTGCTACTGAAGGGACCATGGTTGGAGCTTTCGAATTGTTCGATCCAAATTTCACGGCCGCAGGTCTGCCAGTTCGGCCTTGACGGTCGGTACAGTCCCGCGCTTTATGCCTGCTGGCGCAAGTGACACCAGCGTACGTCACGGCGGGAGTAATTCACCCGTGTGCGGTAGGCCATGGTGATCTCCTTAAGCACCGCACCATCTCCAGATGCGCTGCATGACGCCCAAGTGGCACGTAGCCCCGATGACGGCTCCGTGGAACCTGTGAAGACCGCACCGATCAAGCCGAAGCTGGCGGATGCGGTGCTCGACAACGCCATGCTCAAGGACGTTGCATCAAAAAATGGTGACGCCCGTCGCAAAGCGTGAGGCGTTAAACCCGCGCTCGTCAAAGGCTCGACACAGCTCAGCTCGTGGGCGGCGCCGCGTTCCGATAAAATCTGCAGAAGAGGATCCCAAAGTCTAGGCCGCTTCAAGGCCACTTCATCGACCGCGCGCTTCCAGGGATGGTAGCAATGTAAATAGCCGACAAGGTCGATGGCCTGAGTTGGAAGGAATTCAGCATGTGCATGTAGGTGATGCCATGCTCTTCGTCGTGGGCGGTGAACGCGGGATCGTAGGGCGCCAGATCGGCGACCTCAGGATTGAGGGCGCTGGCAAGAAGCCAGATGGTCTTGAATCGATCCGCCAAGGTCCTCGAGGTTCTGGAACAGCGCTGAATGCCCGCTCGCTGGCCGAAGAACCGATCGTGCGATTGATCCTCGACGGCACCGTGGTGCGGGTACGGCTCGACCGCAAGGCGACCGCCATCTCGCTGCTGGTCGTCATCGGCGTGCGTGCGGATGGTCAGAAAGTGTTGCTCGCGATCAAGAGTATGGGCAGCGAGAGCACCGAAGCCTGGCGTGCTGTGCTCGACAATCTCATCCGCCGTGGGCTGCGCCGTCCCGAATTCCTCATTGTCGACGGCGCGCCCGGGCTTGAGGCCGCGATCGCCGCCGTGTGGGATGGCGTGCCGGTGCAGCGCTGTACCTTGCACAAGCACAGGAACCTGCTGGCGCATGCGCCCGAGCGCCTGCACGAGGAGATCACCACCGACTACAACGACATGATCTACGCGGCGACGCGCGAGGAGATCGAGGCGCAAGGTCGATGGCTGGAAAACACTCGCCACAAAGCCCATCGATCAGCCAATTGACCTCGCCGCGTAATCAGATAGCTTCACGATGTCGGAGGCTGCGCCACTCCACATTCCAACCACATCCCGGACGGCACCGGATCCCAATTAAGCCCGGGCTCATTCTCAATTGTCATTTGGTGCCTTTTGCGGTTGGGCACCCACGGCGAAAAAGGAAGGAAAGCTGCGGGATACAAGAGTGCCCAATCCAGCGCTAAGTTATTGAAAGATAGCGCTAAGGACACTCCGCCCCCTGGGCACCACACCGGCGTTCGCGCCTGTTCGCAGACGTCCGCCGACGACTTTTCCAAAAACGATTTGAAAGACTTAAATCCACAGGGGCGGGGTGCGTCCGGTTCCGTTCGTTGGCAACCGCTGGCACGGCCGGTAGTTTTGCTGGCACCGAATCTACTTTTGTTCGGCCGTGCCAGCACGAGGAAAGCCATGCTGACGATACCTGCATTCGCAGCGCCAAGCCGGCCGAGCGCGACTACAAGCTCACCGACTTCGACGGGCTCTATCTGCTGGTCTGCAAGAACGGCAGCAAGCTGTGGCGGTTTTTGACCGAACGCGGAGTGCGCACCGAGGCGCGTTCTTCCCCTTGCGGGCGAACAGAAAAGGGATCACAATTAGATCTAGAGGCTTGTCCATGGGAGGCTGGTGTGCGCGTTTTCGTGCTTGCCAAGAAGGGTTTTGGTGTAAGCGTCCTAGCGACGGTTACGATATTAACCTCGCCAGCGTTGGCGGACATGAGCGAGGTCACTAGCTTGCTTTTAAAGGTTTGTCTGGCTGGGGGGACATCGTCGCAAGTGGAAGGCCAAGCCAAGGGAGATGTCGCTCTCACTCTGAATGCCCTGAAGAGCGGGAAGATTGGAACCGACGCTTCGCTTGGTGGAAAATATTCAAAGACGGATTGGGAAGGACTGCAGGGCGGCATTAGCGCGGGCATCACTGCTCTTCAAGCAGATCAGGCTGATAAAGCACGCGCTTGTTTAGCTCCGTACATGCCAGGCATAGTCCAGGCGATCTTACAATCGAAATGAGAGTCGCGCTTTCCTTTCGAAACTTGCTGTGAAGCGCGTTCGAGGAGATTCGAGTCTTCTAAATTGTTAGCAGCAAAAGATTTCGCTGAGGAAGTAAGGATGGCGAGTCATCCACCCGCCGAAATGAATGCTTGTAGACCAGCCGGCCGCTCAGGAAGTTTTCGCAGAGGGGCACTGCTATTCATTGTTCTGTCTACCTGCCTTAGCGCAACGACGGAGCTGCTTGCAGATGATCAAGTGGAAAAAGCGGTACGGGTTCTCACGACGCTTTGCGTTAGCGGTGGGACGGTGACCCATGTAGATTATTCGAAGAACCAATTTAGCATGGAAAGCACCAAAGGTAGCGTTTCGGTAGCAAAAAGCGAGGCACAGGGTCTCGTAGATGGCATTGGAACCAAGCTAAATAGTCTGGCCGCAGAGCAGGCGGACAAAGCGCGAGAATGCATGCGTCCATATCTCGAGCAAGTACTTGCGATGCTGACCGGCAAAGATTTCCATCCGCAGTCTTCTTACCAGCAATCTCTTCAGCAGGATTTGACAACTTCGTTTTGTGGATCAATGGCGATATCGAATACGAAAGAACAGACGGGATATGATGGCACCTCCTATGAGGTGCACTTTGATTTCACTCGGGGCAAGGAACAGCTCGACCAGCGCGCTTGCGGAAGAGAAGTATGGATTACGCGAGACAAAACACATCCTTTGTTCGGAATAAAATTTGTCTACCTCGTTGACGGGTATAAACGAAGAACGTCCAATCAGCTTTACGTCGAAAAAGCCGATGGAAGCTTGAGCGTTAACTAGCGTTTCGGCGCTGAAGTTGCCACCGCGGCCAATGGCGAGGACCTATCATCTATTAGTTTCATAAGGCTATGAGAATTGTTCACGTTTGCCGCGGACGGGCGAGACGTCCTAACCTCCGGACCTTATGCACCCTCTAATCGACTCCACAAATTCATCCCATTCCTGAGGTCGAGGGCTCCTCGAAAGATTAGGCACCTGGACTCGGCAGCTAAGAGTTGCCAATTGCGACTGAAGGCGGCGCACAATGTCTGGGTATAATGAAATTATGCACAGCTGAGATTGCTGGGCGCCCGCAAAAAATTGCTGGGCTCGCGGCGAACCGATCTCAAGCGCCTTGTCGGATAGGCGGGAGAGGAGTGTGTAGTACCGATACAAAGCCCCTGCGGTACCTACGCTCGACCCGAGAGAACCAATTCTCTGTTCATTTCCTGCCAATAGCGCGAAGACCGCCGAATTTGTCACGTCGATCCCATCAGCAGTAAAGTATTGTACGCTTTTTCCGGGAAAAAACCGGAAAAAGTTCACTCGATTGGACAAGTTGAGTCGAATCCGTTGACCGGTCAAACCATGTAGTTTTTCCTGGATTTCAGCTTCCACCGCATCCAATCGATTGTGGGTAGCCTCTTCACTAGTCGGGGTACCGTCCCCTTGAGAAATATCACCAGCATAGTATCCGGAAAGTGCCGCGGGTCGGAGGCACGTGCCGACGTTGAGTGCCGAATTGAGCTTCACTTCAATGTCAAATATATCTAATCGTCGCTCAATACGATATTCTCTGGCTAACGCAAGAACCTGAGCTATGTACGGATGCATGCATTCACGAGCGCGATTTGCTTGATCGGCTGCCAGGCCCGATAGCTGCGAATTTATCCCATCAACGAGTCCAAGAGCTTCGCGTCGTTCGATTATAAACCTGCCGCGACTACTTTCGAGCTGATACTGCCCTTGAGGATTTATCCGCGACACCGTGACAGAACCTCCTGCCACGCATAGCGTGACGAGGATGCGAGCTGCCTCATTGACTTGAGCCGACGTTTCTTGTCCGGGAGCTGATTGCGGCAAGATAATCAACAGGCACAACAAAGCGCACTTGAGTGCATGACGAGCCACGCTAGCGCCCACGCGTCTTCTCGGCTCGGCCCGCTCGCAGTTCGGTCAGCCCAGAATTAATTTCACCCATGAGCCCTCCCATTCGGGCTTGCTATAGTTTCCGGCCCGTTCGTAGTGCTTCAAAGTGAGCCCAACATCTCCTTTGCCGTCAATTTCTAGCGGAGCGCTGAACCTTCGGCGAGAAAAAATTTAGCAATCGAGAAACTACTTCATTCATATAGGCTCGAGTTACATTAGCTGAAGTCGCAACATCCACCACTTCCTGGCTATCAGCTCTCGCCTCGGTAAGAGTGGCGAGCGGGTGTAAGAGTGAAAGTCCAGCAATAATACGCGGGGAGGCCTTCATGCCCTCACTCCATCAAAATCAATGCGGCTGCTGTACAAGATTTCGACGCTCGAAGAATCCCGCCGCAAATGCCGCATCGCCCAAAACATTAAGATCGAAATTACCACCGACCATTTCCGAATAGTAGCGATGAATGCGTGACAGCGCTAAGAGATGTCCCTTCGCTGAGGGTTTCTCACAGGTAAGAGCGCTAAACTTGTCTCTGAAGTCCCATGGAATTAAAAACGCAACATTTTTGTCGCAGAGGGGGGCGTCGGGAAAATAGTAAAGAATTGCCTGTCCTTCTCCAAACAGCTGCACGCCAAGCGCCCCGACAATCTCACCGGGGCTGCCCGGATCCGATGGGCCCTCTTTGAACTTTGCAGCTATATCTGGCCATTGATTTAGTTGATTTAGCACTCCAGATTGCAGTAGCCGGTTGTGTCTTCTAGCTGTGTTCAAGTCCAGCACAAAGACGCTATTTGACGAGAAACGGTTCCTAAATTCACCCAAGCTTTGGTCCGTCAGTTTTATCTGCCTCGCCATCAACTCAGCAGCCAGATTAGGGGGATAACGTTTGAACAGTGCGGCCACAAACAGTGTTTGCTGGCCGGAAAATCCGATATACGCAATCAGATCCTCATTTTCGTAGAGATTGGTCGTAATTGTTACTGGTTTGCCGGCGTGTTTGTTGCCAACGGTATTGGTGAAAAGATATTGCTGTGATGATACAGGGGGACCGAGGTCCTGCCTCAATCGCTCTTGTGAGAGCTGCTCGTTTACGAACAAATTTTCGTAGATGCTTTTTGCCGGTGCTTCCTGCTTACTGGGCGTCAGGAGGAGGTCCATTATCCTGCTACGATACGGAGCGATGCAATCGCGGATCTTGTTCGCCTGATCCGCTGTTGTCTTGTCAATAGCTTTATTCAACCCTTCAACTAGCCCTCGGGCCTGTGCCCTCTCAAGCTTAATCTGGCCCGTTACTCCTCCAGCTAAATCATGTTTTTTCAAATCCAAATTTCCATCTCCCTCGATCGACATGGAAAGGCGCTCCCCGCCACCCACGCAAAGGAGGTAAATGGTATCGACAGCTGATTGAACGTTTTCCGATTGAGCTTTAAGGGCGCTTGCCCAGAAGCTAACTGTGATTGCAAGAATGCAGCAGAGGACACGCATTTTCTAGGCTGCTCCTTAACGGAGAAGGCGCTTCCGACATATTGGCAGAACTTAGGGCTGCATCCAAGCGAGAGGAGCGCCGTCTCTATCGCTGTCCAGCAGGCTGGTTGGCTAGCGCAGGAAGCGCAAGTGAGCTGCTGAAGCTGCCAGTCGAATGTCGCTATTGGCCGGCTCAACCATCGCCAAAGACCGCTTTTTTCAACGAAATCGGCCAAAAGCGGCGGTCACCGGAGTATCAGCTCTTGAGGCGCTGTTGGGGGCTAAGCGAAACCCGCCTAACACTCAGCTAAAGCGGGTATTGTGCCTACGGAACAACCCCACTCGGCCGCCGATGGATTTACCCATGGAGGGCAGCGTGGAGTTTGAACAGGAATGTGAGCGAGTGCATCGGGAACTGGCCGCCAAGTTCGCGTGGACCGTTCAACACCAAGGCATGATAGTACCCCACGCTCAAGGGAGGAAAGAGGCTCTATTACCTGACTATGCAGGACATCATTGCCCCTTAGGACGATCCTGCCATCGACATCGGCGTGCCGCTTGCGGAGTACACGCAGTGAGTGGGCTAGCCTATCCGATTAAGCGCGAGCGAGCGGAGCCCAAGCTGCTGGCCCATGTCCTGTTTGCCTGCACCTGCCACTCGATCGTCAGAACGACGTCTACCAGGGTGAAGGCATCGATCTCGCCGTATCGACGCTCGCGGACCGGGGAGGTGCCTCCGCGGCAATCGGCATTAATCCGATTCAAGATCGCCGAATGCCCCCAAGGACGTGTGCCGAAATAAAGCTCGCGGTAGTTGATTGCGGACTGTTTTCGTGCTCAACTTCGGCGCCATCGTTGATGGGCAGAGGGGGATGGTATGCGATGATCATGACGATGTGCGCGCTTCAATTTGAAGCCTCCAGGTTCAAGCCAATAAAGAAAATACATAGCTGCCTCAGAAAATGACACGGGGCTTTCATTCGATGATCATTAAGCCGAACACGGGGAGCGCAGTTCGGCGGATGTGAGATAGGATCGAGCTCCACGCTTGGCGTCGTCCTCAGCCATCCTCAAGTGTGCCGAAAACTCTCCAGAGTTTGGAGCATATGGCCACGCTCGCGAATGGTCGTATCGCATTCGATGCGTGGAAATGGACCGACTGACAGGATTTGAAGATGCATGGTGAACGGTTATGAGCGGTATGTCCGTTTTCCTCTGGGCAGTCTTTGGTGGAGCTTTCTGCGAGCTATTGCATTGGGTCGGAATAAGGAGAAGAAGCAATTATTTCCCGCAGTACGCCCGCAACGTAGGGTACTGGGTCATTACGATCCTGCTCATTCTCGCAGGCGGAATCCTTGCTGTCGCCGTCAACCTTGCAGGTACAGCTTTGACTCCGCTGACCGCGATTGTTTTCGGGTACTCGGCACCCACTCTTATACACAAACTTGTCAAGGCAGCGCCGACGCCCGAGCTTGGGACTAAGGACAAGAAGACTGAATCCGCTCCCTCTGCGTATGGATTTTTGATCGGGTGAGCCATGAAGTGTTTTATTCTTTTCCTCTGCTTCGATTTACTGGGGACGGTTGCAAACGCCCAGCAGATAAAGAGGGTGCCGGTCAACGTCGATTACGTAGAGTTTCTGGCAAACGCAGACCGGCGTTGCGACGAATGCGAGCTCTTGCTGACCGTCGGCAATCCTAAGCCCAATGTGTCACCACTCTGCTACGTGAGAGCGAAGCCAAAGAAGGGTGGTTCCGACGCGGAAATTCAAGCGGCATACTTTACATTGCACGCAAACCAGAAACAAAATGATCCATCGTTGTCCGCGCCGAAGGCTGCTGTAAACGACTATCAAGATTTCTCACTTCCGCAGGAGCACTTGCTCGATGCGAAGGCGTCCGCTGCCTACACTGGGGACTACCTGCGCAAGATAGCGACACACAAAGCGCTGGCGCCCAAGGCTACTTTCATCGTATCGCACCTGAATCCATACGACAGCGAAGCGGGGATGAGCCCGATCGACACCTCGCTTCTTATCAAATATGCGAAAAGCGATAACTTCATTGTTGAGCAGCAGAGCGGCATTCGCCAGTTCGCCGCGAATATGCAGCGGCTCCGGGCGCGCGAATTTTCCCAAAATATAAAGGTTTTCGACTTCACCCCGAGATCCTCAGCGGCCGTAAGCAGTATGAGAGTCGAGGGACCGGCATTAGTGTGGCGAGCCTTTTCAAGGAGCGTTGCATCGATGTTCCGATCGTACGGGCACCCTCAAGTCATGGGTGCTAGAACCAAGCAGGCGCTACTGGACAGCCTGGCGACGCAGGCGCTGGGTGGCGTTGTGGTTTTGTATGCTCACTCCGATGGCACGAAAATCATTCTCGATACTGAAACCGGGATCGATGAGCTCACGCCCGACGATATCGCGGCAGTGGGTAAGCGCACCGGCGGCCGTCTTCCGCCCATTATTCTGCTTAATTGCGAGACGCGTGCCCGTCTGGGGCCGGCATTCATTTCAGCCGGAAGTCCCTTTGTTGCGACGTCGGATCAGAAGCTTGGCCTAGTTTCGACTAGTAGATTCATCTCGCGATTTGCCAAGGCGATGTACGTTGACAAGGAAGACGTACTTGACGCGTATTTCACGGGACAGATGATCGCCGGCCCGACACATCTGCATCCCATCGTCGAGAATGAGCTCATGAGGATGCATGTCGCGTTCAACTTGGCTGGCGCCTCGCATGGCCTGCAGTGGGAATTGCCGTGATGTGGTCCCGGCAGGCTATGGCCGACCTAGAAGATTGGCAGAGGCTCGAGCCTCTGCATTGAAACGCAAACTCGGAAGGTCGTGACCTTCGAGTGCCTGTGCTTCTGTTTTGCAGCCAGGTCGGGCGCTTACCTTGCATCTCACTGGGCGTCCACAGTGAGTACACGAACTAGGGTCAGAACTCATTAAGTTTTCCGTTTGAACAATACGATACTGATTCGTATTGGGGAAGAATTGATGAGCAGAAATCTGTTCTGGCTGAGCGACGAGCAGTGGGCGCGGATTGAGCCGCATTTGCCGAAGGATGTGCGTGGTGTCGAGCGAGCCGATGACCGGCGCGTGATAAGCGGGATAGTGCACGTGCTCAGGAGCGGCTGCCGGTGGTGCGATTGCCCGGAAGCTTATGGTCCCACCGACGACGATCTACAATCGCTTCGTTCGCTGGGCGCGGCGTGGCATATGGGAAAATCTGTTCCGAGAGCTTTCTGGGAATGGACGAGCCACAGACACGCAGATGATCGACTCCACACACGTCAAGGCCCACCGCTCGGCATCGGGCGGAAAAGGGGGCAGCAGAAACAGGCTGTTGGCCGCTCGCGCGGAGGGCGCAACACGAAGATCCACGCACTCGCAGATGCTAAAGGACGCCTCATCGCCATTCTGTTGACCGGAGGTGAAGCCCACGACTGCCCGGGCTATGCGTACCTGTTCCCAACAGTCTTCAACTTTCCTGACAAAGAATACGAGTTTGACGCTTCTTCCAATTTCAAACTTTGTCCTGGATAGGGGTAATCGCGGTTGCATTAACAGCAGTAACGCCAGCGACCGCTGAGATCGCCAGTGTAAGGTAGTTCATAGTTCCTGTTCGAAGATGGTGATACAATAAAAAACTTCAGAGGTCCGTCCTCCCGGCCTCGGGTGATTTGGTTCAGGCTGGGTGTCCATCCTGTGTTCAGCTCGTTGCAATAGCGGTAGGAGGAATGCTCATGGCTAAAAAAGCTCCGGATATAAAAGGGGTCCGATTCTTCCCGCCGCCACCAAAGGGATTCGATCCACTGGCTGCAAGCAAGACAGAACTCGTGCGGCACGGATTGCCGCCGCGTCCTGATCCCCGAACGCAGTCTGGACCCGCGGCGCTGTGGGAAAAGATTGCGCGCCGCTACAAGGATTTTGACCACCTGCAGCCCGAGCTTCTAGCTCCTGACAAGCCAAGGGAGCCCCTTACCGCGGGCTTCCTGGACGGGATTGTATCTTGCGGGTTTGAGCTGGACTTCCCCGCTCCGATCACCATCTCGGCAGGAACGTGGACAGTCCCGGACCTCAACTACAGCCCGTCGCCGGAGCAGCTTCCGAACCACCTCCACACCTTCTTCGGCCTTGGTTTCCTTGACGTCCATGTGGCAATGACGGTCGATGTCAACCAGAACGTCACGAGCGTGATTCAGATACACACCGGAGCGCAAGTCGCCCTTCCAGTTCGCCCTGGTGATGCGATCAGCGCCACCCTGTGCCTGCAAACCGACGCCGCTGGGACCGCAAACTACTTCTTGGCAAATGAGACAACGTCTCAAACCATGAACTTCACGATTGAGACCGGGTTCCCGCCGGCCCACGCTATCAACGCGGGAATTACCCGGGACAGCGCATTCGGCAACGGCCCACCCGATCCGCTGGCTCGATTTAGCCCGATCTACTTCGACGAGCTCAGCGCCTTCGCCACCAGTGGACAACCACGTCTCACCGACGGCATACCGACCACAATGGTCGACTTCAATGGGAGGACACTGGCGGTACCAGAACGCCTTACCGATTTTACATTCAAGATCGTCTACAGAGGCAGCTAGACGTCACCCGGAGACATCAGTGAGCGATTGCCGCGCAGTCGCGGACTGATCGCTAGTTCTTCGCACGAGATGCCAGCTTTTCCACAGAAATCGAGCAACGTTGGACTGTGACCCAGAGCGACATTGGAAGTGACGCCAGCACTGGCTCCCCGGTGGAGTAGCATTTCAGATTACCGCGCCCAGTAGCGCGCATAAAGCCATGCGACCGAATAAATGAAGAGAGTCATCGATCCCATAAGCAAGTGAAAGAGGATCACCTTTCCCTTGCTGCTAGTTACCAGTTTCAGTCGGGTTCGAGAGACCGCGACGGCCTTTAATGCCCTCAGTTCTTCGAGAGCCAGATTTAGGGCGTTAGCGAAGCTGCTGGGCCGCGCCTGGCGAGCAAGGTAGATACTATTGTGGGCCTGCCAGATATTATGGTGCAGTGCGCGTAAAGCTCGATGACTCCAAGTATCCCGTGACCCTGCACAAGACATTTCTCAGTTTGGAAGCCGAGCCGTGATCTGGAATCGATGTTGCTCAGCTTGCGTTGCTGGGGGATTTCAGGCCAGCTATACGGAACGCCATCAGAAATCAACTACGCCCCCGGGTCTAGTTAAGCGCCGAAAATCGACCCCGGGAGGTGCGCGGAGCGGCGGATCTCACGCTACAGGCCCTGCTACAGGGCCGGGTGCCGGGGCATGCTCCGCGCTGTCCCGTGCCGACCGCCCGAGGTTTGGAATTCGCTTTCTCATCTAAGCTCGAACTCTCGCAGGCTTGTGGAAGCCGACCAGGGCCGATCCCGTCCTTGAATCAGTCCGAAGAAAGCCCGTGCCGCGCTCGACAGAGCGCCATCTTGTCCGGCCCCATATGTCTCAACTGAGGGAAGAAAGGTTCAACGCTCTTGGCGAAATTTTAGGCCTCCACAACCTTTGCTAGGCGGATGTAGGATGATCTCGCTGATTTAGACCTGCTTATTACCACCCGCTGCATAGCCCTACGGCTCCCGCCCTGTTTTGAATCATTCGCGCAGTGCTTCCGGTTGGTGAGGAGGCGGTAATGTCGAATTTTAACGATACGCGATTTCGGCAAGTAGCTCGATATGCTGGCTATCATGGTTTTGTCGGTGGGTTTCCGACCTTCTATCAAGCTGATCACGGCCAAGGCCTTGTCTATGGCACCTTCTTGTTGCGTGGTGATGCCGCCGACGTGCATGATGTAGCCCGGGACGCCTATGGGGTGTCCGGTATAGATGATCAGCATTTGCGGGGATTGATTTCCGCCGCCAACGCTTACGCAGTGGCAAACGGCTACGCGGCGGCTTTTCCAACTTGTGAGCAGAGTGCGGTAAGCGGCCCCGTTGTTTATGGCACAGTGCTCATCAAACCTGGCATCACCGATTTTAAGGACGTCCCTGTTGGTCAGCTCAATAACACTGACATCAACAACGTTCCGGCGATGATGCGTGTCGCGCAGGATTACGCGGTGCAAAACGGTTATCCGGGCGGGTTCCCCACGTTTGATCGCGCCAATCACGGTGGCGTTGAGGTCTACGGCATCGTCCTGTTCAAGCCGGGCACGATCACCTTTCGCGACATATCGGCGGACTTTCTTGCTCGGTACACCACGCCTACACCGTGGGCGATTATTTTGTGCCACCCGTCTGACGAGATGGAGCCGTTCAATGCGGCAAAACTAAAGGCGGACTTCAATACGTTCTTTAACGTCTCCGGTCTAGGTACCGGGGGGGCGTACGATTACTGGCGAGACATTTCTGCTGGTTCCATCAACATAGGTGGGTCCGACGTATTCGGCTGGTTTGATATTGGGCAGACAGGAGAGCAGATAGACGCCTTGACAGGAGATGCTCAGCGACAGGCAGTCTACGATTGGGGCTGCCGCGCGGCCACAGGAGTCCCCCTCGCGTACTACAAGCACGTATTCGTGTTTCTCAACCATCCGTGCAATTCCGGAAATGCCGGTGCTCCCGAGGCCACCGGTGTGGCTTGGGGCGACTTTCCTGAACTCAAGCTTCCGGCTCTGTTTGGCGAGCGAGGGATGGTCGCGCACGAGATGGGGCATGCCTTTGGGCTCCACCACAGTTTCGGTGAAAACAGAGGGCCTTGTGCGCTTTATGGCCAGCCCGGCGAGTATTGCGATTGGTATGATATCATGAGCTGGTCGAACGTGGGAGGCTTCGTTCAATTTCCGGCACGCACGGCTGCTGAGAGCGACGTCCACGCTGGCCCCGGGATGAACGCGCTGAAACTTTCCCAATTGGGCGCAATTGACTTCACCCGCGATTGGTCTCCCCCTGCGCCGCCCTTTGATGTAACGGTGACACTTGCAGCATTGAATCGACCGGACATTGACTCACCTCTGGTCGCGCGATTTGTCGCGGCAGCCAGAGACCCGCGCAATGGGATCAGCATCTACACGTTGGAATATCGAGAGCCGACGGCGTGGGACCGAGGTATCGGCCCTCCCGTAGTACTCATTCATGAGATGCCGATGGGTGGTCCACACCTGGGTCGCTCAATCTTGCTGACCAATTTCAACGGGGGAATGCTTCCATTGGGAAGAGAGTTTCAGTCTGCCGACCGCACCGTCGCGATCAGTTTAGAGAAGATTGACGTTGGTTCGCATACCGCCTCGGTACGTTTTCGGTCCATCTCCGGTGTGGGACGTCCTGCTGTAGTCATAAAGGATGTCATTAATCCACCTCCCGGTACTGATCCTCTGAACGAGATCGTTATTCTTGAGAACGCGAGCTCCAGCTCGATAGACCTGACTGGCTGGACGTTGATTGACTCCAGCGTTCACACTTACTCATTCCCGCCCGTCACGGTCCCAACAGGTATGGTATTCACGGTTAGGACTGGACACGGCACTGACACATCCACAGACTTCTTTTGGGGCCAGGATTCGCCTGTCTGGAACAACACTGGTGACACGGCAACCTTACTCGACAGCTTTGGCAATCAGATCTCTCTGTTTTCGTATCCCTAGCGCTTTTCGCGACCTTCTGGATTTGGGCTTTGCCCTTTCGATTCTCGCGTTCAGTTCACGTGCTGCTCTCACGTGATGAGGAAGATCTCGGCCAATCAATCCAAACATGGTTGGTAAAAATGCACCAAGCTGCGGCTACTCCTGCAACCAGCCGCTAATCTCATCACTCCCGACATACCGGGCCGGTGTTGCATTGAAACTTGTACGCGCCCAGAGGCGATGGCCCTTCCGACGCAATCGGGCAGCGAGCGCCTTCGCGTCTGCCTCGTCACGGCATTCGACCTGCATACCCCCATACGAGATCACCCAGCCGATATCCCTCGGTTGGCGACGTCGTCGGCCAGAATACCGCCCCATGCGCGCCCCCTGGCGCTCTCAGCCCAAGAACCACGCCTCCAGAATGGTCGGCGATCAGCTCCAAGCGCAATAGCTTCACGAGCGAGACTGGTCCTAAATGCGCAGAAAAAAATTTATGCGCCTTGGGCGAAAGCTACTGATCGACACAAGGGGCGTCGCGCCCGTCAGCTCTTATCGGGGCCGCGCTGGGAACAGGACGGACACGGACAACACAGTACGTGGTGTCCGGTCTCGTCAGATTCATTGATTGGCAGGTTCAGAGCAAGCTCGCGCTAGAGCTGTTCAGAATGGCCTCCAGCGATGCGGGAAGTGCCGATGGTGATCGTAATCATAATAGTCGTGATCGCAGTCGTCGTCGTAACCGTAACCATAGTACACCGGACTCTCGACGACGATGGGCAGACCACCCCAGCGGCCCCATCCATGATGCCCGCCGCCGAAGCCATGTGCGGAGGCAGACGTAGGAGCCAAAGCAGCCGAGCCCAGTAAGGCTGCGGCGACTGCAAGAAGTGAGAATTTGCGTAACATAGGTCCGTTCCTTTTCAGTGAAGTTGATGGGACTGATCTCTGAGCCTGTGGCCTGCGAGATGTTCGATGGTTATCGCAGCAGGCGAAGGCAATCTGTGACGCGCGCCACATCGGTTTGAGGGCGCACCAAGGCCAGTTTCGGAGGATGAGTTTTGGGTACCGGGAAGTAGGTGCTTCTTGGCGACTACATGTGCAGCACGAGAGCCCGCTAAGCCGGCAGAGGCTAATTTCCGCCCGCGCCCCTCCGCGCCCACGTCGCACATTGGCACGACGAAATCGATCCCCCATGACCAATTACACCGCCCTGGCGCTTCCATGCGGTACACCGATGCTGCCGATCTCGTAGTCGATGCCGTCGTGCTTGAGGATGACGCGATAGTTGTCGGTGGCTTGTGGATGAATTAATGCGGGCGGAGACGGTCCATGCGCTATAGATCTCGATGTCTCGGTGCGTAGAGAGGGCGAGCGCAGCTATTCATCGTCGTCCTCTGGTGGCAGCTTTGATAGCAGGTGCGGCCAGTTGCGTTTGACGATCCTGCGCACCTCGGGGGCGATGATCTCAATGGTGTCGAAGTCCTCGATCTGCTGGCGGATCGCGTCCAACTCATCCGGGTCCAGCGGTCGTCCATGTAAGAACTCAATCGGCATAATCATGCAACAGCAGCTGAGTGGTTCCTATCGCCCCTAGGAGACGGTAGCTTCGTCGCAGCAAACTAGGTCAGCGTTTCCTTGGTTCGAATCATATCAGGCAGCCTCAGCGAGCTTGTAGGACCATGTGTGGATGACTGGATGGCGATTGACGTCATCAATGCCGGCCATGATTCGCTCCTTGAGCTCCAGCTTCGATGCGACGCGGATGTGACGCAGGACCGAGCGCGCGAACTTGGAGAAAAATCTCTCGATGAGGTTGAGCCAGGACCCATGCTTCGGCGTGAAGGTGAATTCGAAGCGGCCCGCTGGTCGTGTGTCGAGCCAGGCTCTGGTTTCTTTCGAGATGTGTGCGGAATGATTGTCGAGGATCAGCTTGATCGCGGTGCTGGCCGGATAGGCGGCATCGAGAAGCTTGAGGAATTCGATGAACTCGCGGCTGCGGTGGCGGTCCTTGACCAGAGCGTGGACCTTCCCGGTGAGCAGATCGATCCCAGCCAACAGGCTGAGCGTGCCATGACGTTTATACTCATGATCGCGCGCAAAGGCCGGATGGCGCCTGGCACGGGCGGCAAATCCGGCGCCGTCGTCGCGATGGCCTGGATCCCCGGCTTCTCGTCATAGGAGACGATTGCGACCGGCTTCTTCGATTTCTTCGACTTGGCGGCGGCCTTTTTCAGGACCTGGACCTCGCGATAGACACACAGGACCTCGGCCATCTTCTGCTCAAACTCGGCGTCGCGACGTTCCAAGTAGTAGCGCACCTTGTGCGGTTTGATTTCCTCGTGGCCGAGAATCTTGCACACCGTGCCCTGGACCAGGCTGGCAAGGCACTGGTGCCCCGCCGACGGGCCGTGCTCGCGCGCATGGCGTGCCAGCAGCCGCGTCGTCCACAGCTCATGCGGATAACCGTGCTCCCTGGCCTTGTCGCACGCCAGGGATACCAGCCAGGCCTTGGCCTCCGGCGTGATCACCGGCTCCTTGCCCGGCCGCGGGCGGTCGTCGAGTGCCGCCAGCGCACCATAGGCCAATGCCCGCTCGACGCAGCGCTTGACCGTCTGATGATGGGCTCCCACTCTTCGCGCCGCTGCATAAAACGATGGGGTCTCTCGATAAGCCAGAAGCATTCGCGCCCGCTCCACCCGGCTCGCGGGCTCCGTGCGCGAGCGCGATACAGTTGTCAGCTCCGCAACGTCATGATTGCTCATCGCCAACTCGACCACTTGCCGCCATCCTGCCATGATGCAACTCCTCGTGACCTCAATTACTAACGAGGAATCCATCAAGATTCTTCCGGTTCCACGTCTCGGAAATTATCAATGCAGTCCGGGTTCACGGAATCGGTCGTCTAGTTGAGTTCTGCGTCTCGCAACCGCAAGCGGATGTCGGCGCTGGCAAGCTTTCCGTGCGTCGTATCGATAGAAATGTCGACTACGTGGAGCGAGCCGGGTGGATCGTAAGTGTAAGCAATGTGCGAAGGTCCCACGAGTTCTGGCTCAACCTGAAAATCGCCCGAAGCTAGCGCGTGGGTGACCAGCTTCACTGCTTCGCCGTTCTTGATGGGGGAACGCAGCAGCGAGTTGATGAGATCGGGCAGCGCATGCCCTGAATCAGCATCAAACGAGCAGGGCTGTCACCGTATTCGGAGCTGAGCGCGTCGATAATTGGAACGGGTCCTGCGAGGCCGTGGACGATCTCGGACCTGGCGCGACGGTCTGACACGCGCACGGTAGAAGTGGCATTGAGCCCGCAGTTCCGCTTCATGGCACCACACCAAGCGCCTTCAGTTCTGCCTTGGCTGCACCCAGTTCAATGAAGGTGTGCGGGCAATCCCTCAGTCCAAGCCGGAGCAAACGAACTGCTTCGTCTTTTTCTCCCTTCAACAACGACCACTCTCCGATGTAAACATTTGCTTCGCAGACTTCACCCACTTTCTTCGTTTCGTCGGGACTATCTGCAGCAGCTAGTACAGCCCCAGCGGTCATCTGGTTCATGAACAATCTGATGATGGGCGCTGGCCAAACAGTCATGTCTATTTGAGAACTGGTTTGGGACAAGCGGCTGGGCAGCTTATTTCGCTGGCTGACGATATCTACCCATAGCGCTGCATAAGCATACTTTGGCGCGAGTGCACTTGCCTGGTTGAGATCAGCGAGCGCCTTGTCGAGCGAGCCAGCATAGAGATTTTGGAGGCCGCGCGCTAAGTAGGCGGAGTCGTTTTTCGGATCGATGCTGATCGCCTGGCTGAAGTCAGCCATGGCTCGGTCGTGATCGCCTTTGTCCAGATATGCGTGCCCACGATCTAAGAAGGCCCTACTAAACTTAGGAACGATGCTGATTGCCTGGCTGAAGTCGGCGATTGCTAGGTCTGGATCGCCTTTTTTTCGGTATACCCTCCCGCGATTGTAGTAGGCCACGCTGTAGTTAGGATCGATGCTGATCGCTTGGTTGAATTCGGCGATGGCTCGGTCGTGATCGCCTCTATGGTCTTCGTATTCGTTCCCGCGATTGTTGTACGGAATCTTGTTTTTCGGATCGATAACGATGGCTTGGCTGAAGTCGGCCATGGCTCGGTCGTGATCGCCTTTGTCTCGGTATGCGTTCCCGCGATTGAGGAAGAATACGCTCTTCCTAGGATCGAGGCTGATTGCCTGGTTGTAGTCGGCGATGGCTAGATCGTGATCACCTTTGTCGTGGTATGCATTCGCGCGATTATAGTAAGGGACGCTGTATTTTGGGTCGATGTTGATTGCCCTGTTGTAGTCGGAGATGGCTATGTCCCCGTCGCCTTTGTCTTTATAAGCATTACCGCGATTGTTGTATTCGATCGCCAGATTGTGAGCCTTCCATTTTCCCGAATTGATATTTTGTGTGCATGCGGCGATACGGCGGTCGGGGTCGCCTTGATCCTCATCACACGTGTTGGCGAGGGCTGCGGGGCTGAGTAAGACTATTCCAGCAAAGGTTACAGTCCTAAATACCAATTTTGCGGTGCGCATAGCGTCTCCCCTTCCCAAAAATCGCTTCCTTCGCGTATGCGAAGGCGCCCCGTGCTTTCGTCAGTGGGGAGCCCCGTTGCTCAACGGCGCTCGACGAATTTCATGCTGTGGCTTGATTCTCATAGCCTCCGATGCTCACGCTTCGTGGCTTTCATTTATCGAGACCCTTCCCTGAACCAATTATTGCCTCGTCACGCCTGTGACAGTTCGCCCCCTGTCGGCGCTGGTCCCGGTCTTCATGCAAGGCGACTTGTAACCCGCATCGCGAAGAATCGTAACCGCCCGCGCTATTGAAGCTAAGCGCATTCCGCTGCGAGCTGGCTACAGGTCTTTCCACTTGCTGGCCCGGACGGCGTCAGTGACTGGGCGTTGGCTGCGACGGCGAGACAAAGAACTAGGACTAGAACTGACGGAGCAAACACCGCGACATTCTTAGAATTGCCATCACGTGGATTCTCCCCGTGCAGAAAAGAGAAGCGATAGAGCAGTCAAGCCAAGTGGAAATCCTGCTCATGCATGTGCAATTGGACTTTCGTGATGCCGAGCAGCGTGATCGTGTCGCCGTGTCCATCCGAAATTACAGCGCCCGATGCGGTATCGGTAGTATGAGCCACGATGTCGTGGAAGCTGCTGAATATGCCATGATCGAACTGCAGCGTGTCGTCGTGAACGTTGAAGTTACTGATGGTGTTGCTGCCGAAGTTTGGACGGAACAGGAAGGTATCCTGCCCATGTCCAGCAAAAAGGGCGTCTCCGTTACCGCCGATCAATACGTCATTGCCGGTACCCGCCTTCAGAGTATCGCCTCCCGCAGATCCGTCGAGGACGTATGGACCTTTCCCAGCGTTCAGTGTCGTGTTGGCACCTGATAAATAGGTGGTACCCTGATCGAAGACTACAAATGTGAGAGTTGAAGTAGCCATGCCGCCATGGCCATCTGAAACCGTGTACTTGAAACTATCCTCAGCTACGCCATTGCCGTGACCGAAATCCCAACCGTCGCGGTCAAAATCCCATCCGTCATGATCATGGCTCGCACGGTAAGTGTAGCTTCCGTCGGCATTGAGTGTTAGCGATCCATACTTTCCTTCGATGGCATGACCCACCGCACACGAGCGACCGTCCACCGCCTCCACGGTCAAGTCGTCAGGGTCGCTGTCGTTTGCAAGAACGCCATGTGCCGCTGTCTCATAGATCGTGTGCCCCTTCGCAACACCGTTGCTATCGGGGTTGGCAACGAGCGGAGGGTCTACAACTGTGGCGGTGCCAACAGCTGTAGTCGCGCTGCCGCCAACGTCATTGACAGTTACCACTGTCTGGTAGTCGCCTTCCTCAGCATAAGTATGTGTGCCCGTGACAGCGAAGCTGCCATCCTTCTGCAAGACCACTGTTCCAGTCGTGGTGGTGTTATCGCCCCAATTAATAGTGGCCGCAAAATCGGACACTGGAGCATTGGTACTCGCATCAGTGAACGTCGCAACAGTGGCAGTGAGCGCTTTGCTTTCGGTGCCTGTTATACTGCCTGGGATGGCGCTGAGCGGCGCGTCTGCTATCGTCGCGGCGCTGGTGGCGCTAGTCGTGCTGCCACCAATATCATTGACGGTGACGACCGTCTGATAGTGGCCTTCCTCAGCATAGGTATGCGTGCCCGTGATAGCAAAGGTTCCATCCTTCTGCAGGACCACTGTCCCGAGCGTGGTAACGTTATCACCCCAATTGATGGTTGCGCTGAAATCGCCCGCTGTGGCGTTGGGATTGGCATCGGTGAAGGTCGCGACCGTGGCATTGATCGCTGCGCCTTCGGTGCCGCTGATTATGCCGGGTGTGGCCGTGAGCGGCGCGTCCGCGATCGCTGCCGAGCTATTGGCTGTTTCCGTGCTGCCGCCGACGTCAGTTACGGTTATCACCGTCTGGTAGTTGCCTTCCTCGGCATAGGTGTGGGTGCCGTTGACGGCGAATCCGCCACCACTCTGGGCCACGACTGTTCCGGTGGAGGTCGTGCCATCGCCCCAGTTGATCGTGGCGGTGAAGTCGCCCAGAGGCGCACTGGGATTGCTATCCGTGAAGGTAGCGACCACTGCGGTGACCTGCGTGCCTTCGACCCCGCTGATGCTGGCAGCACTTGCCGTAATGGGCGCATCGGCAATGGTAGCCGTGCTGGTGGCGCTCGACGAGCTGCCACCTGCGTCAGTGACGGTCACCACCGGCTGGTAGTTACCCTCCTCAGCATAGGTGTGGGTGCCATTTACGGCGAATCCACCACCGTTCTGGGCCACCACCGTTCCGGTCGTGGTCGTGCCGTCGCCCCAATTGATCGTGGCGGTGAAGTCGCCGGCTGTCGCATTTGGCTTGGCGTCAGTGATGCTTGCGATCGTCGTTGAGATCGCCGTGCCTTCGATGCCTGCAATGGCAGCCGACGTCGTCAGGAAGCCTTGCGAAACCAGGCTACCGAGGTTTGCTCCGGTAAAAAGGTTCTCGACATTTTGGAGCTGAACAAGGTTCCCAGCGGCGTTCGTGATCGCGTTTGATGCGACGCCTTGTTCGACCAGCTCGATGCTAGCTGCATCGGTCAGGAGCTGGGACCCGGGCTGCTCCGTTTGCAGGACGTGATCGAGTGCCGCGTTGCCGCCTGCGATCACGGAAGCGATAGCATCTGCCACCCCCGATCCCAGGGCGACGTTCTCGGTCAGCGCGACCTGGGTTACCAAGGCGCTCAGGGCGACCTTGTCAGCGAGGTTGAGTCCGGCTCCGTCCAAAGATGACGCAAGCGCAGAAAAAGCGGCCTGCAGACTTAACATGAATGATCCACCGGCGCCTGCCAAGGCAGAAGCAATCATTTCGACCGTGTCGTAGACCTTCGCGCCCGCAATCTCCGTCGCCGCGCCATCGGCGCTACCGCCTTGGGCGGCTGCGATTGGGTCAAACGTGGTGAGGTCTAGAGTTGAGGAGAGGCCAAGAGCCGAAAGCACTTTCGTCTGAGCCAATGAATCCGAGGTAAGATTCGTCAGAAGCGTCGTCAGAGGCGTAATGTCGGTTGAGCCAGCGGGTCCTGATAACCGCCCGTTGAAGGGCAGCCCAGTCGAAGTATCCGTTCCGCCAAAGGCGATCAGCGGACCGGAGCCGCCGGTAAGAGAAAAGCTGCCAGTCGAATCCGTTGTTGTCGAGACGTCATTGGTTGCGGGCTGGCCGGTGCCATTGGCGTCCGCAAATACCGTAGCACCAGACAGATATCCATCTTGTGCCTTACCTAAGAAGGTTCGAACCGGAAGCGTGGTTACGGGCTTGCCGGAATCTAAGTCGAAGCCCCAAGTCTTGCTCCCAACATCGATACTCCAACCGTTGGGGTGATTGTTATCCAAGCCTTGTTGGTACTGCCAAGCTGACGCGCTTGGATACTGCGTAGTGGGATCGTAGGAGGGAAGGATGTTCGTATTGTTCTGTACAGCCGGTGAGGATGATGGAGGATAATATTTGGCTACCCAAATCGGTGCGTTTGGAAGAAGTATGTGGTATGCGCCAGCCGCAGCTGAAGGACAGTAGATTCCAGCTCCGTAGCCAGCCGTCGCCAGCGTGCTTGCCCAGCTTTGAGCATAGGCTTCTTCCTGAGGGCTCGCTACCGATGTCTCGATATCAAGATAGGCGACAGAACCTGGTGAAAATCCATCAGCCTTCAAAGCCTGGACCGCTAATGTGCCATCCGTGGCACCTAACGACCCGGCTTCGGACGGAAGGATCGGGACGTCATTTTGACTCGCAGTGCCAGGGTCTTGATATCCAACCCAGATCGGAGCGATAGCCCAGCCTTGAGACGAAAGAACTCCGCGCGTACCCTCCCATCCGGAAGTGCTATGATAGAGATTCGGAGCCCCCTCTAGATAGTATCCGACCCATGAAAGGTTGGTGTTAGCCCACAGCCAAGCCATCGCGGTGACACCTGGATTGGTCGCCGCATCGATCCCAGCATTAGCTTTGGCCAAGACTTGAACGTCCGTGCCGCCGTTTCCATCATCTGAGAGCGGAAACACATCCCCTTTGTAATTTTGCGCGGGATCCAGCTGCAATGTGTAAGTCGAGCCATTCTCGTGAATCTGTAAGACACCGTTTGGCTGAACTGAGTTGCCGCCAGGATTGAATGTTGCAAATCCCTTGCTGTCGTAAGGAACATCCACAAGATCGATAGTGTCTGCGTGGTACGCGGCTCCCGTCGTTGCGGGCGGACTTACTGTAGATGGAAGAAATCCCCTAATCAGCGCCGTAGGCATAATTGTGCCATGTATATCAAGCGTTCCGGGGCCTGTCGGGTCAAAGATGACCGTGTTTGTCGATGTTATATCGTTGCCCGTCAGTTCTATGCTGCTGCCACTTCCAATCGTAAAGGTGCTGCCCGAGACCGATGAACCAGCCGCCAGTACAAGATCGGCTCCGCCCTTAACTATAGCGGATCCTATGCCGGACAAGATAGTAGTCAGGCTGTCGGAGACCGGCGTATCAGATAAGGAGGCCAACGACAGCGCGTCGCCCGTAAAGTCAATTGATCCGTTCCCAGAAACCGTCGCGTCCGTCACGTTCAGGAAGTCGCCATTGCCTACGGTGATGCTACCTGAGAACGGAGAGGATGAGCTGCTCTCGCTTAAATCTACAATAGCATCGCCTTCAACGTCGAACGTATCACTGACCGCGAGTGGGCCAGTGACGACAAGCGTTCCAGGTCCAGTGACGGTCCCCTCTAAAGTGGTCACGCCGGAGAGGGTCAGCTGATGCCCGGCAAGATTGATCGTGCCGCCTGCATCGAGATTGAAAGTGCCATTAGCTGATTCATCAGCGCTGGGCTCGAACGTCGAGTTAGCGCCTATTGTCACGGAGCCGCCGCCTAGACTGCCATTAACCACCAGTGTGCCGCCGCCAGAGATCGAGAGCGTATCTGCCCCTGATCCGGCGGACACGTGGGTCGTACCCGCGCCGTTGATCGTGACCGCGTCCGTCCCAGCCCCAAGCGTAATGTTGTAACTGCCGCTCCCGCCCGTGACGCTGGTTGTATCACCAGCTTTATCCCCGACCACAAACGTCTTCGTCAAATCATACTGGGTCGTCGTGCCGGGCAGCGTGATCGATGTGTCGGTAGGATTCGCGTCGGGCAGCGTGATCGTGTCGCCGCCACCGAGTCCATGATAAAGATCGGCGCCGCCTGCGACTGCAGATTGTTGGGCTGAGGTCAGGCTGTTGAAGTTGACAGTGTCAGCGCCGGTGGTGAATAGCTGGCTATTTATTGGAACATCGATTGCGATCCAAACTTTTGGATCGTACATGATAGAACTATTGATCCACTGTTCAGAAGTAGTACCAAAGTTGTTAGTCGAATTGAACACTGGTACGGTAACGAAGTTAGAAGCAGCGGGATCGGTTGGAGCGGGTTTATATCCAACATAAATGGTGGAATCTGAGTTTTGTTGGTAGTCTGACGGGACTGTTAAGCTGACATTCGTAATAGTGGCATCTACATACCATGTTTCCTTGGGTGAACTGTCGGTTGGCGCGGTATGACCGGAATAAGCAGCAAATGGAACTGAAAGACCTTGCGTAGCAGAGAGACTTAGTGACAAGTAGTAGTATTCATCGGCATATCCGTCGCCGTAATACGTTGCGCCAACAAACACAGGCACCCCAAGAACGGATTGTGCCGAATTATTGGACCCGGGTGCCGCGTCCGTGACCGAAACTGTTAATTCAACATAGACCAGAGAATAGCCCATATCCCCAGTGCTCCCAGTTTAAGCGCAGCTAGGTGACGAAAGGGCCGCAAAATAATTGGCGTTGGATGAGCTTTAAAATCTCGATAGCCCCTAGCCGTCAAAAAATTTCAGCATTATTGGCTGCATAGTACCTGCGGTTGTCTTGACCCATTTGGGTCAGAGGAACCATAATTTCCAACGAATTTCGTCCAAAGCGTATTTAAGTACCTTTGCTCGCATACTGAGCGCTTGCCATGTCGAGGATCGAGGAAGATCGCCTTGCGCGTGCCAGGACCCGCCTGGGAGAGGCGGCGCTAGAGCCGGCTGCATGGCCAAACCTGATGGAGGAGATTTGCAAGGCGGTCGGGGCAGTCGGCTCGGCACTACTGCAAAGCGATGTGAGGACTCCTGACATTCCACGCACTGCATCTATGGCCGAGCCGCTTGATCGATACTTCGCGGGTGGCTGGCATAAGCGCGACCTGAGAGCCAGAGGTGTTCCTTTGCTGCTTCGCGGGAAGGCGGTTGTAACGGACGCGGATGTCTGCACACCCGAGGAAATGCACCATGACCCGTTTTTCCACGAATGCGTTTATTCGTCGGGCCTTAAGTGGTGGGCTGGGGTCGGCTTTCAGGCCGGCTCCTCTCTCTGGGTCCTTGCAATGCAACGGACCGAGGGACAGGGGCCGTTCGAGGCGCACGATACCAAGTTACTTGCGACCCTGTCCGATCGATTGACGGAAGTTGCAACTCTCTCGAAGGCCGTCGGCCGAATTGCATTGTCAAGCAGCACCGACGCACTGAATGCTGTTCGTCAGCCAGCCATTGCTATTGATCGACTAGGATTTGTGCTCGAAGCGAATCTGTTTGCACAAGAGCTTTTCGGCGATGAGATCTGTATCAGAGATCGTCGGTTATGGGTTCGAGACAAGCTGGCGAGATCCGGTCTGGACAGCCTTGTTGATCAATTGCGCGCTACTTCTGACCACGCGGTATTTCACTGTGCGCCGATTGTGGTGCAACGAGAGCAACTTCCTCCGCTCTTGATACGTACCTTGCCTATTCCAGGCCCCGCGCGTAGTCCATTCCTGGGCGCCAGGACACTGCTTATCTTTTCCGACTTGGCGCCTAAACTAGGGCCCGACCCTGCGCTGTTACGCCAGCTGTTTGGCCTGACACGCGTGGAATCGAGAGTTGCTTCGATCATTTCAACGGGCGCTTCGCTCGAACAAGCCGCCGAGAGAATGGGGATTTCGTTCGAGACTGCGCGCAACCACCTCAAGGCGGTCTTTGCCAAAACAGGTACGCACCGGCAAGGTGAGTTAGTGGCTCTGCTGTCTCGACTATAACGATCCGACAATCACAGCGCATGTCATCATCTCGGTCGCTGCGTCGGTCTTGCGGATCACCGGACCTGGATCGTCGGGGCTAGGGTCAGAACTCATTAATTTTTCCGTTTGAACAATACGATACTGATTCGTATTGGGGAAGAATTGATGAGCAGGAATCTGTTCTGGCTGAGCGACGAGCAATGGGCGCGGATTGAGCCGCATTTGCCGAAGGATGTACGTGGTGTCGAGCGCGCCGATGACCGGCGCGTAATCAGCGGGATCGTGCACGTGCTCAGGTGCGGCTGCCGCTGGTGCGATTGCCCGGAAGCTTATGGTCCACCGACGACGATCTACAATCGCTTCGTTCGCTGGGCGCGGCGCGGCATATGGGAAAATCTGTTCCGAGAGCTTGCTGGGAATGGACGAGCCACAGACACGCAGATGATCGACCCCACACACGTCAAGGCCCACCGCTCGGCATCGGGCGGAAAAGGGGGGAGCAAAAACAGGCTATTGGCCGCTCGCGCGGAGGGCGCAACACGAAGATTCACGCACTCGCAGATGCTAAAGGACGCCTCATCGCCATTCTGTTGACCGGAGGTGAAGCGCACGACTGCCCGGTCGCAGAACGCC
>Ga0070741_10005128_pt1 | contig 29478 bp, 30 predicted proteins | sample Coa_R1_4_FD_66440 | JGI IMG/M metagenome (GOLD analysis project Ga0070741, IMG submission 66440) | Surface soil microbial communities from Centralia Pennsylvania, which are recovering from an underground coalmine fire - Coalmine... | ecosystem: Environmental > Terrestrial > Soil > Unclassified ... | reverse complement strand
CGTCCCGCGAGCGCGCGACGGCGCCCGCGGGGCCACGCGTGACGACGACCAGCTCGACGCCGGCCTCGAGCCAGCGCGCGGCGACCTCGAGCGGGTCGGTCCTGGGCCAGAGCATCGCGAGGTCCTCGTCGCTCGCCTTGACGAGGTGCGCGTGACGCACGAGCGCGTCGACGCGATCGGGGTCGGCGGTCGTCTCGCGGACGTTCGGGTCGAACGAGACGACGGCACGGCCGTGTGCCCGGACACGCGCGAGCCACGCGGCCAGCACGTCGCGGCCGGGACCGAGCGCGACGGCCAGCGACCCGGTGTGGACGACCGTGGCCGCGAGGCCGGCGACATCGGGCAGCTCGTCCGCGCGCCACCGGTAGTCGGCCGCGCCGTCGACGTGGAGCGAGTAGCGCGGCACCCCGGACACGTCGCTGGTCACGACCGCGACGGAGCACGGCTCGTCGACGTCCACGCATGCCGACACGTCGACGCCCGACGCGACGAGATGCGCACGCAGCCACGGGCCGAAGCCGTGACGCGAGATGCGCGCCGCGAGCGCGGTCGGGATGCCGAGCCCGGCGGCGGCGACCGCGACGTTCGCGGGGCTGCCACCGGGATGCGCGCGCACCGCGAGCGGCGTGGACGCGACGTCCAAACCGTCGACCACGAGGTCGACGACGACCTCTCCGACGACGAGCAGGCTGTCGGTCACGGCGCCGCTTCGAGCGCGAGCGTCGCGGCGAGCGCGCCGCCGAGCTCCTCGCACGCGGCGAGGTCGTCGCGCCCCGGTTCACCGACGACGCTCACGGGCTCCTGGACGCGCCGCCACGCGAGACCGGTCGTCACGACCTCGATCGCGCGCAGCGCGCCGGTCGTGTCGCTGTTGCCGTGCACGTACACGCCGTAGGGACGGCGTCGCGTCGCGTCGAGGCACGGGTAGTACACCTGATCGAAGAAGTGCTTGAGCGCGCCCGACATGTACCCGAGGTTCGCGGGCGTCCCGAGCACGTAGCCGTCCGCGGCGAGCACGTCCACCGCGGTCGCGCTCAGCGCGGGACGGAAGACGACGTCGACGCCCTCGACGAGGTCGGTCGTCGCGCCGGCGCGCACTGCCTCGAACATCGCGTGCATCGCCGGCGACGGGGTGTGGTGGACGACGAGCAACGTCGGCATGGCGGGACAGTGTCGCGGTCAGTGCCCTCCGTGCGAACCGGTTGTCGTCGTCGTCGCCTCGGTGGTCGACGTCGTCGGGGGAACCGTGGTCGTCGTCGACGACGGCGCTGCGGTCGCCGACGTCGTGGTCGTGGTCGGCGCCGTTGCCGCGGTCGCGTTCGGGGCGGAGCCGAGCCGGGCGAGGACGGCCGCGAGCCACCCGAGGTCGGGTGACGGCGAACGCGTCGTGGTCGCGCGACGGGAGAGCGCGACGGTCGGCGGTGTCGGTGGCGCGGTCGTCACCGTCTCACCGAGGACCTGGACGCCGATCGTGGTCGTCGACGCGTCGTCGTGTGTCGTGACGCGGGCGGACTCGTGATCACCGCTCGCGGGGTGCAGGACCGCGAACGTCGCCGCGCCCACGAACAGGACCGCCGCGACCACCGCGGCGACGAGCAGTTGGTCGTCGTTGGTTCGCGCGCGACGCCAGCGCCGGTGCAGTCGCACCACCGTTGCCCACCCCTTCCCCGCGCCCGCACCATGAGACCACCGCGGCGCGCGCGGAACAAGGATCCCCTTCCGGCGCTACCCCCGGGATCCCACGTCGCGCGCGACGACGGGCACGTGGAGCGCGCTGTCGAAGCGGCCGCCGGTGTGCACGACGCACGTGCCGCGCGGGCTGCGCTCGTAGCCGGCGGGGAACTGCCCGAGGAGCGGGTTGCGCGGGAAGAACCACCGGCCGCGCACGTCGAGCCGCAACTGCTCACCCGCGCGGAACAGCGTCGCCGACGGCGCGAGCGCGACGTCGACCGCGACGATCTCGCCGCGACGCAACGGCTCGGCACGCTCGCACGCGTGCCACGGCCGTCCCGGCCGCGACCGGTCGGGATCGACGGCGCGCAGCGACGCCTTCACCATCCCGTGCGTGACGAGGTCGCGATCGAAGCCGTACGAGCCCTCGAAGCCGACGGGTCGTCCGCCGCGGAGCTTGCGCACACCGACGAACAGGAAGACGTCGCGCGCGTCGCGGACCTCGACGTGCAGGCGAGCGGACATCGGGCCCGTCAGCTCGGTGTCCTCGGTGAGCGTCCAGACGAAGCGCAGCGAGCCGTGACGCGTCGCGAACGACGCCGACGAGATTGCACCGACCGGCGTAGGGCGGAGCGTGCCCGTCGCGGCATCGAGCGCGAGCGCGGTCCAGCGCGTGCCCGGGAGCGGCCATGCGTCCTCGCCGCGCACGCCGGCGACGGTGCGCGCGTCCTCGCGCACCTCGACGCGGACGCGCGGGACCCGCTCCATCCCGTTGACCTCGCCCTTCAGGAAGTGACCGAAGAAGCGGTCCTGGAAGGCGAGCGCCTCGGGCGAGTAGTAGGTCGCCCACTTCGGTCCCCGGTGGGTGTACAGCCACTTGTCAGTCGAGCCGATGCGTTCGAACCCCTCGAACGTCCCGCTGCTGTGCAGGCAGTGGTCCGAGAAGCTGCCGCACACGAGCGCGGGGACCTCGACGCGCTCGACGTCGCGCACGCGCGCACGCCACCACTCGTCGAAGAGCGGGCGGTGTCGTTGCTGCGCGCGCAGGTCGACGGGGCTCCGGCGTTGCAGCCGGAGCAGCGCGGTCCACATGATGACGAACCCGTCCTCGCGCACGCCGCCGCGCCGCGCGAAGTCGTGGTACGCGTCGACGAAGCCCTCCCACGGGCAGATCGCCGCGAGGTGCGGCGGGCGGCGCGACGCCGCGCCCCACTGCGAGATCGCGAGGTACGAGACGCCGTTCAGCCCGACCTTGCCGGTCGACCACGGCTGTCCCGCCGCCCACTCGATCAGGTCGTGGTAGTCGTCGGCCTCCTGCTCGGAGAGGAGCTCGCCCACGCCGTCGGAGCGACCCCACCCGCGCAGGTCGCCGTTCACGACGACGTAGCCACGCGGCACCCAGTACCCCGGGTCGGGTGCCTCCCAGCCCGCCCACGCCGAGACCGTGAAGGGGACGCTCTGCGGGAGCAACCGGAACTGCCGCGGGATCGCGTATCGGGCGCCGCGCCGCCGCGGGAGCCGGTCCTTGCCGTACGGGTGCGCGCACATGAGGACCGGGAACCGACCGTCGCGGGCCGGGCGGAAGACGTTGACGCGCAGGATCGTGCCGTCGCGCACGCGGACCTCGACGTCGTGCTCGACCACGACGCCGTCGGGCGGTGCCGTGATCGTGACGAGCGGTCGGACCGCGCGCGCAACGCGGCGCGCGGCATGCAGGAGCGCACCCATGCGGTCCGTCTAGCACGTCACGAGGTGGGGCCCCAGGGGGATGGGCCCCACCTCGCGACGGCCTCCCGGCGCGATCGGTTACTTGGAGACGGTTGCCGTCGCCTGCGAGTAGACCGGACCGGACTGCGTTGCCGCGGTCAGGTTGTCGGTCCACGGGAAGAACGAGGTCTGGCCATCGAACGTGAAGCTCGCGGTCGACGTGGCGGGCCCGGTGGCGCTGATCGTCAACGTGACCGACGAGCCGGACGTCGGCGCCGTGAACGTGCCGCCGTTCGTCGTGACCTTCACCGTGCGGCCGGTGCCGACGTCGGTCACGGTGTTGCCGTACGTGTCCGTGACGCTGACCGTCGCGCTGAACAGACCATTGTTGTTGACGTGGGTCGCGCTGCACGTGAAGAGGCACGGGTTCGACAGCGTCCCGTTGGTCGACGCGTTCGTCCAGGCGAGCTTCGCGGCCGTCGTCGTCAGCACCGTGAACGTGGTCGTCCCGGACTTCGTGCCGTTCGAGACCGTCAGCGTCGTGCTGCCGGCATCGGTCAGCGTGATCGACGCGCTGGCTTGGGCGTTCGAGTCGAACGAGAGCCGGCTCGTCCCGCTGCTGCAGCTCTTGTTGGCGGGGTAGGTCGGCGCGTTGCCGCCCGGGCTGCTCGACGGACCCGAGAACGTCACGCACCCGTTCGTCGACGTCCACCCGCTGGCCGGGTTGCCGTACGCGTCGAGCGCGGCGACCGTCACGGTGAACGCCTGGCCGGCCGTCTGTGAGCCCGGGTTCGTCAGGGTGAAGTGGTCCAGGCCGGCGCCGCTCACGGCGACGCTGTCGCTCCCCGTCGCGCTCGTCGTGACGGTGTCGTTCACCGTGACGGTCATCGTCCCCGCCGTCGCGAGCGTGACGTTGGAGAACGTGTGCACACCGTTGTCGGATGCCGTGAACGTGTAGTCGGAGGGCAGCGTCGCCTGGGCGTCGCTGCTCGAGAAGTGGACGGTCCCGCGGTAGGTCGTGAGCGTCGCGTTCGACGCGTTGCGCGCGGTGACGGTCACGTTGAAGCCGCTGCCGGCGGTCGCCGACGACGGTGCGCTGACCGAGAAGTGGTCGACGCCCGCGACGGTGACGGCCGCGCTCTTCGCACTCTCGGCGCCCGTCCAGCTCCCGCTGTGAGGTGTGACCGTGTAGCGCCACGAGCCCGACGGCACGTTCGTCTCCGTGCAGCTCGTCGTCGTGAGGGTGCCCGAGCACGACGCGCCGACCGTGCGGGGCACGTTCGTCGTGGCGTCGTACGACTTGACGACGTAGCCGCCGACGGGCGATCCGCCGACCTTCACCGTGCTCCACGAGACGGTGACCGATGTGCCGGAGGCCGACGCGCTCGGTGTCGGACCCGACGGCATCGTGGTGGCCTTCCCCCACGCGATCGTGCTCGCGCCGTGCGCCTGCCACGCCGCGTACGCGACCGTGTCGAGCGACGCGGCCGCGAGCACGGTGATGACCGTCGCGACGAGGAGCTGCTGCACCCGCCGGGCGTTCACGCCTTCGCCGCCTGAGCCGAGAGCGTCAGCGGGAACGTGGCGTCCTGGCACGCGTCGGGTGCGGTCCGCGCCATGCGCACGGTCACGCCGATCGAGTCCGAGCCGCGCGCGGGCACGACGAGCGCGCCCGAGAAGCCCGACGTCGCGAGGTTCGTCGCGAGGCAGCGCGGCGACGCGTCGTGCACGGTCACGGCGACCGTGGTCACGCGCAGGGGGATCGCGTTGGGGTTGTCGACACGCACCGCGAGCGTGCGGGTCGCGCTCGGATAGAGCCCGTCCACCTCACCGCGCAGGCTGAACGGGTGCGGTGTGGCGTCGTCCGTGTGGACCGTCGGCGCGTTCGACGCGCCGTGGGTGCCCGCCATCGCGTCCTGCCGGCGCGTGCGCGCGTGGCTGACCACGAGCACCACGAGGACGGCGATCACGGCGACCGTGACGACCGTGGCGGTGATCCTGGTCGGTCTCGAGCGGTGCATGGGCTGCGGGGCTCCGGATGATCGAAGGTCGGGCGGGCGGGCGGACTGTGGGAGGAGTGACGGCGGCCCGGAGCGCGGGGGAACGCGCTCCGGGCCGTCGGGGTGCTAGCTGCTGGCGCCGCTGATGCTCACCGGGATGGTGAACGTCTGGCCCTGGCAGGCGTCGACCGAGGCGTTGCTCATCGACGCCGCGTTCGCGAAGACCTTCGTGACGTTGCCGTTCGCCGGGACGACGATCGACAGGCCCGTCTGGTTCGTGAACGTGACGCCGTTGCTGGCGTCGCACGTCGTGTTGCCCGACGTGATGGCGCCGTTGCCCGTGACCGACGAGACGGTGACGGGGTACGGGTTGGGGTTGTTGATCGTGACCGCGACGTCCGCCGAACCGCTCGGGTAGAGCAGGTTCACGACCGACGCCGACGCGTCCGACGTGGTGAGTGCCTTCGCGGTCCCGGCCTTGGCCGAGCCGCTGCCGGTGCCGCCGGCGGTCCAGGCCGCCCACGCGAGCCCGATGCCGGCGAACGTGACGAGCGCGACCCCGAGGGCCGCGAGCTTCTTCCAATGGCGCAACGTTGTCTCCTTGGAGCTCGAGGTGAACACGACAGGGCGTCGGTTTCGCCTCTCGCTCCCCGCCGGCCAAGGCGACCAGTTGCAGCCGGTGGTTCACAGCGTCGCCCGCGCCGCCCGGGTGGCCACCCGGGGACGACGTGCGACCACTATCCGCGCGACAGAGCCGTCGGACAATGGGCCGCCCGCCTCATTCGTGCGGCGTGCGCCCGCCGGCCGTCGAGGAATGTGCGGACGAAGTCGGGCCGTGCGCGGATGCGGGGGACGGCCCGGCCCGAGGGAGCCGACGAAAATATCTCCCCATGACCCAGACGACGAGCCGTGCTGCGACCGTGCGGGCCGCGCTGGACCACCCGGTCGTCGACGCCGACGGCCACTTCGTCGAGATCGGGCCGCTGCTCGACGACGAGCTGCTCACCTATCTGGAGGAGGCGGGGGGTGCCGGCTTGCGCGACCGCTACGTCGCGAGCGGCGCCGCGCCGACCGACACCGCGTCGAACCTCGCCGACCGGGCGGATCCCTCCGTCCGCGCGCAGTGGCGCGCCATGCCCTCGTGGTGGGGATGGCCGACCCACGACGCGCGCGACCGCGCGACCGCGCACCTGCCCGCGCTGCTGTACGAGCGGCTCGACGAGCTCGGCATCGACTTCACGATCCTCTACCCGTCGACGAGCCTGGCGTTCTTCGAGGTGACCGACGAGGAGCTGTCGTCCGCGCTGTGCCGTGCCGTCAACCGCTACCACGCGCGCGTGTTCTCGCCGTACCAGGACCGGTGCACCGTCGGCGCGCTCGTCCCGATGAACACGCCCGCGCAGGCGGTCGAGGAGCTGTGCTACGCGGTCGGTGAGCTCGGCTTCAAGTCCGTGCTCATCGCCGGGTACGCGCGCCGTCCCGTCGGGCGTGACGGTTACCGGCTCGACATGTTCGGGCTCGACAGCGAGCACGACTACGACCCGTTCTGGGCCGCGTGCGTCGAGCTCGGTGTCGCGCCCGTCGCGCACAGCGCGCTGCAGCACCATCGTGTGACGCGCTCGATCTCGAACTACGTGTTCAACCACGTCAACGGGCTCGCGGCCGCGCACGAGTCACTGTGCAAGTCCCTGTTCCTCGCCGGTGTGACCCGACGGTTCCCGGCGCTCAACATCGGCTTCCTCGAAGGTGGTGTGGCGTGGGCGTGCGCGCTGTACGCGGGCCTCGTCGGCCACTGGGAGAAGCGCAACCGCGACGCGATCGGCGGTCTCGATCCGGACCGGCTCGACGTCGACGCGCTCATGGGGTGGTTCGCGGAGTACGGCGACGACACCGTCCGGGGTCAGCTCGACCGGTTGCGCGCGTTCTACGCCCGGCCGGCGGCGCGGCCCGCCGTGCTGGACGAGTTCGAGGCGTGCGGCATCACCGAGGAGCACGAGCTGCGCGACCTGTTCGTCGACAACTTCTACTTCGGGTGCGAGGCCGACGACCCGCTCGTCACCTGGGCCTTCCGGGAGGACGTCAACCCGCTCGGCGCGCGGATGCGGCCGGTCCTCGGATCGGACATCTCGCACTGGGACGTGCCCGACATGACGGAGCCGGTGCCGGAGGCCTACGAGCTCGTCGAGCGCGGGTTGCTCGACGCGCGTGCGTTCCGGGAGCTCGTGTTCGAGAACGCGGTCCGGCTGCACACGCGGACGAATCCGGCGTTCTTCGACGGGACCGCGTGCGAGGGCGCGGTCCGCGCGCTGCAGCCCGAGGTGCGCGGTGACCGGTGACGCCGCCAAGACGCGGGCCCGGCCGCTGCGCTCGGTGCTGTTCGTAGCCGGCGACCGGCGCGACGGCATCGAGCACGCGCTCGCGTCGGGCGCCGACTCGATCGTGATCGACCTCGAGGAGCCGCGCACGCCGTTCCCCGAGCGTGCGCGTGATGCGGCCCGCGCGGTCGTACGGGAGGTCCTCGACGGGCTGCCTCCCGCCGGCACGCGGACGCCGCTCGTGTTCGCGCGCGTGCAACCGCCGCCGACCGGACAGACGTTGAAGGACCTCCGTGCCGTCATGGGCCGGTCGCTCACCGGGGTGCTCGTGCCGAAGGTCCACGGTCCCGCCGACGTGCACGGGATCGATGCGCTGCTGACGTGCACGGAGGCGGATCTCGGTCTCGTCCCGGGGTCGACCGCGGTGTACCCGATCCTGGAGACTGCCGACGCGATCCGCAACGCGTACGACATCGCGGTCGCGTCGCCGCGCGTCGCGTACATGGGCGGCGCGGTCTCGCGCTTCGGCGACATCCACCAGGCGCTCGGCTACCGGTGGACGGCCGAGGGTCGCGAGACGCTGTTCCTGCGGTCGAAGGTGCTCGTCGATGCGCGCGCGGCCGGGATCCGCTACCCGATCAGCGGCATGTGGGGCGGTGCGCGCGACGACCTCGACGGCCTCCGCGCGTGGGCGGAGCAGCTCCGTGATCTCGGCTACTACGGGATGATGCTCGGCGACCCGATGCACGTCCCGCTCGTGCACGAGGTGTTCACGCCGTCGCGCGAGGACGTCGCGTACTGGCAGGACCTCGACCGTCTCGCGCGCGAAGCCGAGCGCGACGGGACGACGGTGACGTACGGCGACCCGAACCAGGGCGAGGGGCACGTCGTGCACATCGCGCACGTCGGATCCGCGCGCGTGAACCTCGAGTGGGCGCGCGCGTTGGGGATCGAGGAGACGAAGCAGTGACGAGACGCGTCGCGTTCGTGACCGGCGCGAGCCGCGGGATCGGCAAGGCGTGCGCGGTCTGGCTCGCCAAGGCCGGGTTCGACGTCGCGGTCACGGCGCGCACGGTCCGTGAGGGTGAGGCACGCGAGCACTCGTCGACCGTGGCCAAGAGCGACACGCGCCCACTGCCCGGCAGCCTCGACTCGACGGCGGCGCTCGTGCGCGGCGAGGGACGTGACGCGCTGGCGCTGCCCGCGGACCTCCTCGACCGGGCGTCGCTCGGCGCCGCCGTCGCGACCGTGCTCGAGCGGTGGGGTCGCGTCGACGTCCTCGTCAACAACGGGCGCTACATCGGCCCGGGCCACATGGACCGGTTCCTCGACACGCCGATCGAGCTCCTCGACAAGCACCTCGAGGCGAACGTCATGGCGCCCCTCGTGCTCGCGCGGCTCGTCCTCCCCCAGATGGTGGAGCGCGGGAGCGGGCTGGTCGCCGACGTCACGTCGAGCGTCGCGTGGATCGACCCGCCCGCGGCGGCGGGCGAGGGCGGTTGGGGGCTCGGGTACGCGATGTCGAAGGCCGCGATCCACCGCTTCGCCGGTGTGCTGCACCGCGAGCTCGCGGGCACCGGCGTCGTCGCGGTCAACGTCGACCCCGGGTTCGTCGCGACCGAGCGCATGGCGATCGACATGGGGGAGTACGGCTTCGACGCGAGCGCGGCCGCGCCACCCGATGCTGTGGGCGCCGCGGTCGCCTGGCTCGCGACCGCACCCGAGGCCGCGGCGCTCGACGGTCAGACGGTGCGCGCGCAGGAGCTCACGTGGGAGCACGGTCTGCTCCCCGGCTGGACCGGTCCCGTGCCGAACCCTGCGTAGCGACCTTGTGTGGTTCGGCCCGGTGACACCCGGCCGAACCACACAAGCAGCGGCTACAGCCCGATGTGCTGGGTCGCGAACGCGACGTCGTCGAACACGACGTCGTACGTGCGGCCCGTCTGCACCTCGCCGATCTGCAGTTGCCCGACCGCGGCTGTGCCGAGGTTCGCCGTCGTCGACGACAGCGAGTCGACGTGGACGTCGTCGAGCCACGCGTCGATCGTGCTCGACGTGCCGTTCACGCGCATGTGCAGCTCGAGTGCGTGCCAGCCCGGTGACACGGCGGTCGTGCTCGTCGTCGTGGTGGCCGCGACGTCGTTGCGCAGACCCAGAGTCCCGGACGTGCTGACGAACAGGTATCCGAGCGAGTTGCCCGATGCGTCACGGAACCGCAGCAGGTTCACCTGGCTCGACGAGCTCGGGATGTCGAAGTAGATGCGCGCGTACGCGTCCGTGTAGGTCGACGACAGCGTCTTCTTCGCGTACGTCGCACCGTTCGTCGTGTTGCCCTCGGCCGCCTTCGTCCCCGAGTGGACGGTCGTGCCCTCGACGGTCAGGCCGGACGACGACGTCCACGCCGAGAGGTTCCCCGACTCGAACCCGTCACTGAAGATCGGGACCACGGAGCTCGGCGTCGTCACCGGCGCTGCGGCGGTGAACCCCGACGCGTTGCTGGCCCCGTCACGCGCCCGCACCGAGTAGGTGTAGGTCGTGGACGGTGAGGCGGTCGTGTCGGTGAACGACGTCGACGTGCCGCCGACCGACCCGACGATCGTCCCGTTGCGCGCCACGTCGTACGCGGTCACGCCCACGTTGTCGGTGGAGGCGGACCAGGAGACGTTCACGGACGTCGGCGACGCCGCGCTCGCGGTCACGGCCGACGGTGCGGACGGCGCGGTCGTGTCGACGGTCCACGTGTACGTCGCGGGCGTCGAGTCCGTGCCGCCGCTGTTCGACGCCGCGACCGTGAACGTGTGCGTCCCCTGGGCGAGGCCTGAGTAGCTGACCGGGCTCGTGCACGCGGTCGCGGCGCCTCCGTCGAGCTTGCACGTGAACGTCGCCGGCGTCGCGGTCGCGTGGAACGTGAACGACGCGCTCGTCGCGTTCGTCTGCAACGCGGGCGCGGCGTCGATCACCGTGTTCGGCGCGGTGCTGGAGAAGTCGTAGGTCTGCACGTCGAACGTCCGGCCGAGCGAGTCCGTCGGCGTGACCGTGATCGACGTGCCGTTCACCGTCACCTTCAGGAAGTGGAACACCTGGCTGGTCGACGTCGGGGCGACGGCCGACCCGCACTTCGAGCCCTTGCTCGACGAGTACGACCAGCCGATCGCGTACGCGTCGTAGGCGTGGCACGTCCCCATCGGCTCGAGCGTGCCGCCTCCGCCGCCGGTCACGTACGTGACGGGGGCGCCGGGCGCGCTCGGGACGTTGCGCTCGTAGACGTGCGCGTGACCGTTGAACCAGAGGTTCACGCCGTATTGGGTCAGCAGCCCCTCGAGGTTGCTCGGTCCCTGCAGGAACGTGTCCGAGGGCTGGGTGTTGTTGTCGGAGTACACCGGGTAGTGCGAGAAGGCGACCTTCAGCCCGGTCGGGTGCGCCTGCAGGTCGCTCAGCAGCCACTGGTACTCCGGTGTCCCGGGGGCGAAGTGCGCTGCCGCGTCGTTCGCGTACGGCGACGCGGTCCCGGGGTTCGTGTCACCCCACGCGGAGTCGAGCATGTAGAAGCGGACGTTCCCCGCGTCGAACGCGTACCACGCGCTCGTGTAGTTCACCGACGTCGTGCCGTTGATGCAGCAGTACGTGTCGCCGGTGTAGCGACCGTTCGACGACGCGACCGCGACGTCCTGCGGCCAGTTGACGAGGTCGGTGTGCGCGCCCGCGTTCGTCGTGAGGCCGTGGTTGCCGGCCGTCGGGAAGATCGGGATCGACGTGCCGGGGACGGTCCAGAACGTCGGGCCGTAGATCGCGCTCGTGTCGGCACCGGTCTGGTGGAGGTCCCCGTAGTTCTGCTGGTTGCCGTTCGGGTACCCGTTGTCGCCGACCGTGGCGACGAACCGCGCGCCGCTCGTGCGCACCTGCGACAGCAGGTTCGCCTGATCGGGGTTGTTGCCGTTCGCGTCGACCTGGCCCCAGTCGCCCATCACGTCGAACGAGAACGACTCGGTCGAGCCGGGTTGCACGTTGGCCTCGAACTGCAGCGACGGCGCCGTGCCGAGCAGGTCGGTCGAGCCGAGGTACACGCGGTAGCAGAAGGGTCCGACGTTCGGCAGCGTCAGCGGCGCCTTCCACTGGTACGAGGTCGCGGCCGCGACGACGACGGTCTGCTTCGTCGCGGTCTGGGTGTTCGACAGCGTGCAGGTCCCGCTGCCGGTGTCGAACGGGCCCCACTTCACCGAGCCGACCGTGCCGGACTGGTCGGTGCCCCAGTTGACGAGCACGTGCAGCCCGACGGCGTCGGTGAGGTACGGCGCGCGCGTCAGGTGACTGCTGAACGTGGCCGGGTCCGGCGCCGGCGGGGGTGACCACGGGGAGAGGCACCCCGACAGGACGAGCGCGAGCGCGCCGAGCAGCGCGCTCGAGACGAGGATCCGCCGACTGGACATGTGTACCGCCGTTTCGCGTCAGGTCTCCGCCACGCGTGATCCCTGCCCCCCCGACGCGGGACCCCGCCCACGAGCGAGCGTACGGACGCGCCCGCGCAGGCGGGATCGTCAGAAGTACCCCTCTTCGCGGCAACGTGTTGCCGCCCGCGTACGACGCGCTGCAGGCCGGTCACGTCGCGCGCGAATGCGCGGCGTTGGGCCCTTACTGCAAGACGGCCTGCGTCTGGGTGACGAGCGCGACGAGCCGGCCCTGCCCGTCGCGGAGCTCCGTCTGCACGACGATGGTCGTTCGCCCGACGTGCACGGGCTTCGCCGTGCCGGAGACCGTCCCGTCGCGCACCGCGCGGAAGAAGTTCGTCTTCGACTCGATGGTCGACGTCGTCGCGCCGGCGGGCAGGTTCAGGAACGCGCACACGGCGCCGAGGCTGTCGGCGAGTGTCATCAACGCGCCGCCGTGGAGCACGCCCGCCGTCGTGCAGCGCTCGGCGGCCCAGTCCAATTCGCCCCTGACCTCGCCCGGTGTGGTGGTCAGGAGGCGCACGCCGCACGTCTGGGCGAACGGCATCAGGGCAAGCAGCGCGTCCGGTTCGTGGTCGGCCATGCGGGCAGCGTCGCGGCCGCGGGGGCTACCCGTCCACGCCATGCCCATCCCCGGTGCGCGCGTCCGGCGCGCGGGCTGGCCACTGTCCCGCGACTAGAAACGTTCGCGATGTTCGTCACGAGCCACGTCCTCGCGGGCGCGATCGTCGGCACGACCTGTCGGCGCAGCCCCGCCGCCGCGTTCGCGCTCGGCGTCGCGTCGCACGTCGCGATGGACCTCACCCCGCACTGGGGTGATCCGGAGATCACGCACGAGCGGTTCCTCGTGATCGCGAAGCGCGACGGGCTGCTCGGGCTCGGCGCCCTGTCGGCCGCGCTCGTCGCGGGCGTCCCGCCCCGGCGGGCGCTGGCGGCCGCCATCTTCGGCGCGGTGCTCCTCGACCTCGACAAGCCGGGCCGCCACTTCCTCGGGCGGAGCCCGCTGCCCCGGGCCGTCGACCGGTTCCACACCGCGATCCAGCGGGAGGCGCCCGACCGCCTCGGCCTGGAGATGCTCTACGGCGCCGTCCTGGCGGCCGCGGCGACGGCCGTCCTCGCCCGCCGCCGTCACGCCGCGGCCTGACGCTCCGGGGAGAAACACCCGTTTCGCGGCGCGCGCCCTGTTCCGCGGTGATCAGGGGACCCTAACGTGGCGCCGGCAGGTGGTCCCGGGCCGTGGCGCGCGACATCGGGGTCGGCGAGGGCACGACCGGGGACGGGGGCACGAGGGTGAGGCAGGGATCGAGCCCGGCGCGCAGCCGGCGGGCGCTGGGTGTGGTCGTCGCGACGACGACGTTCGTCGCGCTCCTGGGCCTGGCCGCCGCCCCGGCGTCCGCTGCCGGGCCGCGCCTGCTGCGCACGCCGTACCTGACGGACGCGTCTGCGTCGTCGATGCTCGTCAACTTCGCGACGGACACGCAGTCGCCCGCGCCGGTCGTGACGTACGGGACCGCGCGCGGGTCGTGCGGCACGTCCACGGTGACGGCCACCGGCAAGAGCATCACGGTCGGCACGGCGACCGCGTACCAGTGGGGGGCGCGCATCAACGGGCTGACCCCGGACACCGCGTACTGCTACCGCGTGCTGCAAGGGACGACCGACCTTCTCGCCGGTGCGGCACCGACGTTCCGCACCGCGGCGGGTGCAGGCTCGGCGTTCTCGTTCGCGGTGATCGGCGACTGGGGTGCCGGCACGCCCGACGAGGCGAAGGTGTTCACGCAGATCGCGGCGAGCAATCCGAACTTCGTCGTGACGGTCGGCGACAACGCGTACAACGACGGCTCGCAGACCGACTACGGCGACGTCGACGGCGGCAACGTCTTCACGCCCGACTACTGGGGCAAGATCGGCGCGACGACCCCGGGCTTCCCCGCGTTCGGGAACCACGGCTTCACGAACGGCAACGTGCACCTCGACGACTGGCCCGTCGACTCCGTGGTCGCGTCGTCGGGTGGCCGGTTCGGGCCGATGACGTACTGCTGCCTCACGCAGATGGCCGGGTCGAGGACGTACTCGGACGGTTGGTACGCGTTCGACTGGGGCAGCGCGCGCTTCTACGTGCTGCAGGCGGCGTGGGCCGACGGCACCGGTGGCTACCAGAGCGACTTCGAGGGCCACTGGTCGAACGGGATGCCCGGCTGCGGACCGTGCGGCGCGGAGATGCAGTGGCTGCAGCAGGACCTCGCGGCGCACGCCGACACGCCGATCAAGTTCGCGTTCTTCCACTACCCGCTCTACAGCGACAGCAGCCACGAGACGAGCGACCAGTTCCTCGAGGGGCAGAACGGTCTCGAGGGCGTGCTCGCGCGCGCGGGCGTGAACATCGTGTTCAACGGGCACGCGCACTTCTACGAGCGCAACAAGCCGATGATCCCCGGTTCGCCGATGGTCAGCTACGTCACGGGCGGCGGTGGCGCCACGCCCGAGCCGCTCGACATGTGCAGCTCGTACGACGCGTTCGGCATCGGCAGCGGTGGCCGCACGTGCCCCTCCGGCAACACCACCTCGGCGTCCGTGTTCCACTTCCTCAAGGTCGACGTCGACAGCACGGGGATCACGGTCACGCCGATCGACGAGAACGGCACGCGCTTCGACGTGCAGCACTACGCCGTCAACGGCTCGCCGCCCCCGACGACGACCTCGACCACGAGCAGCACGTCGACCAGCACGACGACCACGACCGCGCCTCCGGCCGGCGGCGCCTTGAGCGGCTGGACGCTCGACGGCTGGGGTGGCCTGCACGCCTTCGGGACGTCGGCCTCGGCCGTCACGATCACGAACGCGCCGTACTGGCCGGGGTGGGACATCGCGCGCGGCGTCGCGTTCTCGGGCCGCGGGTGGGGTGTCGTCGCCGACGGCTGGGGCGGCCTGCACACGTTCCTCGCCGGCGCCGGCAGCGCGCCCGTCATCACGTCGAACGCGTACTGGCGCGCGTGGGACATCGTCCGCGGCGTCGCGTTGATGCCCGACGGCTCCGGCGGCTTCGTGCTCGACGGCTGGGGTGGGCTGCACCCGTTCTCGATCGGTTCGGGGAAGGCGCCGACCGCGACCGGCGTGCCGTACTGGCCCGGGTGGGACATCGCGCGGGGCATCACGATCGACCCCTCCGGGAGGTTCGGCTACGTGATCGACGGGTGGGGTGGTCTCCACCCGTTCCGGATCGGGTCGTCGACGGTCGACCCGCCGCAGGTGACGGGCGCGCCGTACTGGCCGGGGTGGGACATCGCGCGCGGCGTCGCGCTCGCGCCCGACGGCACGAGCGGTGCGACCGTCGACGGCTGGGGCGGGCTCCACGCGTTCGCGGTCGGCTCGGGTGCACCGCCCGCGGCGCCGAGCGCGCCGTACTGGCCGGGGTGGGACATCGCGCGCGGCGTCGCGCTCCGCTGACGCGGCCCGTCAAAGTTCGCGCAATCGTTCACACCGGAGTCACGTTCGGAACACCTCCGCGCGCTAGACCGGTGCGGTGCTCGTGTTCCCGCTGCGACCCGTGCCGCCGCCGCGTCCGGAGGACGGTGTGACGGTCGTGCAGGCGCGCTCCGGGGACCACGGCACCGTGCTCGTGATCGGGCCGACCGCGCACATCGCGATGAGCTGCGGCGTCTGCGGCCGCGTGTTGACGACGGGCGTCGTGCCCGGCCAGCTCCACGCGATGGTCCTGCGCTGCAACGGGTGTGGCTCGTTCAACCATCCCGAGGCCGTGCCCGGCGTCGACGACTGACGCGCGATCAGGCCAGCAACCTCGCGCGCAGCGACGCGAGCTCGCGCGCGTCGAGCCCGTGCCGGGTCACGTACGCGGTGACGGAGCCGTGCGCGGTGGTGATCCCCGCGAGCACGTCGCGCATCACGTGGGCCTCCGCGGTGAGCAGCGCGGGGTCGACGTTCCCCGCCTCGTTGCCCGCCGCGCCTCGGGACCGTTGACGCGCCAGCAGCTCGTCGAGGTGCTCGGCGGTCGTCGCGTAGTCGAGCGCGATCACGTCGTCGTCGACGCCGAGCACGCCGAGGAGGAGCGCCGCGACGAGGCCGGTACGGTCCTTGCCGGCCGCGCAGTGGAAGACGACGGGCTGGTTGACCGGGTCGGCGACGACCCGCAGAACCCCGACGAACCGATCCGCGAAGCGCTCGAGCATCATCCCGTAGAGCTCCGCCATCGGGCGCGACACGGGGTCGGGCTCGCCGTCGCCCGGCCGGCGACGCGTCTCGTCCACGATCGGCAGGTGGTGCACGGCGACGCCGCGACCGGCGAGCGGTGCGGGGCCGTACGTCGCGACCTCGTTCGCGGCGCGCAGGTCCACCACGGTGACGAGACCGAGCCCGTCGACCAGGCGCGCGACGTCGGCATCGCTCAGGTGCGAGAGCGAGTCGCTGCGGAAGACGCGTCCCGAGCGCACGGTGCGCCCGTCGACCGTCGGATAGCCGCCGAGATCGCGGAAGTTCGCGGGCCCGTCGAGCGCGATGCGTCGCGGTCCGAGGGTCGTCATGCGGTCATGGTCGCGTACGATGCCGCGCCATGTCCGACAGCGAGCAGACACGCCCGGAGGGCCAGGCCAACGAGGCGTTCGTCGAGCCGTCGCGCGACGAGATCCCCGGCATCAGCCGGCAGCACGTCGCCGCGATGGAGTCGTCCGACGCCGACGAGATCTGGGTCCTCGCGGGCATGCACCACGTCGTGCTCCGGACGATCGGGCGCAAGAGCGGCAACGAGCACAAGGTCGCGCTCCCGTTCTGGATGGACCCGGAGGGCAACCGTGTGGTGGTCGCCTCGTTCTCCGGCGCGCCGAAGCACCCCGCGTGGTACCTCAACCTGACGGACCGCGAGAAGAACCCCGAGGTCCTCGTGCGCGTGCAGGGCGGCGCGTTCTGGGCCGACGCGCAGGTGCTCGAGGGCGAGGACTACGAGCGGACGTGGGCCGGGCTGACCGCCGACCGCGCGTACTACAACGACTACCAGACGCGCACCGACCGCCGGATCCCGCTCGTGCGTCTCGTCGAGCTGCGTCCCGCGTGACGCGACCGCCGTGCCGGCGTCAGCCGGCGAAGCGTGCACCGTCGAACGTGTCGACGGTGGTGAACTCGGCGACGGGCGCGCGCGCCAGCCGCTTCGGCTCGGCGACCGGGTACCCGAGCGCGAGCACCGCGGCGATCGCGAGCTCGTCGGGCACGCGCAGGAGCTGCTTCATCTCGGGCTCACGACGGATCGGCATCGTCGTCATCACGCCGCGGAGCCCTTCCTCGCGCGCCGCGAGGAGCACGCTCCACGCGAACGGGTAGACCGACGCGCCGCCCGCGAACGTGTACCTGTCGAAGCCGCGGTCGACCGCTGCGAGCGCGCGCAGGTCGGCCAGGAGCGCGAGCAGGACGGGAACCTCGTCGAGATGCTCGGCGAACCCGCCCGGCCCGCTCGACGCGGCGTCGCGGATCGCGGGCGCATCCGCGAGCGCGGCCTGCTCGGCGGCGGTGTCGGTGACGGGCGCCCACGGTGTCAGGCCGCGCGAGCGCATCGCGAGGTAGTCGTACCAACCGTCGAGGTACAGGTCGCGCACCGCACGCCGGATCGCGCCGTCACGCAGCACGACCACGCGCCAGCCCTGCCGGTTCCCACCGCTCGGCGCGAACCGCGCGTTGTCGAGGACGCGGAAGAGCACGTCGTCGGGGATCGGCTCGGGGCGAAACTCGCGGATCGCGCCCGTCGTCCGCAGCGCGTCGACCAGGTTCACGTCGTCCTCCTCACGGCGTCACGTGCACGACGCTCTTGCCGATCGTCTTCCTCGACTCGAGGTCCTCCAGCGCGGACGGGATCTCGTCGAAGCCGACGACGCGGCCGACGCGCGGCGCGATCGCGCCCGCGTCGAGCAGCGCGACGAGCGCGTCGTGGGTCTCCTGCCCGACGTCGCGCCCGAACGCGTTGAACCCGGCGGCGCGCGCCGCAGGGTAGGGGTCGTCGTTCCAGCTCATCATGGCGCCGACGACCGAGAAGTTGCCCTTGCTGATGGCGCGGGGTGGGAGGCCGGCCTCGCCACCCGCCTGCCCGCCCGAGAAGCCCGCCGCCAGGTAGCGCCCTTCGCGCGCGATGCAGCGGAACGACCCGAGCGCGACGTCGCCGCCGACGAGATCGCAGATGACGTCGGCGCCGCGCCCTTCCGTCGCCTCGAGCACGACGGCCGCGAAGTCCTCGGTGCGGTAGTCGATCACGACGTCGGCACCGAGCGCCCGGCAGTACGCGGTCTTCTCGGGGCCGCCCGCGGTCGCGAACACGCGTGCGCCTGCGGCGACGCCGAGCTGCACCGCGGCCGAGCCGACACCGCCCGCACCCGAGTGGACGAGCAGCGTCTCGCCGTTGCGGAGCCCGGCGCGCCGGTGCAGCGCGAGGTGCGCGGTGTGGAACGCGATCATGAACGCAGCCGCGTGGTCGTCGTCGAGCGCGTCGGGCGCGTCGAACGTCATCGCGACCGGCGCGACGGCCTGCTGCGCGTACGCCCCGTGCCCGCCGGTCGGTACCGCGACGACGCGCCGGCCGATCCACGAGTCGGCGCCCGGGCCCGCGGCGTCGACGACCCCCGTCATCTCCATGCCCAGCGCGAACGGGAGGGGCGGCGCGATCGTCGGGTAGATGCCGCGGCACATGTCGGTGTCGTTGAGGTTGAGCGCGGTCCGGCTGACCGCGACCCGGACCTCGCCCGGGCCCGGCACCGGGGGATCGACGTCGTCGAGCCGCAGCGCGGCCGTCGGCGGGCCGTATCGGTGGACTCGCCACTGCTTCACCGCGGACACGTTGTCACACACGCCGGCGGGCGAGTGGTAGACGGAAGCGTGGACACGACGGGAACGAGCCTCGACGACCTCACGCTGCGCGACCGCGTCGCGATCGTGACGGGCGCCGGACGCGGCATCGGCGCCGAGATCGCCGTCACGTTCGCGGCCGCGGGCGCGGACACTGCCCTCGTCGCCCGCTCCGCCGACCAGCTCGACGACGTCGCCGAGCGTGTCCGCGCGCACGGGCGCCGCGCGCTGGTGCTGCCCGGCGACGTGAACGACCTCGCGTTCCTGGCCGCGATCGTCGCTCGTACGGTCGCGGAGCTGGGCGGTGTCGACGTGGTCGTCAACAACGCGGGCGGTTCGGTGTCGCACCGGTTCCTCGACACACGGGTCGAACAGCTCGAGGCGTCGTTCCACTTCAACGTCTCGGTCCCGTTCGAGCTCACGCGCCTCGCCGTTCCTCAGATGCTGACAGCGGGTCGGAGGCGAGGCGGAGGCGTGGCCGGAGGCCGGGACGCCGGAGCCGAGGCGACCAATGGACGTGGAGGCTGCGTCGTCAACATCGGGTCGGTCGCGGGGGTGAAGGCCGCCCGCGGGTCGCTGGTGCACTCGACGACGAAGGCTGCGCTGGCGCAGCTCACGCGCGTGATGGCCGCCGACCTCGCGCCACGCGTACGCGTCAACGCGGTGCTGCCGGGCGCGGTCGAGACCGACGCGCTGCGGGGGTTCCTCGAGCGGATGGATCCGTCGGTGCGTGAGCACATGCGCGACCGCACGCCGATGCGACGCAACGGCACGCCGCGTGACATCGCGGCCGCGGTGCTGTTCCTGGCGTCGCCTGCGGCGAGCTGGATCACGGGCAAGCTGCTCGAGGTGGACGGCGCCGCGGGCGACGACCTCGTCCCGAAGGCCATCCCGGACTACTGAGCGTGGTCCCGGTCGCGGGCCCGAGGCAGACTGACGGCGTGCACCTGCCGAGCTTGTGGGTGACGTGGCGGGCGGCCGCGGTCGTGGCCGTCACCCTGGCTGCGCTCGGCGTCGTCGCGCGGCGCCGCGGCGGGGAGGGTCGCGTCGCGACGTTCGTCGCCGCGTTCGCGTCGGAGGCCGCCGTGGTCTTCGCGCTGTTCGCGATGTGGCAGCTCGCCGCGACGTTGTCGATCACGCGCGTGACGGGCGCGATCGCGCACGCGCGCACGGTGTGGCACATCGAGCGTTGGTTGCACCTGCCGAGCGAGGTCACCGTGCAGTCGTGGTTCCTCCCGCACCCGACGCTCGTCCGGCTGGCCAACCTCTACTACGCGTCGTTGCACTTCCCCGTGACCATCGCGTTCCTCGTCTGGGTGTTCGTGCGCCGTCGGGACCGGTATCCGCGCGTCCGCAACGCGCTCGCGGTCGCGACCGGTGCGTGCCTGCTCGTGCAGATGATCCCGGTGGCACCGCCGCGCATGCTCGACGGGCTGGGCTTCGTCGACACCGCGCTGCGCTACGGGCAGTCGGTCTACGGCTCGACGGGGCGGGGGATCGCCGACCAGCTCTCGGCGATGCCGTCCGTCCACGTCGCGTGGGCGGTGCTGGTCGCCGTCGGCGTGTGCGCCCTGACGCGCAGCCGGTGGCGGTGGCTGGCCGTCGTGCACGCCGCGTTGACCGTGCTCGTCGTCGTCGTCACCGCCAACCACTTCTGGCTCGACGGCATCGTCGCCGTCGCCCTGCTCGGGCTCGGCTGGCTCGTGGCGACGGCGATCGACCGCGTACCGGCGCGACGCCCGTCCCTGGCCCTCGCGGTGCAGAGCGGCCCGGAGCCGGGTACGAACTCCCTGACGCCAGTGTCAGTCGGGGGACGTGCCGTGGGCGAGCAACCGGAGAGAACCGATGTCCCTGCGTGAGCGGGTCACGCTGGCGCGCGCCCGCGACGTCACGACCGGAACGCTGCTCGAGCGTCTCACGCGACTGAACGACGGCAGCCGTCTCGTGACGGAGGACGGCGCGGACGGGATGGTGCTGACGTACCGCGACGCCGCGGACGTCGTCGCCCGCTGGGCGGGCGGCATTGCCGCGCGCGCGGGTCGGGGCGCGCGCGTCGTCATCGCGACGCCGAACGGCTACGCGCTGTTCCTGCTGTGCCTCGCGGCCGGGCGCGCGGGATGCGTGGCCGTGCCCGTCAACCCGAAGATGCGCGCCGACGAGGTCGACCACGTCGTCGCCGACTCGCAGGCCGCGCTGGTCGTCCGCTCACCCGCGGAGGTCGACGGCGCCGCGCCGATGCCGGCTGCACCGGTCGATCCCGGCGACGTCGCCGCGCTCTTCTACACGTCGGGCACGACGGGCAAGCCGAAGGGCGCGCAGCTGTCGCACCGCGCGCTCGTCGGCCAGGCGATCAAGGGCGTGCTCTACCCGTCGTGGCTCCACCGCGACGAGATGGTGACCGGGATGCCGGTCGCGCACATCGCCGGGTTCTCGATGCTCGTCATGCAGGCATGCCTCGGCGTGCCCGTCTACCTGTTGCGCAAGTTCCGTCCCGACGTCGCGCTCGACGCGATCGAGCAGCGACGGGCGACGATGTTCGTCGGCGTCCCCGCGATGTACCGCATGATGCTCGAGGCCGGTGCGCCGGCGCGCGACCTGCGCTCGGTGCGGCTGTGGGGGTCGGGCGCCGACGCGATGCCCGTCGACCTGGCCCGGCGGTTCCAGCGCATGGGCGCGACCGTCACGTTGCCGATGCTGCACGCGTCGCTCGGGACCGCCGCCTTCTTCGACGGCTACGGGATGGTCGAGCTCGGCGGAGGCGTCGCGCTGAAGGTCTCGCCGCCGGGGATCCCGCTGCGCACGCCGCCCCTCGTCGGTGTCCCGATGCCGGGCGTCAAGATGAAGGTCGTCGACGAGCAGGGTGTCGAGCTCCCGCGCGGCACCGTCGGGGAGCTCGCGGTGCGCGCGCCGGCTGTCATGCGCGGGTACCACGGTCGCGGCGCGCCCGACGACGCGTTCACCCCCGACGGCTGGCTCCGCACGGGTGACCTCGCGCGCCGAACCAGGCTCGGGATGGTCGAGTTCGCGGGGCGCAAGAAGGACGTCATCAAGCACGGCGGGTACTCGGTGTTCGCCGTCGAGGTGGAGCACACGCTCCAGCAGCACGACGCGGTGTCCGAGGCCGCGGTGGTCGGGCTCCCCGACGTGCGCAAGGGCGAGGTGCCGGCCGCGGCCGTGGTGCTGCGCCAGGGCTGCAGCGTGAGCGGCGACGAGCTCGCGCACTGGGCGCACGAGCACATGGCGGACTACAAGGCGCCGCAGCGCATCCTCGTCGTCGACGAGCTGCCCCGGACGGGGACGGAGAAGGTCCAGAAGGCCGAGGTCAAGAAGCTGTTCGGGGTGTCGTGAAGCGCGCGAAGCCCGGCGTGCTCAGGACGCGCGCGTCGTTCGTGATCGCCATCGCCTCGTAGCCGCCGCGCCGCGCGATCCATTCGAGCCCGGCCCGGCCCATCACCATCACGGCGGTCGCGTACGCGTCGGCGAGCGCGAGATCCGGCCCGACGACCGTGGCGGACGCGAGCGCGGTCGCGGGGTGTCCGGTGCGCGGATCGAGGACGTGGTCGCCACGTTCGTACCGTCCCGACGTCGCGACCGCGAGGTCGTACGCGTCCACGACGGCCGCGACCTTGTCGCGCTCCCACGGGTGCTGGATCCCGACGCGCCACGGGGTGGCTTCATCACGCGGGCGGCGCGTCAGCACGTCGCCGCCCGCGTTGATGCAGAAGTCGTGCGCACCCGCGCGTTCGAGCAGTTCGCCGGCGCGCTGGACCGCCCATCCCTTCACGATCCCGGACGGGTCGAGCGGCGCGCGCCCGGGCGCGGGCGGCGCGTCCGGGTGCGCGCCGGCGCGCACGTCGAACGCTCCGCCCGTCTCCTCACGGACGCGGTCGGAGAGCGCGAGCACGGTGCGGACCTCGTCGCTCGCGTCGTGCCGCGCGAGCGCACCGTGCCCGAGCCGCACGATCTCGGAGTCGTCCCGCCACGTGCTGAACAGCAGGTCCACACGGTCGAACCACGCGTACACGTCGTCGAGGGCGCGCTCGTCGACCGCGTGGTCCGCGTCCCGCACGTCGACCGAGACGACCGTGCCCCAGCACGGCTCGGCCCGCTGCACGGTCAGGAGTTGACGCCGGCGGCCTGGAGCGCGGCCTGCAGCGACTGCGCGTAGCCCTCGCTCGTGTACGTCGCGCCCGACACGACGTCGATGTTCGCGCTCTGGGCCTGCAACGCCTCGTCCCGGAGCTCGGGGCCGGCGAAGTCGCTGATGCGCGCCGAGCGGGGACGGTCACCGGGGAGCTGCAGCGCCTTGACGTCGACGAGACGGCCGTTCGCCACGGTGACGCGCACCTGCACGTCGCCGTATTGCGTCGAGACGGTGGGCCCGTCCACCTCGCGACGCGCCGACGGTGCGGTCGTCGTCGTCGAGGGCTGCGACGACGTGTCGCCCGACGACCCGGCCGGCGCGGTCGTGCCCGTGGTGGGCGGCGGCGCGGCCGCGGGCGGGTTCGTGGCCGGGGCCGCGTGCGCGACGCGTGTCGGCGTGGCCGGCGACGTGTGGAAGCTCAGCAGCAGGGCCAACCCCGCGGCGGTGGCGACGAGAACGGGAACGACGCGGCGCATCGGGTGTCCTCGCTCCTTCAGTACTCGAACCGCTCGAAGTGGATCTGCGTGCGCGGCACGCCGAGCCGGTGCAGGCGGCGGCACACCGCGTCGACCAGGCCGGGCGGCCCGCACACGAAGCAGTCGCGCTCACGGATGTCCGGCACGAGCGCGCGGAGGGCCGGGACGCCGAGACGGTCCGTGTCGTCGTCGCCGATCTCCTCGCCGGTCAGCGCGTGCAGCGTGATGCCGCGTTCGATCCCGAGGTCCGTCAGCTCGTCGCGGAAGACGAGGTCCCTCGGGGTCGCGACCCGGTAGAGCAGGGTCAGGTCGCCGGGCGCGGCCGGCATCGTCTCGAGCAGGGCGCGCAGCGGTGTGATGCCGATGCCACCCGCGATGAGCACCGCGCGGCGCCGCGTGCGGCGCTCGTCGGTGAACGCGCCGTACGGTCCTTCGGCGAAGACGCGGGTTCCCCGGCGGACGTGTTGGAGCGCGCGTGTCTGCTCGCCCGCCTCCTTGACGGTGATGCGGAGTCGGTTCCGCCCGACCGGGGCGGACAGCGAGAACGGTCGCGCCCTCCACATCCCGCCCGGCGCGAGGAACCGCCAGACGAAGAACTGGCCGGGTCGGGCGTGGATCTCCTCGAGACGGCGACCCGTCATCGCGATCGACACGACGCCCGGGCCCTCGCGGCGCACGTCCGCGACGCGCAGCCGATGGCGGGCGTTGAACGCGACCGGTACACCGACCCTCCAGACGGCGACCGCGCCGAGCGTGACGACGAACAGCGCGACCCACCATGCGCGCGCGACGGCGTCACCGCTGAAGTCGCTGCCGACCGCGAGCTGGTGGGCGAACCCGAGCGCGACGGCGACGTACGCGTACAGGTGCGTCGCGTACCACGTCTCGCGTCGCAGCTCTCGACGCGCGACGCGGACGGACGTCGCGCCGACTGCGAGGAGCAGGACGAGCGCGACGAACGCCATCAACACGTCCGGGTAGTGGCGGATGAAGTCCATCGTCTGGCCCGCGAGCGACTCGCGGTTCGCCTCCGCGTACCCGATCGTGATGAACACGGTGTGCGCCACGAGGAGCCACACGGTCGTGAACCCCACCCAGCGGTGCCACACCGCGAGCCGGTCGAAGCCGAGGAAGCGCTCGAGCCACGGCACCCGCGCCATGAGCAGCACGCCGACGAGGAGCGCGTACGCGCCGAGGAGGCCGGTGACCTGACCGACGGCGGTCGCGACGGCACCGGGTCCGGACGCGCTCGCGAGCTCCCCGTGTCGCAGCCAGAGCGCGATCGCGAGCAGGCCGTTCGCGACGACCGCGACGGCGACGATCCAGGCCCGGTCGGCCCGCGCGCGCCGGACCGCGCCGGCCCGCGGCCCGGTGGGGATGGTCGGGCTCGCCGTGGTCGTCGCCGTCATCTCGCTCGAGCTCCGTCGGGTCCCGGGTGTGCCGCGCCGGGGCACTGATGGTGGCGGCCGGTCCTGAGAGGGGCCTGAGACGGGGCCCGGAGTTGACCGCTCGTTGACGTCCACCCTCGGGAGGTTTGCCGCATATAGACAAGAAGTGACCGATTCGGTAGCTTTGCGGGCCACGCTGGGAGGTAGCGAGCGCACGCAGGGAGGCCAGGTGGAGCAACTGATCACGGCGTCGGACGACCCCCGCTGGCGCCTCGAGGCCGCGTGCCGCGAGCGCTCCGTCCGGACGTTCTTCCCCGACCAGTCCGATCCGACGACCGCCCGGCGGATCTGCGCCCGCTGCCCGGTGCGGCGGGAGTGCCTCGAATACGCGCTGGTGACCGGCCAGGAGCACGGCGTGTGGGGCGGCACGACCCCGCGCGAGCGGACGCAGATCCGGCGCGGGGTGCTGACGATCGAGGCCGTCTTCTCCCGCGTCGTCCGGCCCCGCCGGCCCCGGCGCCGCCGGCTCGCGAGCTGAACGCTGAATTCGCCGTTACGGCGCCGTCCGGGTCGGGTCCCGATCGCGCACCGCGAGGTGCTGGAGCTCGATCATCAACGGCAGGACGAAGCCGATGTAGGCGCTCGTCATCGTGTACGAGCGCTCGGGCCCGTGCGTCACGCGGGCATGCACGTCGATCACGCGGACGCGCTCGTCGCGCGCGGCGACGTCCTTCGCGCGCCCGACGATGGCGTGGAGCTCGTCGAGCGTCGCGACCTGCAGCCCGAAGTGGTCGAGCGACGGCGCGCGCAGGTACGGCGTCCCCGGGAGCAGGTACACGAACTGGCCGAAGGTCCCGGTGTAGAGGATGAGCGGGTTCCCCTCCTCACTCGAGTTGTCGCCCTCGGTCCAGCCGAAGACGTCGCCGTAGAACCCGAGGAGCTCCGCGCGGCCGCGGTCGTCGAGGAGCGCGGGGTCGACGGTGATCGCGACATGGTTGATCCGGGGCGTGAACGAGCGCGGCTCGGTCATCGGGAGACCTCCGGCCGCACGAGCACCTTGCCGGGGAGCTCGCCGCGCGCGAGACGGCGCATCGTCGTGTCGAGCTCGTCCAGCGTCACGTCGTCGGGCTCGACGAGCAGGTCGACGGGGAGACGGCCGGACGCGAGCAGGTCGAGCGCGCCGGAGAAGCCGTCGGCTCCGTAGTTGTACGCACCGAGCGCGGTCAGCTCGAGCACGATCATCCGGTTGTGGTTCACGCGCGGCTCCTCGTGTCCGGTGCCGACGAAGACGAGCGTGCCCGCGTAGTCGAGCTGGTCGAGCGCCGCTTCGGCGGCCCGCGCGTTCCCCGAGCACTCGAACGCGATCGTGAACGGCGAGTCGACCGGCCGGCCGAGCGGCGCGCGTGGGAGCTCGCCGGGATCGAGGACGCGTCGCGCGCCGATCTCCGCCGCGCGCGCCCGCCGAGCGGGGAAGGGCTCGACGACCGTGACGTCGGTGATCCCCTGTGCCCGCAGGACCGCGAGCGTCAGGAGCCCGACCGGGCCCGCGCCCGTCACGAGCACGCGGTCCTCGGTCGTCACGCCCGAGAGCGCGACCGTGTGGAGCGCGATCGCGGTCGGCTCGGTCAGCGCCGCGTGTCGCGTCGACAGGCCGTCGGGAACCGGCGACAGCGACCGCTCGGGAACCGCGAGGTACCGCGTGAACGCGCCGCGCCACTCGGTGAAGTCGACGGGCTCGCGCTCGAGGCACACCGACGGGCGGCCCCGGAGGCAGGCGCGGCACCGCCCGCACCCGGGCGTCGGGTTGCCGACGACGCGCGCCCCGGGACCGAAGCGCGTGCCGTCGCCGGCGTCGACCACCGTCGCCGACCACTCGTGACCGAGGATCGACCCCGGCCGGGCGTATCCCTCGAGGACGAGGTGGAGATCCGTGCCGCACACGCCGCAGTGCGACACCTCGACGAGCGCCTCTCCGGGACGCGGCGCGGGCACGCGCACCTCGCGCACGTCGACGGAACGCTCACCCGTGTACACGGCGGCAGGCATCAGGTCGGGTGGCACGGGCGGATCGTACGGTCGCGTAGCTTCGCTGCGCATGAAGGCGCACATGATGACCGGGGGCACGGCGCTGCGCGACTTCCAAGACGTCGCACGCGGCGCGGCGGCGGCCGGCTACGCGGGCCTCGTCGTGACGGAGGCGGGCCGCACCGCCTACTTGTCGTGCGCGGCCGCGGCGCTCTCGGGTGCCGACCTCGATCTCGCGACCGGCGTGGCTGTCGCGTTCCCGCGCAGCCCGATGGTGACCGCGTCGGTCGCCTGGGAGCTCGCCGAGGCGACCGGTGGCCGCTTCCGTCTCGGCGTCGGGCCGCAGGTGCGCGCGCACGTCGAGCGTCGCTACTCGTCGGAGTTCGACCACCCCGGACCGCGGCTGCGCGAGTACGTCGAGGCGCTGCACGCGATCTTCGACGCGTTCCGCGGCGACCGGCCGCTCGAGTACGACGGTGACTTCTACCGCTTCTCGCTGCTGCCGCCGACGTGGTCGCCCGGCCCGATCGGCGCGCCGAACCCGCCCGTCGACGTCGCCGCGGTGAACCCGTGGATGCTGCGCATGTCGGGCACGGTCGCGGACGGCGTGCACGTCCATCCGCTGAACGCGCCCGCGTACTACGAGCAGACGCTCGTCCCGAACGTCCGCGCGGGGCTCGCACGCGCCGGGCGCGACCCCTCGACGTTCACGGTGTTCGTCCCCCTGTTCACCGTTCCGGGCGCGGACGAGGGCGAGCGCCGGCCGTGGCGCGAGGCGTCGCGCGCCATGGTCGCGTTCTACGGGTCCACGCCGAACTACGCGTTCATCTTCGAGCAGCTCGGCGCGCCCGAGACGACGCCGCGGCTGCGTGCCGCGCAGAAGAGCGGAGCTCCGGCCGAGATGGCGAAGGTCATCGACGACGAGCTGCTCGCGCACTTCGTCGTCGAGGGCACGTGGGACGAGCTGCCCGACGTCGTCGCCGAGCGGTGCGCGCCACTGCGCGACTTCGACGTGCAGGTCGTGCTGTACCACGCGGGCATGGCCGCCCGTCGCGGCGACGGCAGCTACGAGCGCCTCGGCGACGTCGCGCGAAGACTCGCCGCGCGCTGACTCAGCCGGGCGCGCGCACGCCGGCGGCCTCGATCGTTCGCCGCACGACGAACCCGAGCTTCTCGTACAGCGCGATCGCCGGCGCGTTGTCCCCGACGACGTGCAGGAACGCGGTCTCGCGCCGCGCGCAGACGCGCGCCACGAGCTCGCCCACGAGTCGCGCGGCGTAGCCGCGACCGCGGTACGCCTCGTGGACGCAGACCGCGCTGACCTCGGTGAAGCCGTCGAGGCGCATCCGCTCGCCGGCCATCGCGACGAGCTTCCCGTCGAGCCGGACACCCAGGTACGTCCCGAGCGTGATCGTCCGGGGGAGGAACGGACCCGGGCGCGTGCGTGCGACGAGATCCGTCATGTCGTCGACATCCGCGTGCCCGAGGGGTGTCACCCCGGCGCCGTCGCGAGCAGCGCCCGGCGGTGGCGTGGTCGCGACCATCTGGAACCCGATCCCGCGCCACAGCACCTCCCACCCGTCGGGTGCGTCGACCTCGGCCCGGAACAGCACGGCGCCGTTCCCGGGCCCGACGAGCGCGCGCAGGTCGTCCCATGCGGCGGCGCTCGGCTCGTCGGGGAGCGCGGCGAACGGAGCGACATCCGGCTCGTAGCGCGCGGCCGACGCGTTGCGTTGCGCGACGTCGTGCTGCGGCCCGGTGAGCGCGTGCCAGACCGCGTTGTCGAGCGGGTCGGTCATGTTCCTACGCGAAGTTGCGCGGGGCGCGGTACGAGCCCCCCACCTCGGGACGGCCGCGCCGCGACGTCCACCGCCACTGCACCGAGACGCGGCCGCCGATCGGCACGTCGACCTTCGGCACCGCGTGCTCCCAGTCGGCCTGGCACCGTCCGCCCATCACCAGCAGGTCGCCCGGACCGGGCGCGAAGTCGTGCGTGGCGCCACCGTCGGGCGCGATCCACTTGTCGCGCCGGGTGCGCGGTCGCAGGAGCCACGGCCGGCGCTGCCCGAACGTCAGGATCGCGATGACGGTGTCCTCGCAGAAGCGCAACTCGCGGTCGCGATGGAACGCGACGCTGTCACGGCCGTTGCGGTACCAGATGACGGACGCGCCGTCGAACGTGACGCCGTAGCGCGACTGCAGCGCGCGCTGCGCGTCGCGGAGGACCGGGTGAGGCAGCGTCGCAGTCGTGAACCACGCGCCGACGCGCGGCTCCTCGACCCAGCGCTCGTACCGCCACAACCGCGACGTCTTGAACTCGACCCGCTCGACGAGGTCCTCATAGATCGGTCCCGGGCTCGCGACCCACCCGCGCGTGACGTCGACCCAGGAGCGCTCGTCGAGACGGTGGCGCTCGACGGGTGCGACGGACGTCAGCAGCGGGACCGCGGGCACGACGTCACGTTACCGG